>Ga0315290_10001040_pt1 | contig 18987 bp, 21 predicted proteins | sample YL17G12_0_MG_FD_203627 | JGI IMG/M metagenome (GOLD analysis project Ga0315290, IMG submission 203627) | Sediment microbial communities from Yellowstone Lake, YNP, Wyoming, USA - YL17G12_0 | ecosystem: Environmental > Aquatic > Freshwater > Lake > Sediment | place: USA: Wyoming | collected... | reverse complement strand
CGCCCACTATCACGGGTAGATCGAACGTCTTGATGAACTCCTTGAGGTTGAGGGGCTCGCTGTGCGTGGAGACGTGCTCGGCGGAAACGACCGTTCCCTGTATGACCAGGATGTCGAGGTCGGCCTCAAGCACCAGGGGCGCGAACTTCTCGACCTTCTGGGGAGTGAGGGACGCGCACGCGATGACCCCCGCGTCCTTGATCTCGCGGATGCGCTTGCCGATCAACTCGGGCTTCAACGGCTCCAGATAGATCTCCTGCATCCTGCGAGTGGCCTTCTCGTCGGGAAGCGACGCGATCTCCTCGTAGACGGGTTCGGGGTCCTCGTAGCGGGTCCAGAGCCCTTCGAGGTTGAGGCAGGCGAGCCCGCCCAGCTCGCCCACGGCGATCGCGGTGGCCGGAGAAACGGCAGCGTCCATGGCCGAGGCCATCATCGGAAGTTCGAACGTGTAGGCGTCCACCTCCCACGAGATGTTGACGTCCTCGGGGTCGCGCGTCCGTCTGCTCGGGACGATCGCCACCTCGTCGAACCCGTATGCCCGTCTGGCGGTCTTGCCCGCGCCGATCTCGTATTCCATGGCCTCCGACCTCATCCGTCCGATAAACACAGAGCGCCCACCCGAATGGGCAGGCGCTCTACGGTTCCATCTAGAGAAGTTAGCAGGTCATCCGGCTACCGGTCGAACCCTCCGAGAGTGGGTCAGCTCTCCTTGACGACGTTGCCGGTAGCACTGTCGACGCGCAGGTCGGTCAGGCCGGAGTGCACGCGGTCTCCCTCGATCATGACTTCGTCGGACCCGATACGCCCGAGCTCCTTGAGCTTGCTGAGCACGACCTGCAGGGATTCCTCGGGACTCTGGGTCATCGTGTCCACGACCAGCTCGGGGTTCTCGGGCACCTCATACGGGTCGTCCACGCCCGTGAAACCCGTGATCTCACCGGCCAGCGCCTTCTTGTACAGGCCTTTGGGGTCGCGGTTCTCGGCCAGCTCTTCGATCGTGGCGTGCACGTAGACCTCGACGAATTCGCCTATCAGCTCGCGGTTCGCGTCGCGGGTCTCCTTGTAGGGCGAGATCGGGCAGCAGATGGTGGCCACACCATTGCGCGTCAGCAGGTTCGCGACGTAGCCGATGCGCATGATATTCGTGTCGCGGTCCTCCTTGGAGAACCCCAGGCCCTTGGAGAGGTTCTTGCGGACCTCGTCGCCGTCGAGGATCTCGGTCTTCATGTCGCGCGCCTGGAACTCGTGGTACAGCATCTCGGCGATGGTGGACTTGCCGGAACCGCTGAGGCCGGTGAACCAGACGGTGAACCCCTTGTTGTCGCTCACGAGAGCATGCTCCTTCCTTGAGCGCCTTCCAGTGGTTCGGCGCCGTAGATGTCGAGTACGGTCGGGCCGACGTCGATGAGACGCATGCCGTCGGTGTAGCCCGTCGGCTGGTTGGGCATCCCCTTCATGATGAAGATGCCGGTCCGGTCGTGGTTGGCCCCGTCGGGGCCGGTGTCGTTCTCGTAGGTGTACAGGCTCGGATTGCCCACCGAGCCCACCGAGCGCCAGTCCAGATCGCCGAAGTAGACGATGAGGTCGGGCGCAACGCCCCGAACGTCGGGGTAGACGTCCTGCGGCTTGAAAACCTTGGTGCCCAAAGGATCTCCGTCTGGTCCCGGTGCGGCTTCCAAGCGTGCGGCGAGCTCGTCGCGCACGCTCTCGTAGTCGTTCGGCTCGATGATTCCCTGAGGCTCGCGGCCCTTCACGTTGAGGAAGCAGCGCCCGTAGTAGCCACCGTCGCCCCACGCGACGGTCTTCGACCAGTCCTTCTCCACCTTGGCGATGGGTGTGGGCTCCGTCGGCTCGGTCGTGAGCGTGAGGTAGCCCTCTTTGATGAGCCAGTCGTTGAAACAGAGCCCGCCCATCATCGGGCGAGCCCCGTGGTCGGACATGATGATGGTTATGGCGTCTTCCGGTAGAACCGCCAGTAGTTCTCCGAGTTCCTTGTCGAGCATCCGGTAGTACTTCTCGAAGATCCCCTCGAACTCGCTGCCGGCCTTGTACTTCGGGTGCCTCGGGTCGTAGTACTCCCAGAACACGTGATGAAGGCGGTCGGATGCGATCTCGCACATCATGAAGAAATCCCAGGGCTTGTTCTTCACCAGACGGCGCGCGACCTTGAAGCGGCGCTCGGTCATATCGAACACGTCCTTGAGAACCCGGTCCATGCCCGCCTGGCGGAAGTTCGGGATGTCGAAGATGTACTGACCGGGGCCACCGAGTTCATCCTCGATCTCGCCCTCGATCTCGGACGGAGTGGCGTAGGACTTGGCAGATGGAGGGGTGAGGAAGCATCCGACCCGCCAACCTTCGATCGGCACGGGCGGGAACGACGGCGGTACGCCTATCAGCAGCGACTTCTTGCCCTCGGCGCCGAGCCGGTCCCAAACCATCGTGGCGTCGATAGCGTCAGCCGTGGCGATGGACAGACCGTCGTACGTGTTGTCCTTGCGATTGCGGAACCCGTAGACGCCCAGCTGGCCCGGCGTCATGCCGCTCATGGAGCAGGCCCAAGCCGGAACGGTGATCGGCGGGGTGATGCTGGCGAGTGGTCCGTGCATCGAGCGCTCCATCAGCGCGGCGATGTTGGGCACTTCGGCCTTCAGGTCGTCAAAGAGTATCTGTGGGGTGCCGCAGTCGATACCGATAACGGCCACCCGTGCGTCGTTAGCCATCAGACTCCCTAGCTGACTCGGGGGTTTCCATGAACGAGGAGCGGGCCTCAGCCGCGCTCCTGCGCTGGTCATTGTACCGAAAGGCCCCCGGCCCGGCCCGGCGCTCTGCCCGACGCGCCGTAGGATTGGCTGGTCATGACACAGCTGAGGCGAGTGCTCTACCTGGACGCGGCCCTGTGGGCGGTCGCGGGGATCGCGCTGCTCATCTTCCCGCGTCTGGTGCTGGTCGACCTGGCCGGGCTACCCGTCTACCCCGAGTACGTATGGGTGCGCGCGGTCGGCGTCGTCACGCTCGCCCTGGCGATGCTGATGGTGCTCGTGGCGCAGAACGCCGAACAGACGTGGTTCTGGACTTGGGCATTCATCTTCACGGAAGGAGCCCTCGCGATCCTCTTCGGCCTCAAAGCCGCCTTCTGGTCATCCGGCGCCACCGCCTTCTGGTGGGTCGCGGCAGCATCGAGCGCCGCCCTTGCTGCGGCCCTCCTGTGGGGCGTCGCCCGAGCCTATGCGGAACGCCCCGAAAGCTCCCCCGAAGGCTCCTAGGAAAGGGAAAGGGGCCGGTTTCCCGGCCCCTCTGTTCTTCCCTTCGCTTGTTCGCTAGTGCGCGTGGCCGTGACCGCCGCCTGCGTCAACCTCTTCCTCTTCGGGCTTGTCCACGACCGAAGCCTCGGCCGTGAGGATGATCGCCGCGATGGAAGCAGCATTCTGCAGGGCTGAACGGGTGACCTTGGCCGGGTCGATGATGCCTTCCTTGACCATGTCCACCCACTCGCCGCTTTCGGCGTTGAAGCCGCGGCCATCGGTCTCGGCACGGATGTGCTCGACGATGACTGCGCCCTCGTGACCGGCGTTGGCTGCGATGAGCCGCGCGGGGTCCGAAAGCGAGTCGCGAACGATCTTCGCGCCCGTCTTCTCGTCGCCCTCGAGGTCCAACTTGTCGATCATGGACTCGCAGCGGATCAGAGCCACGCCGCCACCGGCGACGATGCCCTCTTCCACCGCGGCCCGGGTCGCCGACAGGGCGTCCTCGATGCGGTGCTTCTTCTCCTTGAGCTCGACCTCGGTCGCAGCCCCGACCTTGATGACGGCGACGCCACCGGAGAGCTTCGCGAGACGCTCTTGCAGCTTCTCGCGGTCCCAGTCAGAGTCGGTCTTCTCGATCTCGGCCTTGATCTGGTTCACGCGCCCCTTGACGTCGTCCTCGGCGCCGGCGCCCTCGACCACGGTCGTGTCGTCCTTGGTGACCACGACCTTGCGAGCGTGACCCAGCAGGTCGAGTTCCGCGTTCTCGAGCTTCAGGCCGACCTCCTCGGAGATGACCGTCGCGCCCGTGAGGGTGGCGAGGTCCAGGAGCATGGCCTTGCGACGGTCGCCGAACCCGGGAGCCTTCACAGCGATAGCGTTGAAGGTTCCGCGGATCTTGTTGACGACCAGTGTCGCGAGAGCCTCGCCATCTACGTCCTCGGCGATGATCACCAGCGGCTTGCCGGCCTGCATGACCTTCTCGAGAACCGGGATCATCTCTTGGATCGAGCTGATCTTCTTGTTCACGATGAGGATGTAGGGGTCCTCGAGGACCGCCTCCATGCGCTCGGGGTCCGTGACGAAGTACGGCGAGATGTAGCCCTTGTCGAACTGCATGCCCTCGACGAAGTCGAGTTCCATGCCGAACGTGTTGGACTCTTCGACCGTTACGACGCCGTCCTTGCCGACCTTGTCCAGGGCCTCGGCGATAGTGTCGCCGACCGTGGTGTCCGCGGCCGAGATGGACGCGACCTGGGCGATCTCCTCTTTCGAGTCGACCTCCTTGGCCTGGTTCATGATCCCCTCGACGACGACCTCAACGGCCTTCTCGATGCCCTTCTTCAGAGCCATCGGGTTGGCGCCGGCCGCGACGTTCTTCATGCCGCGGTGAACCATGGCCCGCGCGAGCACGGTCGCTGTGGTGGTGCCGTCACCGGCGACATCGTTCGTCTTGGTGGCGACTTCCTTGGCGAGCTGAGCGCCCATGTTCTCCCAAGGGTCCTCCAGCTCTACTTCCTTGGCGATGGTTACGCCGTCGTTGGTGATCGTCGGCGCTCCCCACTTCTTGTCCAGAACCACGTTGTGACCCTTGGGCCCGAGCGTGATGGACACGGCGTCGGCGAGCTTGTTGACGCCGGCCTCCAGGGCGCGCCTGGAGTCTTCAGCGAATTTCAGTTGTTTGGCTGCCATGTGATGCCGCCTACTTCTTCACGATGGCGAGGACGTCGCGGGCGGAAAGGATCAGGTACTCCTCACCCGTGACCTTAACCTCGGTGCCACCGTACTTCGAGTAGATGACCTTGTCGCCGACGGAAACGTCGAGCGGCACGCGTACGCCGTCCTCGAAGCGTCCGGGGCCTACGGCCACGACTTCGCCCTCCTGGGGCTTCTCCTTGGCCGTGTCCGGGATGACGATCCCCGAAGACGTGGTCTGCTCGCCCTCGCTGGCCTTGACCACGATACGGTCCTCCAGGGGCACAAGACTGAACTGCTTGGCCATGCTTACCTCCTTCGTGCGATTAGCACTCTGACTGATTGAGTGCTAACAGCATAGCGACTCGAGTGCCAGATGGTCAACGGGTGCCCGGGCAGGCTCCGGACGACTAGATGCCCTTCACGTAGGCGATCATCTCGCCGAGGCCGTCTTCGAGGTGGGTCCAGGGGTGCCAGCCCAGTTCCGTGCCTGCCAGGGCGATGTCCAGGGCCATGCGGCGGGGCTCGCCCGCGGGCCTAGCGCCGGCTGAGGGCTGGCCGCTGAAACCGGTGATGTCCGCGACCATGCGGAAGAGTCCGTTGATCGAGGTTTCCAGACCCGTTCCGATGTTGATGAGCTTGCCCGACCCCTTGTCCAGGGCCAGGGCGAAAGCGTGGACGGCGTCGTCCACGAAGACGAAGTCTCGGGTCTGGTTGCCGTCCCCGTTGATCGACGGCGAATCGCCCTTGAGCATCCCATCGATGAAGGCGGCCACGGCGCCGGAGGCCTGACGAGGGCCGTATACCGTCCCCAGCGCCAGCGCCGTGAAGTCGAGGTTACGGTAGCGCTGGTAGAAGCGCAGGTAGTCATCGGCGGCCTTCTTGGCCACGCCGTGCGGGGAAAGGGGACGCGCGCCGGCGGCCGAGGTTTCCTTCACGGGTACCTTCCGAGGCTCCCCGTATATGGCCGTCGCCGACGAAGCGAAGACTACCTTCTGAACACCGGTCCTGAGCGACACCTCCAGGATGCTCAATAGGCCGGTCAGATTCACCGACGCATCCCCGGCGGGGTCGCGCATGGATGCTTCCGTCGAACATTGCGCCGCAAGATGCATGACGACCTGCGGCTTGTTGCGTTCGACCAGAGGGAGCAGACCTTCGGCACGGATGTCCATATTCAGGAAGGTGAATTCCTTCCCGTAGCCGCGAGCCTCGCCCAGGTTGGCGATCCTTCCGGTGGACAGATCGTCCACCGCCAGGACCCGGTGGCCCTCCGCCAACAAGCGGTCGCACAGATGCGAGCCGATGAAGCCTGCGCCTCCGGTAACGAGGATCGTGCTCAAAGGGGCAACCCCGGATCGGCCTCGGCGTCCAGGGGGGTGGTCTCTCCCGCTTGGAGCCGATAGAAACCCGCGCAAGCGATCATCGCACCATTGTCGGTGCAAAGGGGCAGCGATGGAAACAGCACTCGCAAACCCTCTCGTTCGCCTGCCTCGAGCATCCGCTCTCTCAGACGGGTATTCGCCACCACTCCCCCGCCCAGGAGCACGGTCTTCGTTTCGCGCTCGAGTGCCGCCCGGATGGTCTTGGAGACCTGGACGTCGACCACGGCTTCCTGGAAAGAGGCCGCGAGGTCGGCCGGGTCCGGCTCCCTGCCGGCCGCTCGCTCGGTCTTCACGTAGCGCATCACGGCCGTCTTCAGGCCCGACAATGAGAAGTCGAAGTCCCCGGAGTCGGCCATGGCCCGGGGGAACTTGATGGCCGCCGGGTCGCCCGCCTGGGACAGCGCGTCCACCGCGGGCCCGCCCGGGAAGCCGAGACCCATGAAACGGGCGATCTTGTCGAAGGCCTCGCCCGCCGCGTCGTCCAGGGTCTGCCCGAGAACCTCATACGAGTGGCGGTCCTTCATATGGACGAGCATCGTGTGCCCGCCGGATACGATCAGCGAAACGTAGGGCGGATCCGGAGGCCCGTGCTCCAAGAAGTTGGCGTAGACATGGCCCTCGAGGTGATTCACCCCGATGAAGGGCTTGCGGGTGACGAGCGCCACCGACTTCGCGGCGGCGATGCCGACCAGAAGGGCGCCGACCAACCCGGGGCCGATGGTCACGGAAACGGCATCCAGGTCCCCGAAGCCGACACCCGCCTGCTCCAGGGCCTCCTGCATCAAAGGGTTGAGCGCCTCGACGTGCGCGCGAGCAGCGACCTCCGGAACCACTCCCCCGAAACGCGCATGCAGATCCACCTGGCTGGAGATGAGATTCGACATGACGTCGCGGCCGTCCTCGACGACGGCTATGGCTGTCTCGTCACACGAAGTCTCGATGCCCAGAACCTTCACGGGCGCACTTCCTCGGGCGCGGTGTCCATGAGATCGGCGATACGATCCGCGTACTCGGCCGTGTGGACGTCGTCCACCCACATGACGAGGGCGTCTTCGTTCACCTCTTGGTAGTAGTTCTTTCGCACTCCGATAGGCCTGAACCCGAACTCCCCGTACATCCGCTGAGCACCCCAGTTCGACACGCGCACCTCGAGCGACACTGAGCGCGCTCCCATGTCGGCCGCACTTCGTATCAGTTCGAACATCATTCGCGTTCCGATCTTTCGCCGCTGCCATGCCGGGTCGACCGCGATCGTCGTGACGTGCGCTTCGTCTCCCCAGCAGTTGAGTCCCCCGTAGCCGATGATCTTCCTGTCGACGCGGGCGATCAGATACGTGCGGGTGCGCTCATCCGTCATCTCGGACAGGAAGAGATTCGCGCTCCAAGGGCGCGGATAGACCTGGCGTTCGATCTCCATCACGCCGCGCAGATGGCGGCGGCGCATCCGGAGGATCTCGAGCCTAGCCGGAAGCTGCTCTTCTATCCCAAGCGATCTCCGCATCCGATCTCCTCAGATAGAGCGGGACAACGTCGAAAAGTCGGTCGTGCTCCTCGCGCTCGAACCGGGGCAGCGCGAGTTCGATCAATGAAGCAGCGTCGGGGTGCTGGTGTGCGTACGGTGCGAAGTCCACGCCGTCTCCCAGCTCCTCGAGCTCGCGACGGTACAGCGTAGCGCCGTTGCCAACCGCCAGGACGTCTTCGCCAAGGGCCTGCAGGTCCGCGACCAGCCGCTCCGGAGCAGCGACGGCGAATGCTCCGATGCGCGTCACCCCTCCCGGCGCCGGCCGGTAGAGGCAGTAGAAGACCTCGCCGCGGCGAGCGTCTATGACCGCGGCGATCGTTCGCTTCGCGTATCGAACCGAGAAGGCTAGACCGTCGAGAGACGGAACCGCCACGATGGGAACGTTCAACGCCTGCGCCAAGGTCTTGGCCGTCTCAAGGCCAACCCGCAGGCTGGTGAACAGTCCCGGACCGATGCCGGCCGCGATCCCACCGACCTGGTCGAGTCGCACCCCGGTTCGCGCAAGCATGTCTTCCAGAGCGGGGATCACGGCCTCGCGACGCTGACGCGTTCCCGATACGAGCGTCGAAGCCAGGATCCCGGCGGCGTCACCCAGGGCGACGCTGGTCTGAGGGGTCGAGGTCTCGATACCGAGAACGATCACCCAGCGATCCACCTTCCCGTGATAGCCCGCAACGCGTCCATGCGCTCGGCCCACGACGCCCCGGCGCAGATCACGTCGATCGCGCGCGAGTCGGACTCGATCTCGGGCACCGTGAACTCGATCTGAAGGTAGTTCCCGTCCAGCAGGCCTTCGATCACGTCTCCCCACTCGACGAACGTAACGCCGCCGGAATCCACCATCTCTTCGAACCCGAGGTCGATGACTTCCTGGATGAGCGTCAGCCGATAGACATCCAGGTGATAGAGCCTGAGGGCTGAACCGTCGTACTCACGAACCAGGGTGAAGGTAGGCGACACCACCTGTTGGGTCACTCCGAGACCCCTGCCGACGCCCTGAACGAAGGAGGTCTTGCCGGCGCCCGGCTCTCCCGTGAGCGAAACGACGTCTCCCGGTCGAAGGATCGCCGCCAAGGTCGCTCCCATGTCACGCGTCTCATCGGCGCTGTCGGTCGCTAGCCGGATACCCATCAGAACAATCCGAGCTGGTCCGGCTGAGGCTCGGCCTCGGGCTGCACCGGCACCGGCACCGGCACCGGCACCGTGGACGCCGACGGACGCGGCTCGGACAGGACCTGCATCATCGTTCCGAAGTCCTCTCGCAGCAGATCGACCTGCTTCTCTCCCCCGCGCAACACCGCGGCGGGATGAAGGGTCGGTATCACCACTCGCCCATCCCGTGCGAAGCGCTGCCCCCTGATGCGCGTGATCGAGATCGGCCTGTCGAGGATGAATGCGCCCGCGAACCTGCCGAGCGTCGCGATGACCTTCGGATCTATCGACTCGATCTGCTCCGTGAGCCAGGGCGTGCACGCCTCGATCTCGTCCGGCAGCGGGTCGCGATTGCCCGGAGGACGGCATTTGACGATATTCGCGATATAGACGTCGGAGCGTTCGATGCCCACCTCGCTCAGCATCCTGTTGAGCAACTTGCCCGCGGCACCCACGAAAGGCTCGCCCTGTTTGTCTTCGTGAAACCCGGGCCCTTCGCCGACGAACATCAGCTCGGCGTGCGGGTCCCCCACGCCGTACACGACCTGCGTGCGTTCAGCCGCGAGAGCGCACTTGGCGCAGGAGGCGGCCTCCTTTGCAGCTTCTTCCAAAGGCCTCACCCTTCGCCACCGCCGGCGACGTTCCTTATGGCTCTAGCCACGGCCTCGATGGCCATCTCCTCCACGACCGCCTGGGAGCCTTCGACCTGCCCAGTGGCCAGGGCGAACACGGTATCCCCGTCCCATATCGTGTGCGACGGCCGGATCGCCGCGTCGATGCCCTCGTGGCCCGCGATGGCCAGAAGGTTCGCGCGTTCCTTCGAGAGCTTCGCATTCGTGGCGACGACCACGAGCGTCGTGTTGCCGGGGAAGATCTCGGATTCCCCGCCGTCTTCTCCTGGAAGAGTGCCGAGGAGGACTTCTCCCTCGTCGTCGACTATCTCCCCGAGCGCGTTCACAACCGCTAGTGCCGCGACGATGATGCCCTCGACCTCGACTGAGGCGCCGCCCAAGCCCCCGCGCTGAGCGCGAGTGGGGCCGTGCACCTTGGCAACCGTTGCGCCCGCGCCAGCCCCCACCGCGCCGACGAGCATGACCTCCGAGGCGGCGTCACACGCCGCGTACCCCTGATCGGGGCCCGGCCTCACCGAACCGTCGCCCACGGCAAGATCGAAGATGACCGCGGACGGAACGATCGGCACTCGGGCCACGCCCGTGTCGAAACCTCTGTCGCGCTCCGCCAACCACTTCATGACCCCGTCCGCCGCCGCTAGGCCGAACGCGCTCCCACCGGACAGCATCACGGCGTCGACCCAGTTCACGAGCATCCCGGGTCGCAGCAGGTCGGTCTCACGCGTGCCGGGCGCACCCCCTCGAACCTCACCGGAGCCGACCGTCTCGGGCGGGCAGAGGACAACCGTGCATCCGGTCATGGCCACCTCGTCGGTCCAATGCCCGACCTTGATGCCGGAAACGTCAGTGATCATGCGACCCCCACGTACTGGCGGGGCACCCTTTCACCGATCGCGCTTATGACCTCGTAGTTGATCGTTCCGCCCAGCTGAGCTAGTTCTTCCGCGGTGATCTCCTGGTCGCCCTGGCGGCCAAGCAGGATCACTTCTTCGCCCGCGACGACAGGCTCGTCCCCACAATCGACGAGCACCTGGTCCATCGTCACATTCCCGGCAACGGGGAAACGCTTGCCGCGGATCAACACGTCGGCGCGTGATGACAGGCGGCGGGAGTACCCGTCGGCGTAGCCGACGGGTACGGTCACGACGGTAGAGTCGCGATCGAGTTGATAGGTATGGCCGTACGAGAGGCGTTCGCCCGCGGGCAGGCGCTTCGAAAACGCGACCGCGGATCCCCATGTGAGGGCCGGACGCAGCCCGAGCCGCGAGATGTCCACCCCCGGGGTCAAACCGTAGATCGCCATCCCCGGTCGGACGATGTCCAGATGCGACTCGGGGTGCTTGATCAGAGCCGCGCTGTTCGCCGCGTGCGCGTACGCAGGCCGGATCCCCTGTGAGAAGCAGCGCTTCACCAACAAGAGGAACCCGCGGAGTTGTTCGAGCGTGGTCGCGTCGTCAACGTCCGCGCTCGCGAAATGCGTCCACAGGCCCTGGACCAGCAGACCGGCATCCTGGGCCCGACGAGCCAGATCTATGGCGTCATCCGGGGGCCACACACCGACCCGGTGCATGCCCGTGTCGACCTTCACATGAACGCTGACGCTGCGGCCCAGTCTGCCCGCAGCCGCGGCCAACCCCTTGAGCCCGGCTTCCGAATACACGGTCGGGGTGAGGCCGGCCTCCAGCGCATCGCTCTCGGACCCCTCAGGGAACTCCGACAACGTCAGGACCGGAGCATCGATACCGGCATCGCGAAGCCGGAAACCCTCTTCGACCAACGCCACGCCGAGCCAGGTGGCGCCGCCCCCGAGGGCCGCACGAGCAACCTCCACATCGCCGTGGCCGTAGGCGTTCGCCTTGACGACCGCCATCAACTCGGAGTCGGCCGGCTTCAGCGCGCTGACGTTGTGGCGGACGGCATCGAGATCGACCGTTACCTTGGTGGGCCTGAATAGCCTGGACGAGCCGGCAGGACTCATCGGACACGCACCTCCTCGAGAACCTCCGGGAGGCTGCCCGCCACATCTCCCGCCGTCGTTCCCTCGCCTAGCTGACTCGCGGCCACGAGACCAGCCAGCCCGTGAACGTAAGCGCCAACAGTGGCGGCGTCGTAGGACTCCAACCCACGGGCCATCAGAGCGGCGATGGTACCCGTCAGAACGTCGCCCGTCCCGGCCGTGGCCAGAGCGGAACTGCCCGTCGGGTTGATGCGCACCTCGCCGGACGGCTCCGCGATCAGGGTTCGACTTCCCTTCAGAAGAACGGTCGCGCCGACCCGCGCTGAAAGCTCGCGAACCCGCGCCACCCGGTCGGCCTCTACGTCAGCCGAAGTCGCGTCCGTCAGCCGGGCGAACTCGCCGACATGCGGAGTGAGTACAAGGTCGGCGCTGCCTCGGTCGTCGAACGCCTCCAGGTGGCCCGCGAACGCGTTGAGTCCGTCCGCGTCCACCACCATGCCCTTCGGGGCGGCGGCCACCAGGGCACGAGTGAACTCGGCGGATTCCTCATGAGAGCTCATCCCCGGGCCAACCGCGATCGCATCGAAGGAACCGAGGCGTTCCCAGATGACCTTGAATGCGTCCGCCGCGATCGTTCCGTCGGCAGTCTCGGGAAGCGGAAGGAACGTCGCCTCCAGAACCGCGGCCTCGATCACCGGCAGGATGCCTTCGGGTACGGCGACGGTGACCAGTCCCGCTCCGGCCCGATATGCGGCTTCCGCGGCGAGGCAGACAGCGCCCGTCATGCTTCGCGAGCCTCCCACGACAAGCACCACCCCCGTCGACCGCTTGTGGGTCTCCGGCTGACGCTCGGGCAGCAGGCACGCGATGTCGTCGCGTTCCACCATCAGGAGATCACTCGTCACAAGCTCGGACGGAAACCCTATGTCCGCCACTTCCACGAGACCTGCGTGCGCTGCTCCCGGATAGAGCACCAGGCCCGCCTTGGCAGCGCCGAAGGTCACCGTGACGGTGGCCGAAACAGCTTCGCCGGCCACAACCCCGTTCTCGCCGTTCACACCTGAGGGGATGTCGACCGCGAGAACCGGAACTTCGCTCCCGTTGATCGCCAAGATCGCCTGCGCATGCGCTCCTTCCGGCACACCGCGGAAACCGGTCCCGAAGATGCAGTCGGCGACGATGTCCGCGCGCGCCAGTTCTCTCTCGAGCGCGGTCAGCCCGACGACGCGCACGCCCGGCGCTTCCACGAGCCGCGCCAAGTTCACTGCCGCGAGCCCCGCCAGCGAGGAGGGGTCCTCGACCATCACCACGGAAACCCTCATCCCCCACCGGGAAAGATGCCTCGCGGCTACCAAGCCGTCGCCACCGTTGTTGCCTTTGCCGCAGACGATCACGGCGCGCCGACCATAGATCCCGCCGGCGACATCCGACGCGGCCATCGCAGTGGCTCGTCCGGCGTTCTCCATGAGCGACACCGTCGTCACTCCCAGCGCCTCGCTCGCGCGGTCGAGAGCGGAGGCTTCTGCGGGCGTAAGGACGGGTCTCACTCGGACACCGCCACGCAGAAGGCGACCGCGGAGTGATGCTCGTGGGAGAAGGAGATTAGGAACCGCGCGATCCCCAGATGCTCCGACCTGGCGATGGCGTTGCCGTCGAGCACGATCGAGGGCGCCCCCGTCACGTCTCGCGACACGCTGATGTCCTTCCAGCGCTTGCCCCAGTAACCGCCCAGCGCCTTGATAACAGCCTCCCTCGCGGCGAACCTCCCGGCGTAGGATTCGGCCGGCCGGGCCCGGGTTTCACAATACGCAACCTCTTCCTCCGTGAACACGCGACGCGACATGGTCGGATGGCGGGCCAGCGCTCGCTCCATCCGGCCGATGTCGCAAACGTCGACGCCAACCGAGACGATATTCACGCCTGCAAGACTAAAGCCGAGGGAGGCTTCAGGGCTATTCGACCGTAACGCTCTTGGCCAGGTTCCGAGGCTGGTCGACGTCGCAGCCGCGCTCGACCGCGATGTAGTAGGCCAGCAGCTGCAGAGGCACGACCACGGGCACGGGGGAAAGCAGCTCGGGTGTTTCAGGCACGTACAGCACGTGCTGGGCAAGTTGTTGGATCCCCGTGTCTCCTTCGGTTGCGATGGCGATCACATCTGCGCCACGCGCGCGGACCTCCTGGATGTTCGAGAGGACCTTGTTCCTCACGTGACATTGGGTCGCTATCGCCACGACCGGGACGCCTGGCTCCACCAAAGCGATCGGCCCGTGCTTCAACTCCCCCGCTGGATAGCCCTCGGCGTGTATGTAGCTGATCTCCTTGAGCTTCAGAGCGCCCTCGAGGGCGACCGGGTAGCCGGTGTGCCTCCCGATAAACAGGAAGTCGCGAGCATCCGCGTACCGCTTCGCGATGGCGCGTACTTGATCTTCCAGCTCCAGAGCCCTCTCGACCGCGGCCGGAAGTCCGCTCATCTCCTCCAACATCAGGGTGATCTCCTCGGGGAACATCGTTCCGCGGACCTGCGCCAGGAAGAGTGCAACAAGATCCAGTGCGACCATCTGCGTTGCGAAGGTCTTCGTCGCTGCCACCCCGATCTCGGGCCCTGCGTGGGTGTAGAAGACCCCCTCGGCTTCGCGGGCTATCGAGGAGCCAACGGTATTCGTGACAGCGATCACGTGCGAACCCTGGCGTTTCGCATGCCGCGCCGCCTCGAGTGTGTCGATCGTTTCGCCCGACTGGGATACGGCCAGGGTCATCGTGTTCGCGTCCAGAACGGGGTCCCGGTAGCGGAACTCGGAAGCGATCTCGATCTCGACCGGGAGCCGGGTCCAGTGCTCGATGGCGTACTTGGCCACCATGCCGGCGTGGAAGGCAGTTCCGCACGCGACCACGAAAACCTTATCCACGGCTTGGAGGGTGTCCTCGTTCATGCGGAGTTCGTCGAGGAGCAGTCGCCCTGCTTGATCCGTGCGGCCAACGAGGGTGTCCAGAACGGCGTGCGACTGCTCGTGGATCTCCTTGATCATGAAGTGGTCGTATCCGCCCTTCTGGGCGCGCTCGACATCCCAGTCGACTTCGATCGGCTCGCCGTCCAGAACGTTCCCGTCGAAGTCGGTGATGATGACCCCATCGCGCCTGACCTCCACGACCTGGCCTTCTTCGACCGGGATGACCTTGCGCGTGCGCGAGAGCACGGCCGGGATATCCGAAGCGAGGAGGTTCTCATTCTCGCCCAATCCGACGATCAGCGGGGAAGAGACCTTCGCACCGACGATCACATCGGGTTCGTCCAGCGACAGCACCACGATCGCGTAAGCACCGTCGAGCTCCCGAACGGTGGCTCGCACGGCATCCGCAAGGCTGCCGGTGTGATTCTTGGCCACGAGGTGGGCTATGCACTCGGTGTCGGTGTCGGAACGCATCGTGTGGCCCTCCTTCTCGAGCACCGCGCGAAGTTCCAGGTAGTTCTCGATGATGCCGTTGTGGATCACGGCGATGCGCTCGTGACAGTCCAGATGGGGGTGCGCGTTGACTTCGGTGGGCTCGCCATGGGTCGCCCACCGTGTGTGCCCCATCCCTACCGAGGCCTTCGAGCGATCCTTACCCAGGATCTCCTCCAGGCGATCGAGCTTGCCCGACTGCTTGATCACGGTGAGGTCCCCGTCCAGGAGGGCGACCCCAGCAGAGTCGTAGCCGCGATATTCGAGCCTATGGAGCCCATCCAGGATGATGGGAAGCGCTTCGTCTTGCCCGATGTAGCCAACGATCCCACACATGGAGATTGAGCCTACCAGCGGGGTCTCCGCCCGGAAAGAGGGCTATCCGAGCGCTAGTTTGACCTGCTCGGCGATGGCTTCCGCGTGCCTGGAGGCGGTCTCTTCGGTCTCAGCCTCCACCATCACGCGGACCAGCGGCTCGGTGCCCGATGCCCTCACCAGAACCCTCCCGGAATCGCCCAGCTGACCTTCGGCCGTCCCCACGGCCTCCCACACGGGGACAGCTTCCTCGAGGGCGTCTCGGTCGGTTACCTCCACGTTCAGCAGAACCTGGGGGTAGTGACGCATGAGCCCCGCCAGCTCGGCCACCGGGACGCCGGTTCTGACCGAGGCAGAGAGGAAGCGTATCGCGGTCAGGATCCCGTCCCCGGTCGTGGCACGGTCCGCGAAGATCAGGTGGCCCGACTGCTCTCCTCCGAGCACCGCACCGCTCTTGAGCATCTCCTCGAGCACGTATCTGTCCCCGACCTTGGACGTCTGGACGCGGATGTCCGCATCTGCCATCGCCCGCAGGAACCCGATGTTCGCCATGACGGTCGAGACGACGGTGTTCCCTGCAAGGGCGTCGAGGCTCTTCAGGTCAAGGGCACAGGCCGCCAGCACCTGGTCTCCGTCCACAACCGCTCCGGCGGCGTCCGAGAAGAGCGCGCGGTCTGCGTCGCCGTCGTGAGCCACCCCCGCGTCGGCGATCGTTCGCACGACCTCCGCTGCGACGACCTCGGGGTGCAGGGCCCCACATCGATCGTTGATGTTCTTGCCGTCGGGTGCGTCGTTGATGACGCGCACCTTGGCGCCGAGTCGCCTGTAGGCCTCCGCGGCGAGTTCGCTGGCGGCCCCGTTGGCGCAGTCGACGACGACTTTCATGCCGTCGAGACGGTCTCCCGGATCGGTCAGATGATGCAGGTATCGTTCACTCGCATCCGGAAGCGGTCCGATGGAACCCTTGTCCGCGGACGCCGAGGGAGGACTGACAACGAGTGCTTCGATCTCGTCCTCCAGGGAATCCGGCAGCTTGTAGCCGCTGGAAGCGAATAGCTTGATCCCGTTGTACTCCGCAGGATTGTGAGAGGCGGAGATGACCACTCCCGCAGCATCCATCTCGCTGGCCAGGAACGCCACCGTGGGAGTAGGCACGACACCCGCCACAAGAACGTTGCCTCCAGCTGAGCTGATCCCCTCGGCTATCGCGGCTTCGAGCATCTCGCCGGAGGCACGCGTGTCGCGGCCGACCACGAAGAGCGGCCTGCCTTGGCCGTGGCGTATGAGGGTCGAGGCCGCCGCAGCTCCTATGGAACGGGCCAGGTCGTCGCTCAAGCTCTCGCCAACAACCCCTCTGACCCCATCGGTTCCGAACAAGCGCCCCATCGCTGCGAAGGGTAACCCATGTGAAGGTTCCGATGGAGTGCCAGAATGGGCACATGGAAGACGAGAACGACCTCGTTCGAATCTACTCAACTGAGTCGGCGTCGGACGGCCTCCTGGCGAAGGGCCGTCTCGAATCTGAGGGCATCCCGGTCATGATCAAGGGAGAGATGGGAGGCCCCACCCCCACGGGGGCAACGTACCTGTTCGTGCCCAGGAGTTTCGAGGAAGTGGCCCGCGCCATACTGGACTCGATCTCGGAGCTGAACCAGGACTGACCCAGAAGTGAGCTGGTCCGCGCCTACCGCTTGGAGTACTGCGGTGCTTTGCGCGCCTTCTTGAGCCCGTACTTGCGGCGTTCCTTCTCGCGAGAGTCACGCGTCAGCATCCCCTCGGCCTTCAGAACCGCTCGCAGTTCCGGCTCGACGTCGATAAGGGCCCGGGAGATCGCGTGGCGAAGGGCTCCGGCCTGGCCGGCAGTGCCTCCACCGGTGATGCGGGCGATGATGTCGAAGTCCTTGTCCTTCTCGACCAGGCGCAGCGGGGATGCGACGATCATGCGGTGTGCGCGCGTCGGGAAGTACTCCTCTAGCGAACGGCCGTTGACCTCGATCCGCCCCGTGCCCGGCGACATGCGAACGCGCGCGATGGCCTCTTTGCGACGGCCCGTGATGCTTCGTACGGCTGTGATGGCCAAGCTACTTCTCCTCGGTCTTCTTGGCGCGCGGCTTGCGCACGGCGGTCTTGGACGTCGCTGTCTTCGGCTTCACTGTCTTCGGCTTCACTCCGGGCTTTCGCGTGGCCGTCTTCTTCGCCGCCGGCTTCGCCTTGGGCTTGGCGGCCCTCGCAGCTCGGGCGGCAGCAGGCTTCTTCGCGCCAGCGGGCTTCTCTTCCGTCTCAACAGGCTTCGGTTTCGCCACCGGCAGACCGTTCCACTTCGGGATCTCTCCGAGCTTCAGGGGCTGGGGCTGCTGAGCGGAGTGCGGGTGCTCGGAACCTTCGTACACGGAGAGCTTCTTCACCATCGAACGGCCGAGGCGGTTGTGCGGGAGCATCCCCTTCACGGCCTTCTCTATGACGAAGGTGGGCTTCTCGTCGAGCAGGTAGGAGTACTTCGTGGCCGTCAGGCCGCCCGGGTATCCCGAGTGGTGGTAAGCCATCTTCTTGTTTCCCTTGTCGCCCGAGAGCTGTATCCCCGCCGCGTTCACGACGATGACATGGTCGCCCACATCCGCGTTGGGTGCCCAGATCGGCTTGTGCTTGCCTCGCAGGATGGCCGCAACCTCTGTGGCCAGACGGCCCAAAACAGCGTCCTGGGCGTCTACGACGTACCAGCCGCGCTCGATATCCTGAGGTTTAGGGGCGTAGGTTCTCATAAGAAAGCGGCCCGGTAGGGCCGAATAGCTATGCTACCTGCGCAGATACGGCAGCGTCAAAGCCCTCGCCCGTAGAGGACCCTCTCCAGGGTGAGCCCATGGGCAGGCACCAGCCGGCCTGCAAGGGAGCGATCCTTGGCCACGATCACTTCCGGGATGTCTCCTGGATCGATCCTACCCTCACCCACATCTACCAGCGTCCCTACCAGGCTCCTGACCATCTGGCGGAGGAAGGCGTTGGCACGCGCGACGATCTCCACGCTGTCGCCGGCCTTGGACACGGTCAGCTTCTCCAGGTTCCTCACTGTCCCGCCCCCCTCCCTCGGCGGACGGCCGAACGAGGCGAAGTCGTGTGCGCCAACCAACGCGCGAGCCGCCTCGCGCATAGCGGACAACTTCAGGTCTCCCGGTCTATGCCAGATGTACTCCGCCGTGAACGGATCGGGGAACGGGCCGGTGTCGATGCGATAGCGATACTCGCGCGCCGTCGCACTGTGCCTTGCGTCGAATCCGTCGGGCGCGAGGGAGGCGAGCAGCACCACGACCTCCGGCGCCAGCGCACCGTTTGCTGAGCCCAGCACCTCGTCAGGATCCGCGTCCGAGTTGAACGAAACGACCTGGCCCCGAGCATGCACCCCTGCATCCGTGCGGCCGGCAGCAGAGAGTCTCGGCGCGCGTCCCATCACGCGCGCGATGGCACGTTCCAGTTCGCCTTCAACGGTGCGACGCGACGGCTGCTTCGCCCACCCATGGAAGCCAGAGCCGTCGTAGGCGAGGACTAGCTTGATGATGGCCATCAGATGCGGGGCGGCGGTTGCCGCAGCGTCGTCGGCTCAGCCGCAGCGAGGCGACCGCCGCCCCGCTTCAAGCGTTCAACCTTCTTAG
>Ga0315290_10001039_pt1 | contig 18990 bp, 19 predicted proteins | sample YL17G12_0_MG_FD_203627 | JGI IMG/M metagenome (GOLD analysis project Ga0315290, IMG submission 203627) | Sediment microbial communities from Yellowstone Lake, YNP, Wyoming, USA - YL17G12_0 | ecosystem: Environmental > Aquatic > Freshwater > Lake > Sediment | place: USA: Wyoming | collected... | reverse complement strand
GCCGTTCGGTGACTTTGATATGGCGCCAATTCAGCAGCGGCGCAAAAAACATGAACAGATTGGCTGTTCCCTCTCGGCGATATTCGTAGTCATAGCGTTCTGGGTGCCCCTTTTTGACTGGAATGCTCTGGCGCGTCTCGCTGATCAATTGAACAGGGGTTTCATCGAAGCAAATCAGTGGGAAGCGAGCATCTTCAGGGCGTTGGTAGACTTCCAGCACATCTTCCATGCGATAGACGAACTCGGCATTCTGCTTTGGGGGAATACACCACTCTTCTCTGAGCCAGGGTTTCAGCTCATTGTCTTGCATGACGTGGCGGACAGTAGTGTGAGAAACATCCTCAATATACTCAAACCCGTATCATCTCACTCGCCAACAAACGCAGACTCCAGCGCCGATGCCCTTGGGGAGGTTGACTGCATGCCAGAGCCAGCAGGTGTGCTTCTTGAACACCATCCATCAGGTGCTGATACTTCCGCCTGGTCTTGCGGGGACTCAAGGCTTGATGGATTCCTTCTTCCACAAAGTGTTGGCGTACCCGCTCAATGGTTGGCACACTCACGTTCAGAGCTTCACTGATCTTTTGGTCTGTCCAGCCATCATCCGCTTTCAGTAGAATGTGGGCATGATTGATCTTTCGCACACGTTGGGTTCCGGGGGCTATCAAGCCAGTCAACATTTCTTGTTCGTCTCTTTTCAAGTCGATAATGTACTTTTTGCCCATATCGGCCTCCTCTTTCGGAGACAGATGATACCAAGTCACCCATCAAAGCATGGTTTACAAACTACTAGTCTTAAGCGGTTGGGGACTGTATAACTAATTATATAAAGGTTATTATATTCCCCCATATCCCTAAGATAAAAACTGTCAGAGAAAAGTCAAGCCAGTTCTTTTCGATAAAACCGATAACGCTTGTAGATCTTCGCGCCGGCGTGATGGGCAATGTTCCATGTGTCCGGGTTGTCCTCGCCGGTCAGAGACAGGTCCGCCCACAGGAAACCCTTCGCCACAGCCCGCTTCGCCATTTCCGCAAAGAGCAGGATGGCCGCACCCGTGTCCCAGTATTCGGGCAGGACAGCCACCGCTTTAACGGACATACTCTTCGGCTTGATGTTTTTATACCACAGCGCGCGGAGGTAATCCCAGGGGTATCGCAGTCCGTTGATGTGGATCAGTATCTCGTTGAAATTCGGAATGGCCGGGAACCAGCCTACGGTTTTTCCGTCTGCTTCGACAAACAGCACCAGTTCGGGGTCAGCCATGTCCACCAGCGGCAGCAGCATGGCGGATACCGACTCGCGCGTGTAAGGTACAAAGCCGGGCAGATGTTCCAGCGCGCGGTTCTGCAGCAAGGTGACGCGGTCGATCTCGGCGTCGAGGTCGTTCATGTCCGCGCTGCGGACGATAAAGTCCTTGCGCTGGCGCACACGCTCAGCCAGTCGAAGCACGTGTTGGATTCTTGGATTCTGCAGGTCAAGGTCGATGGCATAGGCCAGCCCGTCATCATGGCGCTTATGGAATCCAAAGCGATCGAAAAAACTCCCATAGTAGGGCGGGTTGTGGCCGCAGATGTAAGCCGGAGGTCGGTCCCAGCCCTCGACGAGAATCCCGCGCCTGTCTTCGCGGTCGAGGTTGTATGTGCCGCACAGCGAGGTCAGCTGATGTTCACGCGCCCAGCGCTCCGCGTGTTTGAACAGAGCCTCGGCCACGAGGTAATCGTCGATGCATTCGAAGAAGCCCAGCGAACATTCGCCCGCTTCGCCGCCGTGTTCGTGGGAACAGCAGATCGTGCCTGCCATCCGCCCGTCTTTGAAGGCGGCGAAGAAATCGGCGTAGCCGTTCTTGAAGAACAACCCGCGCGCCGGGTCGGTATTCTTTTCGCGCTCGGACAAAATAGGCGGCACCCAGAGCGGATCGTTTTTATAGATTTGCCACGGGAAGGTTAGGAAGGCGCGTTTCTCGCGGCGGGTTTGGACGGGACGAATCTCGATCATGTACCTGTCCTAATCCGCAGGTTCAACGTCCGCCGCTTCGATCTTAGCCTGGCGGCGCGCCTCGAGTTGCTCGTTGATCTTGCGATAATCATCCCGTCCGAGCGGGAAGAGCGCGGTGAACAGGATGCCCAGGCACAGCGAAAAGGCTGGGATGGGTCCTGCGATGATGCGGATGCCGGTGATGGCGCTCTCAGGCTGCGCCCCGCCAGTGGTCACGTAACCGCTGAATTGCAAGACCAGCAGCGCCAGCGGCACCGCGATCGATGAGGCGACTTTCTGCGCCAGCGTGATCAGGCTGTAGAACATGCCTTCGTTACGTTTGCCGCTCTGCAGTTCGCCGTATTCGATGGCGTCAGGGATGATGGCCCACGGCATGACGTGCATGGCCGATACGCCGATGCCGGCCAGCACGCATAACATCATGATGATCGGCATCGGCGTCTGGGGCGTGAGCGAGGCCAGCACCATCAACACGCCGGCCAGGAAGGCGATGCCGATGATGTACGCCCAGCGTTTGTTCAGGTGAGCCGAGATCCATGCCCACAGCGGCAGGGCAATCATCGCCACAATGAAAATGGTCGCCATGATGATGTCGGCTTGGGATTCTCGCTGCACGACATACTTGACGTAATACAGCAAATTGACCTGGATGATGGCCATCGTCACGCCGTTGAACAGGAATAGCAGCAGCCCGAACACGAAGGGTCGGTTCTTCACGGAAGCCTTGATCGACTCGATGAACCCGGACTGCTCCTGATTCATGAATTCCTTGCGTTCCCGCGTACCAAAAAACACCACCAGGAGCGGCAGCGCGGAGACCAGTCCGAAGATGAGACCCATGGCTAGAATCCGGTCGAGGTTTTTTGGGTTGAAACTGACAACAAGCGCCAGCGGCAGGGTGAAGGCTATCAGGCTTCCCAAAATGGAGAAGACCATGCGGGTGCTGGTCAGGCTGGTGCGCTCGTCGTAGTCGCTGGTCAACTCGGGGGTGAGTGCGAAAAACGGCATGTAAACAAAGGAGGCGGCCGTATCGAAAATCGCATAAGCCAGCGCATAGTACAGCGCCAGCGCCGGGATGTTGGTGAAGGGCGGCTTCCACCACAGCAGGACAAAGCTCAGCGCGAAGGGCAGCGCGCCGAAGAGCAGGTACGGGCGGCGGCGCCCCCAGCGAGTGCGGGTGTGGTCGGTGATGTAGCCCACGATGGGATCGTTGATATAGTCCCAGGTGCTGCCGATGAAAATGGCAAACGCCGCCACGGCGGGCATCACGCCGACCACTTCCGTCAGGAACAGGGCAAAATAAACGCTCAGGATGGTGTTGGTCAGGCTGAAGCCAAAGTCGCCTGAGCCGTACAGCCATTTCGTGCGCTGGGGCAGTTTTTCAACCGTCATGCAAGGCTCCCTTGTGACTGCAGAATGGTTGTGCTTTATTGAAAACACCGTTCCCGGCGAATAGGGGCGGAAAAAATACCGATGCTTGCGGTTTGCTTGTCAAGAGCAGGTAAATGTTGGATAATTGTAGCAGAAGAGACATTTCATGAGAAAAACAGGGATTTCCATCCCGAGCAAGGAGATCAGTGAATTCTGCCACCGCTGGAAGGTGACGGAATTCAGCCTGTTTGGGTCCATTCTGAGTAAGGATTTCCATCCCGACAGCGACGTGGATGTGCTGGTTACTTTCTCACCTGATGCGAAGGTGAGTCTCTTTGATTTGGTGGAGATGAAAGCTGAACTGGAGACCGTGTTCAAGCGCGAAGTGGACTTGGTTGAAAAGCAGGCCCTGCTCGATAGCCCAAACTACATCCGCCGCAAGAGCATCCTTGCCAGTACAAGGGTGGTTTATGCGCAAGGATGATGCTTATCTTTTGGATATCCTACTCGCCGCCCGTAAAGTATTGAAATACACCAAGGGCATGAAGCAAGAGGAATTTGACGGCAGCGAAATTGTGCAAGACGCCGTCATGCGCCAGTTGGAAATCCTGGGAGAGGCTGCAGGACATATTTCCGAAGAATTCCGCAGGAAACATCCGACAATTCCTTGGCATAAAATCATCGGCCTCCGCAACCAGATTATTCATGAATACTTTCGGGTCAACCGTCAAATTGTGTGGGATACGATTCAAAACGATTTACCGGATTTCATTCGGTTGATCGAACCGCTCGTGCCTGCGGAATAACCGCACCGCGTGATTTAAATTCGCTTTATAGCTCAATCTAAGAAAAGACCGCGCATGTCGCCCAACCCACAGACGAGCTGGAATAGCCCGGCATAGAGGGTGAGCGTCATGGCGATCTGTCCCAGCGTGGTGAGGAGCTTCTTCATGGATTACTTTTTATTGGGGTAATAATCCAAGAATACCAAGTAATCCCTATGCGATTATCAAGTGTTATTCGTTTGATATTGCTACCATCAATGTCCATGGTGTAGAGAGCATTTGAAAGAGGCTTGTCTAAATCACCCACATACAATCCCAGATGATCACGTTGGCTAAGGAAAGCAATTCGAGTACCATTTGGATCCCAGCTAGGCTGAAAATCTTCTGGACGCCAGGGTTCAGAGGGGTCTTGCGATATTCCTCCTGTTAAGTTAATTTTCCCTGATCCATCAGCGTTGGAGAGATAAATATCATACTTGCAACTGAAGACGATTCTTGTTCCGTCTGGTGACCAATCTGGATTACGACAATCTTCAAGTGAACTGGAAATATTTTCAGGTTGGCCTGAACCATCAGGTTTCATAATAAAGATGCTGTCTTTACGTTGGCCTTGAATGTTTGAATTTGGATCCCAAGCAAAGGCAATTAATTTCCCGTCGGGAGACCAATCTGGAGCAAGGCCGTAATGGAGAAAAGGCTCTTCAGGTTTACACTTTTCTCCGCGTTGGAGACAAAAAACATCAATCCATCGCATTTCTATCTTGTCCTGACCAAGAGCAGAATAAATAATTTTCTTGGAGTCAGGAGACCAAGAAGCATCGTAAAGAGCTACTGAATTCTCAATAAGTAATGTCCGTTCGCAGTTACTTCCAGGAAAGTGCCGAACCTTTCAGGCAAGCAATCAAACGTTTCGGAGAATTTCGAGTTCGAGCAACTCCCTTTGAAATCTTGGTGAAAAGTTCCGTGATATTATGCGGTGCAAAGTTTGCAGTGTATTCGCTGACCTGGGTCCAGACAAATTTGACCGGGTTGAGCTCTGGTGCGCAGATTGGAAAGTGATAGACATGCAGACGTGGATGCTGAGCAATGAAATCCTGAACGAGCTGGCGCTTATGGATGGGGTGGTTATCCCATACCAAAACGATCTCGCCTGGAACGCTCCGCAATACCTGCTTCAAAAAAGCAACCACCTGTTCACCGCACAAGCTGTGCCGATACGTACGTGTCGTCAGTCTGACCTTGCGACCATCCGGGCTGACCAACAATGCACCCAACAAATTCAGTCGCTGGTGGTGCTGCAAACTGGTCCGCAGAGTGGGCGTATGTCCTCGAAGCGACCAGCTGCGTTTGAGCGGCGAGACCAAGGAAAAGCCGCTCTCATCTTCAAAAACCAGCGTGGCCAACAGCTCACGCCACTTTTTTTATCCTTGGCCAGACGCGCCGTTTCCAGGAGACGATCTTTTCCTCGTCGCGTTGGATTGCCAAACGTTGCACCTTCTGGCTACTCCAACCCATGCGATCCATCACATACCACACACCACTGGACCCAAAGCGTACTCCAAACAGCTCCCAAATCACATGACCGATCCGATCGAGCGTCCAGTAATCTTCAGCATATCCGTGAGCATAGGCGCCACGTAACAACTCTTGTTCCAACTGCTGCATCTGCTCATCGTTTAGGTGTCGGGGCCTGCCGCGCGGCTGCTCGCTCTTCTTCTTCGGACTTTTGGCTTCCTGGCGCCAGCGCCGCACGCTCCGTTCTTTTAGCGCGAGAAGCTCGGCAACCTCTTTGGCACTCTTTCCTTGCTCGAGCAGCTTCAGGCCGCGTACACGCCTTTCGGCCAGTTGTTTGTCGCTTCCATAGGGTCTCATACCCCTATTATTGCATAAGTACCTTTCCTTCGGACTTTGTTTTTTGAGAATTCAGTAACTCTCGAGGAATTTCGAGGGCGACTCTTTCCTTTCCTGAAGATGTATTTATGATCGATATTTGCATAAAATTTTCTTTTATTGTAAGAACCCATTCACCATCAGGAGACCATTCGGGGGACCATCCGAGATATCTGTCTAAAAACATTGAATCTGCATCATAAACTTTTCCGGGTTCATGGGAAGAAGTAGAAAATAGATAGCGATAAGCCGATCCCGGGAATGAACCTTCCTTCCACGCAAAAACCATCAGGTCGTTACTTGCGGGAATTGAGGGTCGTGAGTTTCCACATGCGTTCAGGATAAATATGCACGTAAGAAATATGAGAGTATTCTTCTTCATAACGCCACATATTCCTATTATGCATCAATTGCCAAATACTTCGGTTCCTTATCAACCAGTGATTTATATCTCCCCCGGTATTCCTCTGGCATCAGCGCCGCCATCTGCGACATGATCTCATCGGTCACCACTTGGCGGGTTTCGTGATTGATCGACACGTCCGCGCGCACATGGAACGGCCTGCCAACCACATAATTCATATCCGTGCGGCGCAGGCGGCGCAGGTTCTCGCGATAATTCTCGCTGCCAAAATGCACCATCGGCATGAGCGGTGCGCCGCTCTTCGTCGCAAGCAGCACAGCGCCGGGATACCCCTCGCCCAGAATCCCCGTGCCGGAGCGCGTCCCTTCCGGGTCGATGGCGATGATCCCGCCACTCTTCAATACATCGAGCGCCTTGCGCAGGGCATCGACGTCCGGTTCGTCGCGTTTGATAGGAATGGCGTCGACCGTATCCAATATATAACCGAAAAAAGGATTTTTCCACCTCTTGGCGAGTACCATGCCGATCGTGCGGCGCGGCAGCAGGTGGGTGTAATTCGCCGGTATCTCCCAGATGTGGACGTGGTTGCAGACGAGAATCAGCGGTCCCAGCATGGGCACCTGCCTCAGCGCCTCATCATGGACTCGTAAGACCAGGCTGACCAGTCCGCGCAGGGAACCGGTAACGAGCGTGTGTCTCAGGCTCATGCGAAGAGCGTTTCGTCGCAGACCAGGTCGATGGCCCGCGGCAGAATTTCCACCTGCAGCCAGTCGCCGTCGGTGCACAGGATCTCGCCGTCGGTCTCAGCCGGCAGTACGCCTTTCTGGGCGGTGATGGTGACCTTCGCCGCCTGCACGGAGGTGATCTCGGGCTGCGTGGCCTGCGTGCCTTTCATGAAGTGGGGAATCAAAGTGAAGATGCGGCGGCGGGTCACTTCGCGCGCGATGACCAGGTCGAACAGCCCGTCATCGGCTTTGCCTTCAGGCGCCAGATAAAAGCCATCGCCCAGCCGCCGGCCGTTCATCACCGCCACCAGCAGCGTTGGCAGCGTGAGCGATTTATCGTCATAGTCCACCTTGACGGTCGGCCCCTTGTAAAACAGGAAGATGGTCTTGATGACCGCCGCCAGAAAGCTGAGGAAGCCTCCCCAGCGCGGCATCTTGGAGACCTCGATGGTGGTAATGGCGTCGAAGCCCACCCCGAGCACGTTGCCGAAGTATCGTTCACTGGAAATCTTGCCGCCACGGATGAGGCCGATGTCCACCTTGTGACGCTGGTTGGCGAGCAAAACCTTGCAGGCGGATTCAATGTCCTCCGGGATGCCTTTGCAATACGAAAAGTCATTGCCCCGCCCGGCAGGGAGGACGCCCAGCGCGGCGATTTTTCCCTCCGCGCGCGCCGCCATCAGGCCATTGATTACCTCGTTGACCGTCCCGTCGCCTCCCGAAGCAACCACCACGTCGACTCCTTCCAGCGCGGCGGCGCGCGCCAGCTCGATGGCGTGTCCTACCCGTTCAGTGCGGACCAGGCTGAAGTCCAGTCCGTGTGCGGTGAAGTATTTCTCAATGACCGGAATAGCCTTTGCGCCGTTTCCATGTCCTGAGGTCGGGTTGGCGATGATGCGGTATTTTGTCATGGGCTTTATCCTCGATGTGGAATCGGTCTCGGTATGCCCTGCGGGCTGGGCTGCTCGACCAACATCGCTCCACTAATTTTATATCGCCATCAACAAAATTGCCACCAGCGCGGCAATCACTCCCAATACCTGTGTGCGGTTGATGCGTTCCTTGAGAAAGATCGCTGCCAGGATGACGGTGGATGCCGGATAGAGCGATACCAGCACCGCGGCAATATCCAGGCGTCCGATCTGACCGGCGAGCACGAAGAAGGTATTGCCGGCGACATCCAACAACCCGCTGGAGGAAGCGAGCAGCCGGAACGGGCGCAGCGGCAGGATGCGCTGACGCGTGATCAGCGCATAAGACACCAGTAATGGGATGGAGACTGTCCGGGCGGCGATCAGCGGCCAGAAAGTGTAATCTTGTGTGGCGGAGTGGATCAGGACAAAGTACAACCCGAACCCGACGCCGGAGAGCAGCGGCAGGCGCAGATCACTCAGACGCTGCAGACGGCTGGCATTTTCGTCCTTGGAGATCAGCCAGATGGATACCATGGCGAAGGCGAATCCAATGAACGTGACCCACCCCGGCAGCCCTTCTGTGAAAGCGCTGACAACGACCGGAATAATGGCAGCCATTAAAGCCGATACCGGCGCAGCGATGCTCATCTGTCCTTCCGCCAGCGCGCGAAAAAGCAGAATCAGGCCGGTGAGTCCGATCAGGTTGGCCAGCCCGCTGATGACCCAGATATTCAGTGGCGGGACCGGCTCCGGGAATATTACGATCAGAACGATGAGCAGAAAAAATCCGGCAATTTCCGCCATCGTAGCCACGCGGATTGGACTCTCATGCCGGCTTGCCAGCCCGCCGGTGAAATCTCCTCCGCCCCAGGCGAGCGCGGAAATAATGCCAAAAAGGATTGCGGTCAACGAATCTCCCGTTTTAAGTGTCATTGCGAGCCGCCGTATTTAGGCGGCGCGGCAATCTCCTACACGATCGGGCCATCACTTTCTATGGGGAGATTGCCGCGCTCGCTTCGCTCGCTCGCAATGACATACTCTATTAAGCTAATTTTACTTTGAAACGGGCTTGAGGCGCACGCACGGGAAATCCTTGCTGGCGCGGACCAGTCCTTCATGCGAATCCGGGTCGAGGGGCACATCCGTCCAGCGCGCGAGCATTTTTGTTGAGGCCGGGCTGGCAACAAGGATTTGCTTCAACAGCTGGGCGGCGTCCTCGTCGCTCATCGGCTCGGCGAGGGCATCGAAGGAGCGCCGCCCCGCCTGGGCATGGACGTGCGGATTCGCGCGCAGGTTGCGGTACCAGTCCGTGTGCCCGCGCCAGCCGGCCATGAGCAAATACGAATCCGTTTCTGGTTCGTAGGTATATTCTAAAGGTGTGTAGCGTGTCTTGCCAGTCTTGCGCCCCTTGTGGACCAGCATAATATAGGGTCCCGCCAGGTGCCACAGGCCGATGTGATACATTGGGGTGGGCAGCTTTAAGAACCAGCGGAAGAACGGCCCCGGTCCATCCTGACCGACCAGGCGCAGCATGATGCCATATTCCAGCCAGAAGCGAATGCGCTGAATAAGTGATGGTTTGCCGGAGGGCAATGAGCTATTAGTAGTCATCTCAAAATATAGCGTGTCGTTGCGAGGAGGGCATTGCCCGACGAAGCAATCTGCATTTTATTGGGAGATTGCCACGCCGCTGAAAAACAGCGGCTCGCAATGACACTCCTGAATTTAATTTATGTACTAACCTTCAGTCTTCCCCGCCGCCTTCGCCCGTTCGAGCACCTTCTGCGCGATTTTGAGCAGCGGCATGTCGATCATCTTGCCGTCGAGTTCATAAGCGCCCGCTCCCTGCGCTTGGTGCGCTTCGAACGTCTCCACCACCCGCCGGGCGTAGGCTATTTCCTCGTCGTCGGGGGTGAAAGCTTCCTGCACAGGCTGCACCTGCGCCGGGTGGATGACCTGCTTGCCGGTGAATCCCATCTGCGCGCCTTGCACCGATTCGACCCGCAGGTTGACCGTGTCGCGGAAATCGATGAAGACCATGTCGATGGCCTGCAGTCCATTCGCGGCAGCGTGCATGACGACGGCGCTGCGCGCGTGCAGGACTTCCCAACCGGAGCGCGAGCGGGTCGCGCCGATGCTGGCGGCATAATCCTCCGCGCCGAAGATCAACCCGTCGAGGCGCGGGTGCGAGGCGATCTCTTTAAGGTTGATGATACCCTTCGCGGTCTCCACGCCGACCAGCATGCGGATGGAGTTCACGTCCCAGCCGTTTTCCAGCTCCGACGCTTCGATGCGCTCGTGCGCCCACTGGATCTGGTCGAGCGCTTCGAGTTTGGGGATGACGATCCCATCCGGGTGATGGGGCAGCACCGCCTCGATGTCGTCCTGTTCGAACCCCGAACCGACGCTGTTGATGCGCGCCAGCTTCTCGGATTTGCCGAAATTAAGTTCCTGCAGGGCGCGGGAAATAGCAGAGCGGGCCACCGATTTGCGGTTGAGCGCGGTGCCATCCTCCATGTCCATGCAGACGCAATCCACCCCGAGGGTGAGCGCTTTAGTGATCTTGTTCCAGTCGTCGCCGGGCATGTAGAGGAGAGCGCGTCGTGAGTGCATAGGGCAGGTTTCCTGACTTTATTTTATCTCCATTTCCTGTATTAAAGAGATAACTCCAGCCGCCTTGGACGGGGTAAGGAGCAACTTGCCTGACATGATTTGCGTGCACACCAACAAGCCCCCCAACCTTATGGATTATGATTGGATAGATATAGTGGATGACGATGGACGAAAAACAAGCCATTCAGCGACTCAAGAACGGTGACATCAGCGGACTGGAGTTCCTCGCAACTTGTCATCAGGTGAAGGCTGTGCGCACAGCCTACCTGATCACGCGGGATATCGGCCTGGCTGAGGACATCGTGCAGGATTCCTTTATTCAGGCCTATCGCGCCATCCGCGGCTTTGATTCGACGCGTCCGTTCGAGCCGTGGTTCATGCGGAGCGTGGTCAACGCCTCGGTGAAGGTGATGCAAAAGTCCGCACGGCAGGTTCAGGTGGGGAATGAAGCGGACGAAACTATATTTGTAGAACTAGCCGCGAGGGTCGAGTCGGTTGAGGCGCAGGTGGAATCCATCGAGATCCAAAATCAAATCTGGGATGCGATGCAGAATTTATCGCCGAGGCAGAAAGCTGTCATTGTGCAAAGATATTTTCTCGAAATGAGCGAAGCTGAGATGGCGAAGGAATCTGGCACGGCGGCTGGCACGGTGAAATGGATGCTGAACGCGGCGCGTGAACGATTGCGCGGTTTGCTCGGCGCTGCGCACCGAAGGAGCGGAAAATGAACGACAATCGTATGAAAGACGCGCTTGAAAATATCGCTCGCTCCGGCGTTCCAGAAAATACAAATTTATGGCCGAGGATCCAATTGTGGCTCGATAAAAGGAATTCATTTATGCAAACCTTGCGTGCAAGACCTGTGCGGGTTTTTGTTATTGCTCTGTTTGTCGTTCTACTCTTGACGGGTGTAGTTTATGCGATTGGTAAGGTGACCGGCTACATCCCCGGCGTGGGAATCATTGACCAGAGCGCGCCGCTGCGTGTGCTGGCTGAGCCGGTAACAGTAACGCGCGAGGGCGTGACCATCACTGTCACCGAGGCGGTGCTTAGCGCGGATAAAACTGTGATCCTCTTGAAAGTCGAGGGCGTGCCGAGGGAGGCTTATCCCAACGACGAATCGATCGGTTGCATGGGCAACGCCAACCTGCGCCTTGCAGATGGAACGATTTTGGAAGGCGGCCAAATTGGTGCGGGCGGCTGGACTCATTTTGAAAACCGCCTCAAGTATGGGCCAATCCCGGCAAACGTAAACGAGGCTGCTTTGACCTTCGATTGCATTGGTTTTACCAAGGCGGGCGCGCTTCCCGAAAACTGGGAAATCCCATTGCGCTTTGCGCCCGCGCCACCTGATATGACGGTCGCGCCCGTCGTCGAACTTTCCACCCCCACCGCGACCAATCCCCCCGCCCCAGACGCAACGAATCCCCCTACTGCCGATGCAACGAGTACGCCGGTCTTGTCCAATACGATGACGCGAGACGGCATCACTTTCACGCTCGAGAAATTCGTCGAGGTGGAGGGTGGCTACCAACTCTATGGCAGTCTGGATTTAAGCGGGGCGACCCTGCCGGCGCAAGGTCATTTCGATACGATGGATATGATCAGGATGACCGACGCCGACGAGAATCGCATCCCGTTCGAGGAAACGCGCTCCGAGCCGCAGGACAACACCGTTTACGACCCCAACAAGGTTGCGTGGATTTATCGCACGAACCAGAAAGCCTTCGCCGCGCCGCTCACGCTCACCCTTCCGTGGGTCGAGATGCAAATCGCGCCGCAAATCCCCTTTGAACTCAATCTGGACGCGAATCCGCAAATCGGCCAGACCTGGGAGATCAACCGCGATTTGACCTTCGAAGGATATACCGTACGCTTGTTATCAGCCCAACTGGTGAAGAGCGATGATCCTCAATGGGCTTCTTCCCTCAAATTTACCTATGAAGACAAGGAAGGCGGTATTTTTATCAACGTGATGGACGATATTCCCCAGAAGCCTCTGATAGAAGTTATGGGTGGTGGCGGCGGCGGGGGAGGGCCCCTTACAGGAATAAAATCCGCCTGGATGAATTACAGCGATATTCCCAGCGGCCTGCGCCGCTTCACAATCGATGCGAGCATGCCATACCGTATCAACGGTCCATGGCAGGTCGTCTGGAATCCGCCGTCCACAACGGAACCCATCCCCACGCCTGCGCCCGAGGCGTGTCTCACGCTCGATAAATGGGAGCAGATCAAAGGCCAGCATGATGCGCTGCCCGCCGGCTTGGGTGGAAAGATCCTGTTCACCACCGACGCCATGTCGCCAGATATCAATGTCTTCATCGCCAATTTGGATGGCAGCGATTCGCGCGGGCTGCTCAGCGATTACTACCCATCGCTTTCTCCGGACGGAAAGCATATCGCTTTTATGACGCAGGATGTCGGCCTGAACATACTGGACCTGGACAACGGACAAACTGTTTCGCTTAGAAACGGCACGAACCCTGTTTGGTCGCCGGATGGTTCGCGGATTATGTTCCAGAACCCGCCGGATGGATTGTATCTGGCGAACGCGGATGGCACAGGTCTGCAAAAAATAAAAACAGGTTCGCCGCGCATCAATCCGATCGGCTGGCTGCCGGATAACCAGACCATCGTTTATGGCGCGCAAGTCGGCGACATCTATAACCTTTATGAACATGTTTTCAAAACGTATAACCTGCAAACAGGCGAAACGAAATCACTCTTCTCCATCACCATCAAGACAGCGACAGGCGCCATCTCACCGGATGGGCAGTGGTTTGCCTACAACGCCAGGCAGTTCGGGGCCAACCTGGATGGCTCGGTCTTTATCTCGCGGCTGGACGGCTCGGAGCGCAAATTGGTCGCCATGCTGGATAATGCGTTTGCATTTCATCCGGTTTGGAGTCCAGGCGGGCAATGGTTAATCGTCAGTGTTTTGGAGCCTTACAAACCGACGAGCCCGGTATTGGTCAATCCGTTTACCTGCCAGGCCGTGCGATTGGAAAACATTCGCGGCGAAGTTCAATCCTGGAGATGAGCCAAAGCAGGTCGAACAGGCAATCACAGATTCAATCATTAGTGGTTGATGAATACAAAAGGTGGAGATCCGCAACGCTCTCCACCTTTTGTTGTGTGAATAAAAAAGAGATTATCTTTCAGTTGTTGCCAGGCAGCAGTGCGCATCGTGAGTGCAGTTTAACTCTGTACCCGTACCAATCTCGTTTCAGTGGCTTTTGCATCGTCGCCTTCAGGGGTGATGTTGTACGCAGTGATGGTGAGATGATTCTCATCGTGCAGTCTCACCTCCGTGCGCCAGCCCCAATCCGGTCCGCCGGTGGGATCGGGATACTGTCCCAGCACATCGAAGCCGTCTTCTTTTTCAGAGCCCTCGCAGAAAACGATGGCAGTGTTGTTGTGGAAACTGTCGATCCAGGTGGCTTCGAAGCGGTCGAGTTGGGTGTTGTAGCCAAAGGTGAAGATACCGCGCTGCGCTTCGCCCTCGATGGAGCCTTCATACAAATAGAGCGCAAAGCGTCCATCCAGCACCAGTTGAATGCTGCCCTGCACCGGGGATTCATCGGTGAGCGAATCGGGTTCGAGCCATAACCGGCTTGTGCCCTTCCATGCGCCGGCGAGTTGTGTAAAGAATTGATGGGGGCTGCCGTGTTGATTTGGATTTTCAAAGCCCATTTTCATCTCCTAATTTAGGACGGATTGTCCGGTCGATGCCGATGATAACACCTGAAATAGTTTTCTTGTTGCTATCCTCATAAATTTCATTACAATGAACATATATCTTTCCAAAGGAGGTTCGCTAATGAGACCAGTCTATGCAGTTTCAGGCGGGGTATCCAAGTTCGCGAAAGCCCGCCCCGACAAGACCTTCCAGGCGATCATCAAGGAGGCATACGACTATGCCATCGATGATATTGGTCTGGACTTCCCGACCTTTACGCGCATCGTGGATGGATCGGTGGCATCCTATTTCTCGGACCATTTCAGCCGCCAGTTGATGGCAGGCATCATGGCACAGGATTACCTCGGCCTGTGCCCCAAGCCCGGTCACCGCGTGGAGGGCGGCGGCGCGACGGGCGGGCTGTGCTTCCAGGAAGCGTGGAAGTCGGTCGCCAGCGGCCACATGGATGTGTGCGTCGCCTACGGCTTCGAGACCATGTCCCATGTGGAGACATGGAAAGGCAACGAGTTCATCGCATTGGCCTCCGATGTGTCGTTCGACTATCCCGTTGGAGGTTTTTATTCGGGCTACTACGCCATGATGGTCACGCGCCACATGAAAGAGTTCGGCACGACCGTCGAGCAGCTGGCGCACGTCAGCGTGAAGAACTACATCAACGCTTTCCACAATCCGTACGCGCAGAAGAGCCAGCGCATCAGCATTCAGGATGTGCGCAATTCGCCGATGGTGGCGTGGCCGTTGACGAGACTCGACATCTGCGTGATGTCCGACGGCGCGGCGGCGGTGGTCCTGTGTTCGGAAGAAGGACTGAAAAAACTTGAAGCCGCCGGTGCGAAGATCGCCCGTCCGCTGGTGAAAGTAACCGGCATCGGACGCGGCACGGATATGATGCGCATGGCCGACCGTCCGCACGTGGATTACGACAATTTCATGGAAAACTACGCCACCGTGCAGGAGAAGTCCTCGGACGAGACGAAGGCGCATTACAAAAAGCTTTGGGATCACGGCACGCGTTATCCCGGCGTCCACTCGTTCCGCGCGGGACGCACCGCGGGCAACATGGCCTACAAACACGCGGGCATTTCTGATCCGTTGCATGAACTGGACTTCGTCGAACTGCACGACGCGTACACCTCGTCTGAAATTCAAACCTACGAGGATCTGGGGCTGTGCCGCTATGGCGAAGGTGGTCCTTTTGCGGAGTCAGGGAAAGCATTCTTGCCGAACATCGACTACGGCTTGAAGTTGAAAGATAAGCCCATCTGCGCGGTCAATCCCTCAGGCGGACTGATCGCCTGCGGACATCCCGTCGGCGCGACGGGACTCATGCAGGGCGTGTTCGCCATCTGGCAGTTGCAGGGGACGATCAAAAAACATTTCCGCGACGACCAGCTTCAGGTCAAGAATGCGAAGCGCGGCGCGATCCATTCCCACGCGGGCACGGGCACCTACGTCTCCGTCTCCGTTTTGGAAAGGGAGGGTTGAGTCATGGCCAAGCTACCTTCACAACGCGAAGAAACATTGGGCGGCTACATCGTCCACGGTATCCCGTTCCCGGTCGGCACGGATGAGGAGTCGCTGGAATTTCTCAAGAAGATGGCGCCCATCCAGATCGAACAGGAATACAAGATCAAGTACCTGCATTCGTACGGACAGGACAGCCCATGGTTCGCTGGGCTGACGAACAAACGGCTGCTCGCTTCGCGCGACCCCCAAAGCGGATACACCACTGCCAACCCACGCGGCCACGACATGTACTCGGGCGCAGAGACCAAATGGATCGACATCACTGAGACCCCCGCGCACGTGCACGCCTTTACCGTGTGTTACTTTGGCTCGGAGGAGTTCCTGCCCGAATGCCCGTTCGTGCTGGCGCTGATCGAGTTCGAGGGCGTGAACACGTTGTTGCTGACGCGCCTGATGGGCGTTGATCCCGAAGCGCCCGCGCTGGATTGGATCGGCATGGAGGTCAAGCCGCGCTTTCTGCGCAACTCCAAGCTGAAGCCGACGGATGTGTATTTCATTCCGAAGTCTGGTGAATAACACTCATCCACCAGGAAGATAAAAAACTCCCCCAAATCAATAATTGGATTTTGGGGAGTTTTTGTTAAAACTGCAGCCGTTCTTCCTTCCAGGCGTCGGCGTTGTTGTGGTAGCCGGCCTGCTCCCAGAAGCCCTTCCGGTCACGGGTCATGAATTCCAACGCGCGCAGCCACTTGGCGCCCTTCCAGAAATAAGGGGTCATCAGGTCCTCGCGGCCGGGGACGAATCCCACCACGCCGCGCAGGGGATAGCCGTGGTCCGGCGAGATCGGTTCGCCGTTGAAATGGGTCGCCAGCAGGAAGTTCTCTGCCAGCACCACCTCCAGCGGCAGGTTGACGGTGAAGCCGAACTCGGCGTGCTGCATGACATACTTTACCGACGGCTTGATCTTGAACAGCCCTTGCTCGACCATCGTCCGCACGGAGACGCCTTCCCAGATGGTATCGAACTTGCTCCAGCGCGTGACACAATGAATGTCCATCTGGATCTTGGCGCGCGGGAGCTGGTTGAATTCGCTCCAGACCCAGGCCTTCTCCTGTTCCACCTCGCCCCAGATGCGGAAATCCCACGTGGCGGCGTTGAACGGCGGCACCGGTCCATAGTGGAGCACGGGGAACTTGAGAGTCAGCGACTGGCCGGCAGGCAGGCGGCCCTCGGTGCGAATGCGTTCCTCTTCCTTGCGGCGGTCGTTTCCTTCAAATAGGAACATAACAATAAATCTCCTGTCGCGTTATTTTACCGGAAACCAATAAGAATCGTATTAGAACATCATCATTTGGGCGGACGCGCCCTCGATCGGGTCGCCGCGCAGAGCCTCGGCCCAGGTCTCACGCGTCAGCAGCTGGATCTCGGCGATCTGGCGCAGGTTGCGGAATTTGAGGAAGTGACAGCCCTCGGCCAATTGCCGCAGGTGAGGGTCGCGGCGCAGCTTGTAGGCCAATAGACCCGCGCGCCCGCCGGGGAGCACCACCACGGTCCGCTCGGGTCGCTGGTGATTATTGCTGAGCGTCTTTCCCGCCACGGCCGAGGCGATGACGTAGAACGTCCAAGCGTGGGAGTCCTCCTCGGACCACAGCACCAGGTTCGGGTCCGCGCGGGACACTGCGTAGTTCATCCGCCCCCCAAGCTTTTCGAGCTGTGCCTGCGCCTCTTCCATATCCGAACGCCGGATTGAAGGATTGTCCTGTTCGCGCAACGTCCAGCCGCTGTTCTCTACCCCGTAGGATTCCAGCACAGCGCCGATCAGCGCCAGCGGAGGGGTGAGCGCGCCGGGGAATTTTTCGTTCAGGGCGTTCTGGATATCCTCGAACGATGTATTCGGGTTAGCCTGCAGGTAGCGGACGATGGCCATCTCTACCCGGTCCACGAGCGGATGCGCCTCGGGGTTGGGTTTGGCCAACCCCCATGTCCCGCTCTCAGGCGTGGTCTTGGCATCGTGATGAACAAAAGTTGGATGGTTGAGCGATTGCACGATGACCTGCCCGGTCTCGGTCACAGCCTCGTCGGACCAGGCCAGCGCGCGCTTTTCGGCCAGCCCTGCCACGCCGACGGTGTGTACGTGCAGGTAGGTGGCGGATTCGACGCGGTCATTCAGGTAGGCGGTCAGCGCGTCGCGTACGACCTGTTTCTCGGGCAGCTTCGATGGCGGCTGGAAGTCCGCGCCGCGTTCCCAGTAAAGCTGCAACGGGTCATCGGCGGTGCGCATGGCGAAGCCTTTCAGGTCGAAGCTGCCGACCTGCGCGGCTATCAATGCTGCGGAAATGTAGGACGGCTCGGGTTCAGTGAGCAACGCGAAGAAGGGAGTCCCCTCGGTGAGCGGTTTGGCCAGGCCGGCAAAGACGGACTTCAGGGCTTCGGCGTGCCACTGCCAGTCGTAGCGGCGCCGGCGCAGAACGGACTTGAACGGCCCTACCGCTTCGCGCCCCCACAGCCAACCGGCCCACATCGCGGACAGAGTCCAAAAGGCCTGGTTGGGCCGCGGGATGGCGCCTACCATCCCGGCAACCGGATATGTATCGAGGTGCGGCAGCAGGTCGCGCACCGCTCCCTCAAACAGGCAGATGCCGCCACTCTCCGGAGGCGGAGCCGGGAACTGCGAGAGAGCGATTCCCGCCCCGGGTACGGAGGCTTCCGACCACAGGTTGAGACCCTCCTCCAGCGTTGCCCACAAATTGTTCTCGCGGAAGTGAGGCGGCAGGACGAGCGAGCGCGGACGCCTGCGCTTTTCGGCGGGATGGACCCACATGCCGCTGGCCTGGTCGCAGGTGGTTAGAACAAGCGCGGTCAGCGCGCGGTGGCGCGGCGGAGTCAATTTGAGTTGGTCGATGCGGTTGATGATCGTTCCGAGGGCATAGACGGTACGCGGCAGATAGATGGCGAGCGCTTCCTCGGCGTGGACGCGGTCCGGGTCGTTGGGCGGGGCGATTCGCTCGAGCGCGCGCGAGCGGTGCATCTTCTCTAGCTTGGCCCACTTGTCAGTGTTTACCACGTCGGAGATATCCGGAGCTTTTTCGCCGCTGTCGTTGCAGTGCGGGCAGGTGTAGATGCGCCCTTCAAGCAGGCCGGACTCCCTGTCCCAGATGAAGG
>Ga0315290_10001038_pt1 | contig 18993 bp, 20 predicted proteins | sample YL17G12_0_MG_FD_203627 | JGI IMG/M metagenome (GOLD analysis project Ga0315290, IMG submission 203627) | Sediment microbial communities from Yellowstone Lake, YNP, Wyoming, USA - YL17G12_0 | ecosystem: Environmental > Aquatic > Freshwater > Lake > Sediment | place: USA: Wyoming | collected... | reverse complement strand
ATAAATATGTTCCTCAAGAATACGCCCCTCAAATGCAACAACAACTTCAAGATTATCGAAATACTGCAAATCAACAAATGGAAAATCTTTATTCATATTCTCCTCCAGTTAGTGAAGGAAGAAAAGAAAAAGGGGGAAGACTTGGATTAATAAGAAAAATTTATTCTAATGATGATATTATACCAGTTAGGGGAGGAATGATGCTACAAAGACATATGGGAAATTTATTAGATTATACAAATCCAGCAATGCGTCCTTTTATTTATCCTCCTAATCAACCACAAGGATTTAAAAGCGGTGGTTCTTTTCGTGGTTATGGAAATCCAATGATTTATAGCCCTTATGTTTATCCTCCTAATCAACCTCAAGGCGTTATCAGTGGCGGATCATTTGATAGAATAAGACGAAAATATGGCGGTTCGTTTATGTAATTCTTTTTAATCTTTTTTTAATATTTATTTTAATACTTTTTTAAAATAAATTAATATATAAAGGGGCGTTTATCTAAATTTAACATTAATATTAACATAAAATCATATTAAATTATGAATAAATCAATATAAAGATTAATTAAAAATTTTTAATTAATCTTAATCTTGTATTTTAATTAAATTATTATATAAAAAGTCTTTTTAATCTTAAATTTAAATAATTTTAAACGCCCTCATTTGATATTATCTATTATCAATGATAATATGAATTGTTTTTTTTTTACTAACCGATTGATACATTTTATCATAACTAAATTTAATATTATTGTTTTTAAATAATAACTCAATAATCCATATTTTTTCAAGTATTAAAATAATATATGCTTTTTCATTAATAATATTATTGTTATGTAAATATTCATAAATTTTTAATGATGGGTTTATATAACTATTATTACAAGTAGATAAATAAGGCGGATCAATTAATATTAAATTATTTTCATTATCTTTATATTTTTTATAACATTCTAAACCATCAATATTTAAAAATTCAATATCATTATTTCTAAAAAAATTATAAACTGGAAATTTTTTTAATTCTATTTCTTTTATTATTTTTTTATTTGGTGGTGGATAAAGACCAGCTCTTATTGAATAAACTTTATTTTTAATAAACCATCTTAACAATTCATTATTATTGTTATCTTTTAAAAATTCAACATATGTTTGTTTATCAACAATAATATTATTCATAGTATATTTATAATCTTCTTCAAACTTTTTTATTTTTTCATCATCTTTAATAATTTCATACATTTCTTTTAAAAATATATTATTATCATTTAGAATATATTTTAAATTTTTTTTATGTAATGATATATAATAAGACATAGCACAAGTACCACAATAAGGCTCAATAATAGTTGTTATATTATCAAAATTAATATTATTATATATATCTTTTACTTCGTTTCGTTTATTGCCATAATAAGAAATATAAAAATGGTTTTTCATTTATATAATATACATTATATATTATATTTAAATAATATTAATCACCATTGATTAAAATTAATTATAAAAAAAAGTTTTATCTATTTAAATGTTTATTATATTCTTCATCATCAACCATTTCAATTTGATTATGGGGACATTCTTTATTAATACCAGCTAAATGATATTTTAATAACATTGACGGATATTTATTATTACATTTAGAACATGTAATATTCTTTATTTCTGTATCACAAATAATTTTTTTAATAGTCGCGCATTGAATTTCAACTTTTTGGACTAAATCGCCAGTCATAATAATATCTTCAATTAACATTTGTTTTTCATTTTTAAATAAGTTCATACTTACATAATGCAAGTATCTTACTTTATCAAGTTCGTCTAATTCGTTAATGTATGCTTCCATATGTTTAAATTTATCAAACTCCATATTATAATAATATTATAGAAAATTATTTTAAAATAAAAATTTAAAATTAATATAAAAGATATTTTATTATAGTTTTTTTTATATTCTAATATTATATAATGTCTATTGTTGATAAATTAAAAGAAAATCGCCCTAACCTCTCAGAAAGTAGTTTAAAAACTTATAAATCAATATTAACTAATTTATATAAAAAGATTATACCAAATGATAAAGAAATTGATATAAATAAATTTTCATCACAATATAAAAAATTCTTATCTTTTTTAAATTCTTATGATAGTTCAAAAAGAAAAACATATTTAAGTGCCTTGAGTGTATTATGCCCTAAAATTGATGAATACAGAGAACTTATGAACCAAGACGGAAAAAAATATAATGAAGAACAAAAAAACCAAGAAAAAACAGAAAAACAAAAAGAAAATTGGATAGAACAAGATGAATTAACAAAAATATTTAAAGAATTAGAAATGGAAGCAATGAAATTATATAAATTAAAAAATCATTCTATGACGGATATCCAAAAAATACAAAATTATATTATTCTTTGTTTAGTAAGTGGTATATTTATTAATATTAGAAGATCATTGGATTGGACTGAAATGAAAATTAAAGATTTTAAAGAAGATGAAGATAATTATTTTAAAAAAGACACATTCACATTTAATAAATATAAAACTGCAAGATTTAAACAATTTGGAGAACAAACTGTAAAACTACCAAAAGAATTATTAAAGATAATCAAAAAATGGATTAAATTAAATCCAACTGACTATTTATTATTTGATAGTCAAAAAAATAAATTATCACCAACAAAATTAACACAAAGATTAAATAAAATTTTAGGTAAAAAAGCAAGTATTAATATACTTCGTCATTCTTTTTTAAGTGATAAATATAAAAATCTACCTTCATTAATTGATTTGGAAGAAGAAGCAAAAGAAATGGGCCATTCACTGGGCGAACATCTTCAATACATAAAAAAATAATTTTTTAATTTTTATATAATATTTATACAGTAATATTATAAAAATACTAATTGAATTTATAAAAAAAAAATATAATAATATTTATATAATGGTTAATCAATGGATACAACATATAAAAGATTATGCTAAACGCAACAATATTTCTTATGGGTGTGCTTTAAGTTCTGAAGGGTGCAAGAATGAATATAAAAGAAAAAAAGAAAAACAAGAACAAAAGGAAGTTAAAAAAGTTAAAGAAGTTAAAAAGGTTAAAAAGGTTAAAGAAATTGAGGAAGATGAAGAAGATGAAGAAAATGAAGAACCGAAAAAAACAATATCATTTGATAATAAGAGTTCTGAATTACAACAATTAATATTTATTACACCAATGGAGAAAATACAAAAAGCATTATCAAAATTAAATTATAAAGGAAGAATGCAAACAAATAAATTAATGTTAAATATGCAATTATTACAAAATTTTAATACTGTTGATAAAATGCAAGATTTAATTGATTTATTAAAAGAACCAAAAAAAAAAGAAGTTATTGAAACAAAAGAAAAAGAAAAACCTATGTTAAATTTAGATGAAGAAGTTAAAATATTAAATAAAATCAATAATAAAGAAAAATCAAAAAAAGAAATTATGCAAGATTTAGAAGATGAGGTTGAAAGATTAAATAAAATTAGAAGAGATGAAATTGATGATAAAACAAATATTATTAAATTAGATAAATTAAAATCATCATATGGTCCAGATTGGGAAAAAGAATATAAAAGAAGAATAGAAAGGGGAATAATGGTTGCTGGGATTGAAAGTAAAGGAAAAATAGCTAAAAAAAATACAAGTGGTTCAAGTTATAAATAAAAAAGATAGATTATTTTTAAATTTATCAATATAATATTTATAAATTCTACTATTTTTTTAAAAAAAGGTAGAATTCTACTTTTTTATACCCTTAAATCAAAACTATTTATTTTTTTTAAAATAATAAATATATTTTTTATTTTTCAGTTTAAAAAAAGTTTTGATTTAAGGGAAAAAAAAAGTAGATTTCTACCTTTTTTAGAATTTCATTTTTTTAATAATAATTAAAATAATATAAATTTAAGAATTTATAAAATCTTATAAGTATTAATAAGATATTTTTAATATGCCAAGAAAGATAATTAATTATACCAACACAATAATTTATAAAATTGTTTGTAATGATTTAAATATAACAGATTTATATGTTGGAAGCACTACAGATTTTACAAATAGAAAATATAACCATAAAAGCAGTTGTAATAATGAAAAAATAAAAAATTATAATTCAAAAATATATATAATTATACGAAATAATGGCGGATGGTTAAATTGGTCGATGATTGAAATTGAAAAATGGCCTTGTAATGATAGAAATGAAGCACAAGCAAGAGAAAGGCATTGGTATGATTTATTAAATGCAAAATTAAATACAAATATACCTTTTAAATCAATAGATGAATATGAAGAAAAACAAAAAAAACATAACAAAGAATATTATATTAAAAATAAAGAAAAATGCAAAGATTATCAAAACGAATATAAAGAAAAAAACAAAGAAAAAACCAAATATAAATATTATTTAAAAAAAATAAAGGAAATGGAAAAGAATGATAATATACCAACTAAATATATTAAGGAATATAAAAAAAAAGCAAATGAATATTATGAATTAAATAAAATTAAAATAATATAAAAAAAAATATATATATACATAATATATAGATATAATCATAATGGATAATTCAATTAATGAAAACACTAATATAATTATTATTAAAAGTTCTTACACTGATGCACAAAAAAAAGCAATTTATAAATATCGTTCTAATAATGCAGATAAAATAAATCAAAAAAGAAGAGAAACATACCACAGAAAAAAACAATTAAAATTAAAAAACCTATAAACCAATTTATTTTTTTACTTTTTATTTTTAATAATTATATTTAATTAATTAATTAATTAAAATATATTAAAAATAATTTTCTAAAGTATATATATACACAAATAATGACAGACACAATTAAATTAACTACATTTTTAGATAATTTTGAAATCCCTTATCTACCAATTTATTATTTTTTATTTACTAAAGAAGATGGAACAGTTGTTAAAAAACCAATAGGAGAAATGAATAATTTAACTATTGAAACAATTGAAAACAAAAAAGAAATTTATAAAACAAAAGAATTTAAAACACCAACATCTTATAAAGTATCAATAAACGATTATAGACCATTAACAAACGAAGAAAAAAAAACATTGGTATTAGTAAATAGTTTATATTTAAAATATACTGGTTTTTATTGCATTGATTTAGATGATAAAAAAATTACATGTTTAGATGATTATATTAAAATATTAAAAGAAAATAAAGTTGAAAAATCAATAATTAAAATAATTAAATCACTACCTTGGACTACTGGAAATACAAAAGGAATTCATATTTATATAAGAACGGATAATGTACCGATTTATAAAAATCAAATAGATGTATTAAATTTTTTGAAAGGTGATTTTTTAAGACAAACAAATGTATGGGAAAAGACTGATAAAGAAATAAATAATTACAATAGTGATTATTTTGATACTCCAATTGATTTTGATTTAATATCACCATTATTTATTAACGGTTTAAAAGAAATTGAAGAAAAACCAAAAGAAAAAATAATTATTAAAGAAGATATTAAAGAAGATATTAAAGAAAATACTAAAGAAGATAAAAACAATGATAATGAATGTTATAAATATTTAAATCATCTTTTTAAATACAATGTTTATGAAAAAATAGGAAATTATAATAATTGGTTATCAATTGGTATTTTAATAAAAAATGAAAAATTAGGGTTTGAATTATTTAATAAAATTTCTGAATTGATGCCTAAATATGATGGTTATAATGAATGTAAAAATTTTTATGATAATCTTAATAAAACAATCTTTAATAATACTAAGAAACAAATAACAATAGCATCAATAAAATATATATTAAAAAAATCCATTGATGATGAAACATTATATAAAAAGATAAATAAAGAATTTATTAATAATAATAATAATAATAATAATTTAATATTTCTTAAAGATGATAACGAAGCATCTGATTATTTAATAAATACTATTGGAGATAATTTTATATATACAAGAAAAGTTTTATATTTTAAAAAAAATAATAAATATATTTATGATAAAGGTGAAATATATAATAATTTAATATCTTATATTTTAGGATTAAAGATTTTTAAAACAAATGAAAAAAACGAAACACTTATTTATTGTGGTAATATAAAAGGTGCAAAAAATATATATGATGCGTTTATGGCGAAAATATTAACATTAAAACAAGATGATAATTTTTATAATAAATTTCATTCATCAACTAAAAATAAATTATGTTTTCTTGATGGTGTATTAGATTTTAAAGAAAGAAAATTTATTAAATGGGAAAATGTTGAAAATGTTTATACAACTATTATTATTAATTTTAGTTATGAAGAATATTTTAATAATCCAAATAAAGAATTTATTAATGATATTAAAAAAGACATATTTGAAAATCTTTTTAATGATAAGACTGATTTGGTTTTAAAATACTTTTCAAGAGCAATAACAGCAAATATTGAAGATAAAAATTTTATGTCTTTTATGGGTAATAGAAACTGCGGTAAAGGAATTTTATATTTATTATTTAAAGTTGGTTTTGAGGATTATGTAAATTCATTTAATTTAGAAAATATGTTATGTGATAGACAAAGCAAAAAATCTTCTGATATGGCTAAAGAAAATGGGTGGTTAATGGATTTTCAATATTGTAGAATTGGAATAAGTCAAGAAACCGAAGAAACTGAAAAAGATATTACTAAACAAAAAAAAATAAGTAATAAAGTTATTAAAAGTATAGCAAGTGGGGGCGATGTTATTGAATGTAGAAGTTTATATAATGATAAAATTAAAATTAACATTGATACATCAATTATTATATTGGGTAATAATTCAATTGTATTTGATGGTAATGATAATGAAGAACACCATATTAGATGTGAAGGCGTTAAACAATTTATAAGTCAAGATAAATATGATATATTATTAAATAAATATGGGAAACAATTTATGTCTGCATATTCTATAAAAAAAGATGATTTAAAACAAGTAATATATGAAAATGAAAATTATAAATTGGGTATTATTTATTTATTGTATGAATATTATGAAAATAAAGCCTTAGAAATTAATAATAAAAAAATTATACTTGATGAAAATTTTAAATTTATTACTGATGATGATGATGATAATAATATTAGTGTTAGAGAAATGATATTTGAAAATTACATAATAACAAAAGATAAAAACGATCGTATAATTAAAACTGATGTTTATGATTTATTAGATTGTGATAAAAAAAAAATTAATGCTGAATTAAAAGAATTGGGATGTGTTAATAATGCATTAAAAACAAAAGACGAAAAAGACGAAACAAGAAACGGCAAGGCTTGTTTTATAAATATTAAAAAAAAATAATTACTTTTTATATTTATTAAATAATGTTATTAATTTATCTCGACTGCAATCTTTACATTCATCACAATCACTTTCACAAGAAGAAGAATCATCGCTTTCGCTATCTTCGTTTTTTACTTTTAAAATTTGGTTAAATCCCTTTCTAAATCTTTTATCATCCGTTGTGTCTAAATCTATTAATAAAAAATCCGTCATAGAAACAACATTTTTTTTATATATATTCTTTAATTGGTCTAAATCAACTCCTAAAGAATATTCTCTTAATATACAAGTTAAATCTTTTGTTGAACCAACTTTTTTTAAAATAATATAATTAACATTCATTCTAACAACACGTGGACATTTAAAATATGATTGGGTTAAATAAATTAGACTTACACCTTTAGCAATTTTTCGCCCTCTTATAAAATAATCTTCAATAATAGATTGGTTTTTTTCTAAACATAAATCATCAAATACAATTAAATGTTGTAATGATGGGTCAAATTCTTCTTTATCATCTAATGATGGTATATTTTTAAAACCTTCATAAATTTGAAATGTTGATGGATCTAATTTATCACTTAACATTCTATATAATGGTTCGTTTTTATCTTTACAACATATTTTTATATTTCCGAATGTATCATTAAATTTTTGTATTATATTTATTACGACATTACTTTTTCCGCTCGAGCTTGAACCTATAATTAAACAACGCATTGGGATATTCATTAAATGTAAGTCGTAATTAGGATTATGATAATTATTTTTATATTTCTTTGGTATTTTTTCATAATAGTTAATTATATCATTATCTTTTTTTTTATCTTTTTTTTTATTCATTCTTTTATATAATTAATAATATATAAAAATTAAAATATTATTTTATAGAATAAATTATATTAATATGACTGAAACAAACCCCCCTAATCCGTTTCCATTAAATCCTATTTTTAATTATTCTGATTGGATTATAAACCTTGAATATCTAACTTTGAATATAGCAAATGGATTATATTTAAAAAAAGCTGGTGATAGTGCAACTGGTTTAATAAATTTTAATACTGGTTTAACTTGTGCGAATTTATGCAATATATCTTGTAATATTCTTTTAAATGGTGTTCTTGGAACTAATAGACAAATAACGGCTTCATATTTAAATTTAACTAATGCAAATGATAATACTTTTACAACTCAAATATACTCAAATATTAATAATACTTATTACGATAATAATGTTAATAATTCATCACATATTTTTTTATCAAATAGTTCAACTGGTGCTCAAACAAATCCATTAACCATTAATTCTGCAAATATGACTATTTCAACAACTAATCCGCCAACGTGCAGTGCAATTCAACCTATATTTTCAGATAGTTCACAAAAAATGCCAACTACTGCGTGGGTGCAATCTGCAATTTTGGGATTTGCTCCAATTACTGCTAAAACTTACACTGTTCAATATACAACAAATACATCTGTAAACCTACCAACTGATTGTGTGGGTATTTCTGTTAGATGTATTGGAAAAGGGGGTGCATCTGGTAATGCTTCTAATACAACCGCTCCATCTACTACTTGGAATGCTGGAGGCTGTGGTGCTGGTGGTTCTACTGTTTTTAGTAATGGAATTATACCTTTTACTGCTGGACACGTTATACAAATTAACTTTAATTTTTATACGGAAGTATTATCTACTACATTGGGTTATTCTATATGTCGTGCTGGGGCTGGACCGAATGGATCAAATGCAACAACTACAGCTGGCGGAGTTGGTGGAACGCCTTTATCATCACAAAATACAACTAACACATCAATAGCTACATGGACGGCGTTATTAGGAACTACTGGGCCAAATGGTGGGACTAATCTTACTTATCAAACTCCTACATATCCAATAAATGGAGGTATACCAATTTGTCAATCTTGGAATCCAAATAGTGTTTATGGTGCTGGTCAAAATTGGAATGGTTTTACTACATCGAATAGTTTTCAAAGTGGAGCAGTTAGTATTTTAGGCGGAATTTGTTTTATCACTTATTATTTAAAATAAATAATATTATTATAATTTTTTTAATATACAATTATATATTATGACAACAACAAAATCAATAATATTAGAAAGTGAGGATTATCCATTATTAGGAAGAATTGATTTTAACCCTTTTGAAATAATTGATGAATTAAGTGGTAATTCAATAACATTTCAACGTTTGTGTTATCTACCGATTGGGCTTGCTTCTTTAGAAGCTCCGCCAAATCCAACAACTTTACATATTCAAGACACTATTTTAATTGATGAATTATTAAATAATATTTCAAATACTTTAACAAATGATAATATCACTATTTTAGATAGTTCAACAAATGAAAGTTTAGTTTTATCAAATAATAATATAATTAATAATTCAACGGTCAATAATTTAAATATTCAACATATTGGGGGATTAGATATAAATATTATTACGGATGACAATATTACATTAACAAGTTCAACTTTAGGTAATATTGTTTTAGATGCCCCAAATATTAATACTTATAATTATTCAAATCCAATATGTTTTACAAGAGAAAGAACTGATACATTTAATTATACTTTGGGAGGACAAACTTATGAAAATGTATATAATACTTCTTTTAATATACCTTACGAATTTGTTGCTGATAGTCCTTTAAGTGGTTATACTTCTTCAAATTGGAAAATTGATTTTGCTTTAAATTGTTGGAACTGTTCTAATATTGGAGATAAAGGAATAGCACTTTTTATAGTATTTCAAGACCAATCTTCAAATTTTTATTCACCAATTACTTATAATGCTTTAACACCGTATGCTGTATGGCAAAATCCTTCTACATTTAATAATGGAACTAATAATAATTTTCAAAATTTTAATTGGTGTGATTATGTTGATTTAGTCGGATTATCTGGAACTGGCAGTGGTAATCTACCATTAAATATGCAATTAGTTTTTGCTGGTGATAGTGGATTTAGTTGTAATTTTAGTATTAATGTAAGTTTAACAAGAACAAATTTAATTTAAAATATTGTTTTTATAAATTTAAAAATATATAATACTTATTATATAAATGGCCCCTCCTCCAATTATAGTTAAAATTAATTCTAAAACTTATTCAATACCAATTTTAAACGGTGATATGGATAATTTAGTTCAAGAAATTCAATTAACTCAAGATGAAATAAGAAGATCAACCGAACGAAGAAAAAATGCATTACAAAATTTAGAAAATAGTAATAATGCTTTATTATTAATGTATATTCAACAAACTGGAAGTTATCCAAATTAAAAGTAATATAAAATTTTTAATAATTATATAATATAGTATTAATATGGATGATACACTTATTTATGGACTTGCTACTATGGGCTTTGGTTTTCTTGCTATATTGGTTAGATATGGATTTAAAAGTAAATGCAGTGATGTTTCAATATTTTGTGGTTTGATAAGCATAAAAAGAGATATTAACGGCGAAGTAAAAAGTGAAAAAATGGAATTAGAAATGGGAGTAAAAGATGACACTAAAATTTAAATATTATTTTTTTGTTTTGGGATTTTTATAATTATTGTATTTATAAATGTTTTTTATTAACATGTTTATTATTGTTAAATGTTTTTCAAAATTTCTTTGTTCTTTTTCATCTTTAGAATTTTTTAAGTGGTTCATTATGTTATTTTGTTCTACAATCAATTCATCATAAAAACGATTAGAATTATCCATTATATAATATTGATTATATATTTTAAACGGTATTTTTATAATATGGAACTAATGATTTTAATATTGTTAAATTCTTTGTTGTATCATCATTAAATAAACGACCGAAAAGTTCAATACAATCTTCAATTGGTGTGCTTTTATGTAATATATCCATATAATTAATAAAGAAAAGTGAATATATACCGCATCCTCCGCTATTGATATTTTGAATTTGTTTTGTATTGTAAGCGATTTTATAATTTTTCAATGGTGTTGTTTTTATCCAATTAATAACACTTAATGGCGGTATAAATCCGAAACTATCCATATAAGCGATTGTTTTATTACTTGTTGATGGAATATATAATGCAACCCAATGTGTACCTCCGTTTTCTTGTGATTTATCCGCAAGATTAATTATATATCCCCCTTCAAATATTTTGTTTGGTGGTTCATCTTTCATAAAAACTTCATTTAATGGTATTTTATATTTTAGTGCAATTTCTTTTAAATCCTTATCCGATATACTCATTATTATAATATTTGATTATAATAAATTATAGTAAAAAAATTTAATCTTCAATTTTAATTAAATTGTTTGTTGGTATTAATACAACTTTTGAATTTTCGCATTTACCATCACGCCAAACCGCTTGAACTTTCTTTTCAAATGTTTTAAATAATGTTTTATCATAAGTAATATAATATAATCCATCTTCATATTTATAAACAATATGACATTTCTTTTTATTCTTTTTAAAATATTGATATTTATTATATCCAATAAAAGCGGTTTCATATTTATTATGGTTTATTCTTCTTGTTTTTAATTCAATACAAACATCATTATTAATAAAATCAATTGTTAAGAACGGATTATTTATATCTATTTCTAAATTATCATATCCAAAATATCTTTTAATAGTTGGTAGTATTTTTATTTCATTTTTTTTTCCATAATTTAAATCCATTTCTTTTTTTGTTATTGTTGTCATTATATAATAATGAAATAGAAAAAAAAATAATATAAAATTAATTGTTCTATAATATTTATTTAAATACCATCCCAAAGAATTATACGACTAAGATTATTTGCCGAATATTTATTATCTCTCCAATTACCTTTTATATTTTTAGTTCTTTTTAAATATGCATCACGTTGATTAAAGTTATTATGTTTTAAAAAGTCTTCATAAGATGGATTTAAAGAACCGAAATGAACCATTTTATTAATATTAGGGTCAAAAATCATATATTTTTTTTTTGGATTTGATGATTTATAAAGTATGGCGGATTTACCAATATATTTATACGCTTTTTTTTGTGCTTCTTTTGGATTTGAAAACTTATATAATTCATCATCTTTAGAAATATTAACCGCCTTTAATAAATTAATATTACCGCCTTTTATTTTTAATGGTTTTAATCTTTTTATTTCTTTTGTTAATAATGGCTTTAATCTTTTTATTTCTTTTTTTAATAAATTAGATTGTGATATATCTAAATTATCAAAATTACCTTCTTTAATATGTTCGTTTAAATGTGCTACAATCATTTTATAGTTTTCAATTTCTTTACTTATTTCTGGCTGATCCATTATAATTATACTATAAAAAATTATATAAATATTAAAAAAAAAATAAAAAATTAAAATTTAAATTTTTTTTATATTTATATATTATATAAATGTCAAAAATTCAATTTAGCGGTTTTAGAACTCCATATGATGAAGAACAAGCTTATCAACGTCATTTAACTTATTTAAAAACAAAACAAAGAACATCCTTAGATTTACAAAAACAAGGATTAAATAATGAATTAGGATTAAATCAAGTTATGCCAATGCCAAAAACAAGTGGTGAAATATTAGAAGACGAACAAGAAGTTAATAAAATAGTTCAATCTTATTTAGTTAGTTTTTTTACTGATAATCCTAACTTATTAAAAAGATTTAATGAAACTGACGCTCAATATCAAAATAGAAAATATCCATCAAGGTATGTATTTAATAATTTAAGTCAAGATGATAAAAGGGTTATTTTAGAACAATACCCAGCAATAAAAACGCAATTAAGCGAAGTAGCAATATTAACCCCAGAATATTTTTTAAATTTTATTAAAAATTATAAAGAAGCATTACAAAGAAGCGGTGGGGTTAAAGGTTTTACTAGTGGATTTGATGATGAATTAAAAGGAATATTAAGTGACCTACCACAGAAAGATGATATTGAAAATTTAAAAAATATGATTGTTGATATACAAGACGAAATGATAAATATGAAAGATAATGATGAAGAATTAAAAGAGTTAATTGATTTAACTATTGAAAAACTTTTTAGAATGGAAACTTTTATGCCTACAATATCACAAATAATGGAATTACAAACAGCTCTTGAATTAAGAATTGATGAAAGCGATCAATCTATAATTCAAGCTCTTATTGAAGATTTTGAAAGGCTACCATCAAGAAAAGAATTCACTGACTTGGGAACATTTATATTTCAAGCAATTGACGAAAACCCTTCTATTGAAGATTTAAAAAAAATGTTAAATAATGTATTAACTAATATTGGGGGATATGATGAAATATTAATGAATATTCAAGAAGAAATGAATTCTATTAAAAGAAAAGTAAGTTTAACAGAAAACACTTTGGGCGATTTAGCTACAAAAACAAATATAAGATTAAAAGATGGATTGGTTGAAAAAATATATTTACAAATGGCTAATGAATATCTTGATATAGTAAATAAACAAAATCCATCAGATAAACCAAAAGTCCTAAGAAATCTTACAAAACAAGAAAGAAGTGATTTACAAAATGCGGCTCTAGCATCAGCTACAAAGATATCACAAGAAAGCAATGATGAAACTTTATTTAATACTTTTAATCAAGGGGAACAAATACCGATCGCTTATTCAGAAATGGCTTATCAACGGCAACCAATGGGAAAAGAAATGGCGACTGCCGAACCTATTGGTGAAGAAAGTGGAAAAGGTATGATAGCAAATAGAATTAAAAATAAAATACAACCTAAATTTATTACTAAAGCAAAAATGATAGGAAAAGGAGTATCATTTAAAGAAACACCAAAATATATTGAATTTGGGAAATATTGTTTATCTATACCAGATTTAAATAATGAAATTTTAAGGGTTAAATATCAAAAAACGATGGTTGATGTTCCTAACTTTAAAAAGAATATTAGTATTAATTTTGTTGATTTTATTGAAAATTTTATTGATACACAAAAAATCAATGAAAGACAATTAGAAAAGTTAAATAAAGAAGAACAAAAGTTATTTAAACGATTAATAACTAAAAGTGGTTTAGATGTTAAATATAAAGTTAAAGATTATAAAGATGAAAATGATATAAAAGAAGAAGATCGGTTTAATTTAGTAAAAGGTCAATATATGGCTGGGAATGATAATCCAAGAGTAAAAGAAGAATTAAAAAAGTTCATTATTAAATTTATGATGGAAGGTAAAATAAATAAAAAAGAAGGTCAAGATATATTATTTCAATTATCAATGTAATATTTTTAAATTCTACTATTTTTTTTAAAAAGGTAGAAATCTACTTATTTTTAACCTTAAATCAAAACTATTTATTTTTTTTAAAAATAATATTTATTTTTTATTTTTCAAATATAAAAAAAGTTTTGATTTAAGGTTAAAAAAAAGTAGATTTCTACCTTTTTATTTTTTTTTAATAATAATTATAAAAATTTTTTTATAAATAAAATATATATATAATGCCTACAATTATTTTGAATTCTAAAAATATAGTTAATGCTCCTATCAATAATAAATTAGTATATACATTTCAAAATGGTGGTGTAAAATTTGAAAATAATGATATAGCGTTAGCTCAAATATCTTTATATTATTCTTGGTTTAATCTTAATCAACCATTATATAACAATACTTCATGTTCTTATATTTGGATTGATGGAACAATTGTTAATATTACTATACCAAATGGATATTATACTGCTTCATCATTAAACGCCTATTTTGAAAGTGTTATGGTGAATAATAAACATTATTTAATTAATACAGTAAATGGTGATTTTGTTTTTTATATTCAATTACAAGAAAACGCAACATTTTATGCCATACAATTAAATTGTTTTGCAGTTCCTACAACTTTGGGGACTTTAGCTTTTCCAGTTGGGGCGACTTGGATTTTACCAACTCCAAATCCTCGAACTCCTCAATTTGTTGTTAATACAACTTCAAATTTTGGAACATTAATTGGTTTTAATAGTGGTTCATATCCTCCAACTCCTCAAACAACAACATATTCAATATTATCACAAATTACTCCAGAAATACAACCTATAAGTTCATTAAATTTAATTTGTTCTATGATTAATAACCCCTTTTCAGTTAATAGAACTTTATATTCTTGCGGTATTCCATCGGTTCAATTCGGACAACAAATAAGCATAACACCGCCAAATTTTTTATATAATAAAATTTCAGATGGTATGTATCAACAATTTACAATTGATATTTTAGACCAAAATAATAATCCAATTCAAATTTTAGACAATCAAATTGTTATTGTTTTGAATATAAGAGAAAGGGGTATTAATCAATAAAAAATATACATATAAGAAAATAAAAAAATATAAATGATAATATTATATATAATGCCTAAATCTTTTTTAGTTAAGAATAGAATGATTAAACCAATTGGACTTGAAAACACAAATAATCTTGGTTATGGTATAATGCCTATAGGAACATTAAAAAAAACAATTTCAAAACATATAGGAAGAGGGACTACTTCATTATTATTATCTACCGATTTAGGAAATTCTAATATTAATGGAAGCGGATATGGTGTAAAATCAAATAATCCTAATCTAATTCAAAAATTAGGAAATTTAAATTTGGGAAATAAAGCAAGAAAGAATGTTAGATTAATTCTTTAAAATACTATAAATAATAATTTTTTTTATTAATGATTTTAATTAAATAAAAATTAAAATATAAAAATTTTTTTATAAATATAATATATATATAAAATGGCTGATAATTTGTTATATGAAGTTTCAAATTCTACAGAAATGGACGGCGAACCATTTATTCGCAAGGATAGAGTGTATATCATTGATCAGAATAATGGGTCTTACTCAAATAACCAAGTAATTATGGATACTGCCAGCATTTCAAACAGCGGAAAGTGGGCCGATTTTACAAGTGCAATGATAACCGCTCCAGTATTGATTACTTTAACATCAACCTATAATTTTAGTGCAATCGCAACGGATTTCGCCGCTGGTTTAAAAAATTCATTTACTCAATTAATTAGTTCTATGTCAATTGAATATAATAATTCTTCTGTAGTTCAAATTTCAAATTTTACTAATATGTATATTTCTTATAAATTAAATACAACTTTATGTGTCGATGATTTGGTAATTATTGGAACTCAAATAGGATTTTCAAAAGATAGTTCGCAATCTTGGTCTTATCAAGCTGCCGCATCTCTTGACGGTCAAGGATCGATTAATAATAGTGATAATATAGCTCAAACAAATTTTGGGGGTCTTTATGTTGGAACATCTGGAAATATTGGGTTCGCTAAAAGACAATTGGAAATAACTTTTAAAGATAGTCAAGTGGGAGTTCAGACATTATTGGGTGCAAATTGGGCTTCTGTCGCATCAACTTATCAAAAAAATTTTACAACTAAATCAGCTGTAGCAAGTGCTGGCGGATATTGGCAACAATCTTGGAATATTCTCGCAACTTGGAGATTAAAAGATTTGTCAGATTTCTTTGAAAAAATGCCTTTAATAAGAGGGGCTTATATTAAAATGTATATTAATTTAAATCAATCAAGATCAAAAATAACAATTACAAGAGCAACTGGTTTTGTTTCTGTTGTTAATTCGGATTTAACTGTTTTTGGTGGGAATACCAATCCATTATTAATTCCAAGTGCGGACACGTTCTGTGGATTAGCCCCTTTAAAGGCTGGTGTTTTAGTATCTGCTAATGCAACGGAAAGTTTCACCTATTCAGTTTCTTTATTAAATTCATTAGATCCTAATTGTGTATCACCTTATAATAAATATTCTGGTCAATCAAATTGTCGTTTGTATTGTGATTTATACACTTTAAATCCTATGAGGGAAGAAGAATATTTAACTAATAATAGAACTAAAGTAATTAGATATAGAGATATCTTCCAATATCAATATTTAAATGTCCCTAATGGTTCGTTTAATTTTTTGGTCACTAATGGTATAGCAAATTTAGTCGAAATTGTTGTTTGTCCTTTTATTTCATCAACTTATAATGGAACTGGGAATAGTGCAACATCATTTTCAACCCTTGTAAGTCCTTTTTGTTCAGAACCAGCAACTTGTAGTCCTCTTATGTTGATAAATAATGTAAATTTTCAAATAAGCGGAGTGAATGCATTTATCAATAATAAGAACTTTGGTTATGAATGTTTTCAAGATGAATTATACGGCGTTGGAAGTGTAAATGGTGGCAAGACGGATGGATTGAGTAGTGGTTTAATTTCTCAAAATGATTTCTTAAATATTTATGGTTATTTAGTCGCAAACGTAGCAAGAAGACTTCCAGAAGAAGACAGAACACCTAAAAGCGTGCAAATTTTGGGTAATAATTTAACTCAAGTGCCCTTAGATTTATATGTTTTTTGTGTAATGGAAAAAGAAATTTCAGTTGATTTATACAGCGGAAAACGATTGACTTAAAAAATTACAAATAATAATATAAGATTTGTAATTTTACAAATAATAATATAAGATTTGTATATTTATTTTTTTTTAAAATTTATTTTATAATGTATAATTATAATATAAATATGGTGGATCTTACAAAAAAACAAATTAATAAATTAATGAAAGGCGGTGCAATTCAATTATCTTCATCACATTTAAAGGGAATGGATAATGATTTTTTACACGGTTTAGAAGATAAAACAATTAAAAAAATGGTTAGGGCTTTAAAAGAAGGAAGGGGAATGAGATTAAAATTATCAACTAAAGAAATGGATGATTTAGGCGGAAAATTAGGGGTTGGAAAACAAATTGTAAAAGGTTTAAAATCTGTCGGAAAAGTCGTTGCAAGACCAGCAATATATGGGTTAGCGGATGCAGCAATAACTGGTGCTTTAACAATGAGCGGAAATCCTCAATTAGCTCCATTTGTCGCTCCTATGGTTAATGCTGGAATTGATAGGGCTTTAGATAAAGCAAAATTAGGTTTTGGTGTTGGTAAAGATGAATTAAAAAGAATAAAAAAACAAATGATAGACCATTTAAAACCTCATTTGGAACAAAAAAAACATATACTGCCATTAGTAAATAAAATTTTTAAACACGGATCTCATATTTTAGATATGGATGAAATACCAATTAAAGGCGGAAAAATTACTTTAAAGAAAGTAGGAAAACACGCTAAAACGGCCGCCAAGGTAATATTTAAAGCAACTAAACCAATTTTAAAAGAACTCGCAAATACCGCAATAGAACAAGGACTGCCAATGTTAGAAGAAGGCTTACAATCATATGGGGTCGATCCAGCTTCATCATCTGCAATTATGGACTCAGTAGAAAAATTATCACGCCGTGGGGTGGATAAATATTTAACATCCACGCCACAAGAACAAGCATTATATGATAAAAGATACGAAGCAATGCAAAATCCACAAATGGCATTAACAAATTATGCTTCTAATTATGGAAATAAAAGTTTGGATACTCTGCAAAATAGAACATCTCAATATATAGATAAATATGTTCCTCAAGAATACGCCCCTCAAATGCAACAACAACTTCAAGATTATCGAAATACTGCAAATCAACAAATGGAAAATCTTTATTCATATTCTCCTCCAGTTAGTGAAGGA
>Ga0315290_10001037_pt1 | contig 19029 bp, 9 predicted proteins | sample YL17G12_0_MG_FD_203627 | JGI IMG/M metagenome (GOLD analysis project Ga0315290, IMG submission 203627) | Sediment microbial communities from Yellowstone Lake, YNP, Wyoming, USA - YL17G12_0 | ecosystem: Environmental > Aquatic > Freshwater > Lake > Sediment | place: USA: Wyoming | collected... | reverse complement strand
GAGAACGAGCGAAATTTTCGTCAGCGAGGCAGAGGTCAAAAATCGCCGCAGGCGTAGTTGAAACTACGTTGAGGACGGTTTTTGGCCGATAACGATGCTGGCGGAAATTGCAGCCGTTCGTAGTAAAAATGGATTTTTAGAGATTCCCTTAACCGTCGCCGACGAACCCACCCCGGCTGGCGGCACGCTTAAGCATGTTTACCCGCCGATTTTTACTCGCTCCCCAGCCCTCCTCTTATTCTTGTTCCCCCGCCGGGTGCCATGCCCACGCTTGCGTGGGCATGTTTATACCAACATAGCGAAAAACCCTTTATGCCTCACTCCTCCACTTCTTTCATTCTTGTTTCGTCAGGATACTGCCGAACTCATCTTCCTCTCTTTCTGACTGCAGAATAATCTGCGGCTTCAACAAAATAAGCAGCACATTTTCGTCCTTGGTAACCGAACGATTGTTAAAGAGCCTGTTGATCAAAGGAAGCTTGCTAAGGGTCGGTACGCCGCTTTCTCTTTCTCTTTCGCCGACAATCTTCTGACCGCCCAGCAGTAACGTTCCGCCGTCTGGTACCATTACATGAGTGGTAATACTGTTTATACTCTTGATCGGCAACTGAATCACCACGGATTGTACATCCCCTGGCTCGATGGGATCGCTCGTATCCAGATCAACTCCAGACGCCCCCGTTCCCGTATTGAATTTCTCGATACTTTCCGTAATCGACTGCGAAAAGTTCGCATTCAACAAAACATATCGCTTATCAGCCGTTATCACCGGAGTAACCATGATCTGAATGCCGGAAACGTCTATCGCCGGTTCGATGTCATACAGACCGATACCGTAACCCACATTCGACGTGGCGGAAGCCACATAGGCGGTCTGCTTCGAAAAATTGATCATAGACATCTCACCGTTCATAACTGTTACATGCGGAGCCACCAGGTTACGACTTCGCTGATGAGCCTGAGTTGCCCGCATCAAAAAATCAACCTGTACGTTGTCCAGAAACTGCCCCGAAATCGAAAATGCGTCCGGAACCGCGCCGCCACCCAGCGAACCGCTTATGCCTGTCGCGGGCGGCGGACTCGTAAACTCATGGCTTCCCATATCAATGGGAATCTCCGAAAAATTACTAAACCCGGCGTTACCGGCGCCAAGAAGAATGTCAATATCCAGCCCGATATCTTCCAGAAAATTGTTGCTGATCGACAAAAATCGAATCTCAATAGACACTTGCGCGCCATGCGTCCCGCGGAGCAGCTTAAGAAGTTCCTCTATCTGTTGGTGTACTTTCGGCGTCTGAAATACTACCATCTGCGTGCTGCGAAAAAAATGCATCTCGCCTCTGCCCTCGGCATCCGTAATTTCCGTGCCTGCCATACCCTGCGCCCCTCCTGCTCCTCCTATTCCTCCTATTCCTCCTGCTCCTCCTCCTGCTCCTCCTCCTGCAATATATAGCCAACTATCCGGCTCAATTGTTCGCTGAATAAGATTTTGCAGTTGTGCCTGTTGATAAAAGTTCATGCCGCCCCCACCCATGCCACCCATCATACCCATGCCGCCACCCATGCCACCCATCATGCCGCCGCCCATGCCACCCATCATACCCATGCCGCCACCCATGCCACCACCCATGCCACCCATCATACCGTACTGGGTATTACTTAGCTTGGGATGCAATTGAGCCTCATTGCCCAGTGAGCCGCCATCAAAACCACTTGACGGGTTGTTATTAGACGCACCTCCTCCATAGGAAACACCCTCCGGCTTACCGCTTATATCGTTCTGGTAGTAATCTCTGCCATCCATCTCTCGGCGGCCGTAGCCTCTTCCCATGCCGCCCATCATACCGCCGCCCATCATTCCACCACCCATGCCACCCATCATACCGCCGCCCATACCGCCCATACCGCCACCCATGCCACCCATCATGCCGCCACCCATGCCACCCATCATGCCGCCACCCATACCGCCACCCATGCCACCCATCATGCCGCCACCCATGCCTCCCATCATGCCCATACCGCCCATCATGCCACCGCCCGATTCTGGCTCAATCAGATCCGCAACATAATATGGCCGTGTCTCGTAACCATAAGAGTCACTTACCAGCTTGATGGTTAATACGCCTTCCTCATCCACCTCATAACCTGCCCGGCCAAGCTTGTCGGCGCCGCCGGAAACATACGCCAGAATACGGTCCAATGCCTTACCTGCCTCCACCTGACTGAGCCGTATATCCACTGTATCTTCCGGAGTGATTCCTGCCACTTCCAGACTGTTCCACTGCGGGACAACGTTCAACTCCGTAAGATCGCGAAACTCATCTATTACCTCCGAAAGCGCAGCACCATCGTAGTTCAACTCATCTATTATCTTACTCAACTTGGCTAAGGCATCTACCTTCTTCACATTGGCCGGATCCTCTTCCTCGCGACGTCGCTCCGTTTTCTCGACCCAGTCATCCGAAAATCTCTGTATCTCAGAATATGGAGTAGCCGACTCACGAGCCTCTATTAGAACTCGTTTCTCTTCGTCCATCGCGAAGTTCGCGGTTTTTACCTGCTTCTCATAAAAAAGCATGTCTTCCATATCCTCTTTAACCCATTGTGCGTACTTGTTCTCCGGGTCGAGCTCCAGCAGCCTCGTCAGTGTTGCCACCGCTTGGGCATAATCACGCGATTCTTTGAACTTATTCGCTAGCTCGAACAAATCATCGATCTTTTGCTGACGTTCGGTGTTTTCTCTGCGATTCCGTTCTTCCTCCACCCTGTCAGCCTCAGTAGCCTTTTGCTTGAGCGATTCTTGCACTGCATGCTTTTGCCTTTGCTCTATTTGGTCCAGCAGGGCCTGGGCATTGGCCTGCAAACGCTCATAACGACTTGCGCCCAGAACTTGTTGCTCGCTCTTGATACCCGCCATAACTTGGCTCACTAACGCATGCGCCTCGTCAAACAACGCCTGACTCAGCAGTTGTGCAACTTCGGTTTGTGTGGAATTCCACCTCGCTTCGATCGCTTGTATTTGCAACAGCTCCTGCTGTTTGACCATCTCTAGAATGCTTGGCTTGTCAGGCTTAGGCTCTGTCACAGGACTTCTCAGATGGTATTTCGCCGCACCAAGACCCACTTGAGCCTGCTCCAGGCTCGGATCCAGCGTCAACGCCTCCTCATAATACAGCTTAGCCTGCTCGTAGCGGTGATTTTGCATGGACAACTCGCCATGAGCCAACAACTCTTCGATCTTCTTGGACGTCTCGGCGGATTTCCCGTCTTTTTTCTTCCCGAACGGCCACAACGAAACGGTCACCTTCTCCTCGGCCTTTGGCGACTCCACCTGCTGCGGCTGCGGCTCTATTGGCACTACTTTCGCGACATCTTCCTCCTTTTTTTCTTTCTTGCCGAATGGCCATACTGAAAACTTACTCTCCTTCTTGGATGGCTCCACCGATTCCGCCATCTCTGCCATTACATCCGTCTCCTGCTCGCCGATTTCCCTTTCATCCTCCGAAACCAACTCCTTTTCCTTTGGCAATGGAGATTCGCCCTCATCCTCTTTAGCCTTCTCCAATAACTCAGCCTTCTCCAATAACTCCTGTGGTTCCATCTCTGCTGTTAACGTTTCCTTCGACGGATTTAGGTCCTTTTTAACTGCTCCTGGCGTAGTTGCCGGGGTAACTAACTCCGTCAAATCCTCCTTGCTTATTTCGACGACCTCGGCTTCGGATGCATCCCGCTCTTGTTCCGCCAGAACCCTTTCCACCTCAGCCAACATCTCTTGCCGGGCACTTTCCGCCTCAGCTAGCGCCTCTTGCCGGGCACTTTCCGCCTCAGCTATCGCCTCTTGACGGGCACTTTCCGCCTCAGCCAACGCCTTTTGCTCTTCAGCAGTGCGCACATCCTGTGCCTTTCTGGATACTATCTTCTCCAGATACCCGCCAACACTGGTCAGATCCGCGCCTCGGTCAAAAAAGCTCAATTCTATTCCGCTATCCTTTATCTTCTTAAAACCAGCCTCCGCCTCAGCCGGCTTATCATTACGCCAGTAGTCGCGGCTCTCACGGAACAGACGTTTCATCTCTTCCTTAAGCTCGCCCTTCTTCACCCTGACCGCGATTAATCTGTTCTCGAGCTTCGCAACCGTTGGTTTCGGCAGATATTTTCTAAGGGCAAGAGCTTCCTCAAATCCCTTTTCTGCCTCGACCGGGTTTCCTGCTTCAAGATGTTTTTCCCCCATCTCGATCATATTGCGGACGCAATCGAGCGATTTGATTCCATCGCTCACTTCCTGCGAGTATTTTTCCAATCGCTTTTCTTGGGCCGACGAGAGGCTCCATCGGAATTCATTGCAATTCTCCAAAGACTCCTTTGCTTCCTGATACCTGTACTTCTTGAGTTGTGCGGCGGCGATGTCGAGATATTCCTCAGCCTTCTTCTGACCGGCTGCCAACTCCTCTTTGCTTTTCGTTGCGATGGTACTTGCGCCGTCATCTTCATCCGCTCGGCAGTAATTGCCGCAATATGCCATAACGAAGAAGGTCGCCAGCAATATCAACGACAGACTTCGGCAATTCCGGTGAAAAGCACCGCACAGGGAACTTCGCGGATTAGATTTGATCTTGATCTGATACAAGGTGAATCTCCTTCATGGTAATCAGGGCTCCCCTTGCTTACACCTGGACAAACGTCACTTTCGCTGCGAATGCCGGGCAATCGCCCACTTTTACCTGTTTGTGAAGACTATTATGGTTGGCCTAAACGCATGTTAAAATTTCAATTAGCGGTCTTCTAAAGCTTCAAGGCTTATAACTAACTAGCTTATAACTAACCAATCAGTTTAGAGCATTTTATTCTTTTTTGCAAACAAAAAAATTATTTTCATAGATATTAGCCCCCAAAGTCGATATCCACGGCAAAAAACGCCGTTTTAACGCCAAAATCGACGATTAACCTGAAACCCTCCTGACGCTCGGGACACACATACCTGTTGTTTTTGATTGATATTCGACGTAACTGCCTAAATAACAACAAGATAAGCCACCACGCCTACAATTGCCCCCCGCCCACAATCGTCACCCCCACGCCCAATTGCCACCACAGCGAACAATTGTCACCCCCGCGAATGCGGGGGCCCACCTTTCGCCCCGCCAGTGCCTTCCATCATTCACTCACTGTCACAGCACACCAGCCAACTCCCCAATCTCCTCCTCGCTAAGCGCATAATTATAAACCCGAACATCATCCAGCAAACCAACGGACCCATCTAAAGAAATCAGGACATCCATGCCCACAGCGGTATTGATTGTCTGGCTGCCAAGGCTGATGGCGGTATCTTCCTGCCCGCCATCTACATACAGCAGTATATCTTCGACTTTTACATTCGCCTTATCCGGCAGCACAATCGCTACGTGATGCCAGGTATCATCGTTTATAACTGTATCACCTACAACGCTGCCGCCCCACACAGCAACTCGCAGGTTGCCGGCTGTGTTGATCACATTAGACCATAGCCCACCATTGATTTCCAGCGTACCCCAACGCACAATCGACAGACTCGATCCATTTGATTCAACTCTTATCCATGCGGTTACGGTTCGAGGATTCGACCCGCTGATACCTTTGTAACCTGCGACTTCCACATAATCACCGGCCCCGTCAAACTCCAGCGCCCCGCCAATCTTCCCATCACCCGGCCACCACACCGGATCACCGTTAAGCGTCCCGTCATTACCACCCACACTATCACTGGCAACCATACCGCTAGACTCATCCAGCTTCCAGTGTGCCATCAGGCGTGGAACTCCTTCCAGCCAATCCCCGCCCAGTATAAGCAGATCATCCAAACCGACACCACCCACCTGATTGATGTCCGCCCCGCTACAGAAATTGTTACCCGCATTACAGTCGATCTCCAGCCAGTACGCAGCCAACCACGCGAAATCCGCCAAATCAACCTGACCATCCAGGTTAACGTCGCCACTGCTTTCTCCAATCAGATCGCTCATCGCCTCACCCATGGCCTCGCCTATCAGGTAATAGCTCTCGGCATTGCGGTTCCAATGATAACCCTGGTCGGCCGGGGACTCGGCCACGCTGCGCCAGAAGTCCTGAGTGTCAACGACGGCTACATTGCCTTCGAATTGGGGATACTTGACATAATCGCCCATTGCCAGTTGCGCCAGTTCTACCTCACTGTAATCAGGGGTTCCGTCCATTCCTGTTGTTGCAATCACAAATGGCATATCGGGTACACCCAGGGACGCGCGGACATCCTCGATGAAGTTTTCCATATTCTCTTCGTATTCGGCAGCGAGATTTGAGGTGACACGGTCATTCCAGCCCTGGTGCCAACCGAATCCGGCTATCTCGTAACCCTGGCCACTGTAAGCTGGAAAGTAAGTGTCTATGTTGGCCATGGCATCGACTACAAAGTCGAGCATTTCCTGGTAGTAGTACCCTTCATCGCCGGCGGCGACAGGTGGGATGATGCCCCAACCAGAGGTCGGCGGACGAAAGTCAACACCCAGGCTTTTTCCGCCCCATGCGGTCTTGATGAGAAGAACCTGTTCGCCATAAAAATCACCCATCAAATGGCCGAACTGCAGTTCAGGGCCTATGGTGGTACTGGAGACGCCATAACCGGCCGTGAGTCCCCCCTTCACAAGGGTCGTGCCTCCACGTTTATACCAAATCCACACATCGTTGAGCACGGCCCAAACGCCGCCGTCTTTGAGATGTCCGTACGTAACCGGATCATTGTTATATATGTACTCAAGTGTCCCCTGAGTACCAATCGGGTTTATTTCGCCCTGCCCCTCCATGTTGGACTGGCCGGCCAGAATGAAAACCTTTACGGTGTTAGCGCTGTTTTGGGGGGTGGTAAAGCTCCATACATCGCTGGTGGTGGTGCCCTGAGCGTTGACCTGATCGATACGCCAGTAGTAGGTCGTATCGGCAGTGAGGGTGGGCAGATCGTAAGTGGTTGCGGTTTGATTGCCCTTGAATTCGCTGCTATCGGGAGTCGGGTCCGTACCGAAGTAAACGTCACTGGAAACCGCATTCTCACCCTCGGCCCAGGCCAGGAAGTCCGCATTGACCGCGACTGCTGTCATACCATCGTAAGGCATCGGGCAAAGGGCCTTACCAGGCGGGCCAACGATGAAGCTCCAGACCTCACCGGTAGTGGTACCGTCGCTGTTGACCGAGTCGATACGCCAGTAGTAGGTGTCCTGAGCCAACGTACCCGGATCGAAAGTGGTCTCGACCCGATTATCCTGGAATTCGCCGGCGCCAGGACTCGGGTTGGTACCGAAGTAAACGTTACTGGAACTCGCACCAGTCCCGGCGGTCCAGCTCAAGTCTGTACTGGGCGCCAGACCTACGGCGCCATCGTCCGGGCTTGGGTCAGTGGCCGGGCCAGGGGGAACCGGTGCGGTACCGGCGGTGGCGATCTGGAAGCCGCTCAGATAAGCGTTTTTCCCAGGCGTGTCACTTACGAAAGTGATGGTAATTTGGTTGCTGCCGTCCGGCTCGACGTCTTCGAAGACCACAAAGTTCGTTCCCCGAACCCACGTTGAGCTGTTTCCACCGCCCCCGCCATTATCGACAATCTGGGGAGATGAGGTACTCGTCGTGTTGGCAGTAGAAAATACGGCTCTGCTTCCATCCCCATTAGGATAAAAGCTGGCGAGGTACACGTCGTACTCCACACCGGGCGTCAGACCGCTGATAATCATCGTTTGCAGCGTGTTATAATCCCAGGCAAATATAGCAGCACAGAGCAGCTCAAGATCGGGATCACCCCAGGGCCACATACAACCACTATCCGTCGTGAAATCCACGGTGGTGCTACCGTTAGTGGAGTTCTTCAAGTTGGTTCCATATATTGTACCAGGGGCGAACCATCCAGCGGCATGTATAATCTGATTCCATGTCGTACCAACATCACTGCCGCCAGTGCCCCAAATGGGACCATCTAGCGTACTCTGTGTCCTTGCCTGGACGTCGATGTTCACATTGATCAACACCGCATCGGCCATACCCGCCATGGCGAACACCACCATGGCCACAATTGTCAAAACATTTTTTCTACACATAATAGTCATACTCCTGATAACCTGATAAGATGATAAAAATTATTGACGCTGGCGTCATTATCGGGATACTTTTTAGACTGATGTAGGCGCCAGGTGGGTACTTTTCCTCTCTTGCTTACTCAATTTCTCAACAACTTTGCAGATACCACATAGATCGAATACACAATCTAACCCAATTTTACCGGATTATAGCTCCAATTGCAATAATTTTCCACCTCAAATCTGACCTCGTGTACGAGATTTATTTCTGGCATTGGCTACGATGTGTGATACAGGCAAAAAACATAACCCGGTTTTTAAGCTAAAACCCGGGATTTTGTATATCTCATAGGCCGGCCACTTGAATTTGCCGGATAATAATCTCACACTCCCATTAAGTTTTTCCGTTTTTTTTATTGGCTCTGCCACACTTGCAGATCGAACCTGCCCACACCAATGTTCTCAAACGGCCCGGCGGTCGGGTTCTTACTGTTCCTGGTCTTGCCGAGATAATCGCCGTCAATTTGCAACGGAGTGCCATCGGGGTTTTCAAACGGTAAGGCCGGTATCTTAGCCTTACCGAGCAGTTCGGTCGTGACGAGATGATTTTGTTGATCTGCAGTGGTTTCCGGTAAGGTCACTTGCAGGTTAACGACATTCCCCTGGTCGATGATTTTAATATCGGAGTCGAACTGCGGCTGATTAATAGAGTTTTTTTCTCCCGGGTACGGCGATGAACCATTCAGGTAAATATTGCCCTCAACCTGCATGGGCAGTAGTTTGGCATCGTCGTAGATTTTCGTACCCGTGCCACCGACGAAGATGTTGTTGTAGTACCGGTTGTCGCCTCCGCTGATGTTGGTCAGACCCGCAATCTCGGTTGAATGTGGCTTGTGATACGGAGTATGGCGACCTTGCGGATGCACGGAGATATTGCCGACAATCAGGTTATGCACAAACGCTCCTCCCTGGGAGCAATCCAGCACTGCCGTTTGGGATAGCAGCAGGTTATTATCCACAATGTAAGGGCCGTGGTTGACTTCGAGGAAAAGGTCATCTTGAACGTTGTCGTTGCAGAGGTTGGCACTTATGCGCGCGCCTTGCGCCATCCAATCCAGCCAGATGCCACGGATGCAGTAGTGGATGCGGTTGTTACGGATCAGGGTATCGATGGCCGCGTGCAACTTGATCCCAGCCATTTCAGCTCCGTCGAATGGCTTGTTCATACAAATATCGTAAATGTGGTTATCCGTAATTTGGCTGAACGCGCCGCCCATACTACCGCATATCCCGGCTGCACCGCAGGTGTAGATCGTGTTATTGCGGACGATGTGGGAACCGATATTCTGCTTCAACCAGCCGTTTTCCAGCGCACGCCGAACGACTTCATTGTACCCATCGGCGCTTTCAGCATCGTTGTGACCTGACGCGCGGTCTTTACCGAGCGTGATCCCGACGCACTTCGAATCGCTGATCATGCAATTCTCGATAATCCAGCCCTTGCTCCAATGCGTACCGATCAGGGCGATCTGCTCAGCCGTCGGGGCGGCCCATTGCGTCGCGGCCTGTTGCATGATGAAGCCACTGACGGTGATATAGTTTCGACCGGGCTTATCCGGATAGAAGCACGCTGGCCGCGCGTTAATTTCGACCAGTCCCTCTTTGGGGTCCACATCGCCGAAGTTCGCCCACAAGGTCGTGTCCTTATCATCACTCTCGCAGTACCATCTCATCGCCGTTTGGGCAACCTTATCGAGCGAAACCTCTTCAGAAAGCGTCCTGCCGGTAAAATAGACCTCGCCCGTATGATGGATTCTCCCACGGGCGTCAAACCAATCCCCCTTGATCTCATCTTTATACGGGTTGTAATCACCGAAAAACGTATTGGCCAGCGTCACCTTCCACACACCTTTCTTTTCTGCCTGCTTCCAGCCGGTGACGATCTCGGAACCCTTGATGATAACCTTCTCACCTTCAGCCGCCTTATAGGTGATACGTTTGGAATCGGATGTGCCCCCACGTGGCGGATTGATACGTTCGCGATAGGTCCCTTTATGGACGATAATCACGTCACCGGGCTGGGCGAGTTGCGCCGCCGCGGAGATAGTCCGTAGCGGCTGGGACGCAGAGCCGTTGTTGGTATCGTTTCCATTGACCGAGACGTGATAATCCCTGCCATCAGGCGAACCGCCCATCAACTCGAGCATGGCATCCCCAAACGCCTTACCCATGCGACTGAACCAGATTATGCTGCCCAGATAATGATAAGGCCGATTCGAACCCACCTTATTCCACTCTTCGACATGATCCTGCCAACCTTCTATAAGTCGTTCGGCGTTCTTATCCACCAAAACGTCAGTCCTGACCGCCTTGACATTTCCCTTGAACTCGCCGATTTCTTCCATCGCCAGTTGTGCCTTCTGAACCTCCAGCATCCCGCCTTTAGCGGGTTTCGACCCATTCTGTCCCATCACTCCGATCACGAACGGCAGATTCGGTACTTTCAGATCCTTGCGCACGTCACGGATAAAGTGGGCCATATTGGACGCGTACTCGCCAGGCGCATCGCCCCACATATCGTTAAAACCCTGGAACCACACAAAACCAGCCAGTTCGAGCTTTTTGCCTTTAAGTGCCGGAAACATCGTTTCGTAGTTCTCGAAGGTTTCTTTCACCTCGCTCATCATATTGCGATAGGACGAACCGTACACCGCCTTGATCTCCGCCATCGTCGGCAGCGGATCATTGCGGTTGTTCTTCTCATTGTTGTTCTTGACCTTCGTCTGCGCATCCTCCAGTTCTTTCTGCAGCACCTCATCGCTGGGCATCCCCGCTGACGGTGGGCGGAACAGCTTGAACAGCGAATGACCGCCCCATGCCGCTTTGATGAGCACTATCGGCTCAGCGAAATGATCGCCCATAACATTACCAAACTCAAGTTCCACACCGCATTTGCCCGGCGACCCAAAACCAACCGTCAGCCCGCCATGCCGTTCGAGAAACTTGACCCAGACATCATCGCGCACAATGTATTTGCCATCCTTGTGCAGATGCTTGAATAACTCTTTCGTCTCGGGCGCCTTAATCTGATAATCTAGCAGAGACACGTTCGCCTTGCCTTCCATGTTCGATTGACCCGCAAGAATGAACACCTTCGCCGGCTTCTCAGCTCCCAAAGCCGCCGCCACCACCGACACGCCGATCGATACTACCAATAACATAAACAGTATTTGTTTTTTCATGGTCGATACTCCTCAATTAAGGCAATTCCACTTTTCCAATTTTCTTGTCACGTATTTACTTTTCCTTCTGACCTCTGTCTCCCAACAGTATAACAAGCCCCCATTCCTTGTCAATACTCACCTAATCCTTTAGGGAGCCTCTAAAAATTGCTTTTGTCACGAGAACGAGCGAAATTTTCGTCAGCGAGGCAGAGGTCAAAAATCGCCGCAGGCATAGTTGAAACTACGTTGAGGACGATTTTTGGCCGATAACGATGCTGACGGAAATTGCAGCCGTTCGTAGTAAAAATGAATTTTTAGAGGTTCCCTTTAATTTTGGACCAGTTATATTCATAGCCCTGCCATCGCCAATATTGACCCCCCAAATTTTATTCGGCGGGTTTCCACCAACAATGTTATCAGGCCTTTGTGGCCCTCCACTTAAAAAACCTTGACGACAGTCCAAGAATGGATATACTGACTCTAAGTTGTTGTTTTGTGGCTGGTTGTGTTAACCGGCCGAACTTGAAAATCAGGCCCCAAGGGCCTGAACGGTTACCCAAAATTGACGTTGACAAGGAGTACAACATGCATAAAAAGACATTCGTCGCTGTTTTTATTTTATCGGTATCACTGCTGTCTGTCTGCGGTTGTCAGCCCAGGTTTAAAAACCCTTCAAGCAAAATGTCTGCAAACGTCTATATCAATCCTGATGGTCAACTTGTTTACCATGTAAAACGCGGCGGGATAACAATTATAAACGAATCGTCCCTTGGTATAAGTGTTGACGGAGTTGACCTCGGGAACAATGTTGAAATAGGCCGGATCAAGGTCGCAAAGGTAAACGAAACCTATCATACTCGCGGAGTACATTCCATTGCAGTAAACAATTACAGTTCAGCAATGATCCCTGTAAAGCATATTCCATCGGGAACAGGGTACTTTGTCGAGACAAGAACATTCAAAGACGGATTTGCTTATCGCATCATCGTTCCGGGTGAAGGTCAGTGCACAGTTAATCAAGAACGTATCAACTGGAACTTGCCTGAAGGCTCAATGATCTGGTATCAGCCCAACACGGAAAACTATGAAGATATTTATAGAAAAACGCGCCCCGACAAAATCCAAAAAAATACTAACATAGCATTGCCTGTGACAATTGAACTTACAAATGGAACATACGCCGCTATTACTGAAGCTGCGGTTTTTAACTACTCCGGAACAAGCTTACAGGCAACGGGCAAAAACACCCTGGCAGGAACATTCCTCGATGATGCGGCTGGCTTCAAGATCGATGGCACGATAACCACACCATGGCGGGTAACTATGACAGGACCAACCTTGAACGATCTTGTCAACTCAGATATTGTCGGCAACCTTTGTCCTGCGCCGGATAAAATGCTCTTCCCAAATGGAATGAATACTGAATGGATAAAACCCGGGCGAAGTTTGTGGCACTGGTGGTCGATGGAAAATCCTTCGTACGAAGAACACAAGCCGTGGGTTGACGCAACAAGTAAAATGGGATTTGAATATTATCTTGTTGATGAGGGCTGGGAGCATTGGAAAAAAGATGGTCAAGACAAATGGGATATGCTAAAAGAGTTCATCGATTATGCTAATCAACGCAACGTCGGTGTCTGGGTATGGAAGGCATATCCTGACAGGCGTAAAGTGCCCGGTATTTTTGAAAAACAGCCGCGAATAGAATTTTTTAGACGCTGCGCCCAGGTCGGCGTAAAGGGCATCAAGATAGATTTCATGGAAACCGAATCCAAAGAACTGATCGATTTTTATGAAAATGCCTTGAAAGAGACGGCCGGATTTAAATTGATGGTAAACTTTCACGGGGCGAACAAGCCCACCGGTGAATCTCGAACATACCCCAACGAGATGACGCGCGAGGGCATTCGAGGACTCGAGTGGAACAAGTGGAGCGATCTGCCTGCACATCATTACGCATCACTTCCATTTACAAGATTCCTTGCTGGACATGGTGACTTTACATCTTGTACTTTTAATCCGGCATTCCTAAAAGGCACAACCTTCACCCTGCAGTTGGCAACCGCGATCGTCTATACCTCTCCCGTTATACATTGGGCCGATAGGCCCGAGCTTTACATGGAAAGCCCCGCTTTGGAAATCATCAAAAGCATTCCATCAACATGGGATGAGACAATCGTCTTAAAAAACAGTAAGATCGGCGAACTGGCCGCCTTTGCAAAACGAAAAGACAATGACTGGTTTATCGGAATCATTAATGGTGGAAAGCAAAAAGAGTATTCCTTCGATTTGTCGTTCCTTGGCAAGGGAAAATATAACGTTGTTATTGTAAAAGACGTGATTGGCAAACCGACAGAGATGAACGTCGAAAACAGTACCTTAGATCGCACCGGCAATATCACAGTGAAAATGGATGCCGGCGGCGGGTTTGTTGCCTACTTCAAAAAGTGAAGTAGGTTTGCCAAGACAGAACCAATTAAGCCTAAAACGAGCATACTAAGAGCGCCTAAGCAGGATATAATTTTGTAAGATATTAAATATGGAAAAACAAAACAGATCAAAATCGGCAAACACCCTGCAAACATGGGCTCTGTTTCTGATGCGCACCGCGATCGGTTGGCACTTTCTCTATGGGGGCCTTGACAAGCTCTTGAGCCAGGGTTGGACCTCCCGTGCCTACCTGGCCAGTTCGAACTGGTTTTTAGCGGATGTATATCACTGGATGTCAGGTCTGCCCGGATTGATGTCAGTGGTCGATGTACTTAATATCTGGGGACAGATCAGCATTGGATTATGTCTTATGCTCGGATTATTCACACGCATGGCGTGCATTGCCGGGGCTTTACTATTGGCTCTTTACTACGTGACGTATGTACCCACAGCCGTTGTCAACAGCCAACTTATTGAACTTATCGCCCTTGGCGTCCTTGCTGGCGTACCTGCCGCTAACTGCCTGGGCCTCGATCTACTCCTGGCGATTAAGCGTTTGTCTAAATTGCAACCAAAAGTATCCCGGCAGCAAATTATAGGTGATGCCAAAGACCGCGCACCAGGCGAACCCTTGACAGATCGTCGAGAAATAATAAAGTCCCTTGCGGGAATTCCGTTTGTTGCAGCTATGGGAACGGTGGCGGCCACAAGGAATATCCGGTTCAGCAATGAAGAGAAGGAACTGGTAGATGCCTTCACCGGCGCAAGCAGAAAAGCCTTTACATTCCAGACATTGGATGACCTCACCGGCCAGATCCCAATGGCAAAAATCGGTGGTAGCGATGTCAGCCGAATCATCCTGGGTGGTAATATCATTTGTGGTTTTGCTCATGCGCGAGACCTGATCTATGTTTCAGAATTGGTGCGTGCCTACCACACTCCGCTCAAGATATATGAAAGTTTCATGCTTGCTGAAAAATGCGGCATTAATACCATACTGACTCATCCAAGCGTTGCACCGGCCTTAAATCAATACTGGAAACAGTATGGCGGAAAAATCAAGTTCATCGCTGATTGTGGGTGGATGGAGGGAACAGACACCCTCGGTGCGATTGATTACTCGATCGACAACGGCGCAAGCCTGTGCTATCTCCAGGGGGAGGTAGTAGATCAGATGGTCAAAGATGAAAAATGGGACTACCTCAATAAATGCCTCGAAAAAGTTCGACGCCAGGGACTGCCCATGGGCATCGGGGCACACCGGATCGAAAGCCTTATAGCCGTTACAGAGAAAGGTATTGCCCCTGACTTCTGGATGAAGACTTTCCATCCGCAAACTTATTGGTCCGCCAGACATCCGCAATGGCATGACAATAAATTCTGCTTCAATTCCGAGGCGACTATCCAGTTCATGCGCAATCGTAAAGAGCCTTGGATCGCTTTTAAAACCATGGCCGCAGGCGCCATTCATCCCCAGGAGGCCTTTCGGTACGCCTTTGAAAACGGTGCGGATTTTATCTGTGCGGGAATGTATGACTTCCAGATGGTTGAAGATGCGAACATCGCCCTGGATGTTCTCAGCAATGGCCAATTAAAACGCCAGAGACCCTGGATGGCATAATAAAACAACGCAGCTTTCATCTCAGCCCACGCGGACTATTCACCAAAGCCACGCAACTCTACTTTCCTTGCCCTACTAACGACCCTTTCATGCAAACATAACGCAGAACTGCCACAAACATGGCCCAACTGCATACAAACGCAATTATTACATGCACCGAGCCTATCGGTACCGGACAATTCTTCAGATTTTGAAAAACAATAAGGAAGAACAAAATCTGAAAGAGGACTATTACAAAAAGCATCGCCAGCATCGGCTTCTTATAGAAAATCAAACCCATTGTAAGTGTAACAGGGATCATTAATAGCGGTACAAGAGAAAATTTCATGTTAAGCGCTTTAAAAGCGAAGTCATGTCCTTTAACTGTAAGCTGTGGCATTATTCCTTCCAGAAGATGTGTAGCAACCGCAAGAAGCACTACTACCACGGTGACAAGTATTCCTGTTGTTACTGCCAAAGTCAAAGCTGACCAAAACCTCTGTCGTCGACCATCACAGATTAGCAAGCTGGAGTATACCCATAAGCTCACATGAACAACCATTATTCCCGGCATAAGGAATATAATATTTTTACCTCCTCCTGGCATATAACATAAAAAACATAGTATCGGTGGTATAAGCATAAGGAATCTCCAACAATCCTGTCTCTGCTGTGAGATCATAACCCCAAAAGTTTTATACAGGGCACCCCAGATATATTGCGGCAAACTTCCTGTTTCTGCTCTATCGATTCTGGAAATAAAAAATCTTTCCACGTTGGAAGATATTCTAAATGAGCCAGGCTTTTTCTTATCCCTTTCTGCCAACCTGGCCAATTTATATTTTGACATTTTCTCTTTGTTCCAGGCATCGAATGCCCCTATCCATAATATACCGCAATACCGCCTTGCCAGATTTGGTCTACCCCAATATCGCCAAGCTAAATAGTTGACTAATCCGCCCAATAAAATCATCGGTAGAGAATTTTCCACAATAGTATGGTCAACAAACACACTCATATTCAGCCACATGTTGCCTAACGCTAGCAATGGCAAAAGTGCAAAAACAACACCCCAGTTTCTAAATCTGAATACAAACCAAACTCCGAGCCAATAAAAAGTCGTGAATATAGAAAATGCTGACAGGCACGCCAGAATAGTTTTAACAATATTTAAATCCGGATAAAAAAGAAAGCTTAGAGACCACAAAAATGATAGGGGCAGCCCGACAAAAGATAAAAATTCTCTCGGGATTTTTCTATGCCCCGGCAGGCAATACGAAAAAGGCTTGGTTAAAACATCTATTGGCAAGGTAGCTATAAAAGTGCCAACAAAAAACATCAATATAGCCGGGGCGAAAAACCTACCCTGTTTATTTTCGGTAACAGCTTCAATAAGCACCATAATAATTAAAAATGCAAAAGTTCCAAAAAACAATCCAATAAACCAGAAGCTTCTTTTCTGATATAAATGTTTAAGATTTGCCCGTAAGATACTCATTGTATTTTCCTCAGCTTGCAACGATTTTATATATTTCTTCCAAAGACAAAGGCCGAATTTCGATCTCACAGTTCAAAGCCTTGGCCTCGGCTTCCAACATCTCTTGAGAATAATTCTGTACGGTCATAACAGCTCTGCCCTCACTCTTTTGGCAACTGATTACATTTTCAAATGGCAGCTCTGTTGGCAGCGGACCATCCAGACACGTAAGTGTAAATCTGACAAATTCTTCTCTAAGACTGTCAAAACTACAATCACGCAAAACAGACCCTTTACGCATAATCAACGTATGGTCGATAACCTTTTCCACATCGCTTAGAATATGTGACGAGATAATTATAGTGCGATTTTCGTCCTGGATTATCTCAAGCAGCAAATCAAGAAATTGACCCCGCGCTATTGGGTCTAAAGCTGATGCAGGCTCATCCAAAATCAACAGTTCCGGCTCGAAACCTATCGCCAGAAGTATAGCCAGTTTTTGCCTTTGCCCCGGCGACAGCGAACCAACCCGATCCTTAAGAGAAATATCAAAATCCTCGATGTATTGCTCTTCCAGTTCGTGATTCCAGTTTTCGTAGTATGCGCTTACATAACGGATCAACTGTTTTGTCGTCATCCATCCGAGAAGCTCGCCTTCCTGGTGAACATAACCAATCCGCCCGAGTTCTTTCGGGCTTAGCTCACCCGCGTCTGTCTCGAATGTGACACACTCACCCTCCTCGGCAAGATACAAGCCGATAATGCATCGTAACAGGGTGCTCTTGCCCGCCCCATTGGCTCCTAACAGACCGATGATCTCACCTCGTTTGATTTCCAGATCGACTTTATCCAATGCCTGTATCTTCCCGAACCTCTTGGAAACCTTACGCATTTGTACTATCGGATTTCCATTTATCATTTTTACCTCCGGTTTCTAGAATTGTATTCCTCGTAGTGTCTTTTGAGAGACTCTATAGCCTCGTCTTCTGACACTCCAAGTTGAATAGCCATGATTGCCACCTTATCAACAATACTGTCCAGTAATTCCGCTCTTATCCGATCTCGCTGACCTTTTTTCACTTTCGCCACAAAAAGGCCGACCCCGCGTCTTCTTTCGACAAGCCCCTCAGCTTCCAGAAATGAATATGCTTTACTGATAGTCATAGGGTTGACTTTCAGCCGCGCCGCCAGATCACGAACCGTCTCCAACTGCTCTTCATGCTTCAGCCCGTCGGTCATTATCTGTTGGCGAATCTGCCTGATTACCTGGCGGTAAATAGGCACGCCGCTGTGATGATCAATTTCTAATAACATCGGATACTACCTTTTTAACATTAGTGTATTACTTACTTAATACACTATACACGACACAATCGCCCAGTGCAACAAAAAAAATGAATTTTTTCAAAAATTCGCAAAAAAATTGAAATTTTGCCGGAATTTTGTTGCATAATAGTGCATATTGTGATATATTACTGCATATAGTAAAAGGTTTTGTGTTATGCAATTGATGTCAATCGAAGATTTGGCTGTATATCTAGGCGATTCCAAGCGTACGATTTACAAGTATATCGCCAGCGGTGATTGTCCGCCTTATATGAGGATAAGCGCCAAAAATATTAAATTCGACCGTGCAGACGTCGATGCCTGGCTGGAATCAAAAAAGGCAACTCCTAAGAGTCCCGGCCAGAATTTGCCAACGAAAGCGTTACCCTGGACAGCCCAAGCCAGACGGGTACTTAAACTAGCCGAAAAAGAGGCCAAGCAGCAAAACCTATACTGTATGGGGACAGAACATTTGCTCTCTGCCATCATTGCGGTCGAAGATTGCATCGGGGCAATTGTGCTGAAAAATACAGGGATCGATGTGGGACGGTTTCGAGAGTTATACGAGCAGTTGTGCAATAAAAAAGGCGACTCTGGGCAGCCTCAAGGTGAGCAACGTCTCATCAATACCTTGCAGATGGTGATCCACTACGGAACTGGAGAAGCGATTCGCTATGGACATACATACATTGGCACCGAACATTTACTGGGAGCAATCTTCCTGGTAAGCAGCGGATTGGGATGCCGGATACTTCATGAACTTGGCGTTACCATTGAAAAGGTACGCAGCGAAACTGCAAAACTGCTGGCTTGCCATACCGATTCAACAATAATAGATTAATAGCCCAAACCGAAACAGGTTTTCAAAAAATGAGGTTCTCATCCAATAAAGTTGAATCGGTA
>Ga0315290_10001034_pt1 | contig 19049 bp, 19 predicted proteins | sample YL17G12_0_MG_FD_203627 | JGI IMG/M metagenome (GOLD analysis project Ga0315290, IMG submission 203627) | Sediment microbial communities from Yellowstone Lake, YNP, Wyoming, USA - YL17G12_0 | ecosystem: Environmental > Aquatic > Freshwater > Lake > Sediment | place: USA: Wyoming | collected... | reverse complement strand
CCGAGGATGCGGGACGACGACGACCTCACCGATCTGATCCGGGCCGCCGCGGGCGGCGACAGGCGGGCTTTCGAGGACCTGGTCCTCAAAAAGCGCGACCGGGTCGTCCGGACGGCCTTTCAGATCACCGGCAACCTGGAGGACGCCAAGGATGTCGCGCAGGGAGTTTTCCTTCGGCTTTGGAGGGTGTTGCAGCGGTTCGACCTCACGAAGAGGTTCGACACCTGGCTGTACCGAATCACCGTGAACGCCGCCATCGATTCGATCCGCGAGCGGGGCCCGAAGGGGACTCTCCAGGCTTTGCCGGAAGACGCCGGAGATCGTCTGCGCGATCCGTCCCGGGGCCCGGACGAGTTGTTCGATCTGAGGCAACTCCAGGGCGCGTTCTTCCGGCTGGCCGCGCGCCTGGCGCCCAGGCAGCGGGCGGCATTCGTCCTCAAGGAAATCGAAGGGCTCGAAACCGCTGAGATTGCGCGGGCTCTGGGCGTGACCGAATCAACGGTGCGCAACCACTTGCTCCAGGCCCGGCGCATCCTGCGCGACGGCTTGAGCAAGGACTATCCGGGCCTGACAGGCGGGCGCCGCGCGGACGACGACGGAGAGCCGTCGTGAACGCGCACGTCGATCCAGTCCAACTGGCGGCTTCGACGGGGCCGGAGCGCCGCGCGATGCTGGAGCACCTTCGCGCGTGTCCCCCCTGTCAGCGCGCCGTTGCGGGCCAAGATCCTTCCATGCTCTTCGGCCTGCTCGCTCTGGCGCCTTTGTCCCCGGCCCTTCTCGACGATCTCTCCCGCACGATCGCGCGCCGGGCAGGAAGCGATCGGCCGCCCTACGGCGCGCTCGCCGAGCCGGCGACCTGGCCGCGCCGCGCCGCTGCCGCGGCGATGTTCGCTCTCACGCTCCTCAGCGGATACGCGACGCTCTACGAACGGTCCGCCGCGCCCACGCCGCTTGCGCTGTCCTCGCGACGAGCGGACGTCGAGGTCGACTCTGGCCGCGGCGTGTCCCAGGTGATCGACCTCACCGTCGGTGAGACACAGATCGTCATGGTTTACAACGGAGATCTCAAGCTGTGAAACGCCCCGTGCTCGCGATTCTGCTCGCCGTCGCGTCGTGTGCCGGCTTGCCCGCTGTCGCGGCGGATGTGTCGACTGCGGCCGATCCCCTTTCGGCACGGGCCTACGAAGTGAAGTTCAAGTCGTTGGCCGATGCCGCGGAACTGATCAGCCCATTGCTGACGCCGCAAGGGAGCGTGACGCTTCAGCCCCGCCTGAAAACGTTGATGGTCCAGGATCGCGTCTCGGTGCTCGATCGCGTCGCCTCGCTTCTTTCGAGCTTCGACGTGGCGCCGCGCAACGTCGAGATCGCGATGAGCCTGTTCCTCGGCACCGATCGTCGAGAGCAGGAGGCCGGGCGCATCATCCCGCCGTCGTCGATGACGAGAGACGTGCGCGGGATCGCGGAGACGCTCGGCGATTTCACGAAGTGGAACGCCTACGAGCCCCTGGGCGGGCGGGCGGTGACGGGGGCCGAGGGCGGACGCATCACCGTGAACCTTTCCGACGAGTATCGCGTCACCTACGACATCGACACCGTGCGGGACCAGAGCGTGAAGCTCACGAATTTCGTCTTGCAGCGGGTCACCCGCGCCGCCGACGGGAAGGAGAAGGTCCAAGACGTTTACTCCGCTGCCGTGGTGCTGCCGGTGGGCCGGATGCTGATGCTCGGGGCGGCGCAGAACCCCGAGTCGAAACGGGCGCTCTTCCTCACCCTTCAGGCGAGGCCGAGGTAGCGATGGCGCAGTTCGTCTGCCGAATGGCCCTCCCCACCGGGGAGATCGTCGAGCGTAAGGTGGTCGCCGACACCGAAGCGGCGCTCCGGCGCGAGCTGGAGGACAAGGACATGCTCGTCCTCGAGCTGCGCCGCCAAAACCCCGTCTTTTCGTCCATTGGCGGGGCGCTCGCCATGCGACCGCGGATCCCCGCGCGGGAGTTCCTCTTTTTTAACCAGGAGTTCTCCGCTCTATTGCGCGCCGGTCTTCCCATCCTGACCAGCCTCGACATTCTCATCGACCGCCGGAAGAACCTGGTCTTCAAGAAGGCGCTCGAGAACATCAGGGTGCGAGTGAAAGGCGGGGAATCGCTTTCGGAGGCGTTTACCGCGCAGGGCGACCTTTTCCCGAAGCTTTACGCGGCGAGCCTTGCCTCGGGAGAGCGCTCGGGAGAGTTGCCGAACGTGCTCAAGCGGTACATCTCGTACACGCGGAGCATCATGACGATCCAGAAGAAGGTCGTAGGCGCCTTGATCTACCCGGCCATTCTCGTCTGCGTCTCCATCGTGATCGTCGTCATCATGCTCTTCAAGGTCATTCCCGCGTTTGCGACCCTGTTTGCGACGCTCGGGACGACCCTCCCGTGGCAGACGGAGCTCCTGGTCAACCTTGCGACGTTCCTGCAGTCGATGTGGAAGCCGATCTCGGCCCTCGTCGTGGGCGGCGTCGTGGCGTTTGTCCTGTGGAAGCGCAGTCCCGCCGGGCGGGTTGGCTTCGACCGCCTGAGGATGGGACTGCCCCTGGTGGGAGGGGTCATCCGCGACTACGCGCAGAATCGCTTCACGAGAACGCTGTCGACGCTTCTGGCCGGCGGCATCCCGCTCGTGACCTCCCTCGAGCTCGCAGCGCGGGCTGTCGGCAACTTCGTCTTCGAAAAGGAGCTGTTGGGGGTGACCGTGCGCGTGCGCGAGGGGCAGCCGCTGTGGGAGTCCCTGGAGCGTACGGGTTACGTCAGCGAGATGGCTGTCGAGATGGTGAAGGTGGGGGAATCGACGGGGTCGCTCGTCGAGATGCTCGACAACGCGTCGGAGTTCTCGGAGGAGGAGATCGACTACCGGCTCTCGAAAATGGTGACCATGATCGAGCCCCTGATGCTGGTGTTCATGGCGCTAATCGTCACCGGGATGATTCTCGCGATCTACATGCCGCTGTTTCAAGCGGTCGGCACGTCGAAGTTCTAGGCGAAGAGTAAGGATATGGCGGACGAGACGAAAGTGCGCGACCCCCTGGCTCTCCCCACGATCGACGGAGACGCCGGCGGAGAGGTGCTATCCGAGGAGTTCAAGTCGCGTCGACTCGCGGAGCGGATCGGCATCGAGTACGTCGATCTCGCGAATTTCGAGATCGACGCCGAGCTGTTTCGTTCGATCCCGGTCGACCTGATGTTCCGGTACAACTTCGTGCCGAGAAACCGCACGGCGACAGGCCTCCAGATCGTCGTGGCCGACCCCACCGACGTGCTCATGATCGACGAGCTCGAGCTGCTGCTCGGGACGTCGATCGAGGTGGTCGTCGGAACCCCCGGCGCGATTCAGGAGATCCTCAAGAAGAGCGAATCCTCCCAGCGCGTTCTCGAGGAGGCGACCGAGGAGTTCCGGATCCAGATCGTCCTCGAAGACGACGAAACCGGCGAAGAGACGCTCACGATCGACCGCCTCACCTCGGATCAGTCGCCGATCATCAAGTTGGTCGATTCGACGGTGTTCAACGCCCTGCAGCGTCGCGCCTCCGACATCCACATCGAAACGCGCGACCGCGAGGTCGTCATCAAGTACCGCATCGACGGCGTCTTATACCAGGCGATGGAGCCGATCGACAAGAAGTTCCACCAAACGATCATCTCGCGCATCAAGGTGATGTCGGAACTCGACATCTCCGAAAAGCGCGTCCCGCAGGACGGCCGGTTCAAGCTGCGCATCAAGGGGCGTACGGTCGATTTCCGCGTGTCGATCATGCCGTCGGTCCACGGCGAGGACTGTGTCATACGCATTTTGGACAAGGAGTCGACCAACCGCGAGTTTGCCTCGCTCTCGCTCGACGTGTGCGGCTTCGAAGACCGCGACAAGCAGCGCATGCGGCGCTTCATCAAGGAGCCGTACGGCATGGTGCTCGTCACCGGCCCGACCGGCTCCGGCAAGACGACGACGCTCTACGCCGCGATCTCGGAGATCAAAAACGACGAGGACAAGATCATCACGATCGAGGACCCGGTCGAGTACCAGCTTCCGGGGATCACGCAAATTCCGGTGAACGAGAAGAAGGGACTCACGTTCGCCCGCGGTTTGCGCTCGATCCTGCGGCACGATCCGGACAAGATCATGGTGGGAGAGATCCGCGACGCGGAAACGGCGCAGATCGCCATTCAGTCCGCCCTGACCGGCCACCTCGTCTTCACGACCGTCCACGCGAACAACGTGGTGGACGTGCTCGGCCGGTTCCTGAACATGGGCGTCGAGCCGTACAACTTCGTCTCGGCGTTGAACTGCATCCTCGCCCAGCGCCTCGTCCGCCTGATCTGCTCGAGTTGCAAGCGCACCGTGAAGGCGACGCGCGAGCAACTTCTCGCCTCGGGCCTCGACCCCAACCGCTACCTCGACTTCACCTTCCACGAGGGGAAAGGGTGCATCGACTGCAACGGCACCGGTTACTCGGGACGCACCGCGATCGCCGAGCTTCTCGACATGTCGGATCGCATTCGCGAAATGATCCTCGAGAAGCGGCCGGCGGCGGACATCAAGCGCGCGGCGAAGGAGGAAGGCATGACCTTTCTTCGCGAGGCCGCGCTGGCCAAGGTCTTCGCCGGGAAGACATCCCTTCACGAGATCAACAAGGTGACTTTCGTCGAGTGAGCGTCCTAGACCCCATCCTCGCGCGTTTGAAGCGTTTCGACCTCGAGGCGTTGCTCGATCTTCGCCCCAAATACCCGCCGGTCGCCGTCGAGGTCGATCGCGGCCAGCTGACCCTCGTCCGTGTGGCGCTCCGGCGGCGGTCTCGGCCCGTTTTGGAGTCGTTCCGCATTCAGCAGGCGCCCGAGCATGCGGTTGGGGCCACGATCTTCAAGCCCAACCTGGGATCGCTCGCCGACCTGACCCGGCAAGCGCGCGAGTTGTTCGAAAGCAGCGGGACCAAGCCGGGCAAGGTGTCGCTGATTCTCCCCGACAATCTCGCGAAGGTGTCGATCGTGACGCTCCCGGAGCGCCCGGCGACGAGGAAGCAACTGCGCGAGATGCTCCGCTTCAAGCTGCGGCGTTCGGTGCCGTTTCGTCTCGAGGAGGCGGCGATCTCGTCATGGGCGCTTCCGGGCCCCGGCCCCGAACTGAACCTGCTCGTCGCGGTCATGTTGCGGTCCGTGGTCGAACAGTACGAGGCGGCCTTCGAGGCGGCGGGGGCGCGGCCCGGTCTCGTCGATCTGTGCACGCCGAGTTTGTTCAATCTCGCGCGACCCGGCATCGCGAAGGCCGTCTCCTCGGGGGCCGATGCCGCACTGCTCAACTGTACGCGCAACTACTTCACCCTCATGATCGTGCGTGCCGATCGGGTCGTGTTCTTCCGGTGCAAGACCTACGCGGGGGGCGAGGAAGCCGATGCCTCGGGGCGGCTCGCCGTGATGGCGCGCGAGTTGACGTCGTCGTTGTCGTACTACGCCGACAAGCTCGGAGGCTCCGGCGTGGGAACGGTGTTCGTGCGCGCGGTGTCGCCGGGTCTGGACGAGGTGGTGCCCGTTCTCGAGCGCATCGGCGTCACCTCGGTGCGCGCGATCGATGCTGCGGAGGCGCTGGACCCGTTGTCGGGCCGGCGATTCGAACCGTTGGACGGCCAGCGCCTGGCCCCGGCATTGGGAGCCGCTTCGGGAAGGACGGCGGCGTGATGAAGACGCTCGAGCTGAACGTCGCGTCGCGGCCGTTTCGCAACAACACGCCGATCTGGACGGCGCACGGCCTCCTGCTCGGCGGCGTTGTCGCGTTTTCCGCCTGGAACGCGCATACCTCCATCACCGCGACGCGCAAGTTGGACGCCTTGCAGGCGGATCTCGGTTCCGTCGAACGTCAGCTCGGCGAACTCGATCGACGCGAGGACAGCGCCATCAAGGGCATTCGCGTGTTCGACCCGAAGACCCTGAAGGTCCAGGCCGACAAGGCCAACGACATCATCCTCCGCCGCGGGCTTTCGTGGACGCGGCTGTTCAACACGCTCGAGCGCGTCGTCCCCTACGAGGTGCGGATGACCGCCGTGCGCCCGATCTACGGGACGAGTCAGGCCGCCGTCGGCGGATCTCGAGGCGAAGTGTTCGAGGGGACCGTGCCGGTGGACGTCGAAGGTCGCGCTCAGAGCTTCGAGTCGTTTCTGGAGTTCGAGCGCGCGTTGATCGTCGATCCGCACTTCGCCGGCGTGGAGCCGATTCGCAGCGAGTCGTCGCTGGGTTCGTCGGAAGTCTCGTTTCAGCTTCGTTTTCTCTACGATCCGGACGGACGCCTGACCGGCGAGCATCCGACGATCCCGCACGTGCTCGACGCGGCGCGCAAAGCCGCGGAAGAGGGCGGAGAGGCTCCGCCCTCCGCGCTCGAGGGGTTGCGATGACCGCGCGGCGACCCCGCTTCGACGTCCGCGAGGCGAGCGGGATCGTCGTCTTCGTTCTCGGGGCGTTGATCCTCGCCAACGCCGTGGTCTCGGTCGTGGTCGTTCGTCCCAAGCTCGTCCGGCACAGGCAGCTGACGGACCTGTCGAGCCCACAACTCCAAGTCGTGAAGACGCGCGAGAATGAAGTCGTCCAGAGGGAAGACTACCGGAAGGCTCTGGAGAAGTCGCGGGACGACATGAAGCGCCTGGCGGGAGACGTGCTTTCGACGCGCCAGCGCCGCATGATCGGAGTCCAGCTCGAGATCGCCAAGCTGGCGCGGGAATTCGGCATCGCCCTCGATCGGGTGAGATACGAGAACGAGCCCCTGGACAACGGCGCGCTCGAGCGATTCGCGATCGTGGTGCCGCTGTCGGGTGGATACTCCAGCCTGCGGAAGTTCATTCAGTCGGTGGAGAGCTCGGACAACTTCCTGGTCATCGAGCGCGTCGCGCTCGGGAGCGGAAAGTCGACCGACGTCCTCGAGTTGAACATCACCCTGGCGACCTACTTCATCGCCCCGGATGCGAATCTCGACGAACTCGGGAAAAAACCGATCGCCCCGGTACGGAGCTCCTGATGGCACGGGGTCCGTCACGCCGCGAAGGTTTCTTGATCGCCGGTTTGAGTGTGGCTTTGGCCCTGTGGCTCTGGCGCGCCTGGGGCACCGAGGCGCCGGCTGTTGCCGCGGCGGCCGCGAAAAGAGCGGACGCCAAAAAGGAGTTCGCCCTCGGCACGGCGCCGCTCGTTCACATGGAGCTCCTCGACAGGGCGGTCGTCAAGTACGATCAGGCTGGCCGGGACCTTTTCAAGTATTCCGTGCGTCCGCCGTCGTGGGCGCAAGTGAAGCAGATGAGGGCGGCCGCAGCGGCCGCCGCGAAGGCGCAGAGGGAGGCTGATGAGCAGGCGCGCCTTGCGGCGTTGCAGAGGCAGAAGGAGGAAGCGGAGCGCCAAGTCTACTTGGCTGCGCATCCGGTGCCGCCCCCGCCTCCGCAGCCTCCGGCGATCCTGTTCAAGTTCTTGGGGTTCGTCGGGCCGCCGAACGGCCGGATCGCGGCCTTCGAAGAGAACGAGGCGACGTTCGTCGCCAAGACGGGGGAGATCGTGAAGAAAGAGTTTCGTATCGACGAGATCAAGTACGAGTCCGTGGTGATCAGCTACGTGAACCCGACGTTCAAGGGCCAGGTGCGGGAACTGCCGCTCATGCGTGGAAAGTAGCGGACGCGAGTGCAAACGAAACGGGAGACGCACGTGTCGACGATGAACCGAGTCGTGGGGGCCGCCTTGGCGGTCGGGCTGCTGATGTCCGCGGGTTGCGCCGGCCAGAAGGCCTTCCGGACGGCCGAGCAAGAGGCCCACCGCGAAAATTGGGACCAGGCCGTTCTCCAGTACAGCAAGGCGAGGGCCTTGGAACCCGGAAACGAGCGCTACGACATCGCGCTCACCCGGGCGAAGCTGAAGGCGTCGGCCCAGCACTTCGAGAAGGCGAAGCGTTACGCCAAGTCGGCGCAATGGGACCTCGCGGCGTCCGAATACCAGCAGACGTTGCTGCTGTTTCCCGGCAATCAGCACGCCGCCGACGAACTCGACAAGGCGCTGATCATGATTCGCCGGCGGGACGACCAGCCCTCCGAGATGGAGCGCTTGAAGGAGCGGGCCCAGAAGGACGCGTTGGCGCCGCCCAAGCTGTCGGCGAAGTCGAACATCCCGATCCAGGTTCAATTCCGCGACCGGCCGGTCGGCCAGATCTTCGACGTGATCGGCAAGGCCTCGCAGATCAACTTCATCTATGACGAAAAGACCGACCTCAACAAGCCGCTGACCATCGAGATCGGAAGCGTGTCGCTCGAGCGGGCGCTCGACGTGCTGATGCTCCAGACCAAGAACTTCTACAAGATCATCGACGAGCACACGCTCCTGATCGCTCCGGACAACCGCCAGAAGAGGCAGGAGCTCGAGGATCAGGTCATCCGCACGTTCTATCTGTCGAGCGCCGACACGAAGCAGGTCGTTGCGGTCATTCGCACCCTCTTGAACTCGCGGCAGGTGGCGGAAAACGACCCCTTGAACTCGATTTCCATCAAGGACACCCCCGACAAGGTCGCGATCGCGGCGAAGCTGATCGAATCCAACGACAAGTCGAAAGGGGAGGTGATCATCGACGTTCAGCTCCTGGAGATCAACCGCAAGACGCTGCAGTCTCTGGGTATCGACTTGTCGTCGCATTCGACGTCCCTCCAGTTCTTAGACGGCAAGCAGTCGTTGCCTCTCAACGCCTTGTCGGCGCTCAAGCAGAAGGGGAACTGGTTGCTCGGGCCGATCTCGAGCGTCACGCTGAACTTTCTCAAGAGCTCCTCCGACACCAAGGCGATCGCCCAGCCGCAGATTAGGGTCAGCGAAGGCGAGAAGGCCGAGATCGTCATCGCCAACCGCGTGCCGATCCCCAATACGTCCTTCAACAGCTCGCAAACGGTGGGCGGTAACATCATTCCGATCACCTCGTTTACTTATCAGAACGTCGGGATCACGCTGAAGATCGAACCGCGCGTGCACCACAACAAAGAGGTCTCGCTCAAGGTCGAGGTGGAGGTCTCGAACCTAGCCGGCGTCGTGGACCTCGGGACCGGGGTCACGCAGCCGATCATCGGTACGCGTCAGGTCCAGACCACCATTCGCCTCCGTGACGGAGAGACCAACCTGCTCGCCGGCCTGATCAAGCGCGAGGACAAGACGGCGAGATCCGGTATCGCGGGGATCACGGACATCCCCGGAATCGGCGATATCTTCGCGACGAACACCAAAGATGTCGAAGAGACGGACATCGTCCTGACCCTCACGCCCTATATCGTGCGCATTCCGGACATCAAAGAGGACGATCTCCAAACGCTCTGGGTCGGCACCGAAGACAACATGCGCCTGCGCGGTCCCGTGCGTGGCGTGATGGGGGTGTCGCCGTTCGCCGATCCCGAGGACGGCGCTGCGGCTCCGGATATCGCCCCTGATCCCGACAAGCCGTACCTCCCGCCGGTTGCGTCCCCCACGGAGACCGAAACGCCGGGCGGGGCCGTGGTCGAGCGCGGTCGTCAGGGAGCACCCGTGCCGGTGCCGGCCGGGCCGGCAGCCGCGCCCACGGTGGTGCCCCCCGCGAATCCGCCGGCCGAAGAGCAGGCACCGGAGGGGGAACCTCCCGCGGACCAGGGCAACGTCGAACCGCCTCCGGGCACCGACACCGGAACGCAAGAACCTCCCGTGAACGCGGGGCCGGCGACGGTCCGCCTGGTGCCGTCGGCGCCGTCGTTTCGCGTCGGCGACCGCTTGACCGTGGAGGTCCGGATCGAGAACGCGACCAACGTCGGTTCCGTGCCGTTCCACCTTCGCTACAACCGGCAGGTCTTGGAGTTCGTCCCGCCGGCGAACCAGGGCCCGTTTTTGAACAGCGACGGCGCGAACACCGTGTTTCTGGCGACGGACTCCTCCGGCGGCGGCGAGGTCGTCGTCGGCCTTTCGCGCCTCGGGGGAGGAGACGGCATGTCCGGGGCCGGGACCCTGGCGACGTTCCAGTTCCAGGCGATCAACCCCGGCGACTGCGGGTTCGGCTGGACGGGAGCCTCTGTGAAGGATCCGCAGGCGCGCAACGTTCCTGCGAGCTTCCTCACGGCGCCGGTCGCGGTCGAGCCCTGAGCCGATGATGCGCCAAGGACGCAGCCGCGGAAACGAGCGGGGGCTGACCCTGATCGAGCTCGTGTGCTGTTCCGCGATCATCCTCGTGCTCGCCTCCGTTGCCATCCCCGTCGCGAACACCTGGGTGAAGCGCCGCAAGGAACTCGAGCTGAGGCAAGCGCTGCGCGAAGTCCGCACGGCGATCGACCGGTTCCAATCGGACGTAGAGCGTAACCCAGGCATGGGGATGAAGATGAACGGGACGAACGAGGAGAAGTACCCGGAGAAGCTCGATTGGCTTTACCAGGGGTTTGATGTCGGAGATGCGGTGGGCACGAAGGTGAAGTACCTACGGCGCCTGCCGCTCGATCCGATCACCGGAAAGGCCGACTGGGTGACACGATCCAGCCGCGACAAGCCGGGTTCGTTCGGGACCGACGGGATGAACATCTTCGACGTACATTCCAAGAGCAAGGCGGTCGCTCTGGACGGGACACCGTATGCCCAGTGGTGAGCTTGCAAGAAGGCGGCGCCAGAGAGGCTTCACGCTGATCGAGCTCCTGGTCGTCTGCGCCATCATCGGCATCCTCTCGGCCGTCGCGGTCGCGAACTACCGGCGCAGCATTGTCAAGGCGAAAGAGGCGGTGTTGCAGCAAGACCTCTACACGATGCGCACGCTGATCAACCAGTACTTTGCCGACAAGGGAAAGTACCCGGCCGACATCTCGTCGCTCGTCGACGATCACTACCTTCAGGCGATCCCGAAGGACCCGTTTACCGACAGCCCGGACTCTTGGGTTACCGAGCAGGCAGAGCAAGACGAGTCCGACATCACGACCGAGCCGGGGATCGCCAATGTGAAAAGCGGCGCCGAGGGGACTTCCCTGGACGGCCGGAGTTATTCCGAGTTCTGACGATCGCCCACGGGGCGGTTTCGAGGAGATTGGCGATGCGAACCCTGATGAGAGCCTGGATGATCGCGGTGTTCCTCGCCGCGTTGGCGATCGCTTCGGGCTGCGAGGATTCGCCGCTCACGGCCGGGAAGGACTTCAAGATGTTCCTCTTGGCCAACCCTTCGAGCGTTCAGGTCGATCCGGACCACCCGAGCGTCCCACTGACAAGTACGATCGTTGCCACGATCGTCAACGCCACAGGCGTCCCTCAGAAGGGGATTGTCGTGTTCTTCGGCAGCACTCCCGGCGGCGAGCTCGCCTCCAACACCCAGCCGGTCCCGACGGACTCCAACGGGAACGCCTACGATACCCTGACGGTCGACCCCAATGGTCCGGTGGAAGTCTCCGTCACCGCGACGTCGACCGCGTTGACGCAATCCGCGAAGGTCACAAGGACCGGCGGAGTCTGCAGCACCAACACCGCGCCAACTGCGCGGATCGTGCCTTCGGCGACGCAGACGTTTCCCGCTGGACCCGTGGGTTCAACCCACGACACGGGCATGCTGAGCGGCCTGACTTCGTCCGACACCCAGAACGGGATCCAGAGCTACACCTGGACCTGCTTCGACGGAGACGTTCCGGTCCTCGGGCCCGCGGTGACCTGCACGTACAGCTACGAGAGTTCAGCGAAGACCTACACGATCAAACTCGTTGTCACGGATCAGGGACTAACCGGCCATCCCGAGTGCGCACTATCTTCCGCTCCCGCAACGGTCACGGTCAACGTCCCGGTGGGCACGGTGGCCTTGCCGTGACCGTCGCGACTTACGCCGCCGCGTCGAAGCAGCGCGGGGCCCTGATCGTGGCTCTGATGGCGGGGATCGCCATCATGTTGATCCTCTCGACCGTCGCCGTACAGGCCTGGGCGGACATCTCCAGGCGCGACAACGAGGCCGAGATGATGTTTCGGGCCCAGGACATCGTGCGGGCGCTGAAGCGTTTCCAGGCCGACAAGGGCAAACTGCCGACCGAGCTCAAGGAACTGATGGAGCCCGGGCAGAAGGGACAGTACTTCTTGCGCCAACTCTGGAAGGACCCCCTCGTCAAGGGCGGCAATTGGCAGTTCGTCTATGCGAGTCCTGCGGGGGGGCTCTTCGATCCGAGCGTGCCGGTCGTACCGCAAACCGGCGATGCCGCTCAGCCGGGGCTGACGCAATCCCTCCTCAACCCGACCGAACCCGGGGCGTTGCCCGGCACCGGCAAGCCGGGCGACGGCTCGGCCGATCCCACGGGCCTGCCGATCGCAGGCGTGAAGACACGCTGCAAGGACCGGCCGTTTAGACGTTACAAAGACAAGTCCGAATACAGCGAGTGGGTCTTTTCGATCTTCGACCTGGATCCCCGAGGGCCAGCGCAGAACCAACCGAATCAGCAGAACCCGCAGAACCCGACGGGGACACCGGGAGTTTCGGCGCCGAGCTTCCCTCCGAAGCTCAATAAGTAGGCAAAGCCCGTTCGTCCGACCGCCTGATATACTCCCCGCTCTTGAGCCACAAAAACCCGCGCGGCGCGCGCCCCGAGGCCTCCCCGATGACCCGTGGGACGATCCGCAAGGAAACCCTCCCGAACGGAATCACGCTGCTGACCGAGCGCATGCCGCACGTTCGCTCGGTGACCTTGGGGATCTGGCTGCGCCGCGGCAGCCGTCACGAGCCGCCGTCGTTGAACGGGGCATCTCATTTCATCGAGCACCTGGTCTTCAAGGGAACCGAAAGCCGCTCGGCGCGGGAGATCGCCTTGGCCGTCGATTCGATCGGCGGACAGATGGACGCGTTCACCTCGAAGGAATACACGTGCTTCTACGCCAAGGTCCTCGACGATCACGTCACGGATGCGGTCGACCTGCTGTCGGACATCGTGCTTCGGCCTCTCTTCGACGCGACCGAGCTCGAGCGCGAGCGGAAGGTCATCGTCGAAGAGATCCGCATGGTCGAAGACGCGCCGGAAGAACTGGTCTACGACATGTTCTCGACCCACTTCTATCCGGGGCATGCGTTGGGACGGCCGATCCAGGGGACCGAAGGAACCGTGGGCGGACTGAGCCGTAAGCGTCTGCTGAGATATTTTCGCGACAACTACGTCCCGGCCAACATCCTGATCGTCGCCACGGGAAACGTCAGCCACACGGCGCTCGCGCGTTTGCTCGCCAAGACGTTCGGCCGGATGCCGCGAGGCGGCCGGCGGGAGCCTGGCGGCCGGCCACCGCGGACGCGCGGCGGGATCGTCACGTGTCCCAAGAAAGAGCTGGAGCAGCTCCACCTCTTGATGGGTGTGCCCGCGTTCCCGGAACGGCACGCGCAACGGTACCCGCTGTTCGTCCTGAACGCGCTTTTAGGCGGCACGATGTCGTCGCGGTTGTTCCAAAAAGTCAGGGAAGAGCGCGGTCTCGCCTACAGCGTCTACTCCGCGGTGAACGCTTTCAGGGACGCCGGCGTGTTGATGGTCTACGCCGGTACGAGCCCCGACAAGGGCGACGAACTTCTTTCGGTCGTAAGGGACGAGCTGCGCGACCTGCACGACAAGGGGCCGAGCGCGCGCGAGGTCGAGGTCGCCAAGGAACACCTCAAGGGGAGCCTCATGCTCTCCCTCGAATCGACGTCGAGCCGCATGTCGAACCTCGCGCGGCAAGAGATGTACCACGGTCGCACGTTCTCGATGGAAGAGATCCTGCTCCGGTTGGACCGGGTGACGCGCGCCGAAGTGCATGGCATGGCGCGACGGGTCTTCCGCCCCGGGACACCGGCTCTGGCCGTCGTCGGACGCACGCGAACGCTGAAGGCGATCCGCTCGGGGTTTTCGCTGTGAGCGAGGCACCGCGGCTCAAGGTCAGCATCCGCCGCCTTCCCGAAGCCTTCGATCTCCCGCTCCCCGAGCGTGCATCAGCCCACGCTTCCGGCTTCGATCTGCGCGCCTGCGTTTCCGATTCTCTCGTCGTTCCCGTGGGGGCGAGGGCGTTGATTCCGACCGGTGTCGCGATCGCGGTGCCCCGCGGCTACGAGGCGCAGATCCGGCCTCGCAGCGGTCTCGCCCTGAAGTCGGGGGTGACCCTTTTGAACAGTCCGGGGACAATTGACGCCGACTACCGCGGCGAGGTGGGCGTGATCGTCGTGAACCACGGCACGGTCCCGGTGACGATCGCGCGCGGCGACCGTATCGCCCAGATGGTGATCCAGACCGTTCCCGATGTCGACCTCGAATCGGTCGACGAGCTCCCCGAAACCGAGCGCGGCGCCGGAGGTTTCGGGCACACCGGGATCCTCTGATGGTGCGCGTCGTCCCCCTGGGAAGCGGCTCGTCCGGAAACGCAACCGTCGTGTCGTTCGGCGCGCGAACGATCCTCGTCGACGCGGGCCTCTCGGCGCGCGAGCTCGCGGCGCGTCTCACCGCTGTGGGTGTAGAGCCGAGCACGTTGACCGCGATTCTCCTTTCTCACGAACACCACGACCACGCGCGCGGGCTCGAGCGCTTTGCGGTGAAGCACCGCGTTCCCGTCTTTACCGCCCCCGAGACCTTGGCCGCTCTGAATCTCGCGCCGCGGCACTTGGGCGCGTGGCATCCCTTCGAGCCGGGCGTCCCGTTCGAGGCCTTCGGCGTGAAGGTCGATCCGTTCACGATCCCCCACGACGCCGTCAACCCGGTCGGCTTCGTGCTCGAGGCGGAGGGCGTGCGCGTCGGCATCGCAACCGACCTCGGCCACGCCACGACCCTCGTCCTTGCGCGCCTTCGCGGCTGCCACGTGCTGGTCGTCGAGGCGAACCACGACGACGGGATGTTGGTGCGCGGGCCCTACCCGTGGGCGCTCAAGCAGAGGATCGGGGGGCGCCTCGGGCATCTCTCGAACGAGGAGGCGGCCACCCTGCTCGCGGCGACGGCCGACGACGACTGCCAGGCCGTGATCTTGGCGCACCTTTCGGAGAGCAACAACACGGCCGCCTTGGCTCGGCAGGCGGTCGCTTCCGCCTTGGCGGCCGCCGGCCGAACCCGCTACGCGATGCGCGTAGCGGAGCGCAGGGCGCCGACGCCCGCGGTGGAGATTTGAGCCAATGATCCCCCGGTACACCCGGCCCGAGATGGCCGCCCTGTGGAGCGACGAAGAAAAATACCGCGCCTGGCTCCGGGTCGAGCTGGCGGCGACCGAGACCTTGGCCGCGCGGGGGCTCGTCCCTCCGGACGATCTCGCGACGATTCGCGAGAAGGCATCCTTCGACGTCTCCCGGATCGCCGGGATTGAGGCGGAGGTCAAGCACGACGTCATCGCATTCCTGACGAGCATCGCCGAGAAGGTCGGCCCCGCGTCGCGGCACATCCACTACGGCCTCACGTCGGCAGACGTGGTCGATACCGCGTTGGCGCTTCTTCTGGTTCAGGCCGTAGACCTCCTGCTCGCCGGCCTCGACCGGATGCTGGGCGTCTTGAAGCGGCGGGCGATCGAGCACAAGGGGACGGTGATGGTGGGGCGCACGCACGGGATTCACGCCGAGCCTTACACCTTGGGGCTGAAGTTCGTCGGGTGGTACCTCGAGATGAAGCGCAACCGCGAGCGGCTCGTGGTCGCGCGCGAGGAGATCCGGTTCGGCAAGGTCTCCGGCGCAGTCGGAACCTACGCCCACCTCGATCCCACGGTCGAAGCGGAGGTCTTAGGCAAGCTGGGCCTGAAGTGCGAGCCCTTGGCCACGCAGGTGATCCCGCGCGATCGGCATGCGGCTCTCATGGCGGCGTTGGGGATTCTGGCCTCCTCTCTCGATCGCATCGCGACCGAGATCCGCCACCTCCAGCGCACCGACGTCCGTGAGGTGGAAGAGCCCTTTGCCGTGGGCCAGAAGGGCTCTTCCGCGATGCCGCACAAGCGGAACCCGATCGGCTGCGAAAACGTCTCGGGGCTCGCGCGCCTCGTGCGCGCCTACGTGCAGGCGGCGCTCGAGGACATCCCGCTCTGGCACGAGCGGGACATCTCGCATTCTTCCGTCGAGCGCGTGATGTTCCCCGACGCTACGACGCTGTGCGACAACATGCTGCACCGTATGACCGGGATTCTCGACGGCCTCATCGTCTATCCGGAGCGGATGGCCGAGAACATGGAGCGCATGAAGGGTCTGGTCTTTTCCCAGGCCGTCCTTCTGGCGCTCGCGTCCGCGGGGCTCTCGCGCGAAGCGGCCTACAACGTCGTCCAGCGCAACGCGATGAAGGTCTGGGACGGGGAGGGTTCGTTCCAGGAGTTGCTGGCAGGGGACCCGGTGCTCGCCGCGGCGCTTCGGCCCGCCGAGCTTGCGGCGTGCTTCGATGCGGCGCGGACGCTGAGACATGTGGACGCGATCTACGCGAGGGCTTTTCCGGCGGATTGACGCTGTTGCTACAATCGGCGGGTAGCGGCAACCGCCTATGACCGAGGGGTGAAATCGTGTGCGGCATCGTCGGCATCTTCGGTCACCCCGAAGCCGCCAAGCTGTCTTATCTCGGGCTCTACGCGCTCCAGCATCGTGGGCAAGAATCCGCCGGTATCGTCTCGGCGGAAGGCCCCGCGCTGACGCGCCGCGGGGGCATGGGGCACGTCGCCGACGTGTTCTCTCGCGACGTGATCGAGGACCTGAAAGGCGCGATCGCGATCGGCCACGTGCGCTACTCGACGGCCGGAGACTCGAACCCCGCGAATGCCCAGCCCTTCCTGTTGCGCCACCATCGCGGACCGATCGCGGTCGCCCACAACGGGAACCTCGTCGACGCCGCCATGATCCGGTCCGACCTCGAAACCGACGGCGCGATCTTCCAGACGACGACCGATACCGAGGTTCTCCTCCACCTGGTCGCCCGCTCACGCGTCCCCGACGTCGTCGATGCTATCGTCGAGGCGGTGCGCCACGTGCGCGGCGCGTTCTCCCTACTGTTTCTGGTTCCCGGGCGTCTCGTCGCGGTGAGAGACCCGATGGGGTTTCGCCCCCTCTCGCTCGGGAAGGTCGACGGCGCCTGGGTCGTCGCGAGCGAGTCGTGCGCCTTCGATCTCCTGGGGGCCGAAAAAATCCGCGATCTCGAACGGGGCGAAGTCGTCGTCATCGACGTCGGCGGCGTGCACTCGTTCAAGCCGTTCGCCCCGACACGCCCCGCGCCGTGCGCTTTCGAGCACGTCTACTTCGCGCGTCCCGACAGCACGATCTTCGGCCAGTCGGTCCAGGCCGTGCGCAAGCGCCTGGGGGCTGCGCTGTGGAAGGAGCAGCCCGCAGCCGTCGATCTCATCGTCCCCGTGCCGGATTCGGGGACCTTCGCCGGGCTGGGTTACGCGGCGGTTTCCAAGATCCCGTTCGAGCTGGGGTTGGTGCGCAACCACTACGTCGGGCGCACCTTCATCGAGCCCAGCCAACAGATTCGGAACTTCGGCGTGCGTGTCAAGTTGAACCCGGTCCGGGAGACGCTCACGGGACGGAGGATCGCTTTGATCGACGACAGCCTGGTGCGGGGGACGACGAGCCAGAAGATCGTCCAGATGTGCCGGGACGCCGGGGCGAAGGAAGTTCACTTACGCATCTCGTGCCCGCCGACGATCGGTCCCTGCTACTACGGCATCGACACCCCAAGGCGCCAAGAGTTGATCGCCACGAGGAAGTCCGTCGAGGAGATCCGGCGCTTCGTCGGCGCGGACTCGCTGGGCTACCTGAGTCTGACGGGGATGATGGGCGCGATCGGCGGCGATCCCGACCACTACTGCACTGCGTGCTGGACCGATGAGCATCCGGTCGTGCTGCCCTCTCAGGGCGAGGGGCAGCTGAAGCTCTTCGAGAAGACCCGGAGGTAGTTGCGTCCGGGAAACCCCCGCCCTCCCGCCTGCTCCCGCCCGAGATGCCGTCCTCGCGATAGGATGAAGCCGGATGAGCGACCCGAAAGACCCCGGTCTGACGTACCGCGACGCCGGCGTCGACATCGACGCCCAGGATGAGGGACTGCGCCGCATCAAGGCGATGCTCCTGGCGACGCGGACGAAGGGCGTCCTCGCCGATCTCGGGTCGTTCGGCGGAATGTTCGCTCCCGACCTGTCCGGGTTGACGGAACCGGTTCTGGTGGCCTCGTGCGACGGCGTCGGAACCAAGCTCAAGGTCGCCTTCATGACCGGGATCCACAACACCGTGGGGCGCGACCTGGTCAATCACTGCGTCAACGACATCCTCGTGCAGGGCGCGACCCCGATGTTCTTCCTCGACTACGTGGCCACCGGCCGCCTCGACCCTTCGGTCCTCGCGTCGATCGTCGAAGGGGTCGCAACGGGGTGCCGCGAGAACGGATGCGCCCTTCTGGGCGGCGAGACGGCTGAGATGCCGGGCTTCTACGCCGACGGCACCTACGACCTCGCCGGTTTCATCGTGGGCTTGGTCGACAAGCCCAAGGTGATCGACGGCCGCTCGATCCGCGTGGAGGACGTCCTCTACGCGCTTCCTTCCGCGGGGCTCCACACCAACGGTTATTCGCTCGCCAGGAAGATCTTCTTCGACGTGGCGGCGAAGGGGCCCGGCGATAGGGTTGATGGGTTAGAGATGACGATCGGCGAGGCGCTGCTCGCCCCCCACCGCTCCTACCTCAGCGCGCTGCGGGGCGCGATATCGAACGGGTTGATTCGCGGCCTAGCGCACATCACCGGTGGCGGATTGACCGACAATCTGCCGCGCGTTCTCCCCGAAGGAACCGCCGCCCGGATCGAGCGTGGCACCTGGCCGGTGCACCCGGTGTTTTCGGTCATGCGGCGGCTCGGTGGTGTGTCCGACGACGAGATGTACCGGGCGTTCAATATGGGCGTCGGGATGGTGTGCGTCGTCGCCCCCGAAAACACAGCCGCCTTCGAGGCGCACCTTGTTGCCCAAGGTGAAAGGCACTTCCGCATCGGCGCGATCGTGCCCGGCCTGCGCAACGTGGTCTATGCCTGAGGCGCCGCGCCCTCGCGTCGGCATCCTGATCTCCGGGCGCGGATCGAACATGGTCGCGCTCGTCACCGCGATGCGCGACGGCAGCG
>Ga0315290_10001033_pt1 | contig 19049 bp, 19 predicted proteins | sample YL17G12_0_MG_FD_203627 | JGI IMG/M metagenome (GOLD analysis project Ga0315290, IMG submission 203627) | Sediment microbial communities from Yellowstone Lake, YNP, Wyoming, USA - YL17G12_0 | ecosystem: Environmental > Aquatic > Freshwater > Lake > Sediment | place: USA: Wyoming | collected... | reverse complement strand
CGAATTCATTCCCCTCCTTGACAGCGAGAAGGTGCGCGAGATTCTGAAAGAGTTGTCACCGATCAATCATGTGACCGCGCAATCGGCTCCAATGCTGTTCATCTTCGGCGACCAGGACTCCATAACGCCCATCCGGACCCAGGGAACACCCATGTTGGAGAAACTCAAGGCGGCCGGTGTCCCCTGCGATATCATCGTCAAGCCCGGGTGCGGGCACAGTTGGCCCGGCATCGAAAAGGACTCCCCATCGATCGCCGACTGGTTCGATAAGTATCTTCGAAAGAAACCGCTTGCGCACCTGGCGCCTCGTCGCTTCAAACCAGTCCGCTGAAAATGAAGACCATGAAACTTACCCTCTCACTTGTCGCCGCCTTGCTCACCCCGGACGATACCGATATGGCTCTTAAGCTCTTCAATGAACGCTACGAGGGCAAGGAATCAACGGAAGAACTCATGAACCTCGAAAGGCAGCGGATTGAAAAGCGGCGTGAAACACGGGTGAAAGCAGGGCAAAAGAGGCTGTCTTGAGAGCAGAAAAACCGGCCTACCCCCCCTTGGGGGGGAACGCCCCCCCCTATGCCAATTGTATTGAGACGCCTCCCAAAATTTTCCCATTTTGGGGCCTATTATTAACCATCGGCAAGGTGAAACACGCGGGAAACATGCAGAAAAGGCGGACACGGGGGAAGAAGCCGGCGATGTTAAGACCAGTGGTACGGGATTTTTTATAAGCTCCGATGGGTATCTGTTGACTTCACAGCATGTGGTTGAAGGCGCTAAAACGGTAAAAGTTGTGACGGGTAAGGGGATATTCGCGGCGACAATTATAAATTTTGACGCTGCCAATGATATAGCGATTCTGAAGGTTGGGGGCGGGGGTTTCGGGTTTCTGGATGTAGTGGCCAGCATGGATGTAAAAGCGGGTGATAAAGTTTTTACCATGGGTTTTCCGAACATTGGATTGCAGGGGTTTGAACCGAAATACACGGAGGGTGTGGTCAGCAGCGTTTCAGGGGCGAATGATAATCCTGGGTATTTCCAGATCAGTACGCCGGTGCAGCCGGGCAATTCGGGTGGTCCTTTGATTAATAAGGATGGTGAGGTTGTTGGAATAATTACGTCAAAATTGAGCGAAATCAGCGCGCTGTTGACAAGCGGAGAACTTCCACAGAACGTGAATTACGCGTTGAAGAGTTCGTATATACGAGCGTTTTTAGAAGTTGTGCCTGGAATTGGTGAGCAAGAGTCTGGAAAGAGCAAAGTGAAAGAAACGGATATATCGACTCAAATCAACAAAGCTAAAGAAGCAGTGGTGCTTATATTGTGTTATTAGGAATTATTTGGTGAGAGCGGTGGTGGGGTAGGCAGCCGGAATTTTATTTCGCCCTTACAGGGCGGAAGATGGATTCCTGCCTGCGCAGGAATGACAGAGGGGGGACAGGGCGGAAGATAGACCCCCGCTTTCGCGGGGGTGACAGAAGGGGGACAGGTCGGAAGATGGATTCACTATCGCGGCTCTGTGGTTCGCTTTGTGTCCCGCTTTCGCGGGAGTGACAGGTTTGCTTGCAGGGGTGACAATTGTACGCGGGGATGAGAATTGCCCGCATGGGTCGAAACTACGCATTATCTGCTATGCGCGGCAATCAAACGTCGAGTTTTTCTCGCAGGTAGCTTTTGACCTTGTCGCAGTTGACGCGGATCTGTTCCATGGAGTCGCGGTCTCGTATGGTTACGGTGTTGTCCTGGGCTGTCTGGCCGTCAACTGTTACGCAAAATGGCGTGCCGGCCTCGTCCTGGCGGCGGTAGCGTCTGCCGACGGCGCCCTTGTGGTCATAAAAACAATTGAAGTGTCTGCGCAAGTCGTCATAAATCGCTCTTGCTTTTTCGGGCATTCCTTCCTTTTTTACTAATGGGAATATTCCCACCTTAATCGGCGCCAGGGCGGGATGGAAACGCAGCAGGTTGCGGTTCTCGCCGCGGACCTCCTCCTCAGCGTAAGCATCGACCAGAAACGCCAACGCCCCGCGGTCCGCACCGGCTGACGGTTCGATCACATAAGGTATGAACCTTTCGCGTGTTTCCTCCTCAAAATAACTCAGTGGTCCTTTGGCCCAATCTTCGCGTTCCTGGGCCAGGGGCGTGGCTTCGGTGTTACGTCCGTTCTCTATCCATTGTGTTACCGATCTCATGCCGCGCTGATGCTGGCGCAGATCATAATCTGTGCGGTTGGCAATGCCTTCCAGTTCCTGCCAATCACCCTGGCCAAATGGGAATCGATATTCGATGTCCACACATGCCTTGGCGTAATGAGCCAACTCATCGTGGGCGTGCATGCGAAACTGCAGATTTTCTTTGCGGATTCCCAGGTCGAGATACCACTGCATTCTCTGGTCTTTCCAGTTTTCCCACCACTGCTCGTCGGTACCTGGTTTGCAGAAGAACTCTATTTCCATCTGTTCGAATTCTCGTGTACGGAAAATAAACGCTTTTGTGGTTACTTCGTTGCGAAAACTCTTGCCGACCTGTGCGATTCCGAAGGGTACCTTCAACCGCGTACTGTCGAGCACATTGCTGTAGTTGGCGAATATGCCCTGCGCTGTTTCCGGTCGCAGATATACGGTCATGGCGTCATCGACGTTTGCGCCCATCCGTGTCTCGAACATCAGTTTGAACGGCATCGGCTCGGTGAACCGGCCGGTGGCGCCGCAATTGGGGCAGTTTTTGTCCGTGAGGTTCTGCTGGGCGGCTGTCTCCGGTTTTTCGTGATGTGTGGCCTGTTCGCCCTCCAGGGCCTGAAGATGGTCCACGCGTGTCCTGGTATTGCATTTTTTGCATTCCACGATCAGGTCGGCGAACTTATCGACATGCCCGGAAGCCTTCCAGATCATCGGGTGCATCAGGATACTGCAGTCGAGACCGACCATGTCGTCCCGCATCTGTACGACTGATCTCCACCATGCGGCCTTGACATTTTTCTTCAATTCCACTCCCAGCGGGCCGTAGTCGTAGCAACTGGCCAACCCACCGTAGATGTCGCTGCTTTGAAAGATAAACCCACGCCGTTTGCACAGCGATACCAGATCGTCCAGTTTTTTTAGTGTTTCTACCATTTTTTATACCTTTTTGTTCCTGGCTTAAAACTATAACTCTAACGAAAAGACTACATTATACACATTGGAATGTGTTCGACAAGTGTTACTTATTTTGTTGCCCAGCAGGAAGCGATGTGATTAGCGGAGCCATTTTTTGGTTCGAGTTGTGGCACGTCCCGACGGCAGCGGTCGCCGGCCAGGTGGCAGCGGGGGTGGTATGGGCAGCCGGTCGGCGGATCGATTGGGCTGGGCATTTCGCCGTGGAGGATGATGCGTTTACTTCGGCGGTGTGGGTCCGGCTGCGGGATCGCCGAGAGCAGGGCCATGGTGTAAGGATGTTTTGGATTTCGGTAAATATCCTCGGCCCGTGCGTATTCGACAATTTTGCCCAGGTACATCACGGCTACGTAATCGCTGATGTGCTCGACTACCGCCAAGTCGTGAGCGATGAACAGATATGTCAGGCTGAATTCCTCCTGCAGGTCCTGCAGCAGATTGATGATTTGTGATTGGATGGAGACATCCAGTGCGCTGACAGGCTCGTCACAAACGATAAATTTGGGGTTGAGCGCCAGTGCGCGGGCGATGCCGATTCGCTGTCGCTGGCCGCCGGAAAATTCGTGTGGATAACGATTGATATGAGATGGGGACAGTCCCACCTTCTCCAAAAGCTCGGCAACTCGTCGGTGTCGCGCGGCGCCACTGGCCAGGCCATGCACAGTCATTGCCTCACCGACGATATTCCCGACGGTCATTCGGGGATTGAGTGAGCCGAATGGGTCCTGAAAAATGATCTGCATGTCACGTCGGAGTTGTCTGAGCCGGCGTGGCGTTTGCTGAAAAATGTCTTTTCCGTCAAAGATTACTTTTCCGCCGACAGGGTCGATCAGTCTCAGGATGGTTCTTCCGAGCGTGGTTTTTCCGCTGCCGCTTTCGCCGACCAGGCCAAGCGTTTTGCCCCGCTCAATTCGTAAGCTAACGCCGTCCACCGCTTTGACCCATGCGGATACGCCGGAGAAAAGACCTTTGCGAACAGGAAAATAGGTCTTTAAGTCCTCAACTACCAGTAAGTCATCGTTAGATTTCATCTGTCCATTTTATAATTTAGTTTGACAAAATATCTTTTGCTTTCCAGCAGGCAACGTGGTGGCCCGGCTGAATTTCTTCCATGTGCGGTTCCCTGGTACGACACAGTTCGTCTGTTCCGGATGGGCAATAAGAGCAGCGTGGGTGAAACTTGCAGCCTGTGGGGAAATGCAGCGGATCGGGTACAGAACCGGGAATAACTTCGAGTCGTTTTTGTTTGTTGTTCGTTCGTGGCAGTGATCGCAGCAAGGCCCGAGTATAAGGATGTATCGGTTTGTCGAAGATGGTATGTACCTGGGCCTTTTCCATTATCTTCGAGGCGTACATAACCACGACATCGTGTGCGTTTTCGGCTACCACGGCCAAGTCGTGGGTGATCAGTAATACGCTCATGTTGTTGAGCTGCTGAAGGTGCCTGATGAGATCGAGGATTTGGGCCTGTATGGTAACATCCAGAGCGGTGGTCGGTTCGTCCGCGATCAGCAGAGCGGGATCGCAGCTCAGTGCCATGGCGATCATGACCCGCTGACACATACCACCGGACATCTGATGTGGATATTCGTGCGCTCGCCGCTGCGGCTCGGCGATACCGACCAGTCTGAGCATTTCGACAGCATAGGCCCAGGCGGCGGAACCTTTTTTGTTTTGATGCAACTCAATTGCTTCGACAATCTGGTCGCCGATGGTATAAACAGGATTCAAACTGCTCATAGGTTCCTGGAATATCATGGCAATATCGTTGCCGCGAATAGATCGCATCCGCTTTTCGGGCAGGTCCAGCAGGTTTTGTCGGCGAAACAGTATTTTACCGTCGGTGATTTTAGCTGGTGGATCGGGCAGAAGTCTCAGGATTGACAGGGCCGTAACGCTTTTGCCGCAGCCGCTCTCGCCGACCAAAGCAAGGGTTTTGCCGTTATATATGTCGAACCCGTCGCTATCGACGGCGCGGACCTGCCCCTGATCGGTAAAAAATGAGACCTTGAGGTTGCTGATTGATAACAGGATGTTGTTGTCGGTCATTCTGTTTACCTTAAACGGGGGTCGAGCGCATCGCGCAGGCCATCGCCCGTGAAGTTCAGACACAGCAGTGTCAGTCCAAGCATAGCGCTGGGGAAAACCACCATCCACCAAAAACTAATTACAGTGTTAACCGCTTTAACGCCCTCGGCGGCCAATGATCCCCATGTCGGTATAGGAGGTCCGATGCCGATGCCGAGAAAGCTCAGAAACGATTCCTGCAGCATAGCCTGCGGAACCGTTAAGGTCGCATATACAATCACCGGGCCGATCAGGTTCGGCAGCAGGTGTTTCAGCAGAATTCTGCGAGTGGGCAAACCCATCGCTCGTGCGGCCTCCATAAACGGTTGGGTCTTTAATGACAACACCTGTCCTCGAATTACCCGTGCCATGGTCAACCAGCTTATGCTTCCGATAGCCACGAACAAAATTATAATATTGGCCACCCTTTCATGTCCGGGGCCGAAAACGTTGTTCAGCAGTTTTATCAACATCGGTTCAAAGGCTATCTTGAGTAAAATAACCATCAGGATATAAGGCAGGCCATAAAGGATATCGACCAGTCGCATCATAACGTTGTCAACCCTTCCACCGTACCAGCCGGCGGTCAGGCCCCATAGTGTTCCGATAGTGACCGAAATGGCCGCAGCCGCCAGTCCGATTCCCAAACTGACCAGTCCGCCGAACAGGCACCGCCAAAGCAGGTTTCGTCCCAGAAGATCATATCCGAACGGTGCAAAAACAGGTCCAAGCTGCGGTGGCTGACGATTGAAATCGAGTTGCTGCAGTTGATACTGGTCGATCGAAATGGGCAGTGTCGCCAGGCACATAAGCAGGACAACCGCCAGGGCCGCCATGGAGATCATCGCTGAGCGGTTACGATAAAAACGCTGCCAGGGCAAACAGCGAACAGGAACGTTCGCGGCAGCGGTCTCGTTTGCGATTGTACTGTTTTTGGGTGCAGTGGTTGTCATTGTTTTTCGAGATTGATACGCGGATCGACCGCAGCGTAGGTGAGATCGACCAGTAGATTAAATAAGATGATAACAGTGGAATAAACCAGTACCGTAGCCAATATCATGGCCCGGTCGCGATTTAGAACACTGGCAACGAAATGCTCACCAAGACCGGGTATATTGAATATTTTTTCGACGATAAACGAGCCGGTCAGCGCGGCGGCGGTGGCGGGACCGAGGTAGCTGAGAACCGGCAGGAACGCGTTTTTCAGAGCGTGCTTCCAGACTACCCTCCAGGGCGCCAGTCCCTTGGCACGCGCGGTACGAATATAATCGCCGGCCATTACGTCAAGTATTCCCAGCCGAGTCAGTCTGGCGATATATGCCATGAACGGCAGCGACAGCGTAAAGGCGGGCAGCCAAAGCTGTGAAATACTTCCCCAGCCGCCGACCGGCAGCCAGGCTAACTTGACCGCGAATAAAATCAGCAAAGCGGTGCCGGTGACAAAGGTCGGCAGAGATATTCCCACCAGTGCCAGGCTCAGCGAAGTGTAGTCGAACCAACTGTTTCGCTTGATGCCGCTGATAACACCGATGGGCACACCCAGAACAGTAGCCAAGAACATCGCGGCCAGTCCCAGTCCAACCGAAACCGGCAGTGCGGAACCTATAATCTGATTGCAGGTCCAATCATGGTATTGCCACGAAGGCCCCAGATCGATCAGTGGTCCCCGGCCACGAATAGCCTGAATCGGCCTGAACAAACCAGCCAGATATTCACGATAGAAAAGCCAATTATCGTCAGCGTGATATTGAGCCATGACTGCGCGTTGAACGTCTTCGTTGAGGTTTTGTTCGCCGGTTTTGAAGGGATTACCCGGAATAATAACCGCCATCAGGAAAGTTACCGTATAAATCACCCACAGGACCACCGGAGCGAGAAACAAACGTTTTACAACATAACGCCACATAAAATACGTTCCTGCAAAGAATTCGGCTGGTACTATGCCCAATGGGCGTCAAGTATAGCCTTGAATCCGGTCAATGTCAGTATAAATTCTGGTGGGCCGTCTGTGTTGGGTGGTATCCTTCCAAGATTTCAGTTTGTTGTTCGGAAAATAATGCCGTACAATGTCTGAAGATGACATTTGTCCAACCGCTCATTTGTGGACGGGCAGGTAATGAAACAGTTATTTTACTTATTTTCTCATGAAGTCGTATGGAAAGGACAATTATGGAAAAGGAAGAACTTTATCAGGAAATTCTCAAACGCGCCCAGAATGGCAAGATCGCCTGTCGGCAATGCTTTAATATCTGCCAGGAGTGTAACGTATCATTGAAGGTTATCGGTGATCTGTGCAATGAAAAGTCGGTCAAGATCCACGCATGTCAACTGGGTTGCTTCAAATAGTGTTTCCGGGAGGTGGCTAATACTCGATACCCTTTCGCGCGCCGACGCCCTGATGCCAGGGATGCTTGACCGGTTGCATTTCGGTTACCAGATCAGCCAGCTCGATTAGTTTTTGGTCGGCGCCGCGCCCGGTGAGAACCAGCTCGACGTGTTGGGCCCGGTTGCTGATAATAGTGGTCACATCCTCCCAATCAGCCAGGTTTTCGCTTAGGCAAAAGACTATCTCGTCGAGGATGACGAGATCGTATTTACCTTCCCGGACGAGATGTTTTATCTGGCTGAGTTTTTCGGCAATGGCCTGTCGCATTTGTTCGACTTTTTGCGGGTCGCTCAGTGACGTTCGCATGTCCCATTCCTGTTCGACTCTTTCGAGGGTGAGGTTCTCAGCAAAATCCTCCGCCAACTGCGATTCTCCGGTTACCAGATCGGGTGGCTTTAGAAATTGGCAGATATACACTCGTCCTGCCGCGCCCAGCATACGCAATGCCAGGCCGAACGCAGCAGTGGTCTTGCCTTTGCCCTTGCCGGTATATACCTGCACTAGTCCTTTTTTCAATATCGCCATACAATAAATAATTTCTACCGGTCTTTCCAGTCGTCCAGCAGGTGCTCAAACTCGTCGAGTTTTCCATGACGCAGCAAATCGATCGCACTTGAATTGACAAACTCCTCCAGGATAGCCGCCCTGCGTGGCTGATTGTTGGGATACTTGTTCTTGAGACCAGTTCGCAGTTCGCTCAGTGCCGTCAGGAACGGTTCATAATGTTTGCCGAATTCTTCCTGCAGTTGTTTGCGGATATGTTTGGCTAGTGCCGGACTGGCTCCACTGGTTGAAATGGCAATCTGCAGATCGCCGCGTCTTACGACCGAAGGCACCTGAAAACTGCACAGATCAGGTACGTCCACGACATTGCAGAATATTCCGTTTTTATTAGCCTCATCGAAGACCTGCTGATTGACCTGCTCATCTCCGGTAGCCGCTATGACCAGCCAGGCACCCTCGATATCGCCTTTTTGATACGGCCGATTCAGCACTTCGATCAGCCCACGGTCACGCAGTTGGGCCATCTCCCCGGTCAGTTCCGGACTGATTACCACTACGCAAGCTCGACATTTCAGCAGGCTCGATACCTTACGCTGGGCCACCGGACCGCCGCCAACCACGACAACCTTTCGCCCTTCAATATTCGCAAAAACCGGATACAGACGACTCATGAGTTTATTCCCCGGATAATAGGGTACCTGTTATATGCCAGGCATCGCAAAAAAACTTTGCATATCGTCGATACCGCCATTATACTGAACGCTACATTTGGCGTCCAATCATTTTGAAAGTTCTTATAAACCGAATATCGCAAACTTCTTGACAAACGGAAAGGGACAATTATGCTGATACGAACATGGATATTAACAGTTTTACCGGCAGCGTTTGGACTGTTTTTTATCGGATGCGAGAAACAGCTTCCGGAAAGTCATCCTTCAGCCCCAACTGAAACAACAGAAAAGGAGACTGCCATGCCTGTTACCGTACAATGGTTTGGTCACGCCAGTTTTAGACTTTCTAATGGTGATACCGTCATATATATCGACCCATGGAAATTGTCCGACGCCCCGCACAACGGGTCGCTGGTGCTGGTAAGCCACAGCCATCACGACCACTACTCGGCTGATGACATCGGCGAGGTTGCCGGCGACGGAACAGAAATCATCGCCTCAGCCGACGTTATCAAAAAACACGGTTCCGGCCGGGCGATCAAACCCGGTCAGACCATCGAAGCGGCCGGTGTTCGCGTTACCGCCGTGGCCGCCTACAACCCCGCCAAGCAGTTCCATCCCAAAGCCAACAATTGGGTCGGCTTTGTCGTGGAGATCGGCGGCAAACGGATATACTACGCCGGCGATACCGATGAAACACCTGAAATGAAGGCACTGACAAATATCGACCTGGCACTTCTGCCGGTGGGTGGAACATACACCATGAACGCCCAGGAAGCAGCCACGGCGGTCAGCCATTTTCAGCCGAAACAAGCCCTGCCGTATCATTGGGGCGATATTGTTGGCAGTCGTAAGGATGCCGAGCAATTTAAAAAACAAGCCTCTTGCCAGGTCACTGTTCTCGACCCCGGCGGAAGTATGACTTTATAATTTGGCTTTTACGAAACCTTGGTTTATAGACTGATGTGTACTGCCGGTCACATTGGATACCTGTTGAAGGAGGATATTACCATGCAAACCAGTCAAACCTGCAATTCTCAATGTCCTTTTAAGTTGAATCGTCGATCTTTTCTGACGACCAGCGTGGGCGCCTTAGCGGCCACCGCCGCGGGATGTATGAAGATGGAACTACCCGGTCTCACTTCGTCACTATTACAGGCCCAGGACATCCAAATCAACCCGATAAGGAAAGCGCGGATTTGTGCAACGTTTGTGCGACCGAAAACCTCCGATCCGGAACGCCTTGGAGAACGTCCCGTTGTTAGCTGGCCGGGTTATCAATACAACATCAAGGAAGGCCAGGCCCTGCACACGAAGATACTCACCGAGGCTGCCGAGAAGCTTGGGGTGGAACTGGTGGTTAGAGACGAACCGCTGGGCAGCATTGAGGAGGTTGACAACTACATTGAACAACTCAGGAAAACATCGCCTGATGGCCTGTTTGTCACCGCTATGGAGCTGTTCCGTTGGGATTGGGTCAACCATCTCGTGCAGAACCGGGGTGATATCCCCACCATCGTTTACAGCCCGATGGGAAGTTCCTTTACCGAAAATCTCAAGACCGCGCGCAGCATGGACAAAACCTTCGTCGGCGCCACTCAGGACATACATTGGCCGGCCTGCGGCCTGCGGATGCTTAATACCGTCCACCAGATGAAAAACACCCGTTTGTGCATTGCCGCCGGCGATAAGACCGAGGACCGCAAACTCTCCGTCATCGGCACAACGCTCCACTACATTCCAGTGGCACGCTTCAACGAGGAGTTCAGCAAGGTTGCCACAAGTGACGAAATACGGACATTGGCCAGGCATTATGCCAAAAACGCAAAGAAGATTATCGAACCGAAGGAGGCGGAGATTCTTGACGCCGCGAGAAACTATGTCGTCTGCCGCAGGCTGATGGCCGCTGAAAACTGCCAGGGCATCTCGATAGATTGCATCCGCGAGACCAGCATTACCTATCGGCCGCCTTGCCTGGCCTTTTCTTGTTTGCTTGATCAGGGCGTCGTGGCCGCCTGCGAAGCCGACTGGAACGCGGCGATCTCGATGCAGCTTACACACTTTTTGTTTGGTCGGCCGGGCTTTATGCAGGACCCAGCTCCCAATACCATCAATAACACCCTGATGGGCGCCCACTGTACTTCAGCAACCAAACTGGATGGTTTCGACAAACCGGCCAAGGCTCCCTACATCCTCCGCAGCTATCACACCCGCGCCGGCGCAGCCCTGCAGGTACTCTGGCGGATCGGACAGAAGGTTACCGTGATGAAGTTCCAGGGCCCGGAAACAATCATTCTAGGAACAGGTCAGGTGGTTGCTAACATTGCCCAGCCGCCGGCCGGGTGCTGTCGAACCGCCGTCGAAATCAAGTTGGACGATGTGCCCGATTCGGGCGAGACCAAAGGCTTCCACCAACTGTTTATTTACGGCGATCTGGCCGATGAGTTCAGGGCCTATTGCCAACTCGCCGGGATCAAAGTCCTCCCAATCTGACAAAGCAACAAGGCAAGCAGATCATCGGACCGATGGAAAACCGAAATATACTTGTATCTTTAGCATACAATTCGATATGTTAGCATAAGTGAAGTTCAGTAATGTTGCTGGGCTAAAAATAAATGGAAAATATTGGTTTAAGGAGTTGTCAAAATGCAAACTAACCAAACCTGTAATTCTCGATGCCCTCTTAAGTTGAATCGTCGATCTTTTCTGACGACCACCGTGGGCGCCTTAGCGGCTACCGCCGCGGGATGTTTCAAGAGCGATATGTTCGATCTTACCTCGTCGTTGCTGGACGCTCAAAGCCTCCAACTCGAACCGATAAAACCTGCTCGTATGCGGGCAGTGTTTGTTCGTCCGAACGTCGATAAGTACTGGATGGGTTGGCCGGGCGCCGCCTACGACATCAAGGCCCGCCAGTGCCAATACACCGATGTGCTCGTCAAGGCCGCTCAAAAGCAGGAAATCGATCTGCAGGTCATCTCCGAGCCGCTCCAGGACGATAATGCCGTCAGCGCATTACTTGAAAACCTCAAGAATGACCCGCGCGACGGCCTTTTGGTTACCAGTATGTGTCTGCACCATCCCGGCTACGATTCCTGGGGCCACACTTACAATATCGCCAAAAACCGGGGCGAAATCCCGACCATTGTGTTCAGCCCGATGGGAACTTCTTTTACCGGTGACCTTCATTCAACCCGTAATATCCCCGGTGTTTTTGTCGGGGCTACACAGGATGTGCAGTGGCTGGGCACCGGTCTGAGAATGCTCAACACCGTCCACCAGATGAAATACACCCGTTTGTGCATTGCCGCCGGCGATAAGACCGAGGACCGCAAAATCCCCGTCGTCGGCACTACATTGCACTACATTCCCAACAACCGTTTTGCTGAAGAGATCAAGAAGGTCCAAATTTCCGACGAGATGCGATCCATCGCTGACTATTACATCAAGCACGCCAGGAAGATCATCGAGCCGGCCAGGCAGCAGCTTCTCGATGCTGTCAAGAATTATGTTGTCTGTCGGCGTCTGATGGTTGCTGAAAAGTGTCATGGTTTTTCGATGGATTGTCTGGGGCTTGTTGGCAGCCGCACAATCCAGCCGCCATGTCTGGCTCTCTCACATCTGCGCGACGAAGGTATTGTCGGCGCGTGCGAGGCTGATTGGCCCGCCGCCATCTCCTCACGCCTGACCCATCTTCTATTCCAGCGGCCGGGTTTCATGCAGGACCCAGCCCCAAACACCGTTAACAATACGCTGATGGGAGCTCATTGTACCTGCGGTATCAAACTCAATGGGTTTGATGCACCTGCCGAACCTTACATTTTACGAAGTCACTCCGAGTCTAACGTGGGCGTCTCACCGCAGGTGCTCTGGCGGCTGGGGCAAAGGGTTACTGTAATGAAATTCACCAGTGCCAATTGGTGGGGCGAGATCGACGAGAAAACCCCGGTAACTATTATACTCGGCACCGGTACCGTCGTGGGCAATATTGACACGCCGCCATCCGGCGGTTGTCGTACCTCTGTCGAACTTGAATTGGACGATGTACCAGACGTTCGGGACACGAAAGGCTTCCATCAGTTATTCATTTATGGCGACCTGGAAGACGAATTCAAAGCCTACTGTCAGCTTGCTCGCATCAAGGTCGAGCATATCTGACCGACAATAAGTGTGACTGGCAAACCAATACGCCGTCGATCACAAAGAAACTTTGATTTCGGCATTGGTCGAAACTAGCCTTTGTGTGGAAAATGTTCGTCGATTGGAGTTTGGGCCAGTTCGACCAGGAAACTGCTGATGCGGTCGCAGACCAGATCGAGGTATTTTTTGCCTTTTTCGGCGGAGGCCCTGGTCGGATCGCCGGCGGCACAGTGGTCGTTGAGCCTGGCAAAATTACGGCTGGTGCGAACCCAGCCTTTTTCCAACGCTTCGAATCGAAAAGGTCTGGTTTTGCCGTTACCGGCGACGTTCGGTTCTACCAGCTCCGGATACAGGGCGAGCGCTATTGAAGTTTCAAACTCGCCGGCATGATCGTCAGAGACCTCGAATATCTCGTCATACCGATCGCGTCCGACCTGCCACCAGTTGCATAAAAACACGTGTACATCTAAATCGCATTGAATCTGCCGAATTATCGCTGTAAACTCGTTACCGCCGTGACCGTTGACGATCACTACTTTGCGAATGCCGTGCTGGAGCAGTGAACGAATTATATCACGCACCATCTCGTCAAGGGTAGTTTGGGAAACGTGGATCGCCAACGGAAAATCCAGCAGGTTGCAGTCCACGCCATACGGAATCGCCGGCAGACAAATTACCGATTGGCAGTGACTCCAGGCAAGCTCACAGCATCGCCGGGCAACCCAGGCGGCATGGTGGAAGTCCTGTCCTTCCGGCAGGTGCCGATTGTGCGGTTCGACAGCTCCGATCGGCAGTACAGCCACTTCGTATTGCCTCTTTGAAAGGCGATGCAGATTGGTGGATGTCAAAACCCATTCTTCAATCATAGTCGCTATTTCCCCAGATTGCCCATATCATTAGATGGTAATATTACAACTTTTCTCAACAGCATATAGTCCTTTTTCTTATACTTACTGATTTGCCCTGTTACACGAAATTTCACTTGTCTCCTCGCCCCGGTTCTCTCCTCCATCTCCTCCAGTAATCGGTTCGGATGCAGCACTACCGGCTGCTGGTTCAGGCTTACGCCGTCCGACTCAAAAATATATTCATACTTAAAACATTCCTGCTGAATGTCGAACACTAATCGACCCACACGATCGATTATCATATCACCATCTTTTTGTTGGATTTCTGGACCACTGCTGGTCAATATTCTCTCTTGGGCGGTTTGTGTCTTGGTCTGAGTGCGTTTTTCCTTGTCTTGCTCTATCTCATCAGGAACCTCCAGGACGTGTGTACGTGGTATCGTGAGCAATACCTTTCGTAGTCTCTCTGCAATCGCTAACTTGTTTTCCTGTAAGTCGTTATCCGCCTTTTTGGTTTGATCGGTTGGATTCATTGGTGGCTTGTCCGAGTCGGATTTTGGTGGTTTGGCCCCATTTTCCGCAGTTTTCGTGCTGTCAGTGGTTTCTCCAAACAGTGACTCGATGGCAACCATGTTCGGCAGAAAGAAATTACGCTTTTTGTAAGTGGTCACCTCGCCCCAGACACGAAAAGTAATATCGAGGTTGACATTGTCCCCAGTGATATTATTCATAACTGTAAGCCATTTGCCAGGAAGGACTTGCATAACCCAAGTAAAACGTTCGTCACCCACTATCTCAGGTTTTTCGGCTTTATTGGTCGCTATTTGTGATGGGATGGTTTTGGGAATTGCTTTGTCTGAATTTGAGGTTTTTCCGTCGTCGGGGACTGAGCCGTCAGCCAGTGAGTCCGTCGGTCGTATAATAAACGGCTCAAAGAGCAGAAACCAACGCAGATCGTCTGAGTGCTTGACGAGTTTGGCCTTGCGATCAGCAATCATAAAACCTTCTCGTAACAGAGGTTGAGTGAATGTTTGTTTCGGTTGTTGGGGTTCTTCGCTGTTGGTTTCGACTGATTGTGCTGTGGCGTCGCCGATGGGTGAAATTGCGATTACGCAGAGCAGTATTTTAGTAAGAGTTTTCATTGAAATGATCCTTAAGTATTTGTAAAACATGATCTAATGACTCAGCCAGGCGAATGGTCGAGGCGTTGTTTTCGTTGGATTCGAGTATAACGTCAATAACAGGTTTCCAGTAATTTGACAAGCATATTATCGGTATCGAGCTGAGGAATCGTTTATTCGTAAGTTCCCAGCATAAAGCGAGTTCCAGCAATGTGCCTGTACCGCCCGGCAAGACGACGAAGGCGTGTGCCAAGTCGATGAGTGTGCTGAGCCGTTCGAACAGGTTTTCTGTTCGTATCTCCTTTTGAATCCATTGGTTAGGTCCGCCTCGGCCGAACGCGTTGCACGTTACTCCGATAGTGTTTGCCCCTGCCTGACTGGCGCCGCAGGCGGCGGCGGCCATGGTGCCGGAATATCCGCCGTTGGCGATTTGATAGCCGGCCCGTGCTAAGGCTTTGCCTAACTCATAAGCCTGTAAGTAGTTATCGCTTTCGGGGGCGGGTTTGGATGAGCCAAAAATCACGATTGTCCTGGTGTTTTGTTGGGTCATGGTGGTAAGAGTTTAGCAGTTATGTTGTAGCGAGGCAAGATGTGTTTGTAAGTGCTTATTTTTGGTGGTTGGGAATTGATGTAACTCCTTATTTTACGTTGTGGGGAATTGTTGTAAGTGCTTATTTTACGTTGCTGGAATTGATGTAAGTGCTTATTTTTGCGTAACGATTATAACGATTAGGTAAGATAGGTAAGAAAAAAGTGAGAAATTCGGATGAATTCTGATGAAAAGTGATGTGGTTTGTACTATGTTTGCACTATGTTTGTATGTAGTTTGTAGTATGTTTGCACTATGTTTGCACCCACTTCTTAACAGAGGTGGGTGAGTGAATGAGTAGATGGGTAAATGGGTAGATGAGGGGAAGAAAGAGGGCGGACCACTGGGGGCAGAAGTCAGATTTGAGATTTGAGAAGGCAGATATCAGAAGGGAAAGGATAGTATCCGCAGATTACGCAGATTGACGTGGATTTGAGATTAGGTTTAAGAATAATACTGATGGACGCAGATAAGAAGAAAAAGAATTAACCACGAAGAACACGAAGGGCACGAAGAAGAAAGGGAATATAAGATAACGAAAGAGGAATTGGAACAACTTGCGCCGTGCGTAAAGAAACTGCATGAGGTGACGGAAAGGGTTTGCAAGGAGAAAAACGAATCATTTGTTTAAAGAAAGAAACTATAATGTCCCTTCAGGGGTTGATTGTTTCTGGAACTGACTTGGATTTGATTTTAATTCTCCGTATACTTGCTCGATGATTAGTTGTGCGATAGCCATTCCACTATGAAGTAGAAAAGGTGTTTTGCCGAGGTTAATAATTTCAAGTGTAAGTTGTCCTTCCCATTCTGGGTGTACTGTAGGCGCTGTAAAATGAACAAGTAAACCACACCGAGCCCTACTACTTTTTCCTTCGATTCTAGCTGCTAGATATGGCGGCCCTTTGTCAATTGGTAATTTAATTGTTTCAAGCGTTTGTGCAAGAACAAAGTCGCCGGTTTTTAGGCGATAAGGCTGGTCTGGAATCAGGGTGCGCTTTTCCGAGTTTTTTGCGATGAGGTCTGCAACGTTACCCGAAGCCATAAAATCATAGGCGTATGTACCTTCTTTTGGTATTGTGATTTCATCCCCAAGTTTTAAATCAATTGTATGTGTATCATAGGGGCAATATTTAACCCCAACTTCTTTGTATCGAGGCTTTGGTTCCGGCTCGATAACAAGCCTTCCCTCATCTAATGCTTTATGAATCTCAATGTTTGATAGAATCATTAGTTGGCTTTTTTAAGCTGCTCTTTTTTGACCGTTATTGTTCGTCCATTTTCAAATGTTGGCCGAGGAAGATTAACCAATAGTAGATCGTCTTTTTGCGCACACTGCACAATACGAATCAAACCTTTTACTGGTTTATCCGCTGTAGGCTCCTCAGAGAATTTTAAATCTTTCTTTGGAGCAAACAAAGAAAAGCTGGTGTCATCAAACATTTCTCCTTGAACGGCATATTCTCCACTAAATTGCCCCGGAGTTATCGTACACTTCAACCATTCTTCCATAGCAATCCTTTCCTCTTACAATTTTCCTAGCCTCATACGCCAGGATGCTTAATACTTCTATAAAAGATATATCGTCAGAAAACATTATTAAAAATAAGGGTTTTTGATTACTAAGCATAAGTCTTTACTGTATCGCAAGTTATGGCTCAAGCACAAATTGCCCATACTTTTAATTGTCCACACTACACCTGTTAAATCCTGAAAAACTAAAGGCATCCAACGGTATGGTATACAAACCCACACTTGCCGTCAAAGGAAAAGATTGAATTAATGTCGCGAGTTCTTATAATTGTAACATAAGAAATTGAACGAGTCCGTCATAGGCGGATAAATATTGAAGAAGCAATAGCAACTTGTTGTATAGAGTGTATAATTATTGTTGGGAGGATAGGTGAAAGGGTGCTTTAAATGAGTGAAGATGAAATTTGTTTTTTCTGTGGCAGTAAATGCAAGATAGTTGATGGTTCTAATGATGTAAAGAGGTATGAATGCAAGTGCTGTGGGCGATATTTACTCAATCAGTCTGAATTGAGTTATTCTGTTGAGGAAACGAAGAACAAGTTCAAAATAGCCTGTATTTTGAACGAAAGACGGCTAAAAGGACATGGCGGTATAGCATTGAGTGATAAGACTGATAAGGAGGACAAGGTTTGTGGCTATCCTCAGATTTCTGTCCATGATATTTTGGATGAGTTTCCAAAAAAAGCAAGTGATTTTATTGTCAGAGCGTTACTCAATTTAAGTAGATTGGTCAAATTGCCATTTGATCGGATTGAACTCAGTTTGGAGCCAGTGGGTAAATACAATGTTTTTTCGCAAGAAGGAGCTGATTCATTCTTAACGGAGTTAGATCGTCAGGGGTGGATTTCTTCATCTAATGATAGTAATTCTTGGGAATTTTGGGCTTTTACTCTTACAACTAAAACTTGGGAGATGATAGATAATTTTACAGCACATGAAGTCGATAACAAACGTGTTTTTGTTGCTATGTGGTTTGACAAATCAATGGATGATTACTATGAAAAAGGTATTAAGCAAGCAATCGAAGATGCTGGTTATATGGCAGTAAGAATCGACGTGCAGGATTTCAATGGGAAAATTTGTGATGAAATCATTGCTGAAATTAAACGGTGCAAATTCCTTATATCAGACTTCTCTGGACACAGAGGAGGGGTATATTTTGAGGCTGGTTTTGCTAAAGGATTAGGCAAGCCTACTATTTTCACCGTCAAGGAAAATGATGTTGGAAAATTGCATTTTGATACAAGACAGTACAATCACATCTTATATGATACTCCAGAAAATTTGCGTAAAAAACTTTATAATAGAATTTGTGCGACGATTATTTAGCAAGGGTGTACAACTTGTTTGCATAGGCTATGGCGTATTAAAGAAGTAACGGGAGCTTGTTATATTAGAGAAACAGTTTGTAATTAGGGTGGAATGGGGAGGTAGAGTTTGAGATTGCCGCAGTCGCTTCGCTCCTTCGCAATGACAGGGAAAAAGGTAAAACGATGGCTAAAGAAAAAGGTAGTAAGTCGGAATCAAAAGGAGAACAGGCAAAAGATGAACAGCGGTTTAAGCAGGAGCAGTATGACGGACACGGGCCAACACGGGCCAACACGGGCAAAATTGTTGTGGTGATGTTGTTCCACGGGTTTGGGCCTGGCGGCCTACACCCGCGGCTATGCATATTCGACCGCTACGGGGTCGGAAGAGGTGCGTGGGCTAAGAGGCCAGCCGGGTGGCGCGAATGGTGAAAAATGGAGTTGGCTTATGGGATTTGAATCATATCTAAAAGAAATAAATAACGCTTATCAAAGAGGGGATGCGACAGAGCCCACGTATCGGTCGGCGCTTGAGGTGTTGATAGAGGGGTTGGGTAAAAAGATAACAGCGACTAATGAGCCGCGGAGGAAAAGGTGTGGGGCGCCGGATTTGAGGTGCTAAACGAATGACGGACACTCGAAGCTTAGCATTAAGCCGCCTGGTCCTGTTTCTTCTCGTAAAGTTCCTCGTATGCTGCTGGGCTTAAATAACCCAACGTAGCGTGACGTCGTTTATG
>Ga0315290_10001030_pt1 | contig 19074 bp, 9 predicted proteins | sample YL17G12_0_MG_FD_203627 | JGI IMG/M metagenome (GOLD analysis project Ga0315290, IMG submission 203627) | Sediment microbial communities from Yellowstone Lake, YNP, Wyoming, USA - YL17G12_0 | ecosystem: Environmental > Aquatic > Freshwater > Lake > Sediment | place: USA: Wyoming | collected... | reverse complement strand
TGAGCGGATCGATGGTGAGAACGATCATCGTATCGCTCCGGCAGGGGCATTTGCGATCGGAAGCCCAATCCCCGAAATCGTAACCCATCACCAGAAAGGACACCCGGCTGGCACCATCCCAAGCTGGCGGCAGTTCGACTTGGGGTGCACTGATGGTGGGTATGGTAGTTTCAGCGGGAACCGTGGTCCCTTCGGAGGTCGGCACCTGAGCAGTTATCGTCCCTGGACAGGTGGATGGCTGAATCCCCGCCAGAGCAGTCAGCCGCCAGCATGCTACAAAGTTTCGCAGGAAAAAAAACAAGGCTATCGCCATGACCAGTCCCGCTCCCATCCAGATAAACTGGCCGGTCGTCGGGCGTTTTAGCATTCGATTATTATTCAAGAAACCGACCTTCATTTCTTTCATCTCACTGCATGGGTGGAGGCACAGGCAAGTCTTTCTCGGCCACTTTGACCCATTTATCTCCTTCTTCAATAAGCATCACGGGAATGTCTTCCACAATCGGGTACTTTCGCCCGCAATCCTGACAGATCAACCACGTCTCTTCAAACATTTTGAGAAACCCGTCTTTTTCACGGACACAAGCCGGGCAGCGCAGGATCTCGAGCAAATCTTTATTTATCATGATATTCTCCAACTTCAGGAGCAACCGACGGCTATTTTACCACGCCTAGTGGCACAATCCCTGAGACAACAGAGCCTCTGGGTTTTCCGTGCCTGGGCCATATTGATAGACCGCCTGCCATGGTTCATAAATGGTTTGGAAGGTGTTGTTGAAAATCGTCTGCCCGGAGGCGTTATCGACCGTGCGCGTTACAGTAATATTCGCACCATCGGCAGGGTAGTCCACCTGTTTACAGGTATCTGCGGGAAGGTCCGCGTTTTCCTCGAAAAGCGGTTCCGGGGCAGGAATAACGTTACGTAAACCGAGGTTCTGCCACTGCACTGTCCGGCCATCGTTCGTTGAATAGAATTTCCACTCCAGGCTCATTTCCGCCTGGTTGAAGTATGTCTCCATCAACAGCCAGGTGGGTCGATCGTTAGTAAATTTCAAGTCCACCAACGGGAAGTAAACGGTGGCATCCAGACCTGCCAGGTCGGAATCGGTTCCACTGCCCGGGCGTTGTTCATAATAAAAGACTCGAAAAGCATGGGCGTGGCGTTCGACAATCGGGTAACCGGCAAAAAAGGCCGTCCGGAACAAGGTGCTGCTGACCTGGCAGACCCCGCCGCCCACACCGGTAATGGTACGTCCGTTGTAAATGATAAGCGCCTCGGCGTAACCGTTATCCAGTGAAATATCGCTCAGCACGTCACCCATCGAAAAGGTGGTGTTCGGCGGAATCAGCAAACCATGAAACTGTTTGGCTGCAATCTCAATATTCTGCAACCGGGCAGCACTGGAAGCGCGGAAATAGGTGGTATTGTAATAATCATCCGAAACCTCTTCGGTGATCCCGAGGGACTGGGCTGTGGCATCATTACCCGCAGCTGGTAAAGCGGTAATCAGCGCAAGCACAATGTCGTGCTCACCTGCCAGCAGACCGGTTTGAACAGCATCTATCGTGGCAGAAATATCCAGCGTCAGACCCAGTACGGCCTCCACCTCAAGAATCAATTGACGGGTATTGCTGCCAGGGTTATCATCAAAAGTAAAACGCGCGTTTTGCGGGCTGCGGTTCACCAGCGGGGCAATTTCCGCCAAATACTGGGTCAGCACCGGGTTTTCAATCGAAACCTGGTATTCCCAGATTCCATTGGTTTGTGCCCGCCCTATCCTCAACATACCTGCCAGGTGAGATGGATCAATCGTCCACGGACCGGGATCGCCAGGTTGGGCATCTTGAACATGAAGTGTAAGGGGAGCGCTCAAGACCTGGCGGAGAGTTTCGGCCTGCGCGGAGGCATCCAACACCACCGGGGAGTGTTCCTCGATAATCAGTTGAACTTCCCCATCCCGGAAGCCCGATAGTTGAGTCAACAGGTTGGCAAGCGTGGCATCCACATTGAGCAATCGCCCGGTCTGACCCTGTATAAATACGATTTCTGTCCCGTTCAGATTCAGGTCAGTCTCTATCACTGGCTGGTCAACCTGGGCAGCAATATTCTGAAGATAGGCGAAGGCCACCCGCTCGTCGAAAACGACGACCGGTTCCAGGGACAGCCCACCCTGCCAGGCATTGAGCTGACCGGCCAGATCAGTGAATAATCCGCCCTGGCGTCCAACGTTGTATGCCCGTTGGATACTGGTCCCTGCATCCAGAATCATTCCCAGCTCGGCTGGTGTCGCCACCCATAACCGGTCCTCGTCGCGGAAAACAACCTGACCGCTGGTGGGATAAGTAAGGCGCTGGCTGAGAGCGGCAGTGGCCTGCTCCGGTGTGAGGTTGGTTAGATCCACACCGGCCATCGTAATTCCGGGAAATACCCGACCCGCAAAAAGGAGTTGGTAACCGCCAGTGATCAGGCCAATAACCAGCATGAAAAGAAGCAGACCACCAATCAAGGCTGCAAGAATTTGATATGAGGCGGTGGAACGCTGGGGACGGGGAACGGAGACGAAGGACATTGCCAATGATTATACACCGTGCGCAAGGAACCCAATATCAAGATGATACGGGTCTCATAAATCACCGTGGCTCTGAGAAAAATTGGGGGGCATTGAGCGGGCTTCGCCCGTCTAAAACTCCCATATCTTTCCCTTTTATGCGGGGATTGCTAATGACCAGACGTTTCGCGATGCGATTTGTTCCCTTTCAGGAACGGGATAAACATGGGCGTGGCAGCCGAGTAATCGGCATAAGCTTGCCCGAACTCAACCCTGAGTTTACGCTCTTCAAAGAACGCACCGCAGAGTACGTAGACCGTGAGGGTAATATTGATCGCCAGGACGTCGAGGGTCATCAGTGGTGTCAACCAGATGAAGACCAACCCGGCTGAATAAAGCGGATGCCGGACGTTGTAGTACAGCCCGCCGATGACAAGGCTCCCCCGCCGCATTTGCACTGGATCGTTTGCCTGCCTCAGCCCGAGAAACTCCCAGGCGTCCGTCTGGCGGAATCCAATCACCAGGGCGGCGACAGCGAGCAATTCCCCAAACACCATCAGCCCCGACCATGGCAAGGGGGCAAGGTAAAGCCGCCGGTCCGGGGTCAGAGCGGCGGCTGCCAGTACCGGCAGGAAACTTATCCCGGCGAAAATATTATACGCCAGACGGTAAACGCGGTTCACGCGCGCACCCAAAACCTGCCGCGCCAATTCTTTGACCTTGAGCGAAGCGAGCAGCGAGTGGAGCAAACCCCAGACTAGAACTGATAAAATCAGCCAGAGCATATCTAGCCTTTCAGCTTCATGGAGAAAGGTGTCCGCCCCTACTGGAACGCCGGAATTTCAAACATCTGGTCACCGGTCTATACCTGATAACAAGGCATCCAAGCCACACCGAACGCGTTGACATAAATATCCGTCTTTTTGGGCAGAACAGGAATCTCGGTAATGTTGTTGACCACCTGGCCCCATTGCCCGCCGGCCAAGTCCAGGGCTTGCTGACGGTCGGCTTCCTCCATCAGGGCGATGCACAAACCGGTCTTGCCGGAGCCGGTCATGCCGGTGACCACCGCGTGCGTGGTCAGGTCGGAGGGATCGTATTGCAAGGGCTGATCGGTGACTTTTGCGTGAGTTGGGTCATAAAGACGGCCAAGGTAATATTTGTCTCTCAAGGGAAACCTCCGGTTCTGGTGGTTACTTTACTCCAACTGATGGTGAATGGCAACCGTATTTTCTGAGCGACGAAATGTGGGTTATTTTTCGTCGCCGTTACAAGTCAAGGTTGCGCCTGATCATAGACACGGTTAAACTCCGCCAAATATTGCGAGGCTACATCCGCGCTGTAGAGGATGACCACGTTTTCTTCGTTATAATCCTCGGCGCTGGCGGAGAAATTATAGGAGCCGGTGATAACGATGGAGCGATCAATAATGATAACTTTGTGATGCATCAGCCCGGCGTTGCCATCCCGCCGCACATCCAGGCCAGCTTGCTGAAATGGATCGTACTCTGTACCCTGATTGGAATTGATCTGGCTTTCATCCATCACCCCGGCCACGGTCAGACCGTCTGCCGCGCGCTGGCGGATGGCGTCACCGAGGTCATTGGCCGTGAAGGAATAAGCCAAGAAATAAATACTTTCCTGGGCGTTCTGAAGGAGGGCCAGGATAAGCGGTGCGACGCCGTCCTCCGGTGAGAAGGCAATTTCTACCAGCGTGCCGTCAATCCCCTTCACCCTTCGGGTACTTCGCGGGGAGGATGTCGTCAAACTGAGGTTGTGGGTCTCGGTGAGCTTATCCGGGCCGAACAGGTTGTCTTCGAACATTTCATTGAACTCGGCGGTGTAATTTTCGGCAACCTGTGTCGAGCGGAGGCGGACGAGATTGTTGTTGTCCTTGTAAGCCCCATTGGAGGTGTAATTCATCGAGCCGGTCCAAACCTCCGCGCGGTCTATCACAACGAACTTATTGTGCATCAGTCCTTCGCGCTGGTCACCAAGAACGGGAACCCCTGCAACCAGGATCTGCTGGACTTCCTGGATGTCCATGTTGTCGCTTTCCATCACCATGCGGACCACCACTCCGCGTTGATGAGCGTGGATGAGAGCGTCGCGGATGTTCCACAGGGTGAGGCTGTAGGCGGCTACATCCACGGAAAGACGCGCCTGGTCAATGGCAGCAGCCAGGATTTCATCCGGCCCGCCCTCGTAGTCCGCGGCGTGGGTGGCGGCCGGGTTGGTAAAGTAGATTTCGAGCCAGCCGGTGGCAGGTGCGGGTTCGGGCCTGACCGGGATGGGCGTGGGCAGGTCAGGGGGAAAATAGCAAGAAGTTAGAACCAGCGTCAATACCAGAAGAATGATAATCAACTGGCTACGCGAACTATATTGAGTCATCATGCTGATATTCCTAATAACTATTGGAGTGGCACCATTATACTTCTTGCTTTCAAAAGATAGCACATCGGTTCCAATTTCGTTGGAAATATATTGGGATGATGCAGAAATGACCCAGGTGCCCCCCCCGGACCCTGATCCAGGTGCTGGCATGTGCAACTTAGTCCCAACTCAAGTTGTTCTTGCTATAAAGCCTGAACAAACCACATTATTTTCGACAGCACCTAAATAAATTGCCACTCCCCGGCGGTGTTCTGGTTTGGGAATTGATACCGTGGAGTATAATCCCGACTCATGAGCAAGATCGAAACCAAGCCCCAGCATGGCATCGCCCGCGCAGCCGGGACAGTGATGCTGGCCTTTATCGTCAGCCAGTTGACCGGTCTGGTCGCAAAAATCCTGATCGCAGGCTCTTTCAGCGCGGGTGTGGAACTGGACGCCTTCTACGCTGCCAACCGGCCGTCGGAAACGCTGGTGACGATCATGGCAGGGGGCATACTTGTCTCGTCGTTCATCCCAATCTTTGTAAAGTTGCTGGTCAAAGAAGACCGCCGCTCGGCCTGGAAACTGGCTTCCGCCACCGCCAACCTGGTCCTGGTGCTGATGAGCCTGCTGGCCGGCCTGGCGGCGCTTTTTTCCGGGCCGATCGTTCAGTACCTGCTCGGGGCTGGTTTCTCACCGGAAAAACAAGCCCTGACCGTCAGCTTATTGCGCATCCAGACCATCTCGATCGTCTTTTTTGGTCTGAGCGGACTGGTCGTAGGCATCCTGAATTCCCATCAGAAATTTCTGATGCCCGCCCTTGCACCGGCGATGTACCAATTGGGACAGATCTTCGGTGTGCTGGTACTGGCTCCCAGCATGGGCATCTACGGATTGGCCTGGGGGGTTGTGCTCGGTTCAGGTTTCAACATGCTGATCCAGCTCCCCTCAATGTTAAGGCTTAAAGGGCGCTATATCCCCACCTTCGGCTTGCAGGATGCCTCGGTCGGGGAAGTCTTCCGCCTGATGGGGCCGCGCATGTTCGGCGCGGCGGTGGTGCAGTTGATGCTGTGGATCAATACGTTGCTGGCTTCCCACATGGCAGGCGGCTCCGTTTTCAGCCTGACCAGCGGGTTTTCCCTGATGATCTTGGCACAGGCCACCATAGGTCAGTCGGTGGCGACCGCCGTGATGCCAACCTTCTCAGCCCAATATGCCCAAGGGAAGCTGGATGAGCTCTGCAAGACACTGGCCTCCGCCTTGCGTGGGGTGATCCTGCTCTCCGTCCCGGCCACGGCCGGTCTTATTATTCTGAGTGTGCCTCTGGTCACTTTTCTCTACCAGCGGGGTGAATTTTCCTCCGATACGACTAAACTGGTAGCCTGGGCGCTAAGCTGGTACGCGGCCGGTCTGGTTTTCCACTGTGTCCTGGAAGTACTGGTGAGGGGGTATTATTCCATGCATGACACGAAAACCCCGGTGCTGGTCGGGGCAGCCGCCATGACCCTGAGCATCGGCCTGAGCCTAGGTTTTGCCTGGCTGTTCCAGCGAATCGGCTGGATGCCGCACGGCGGTCTGGCGCTGGCCGTTTCCATATCCACTGCGCTGGAAGTGACCACCCTGTTCTTGATCATGCGCAAACGGCTAAAGGGGCTCCATGGTCCAGACATCGCCAAAGGCTTCGGAGCATCTGCGCTCGGGACCCTGGGCATGATCGTCGCGCTCATTTTTTGGATGCGGGCTGCCGGGTCCGCACACGCCGGGCTGACGACCGTGGGCGGTGTGGCGATCGGAGGCGCAGTCTATGCATCAATATTGTTCGCCTTACGCGTCCCGGAAGCCAGTAAAGTAGTCCAGATAATAAAACGACGGCTGTGGCGATAAATACCAGGTGCGAAATCGGGCGAAGAGCCTGCAAATAGTTCAACATTATGTGTCAGCGACTCCTCCTATGCAAAATCCTCTCGCTAGCCCGGTATTGAAAGGGGGGAAGGATTGACTTTATGCAATTGAAAATGTACACTATTAACCAGAGCAGACAGGTAATAACGAAATAGTTGATCGGAGCAATGGCTATGGCAAAAATCAATTCCGCAATGAAGTCTCGTAAAACGGAGAGGGGATCAGCAGCCAAGGCACCCAGTACCGCGAACCTACCCACTGAATTTGTCACCCAGGTCCGTGACCTGGCCTGGATGGGACAGCATGCGCGGGCGATCGAACTCGCCTCGCAAGCACTGGCCGCGCAGAAAATGAGACCCGCCGAACAAATGGATTTGCTCGACCTGCGCGCTGAGTCATACCTGGCGCAAGGCAAACTCGACCTGGCCGGGATAGATTCCAACGCCATGGTCAAACTGGCGCGTTCCCCCGGTTTACCAATTTCCCAAGCAGCCATCCTTAAAGCCAAGGCATTGAACCGCAAAGCGCTCATACAAATGCGGCAAGGTGATCTACCGGCCGCTCTCAAAACCGCAACCGCGGCTGTAAAGACCTCCCGGCAAACAAAAGATAGCCACTTGCTGGCTGAATGCCTATTCCGCTTGAGCGAAGCCCAATTTCGCACAGGACATGCCGATGCCGGTATCGAAACCGCACGACTGGCAATTTCATTGTTCCAGGCGGCGGGCAATGATTCAGGGTCGGGTCGCGCCTGGTGGTCGCTCGCGAGTGGCTTATCTCTGAACGGCCGCTCCGAGGAATCACTCGGCGCTGCCCGGACCGCCTTGGAACTTTGCCGGAGCGCAGGCGACCAGCTTGGCATGGGCAATGCGTTCAATACGATTATGTTTTCGGATGTGGACATCGCCGATACCATCCAGCATCTCCAACAAGCAGGTCGGGCTTTCGAGTCGGCCGGTTACGCAGAACGCCAGGCCATGATTCTCATAAATCATGGAAACGCCTATCACGACCTAGGGTTGTATCCCCACGCTCTTCGATTAACAAACGCGGCAGCAGAGATGTATCGCGCCATGGGAGCAAAACTGGGCCTGGCCTATGCTTTGAGTAACTTAGCAGAAATAGAAATAATCCTCGGTTTGCTGGATGCGGCGCACAGTCACGGGCAGGAAACCGCCGATCTTATCTCTTCCCTCGGAGATCCAACGATAGATGCAGGGTTAAGGGCTGGGTGGGGAACCCTGGCCCTGGCAGAAGGCGACCCAAAGACGGCGGTAGGCCATATCAAATCTGCCGTTCAGATGGCTCACCAGGCCGGGTGGGGGAGTGAAAAAGGATACCTGACCCAACTCGGACAGGCATACCTGGCAGATGGCAACCCCTCGGCTGCCCTCAAAGCCACCAAAAAAGCCACCAACTTGCACCGCCTGAGCTCCTATGCCAAGCCCGAAAGTATCACCGCCCAGGAGATCTGGTGGCGCCATGCGCAGGCATTGCTAGCCAATGATCAAATCAAAGCAGCCAATGCAACCATTGAGCGAGCTTATGGCTTCCTGCTTGAAGGTATTGCCAACCTGCGGGATGAAGGGCTGCGCCGCAATTACCTCAATAAGGTCCCCGTCAACCGCGAACTCCTGCAGTTCTGGGTCAGGGATGGCACCCGGCGGAAATTGCCTTGGAAACGTCTCTTCGCCCACCTGGCCATCGAGTCCAACCTGCGCGAGCCCTTCAAACGGCTGGCGGATACGGGATTGCGCCTCAATGGCCTGCACACCATCCCCGAGATCCAGACCTTCCTGGTCGAAGAAGCCACCGAATTGAGCGGCGGCGAGCGTGTTGTGTTGATCCGTGAAAAGGATGGAGTACGCGAAGTGACGGAATCCATCCTGCCGCGCGGTGAAGACGCCCGGAAATTGCTGCGCTCGATCGATCCGCAACTCACGCGTACCCGCCTGACCCGGAGTGCCAACCTGGTCCTGCCCAAGAAGTTTGGCCTCAGCCGGATCATCGTGCCATTGATCGCTCAAAACGCCCTTTTGGGCTACCTCTACGTGGACATGGACTCGCTCTATGGCAAATTCACCGAAGTGGACCGCGACATGCTGGGAATGCTTGCCAACCAGGCCGCGGTGGCCCTGGACAATGCTCAATGGACACAGGGACTAGAGCAAAAGGTAGCACAACGAACCGAAGAGCTCAATGCCCGGGTGGACGAACTCGCCATTCTCAACAGCGTGGGCGAAGCCATGTCCAAGACGCTGGATGTAAAGACTGTCACCAGGATCGTGGGTGATAAAGTCCGCGATATCTTCCGTTGTGATGTTGGGATCATGCTCCTGAACACCCAAACCAACCTGATCCATTCGCTTTACGAATATGATGCAAGCGAAGGCGGATACATTGATTACATCGAGCCTTTTCCACTTGGCAAAGGACTGACCACCAAAGTTATCCAATCACGGCAACCACTCCTTGTAGGCACAGCCCGAGAACAGATAGCACAGGGGGGATATTTGGCTCCAGAAGTGTTGGAAAAAAGTATCAATACATTATCAGAATCAATTATGATGGTGCCTATTGTTGTGGGTATAAAAGTTATCGGGGTGGTGGCGGTTACCAACTACAAACAACACTTCTTCAACGAAGACAACCTGCGCCTTCTGCAAACGCTTTCATCCAATATGGGCGTCGCCATCGAGAATGCCCGTCTCTTTGAAGCTGAGCAGCAGCGCGTGGCGGAATTACAAATCATCAACAGCATCCAGCAGGGACTCGCCTCCCGGCTCGATTTCCAGGCTATTGTTGACCTGGTGGGAGACAAGCTGCGGGAAGTCTTCAAAACTCCCGACCTGGCGATTAATTGGTATGATGAACAAACCAATTTGATCCATTATCTCTACACTTATGAACATGGCAAACGACTAACCAATCTTACAAAATCGCCGACCCCCAATGGTGTCTTGGAGAGGATCATTCAGACCAGGCAGCCGGTTGTTTGGAATACGTTGGAAGAAGGAGATGCGATCAGCCTTTCATTTCCAGGTACCGACACAAGCAAATCCGGGGTTTTTGTAGCCATCATCAGCAGTGACCGTGTGCTCGGTTTGATTGGACTTGAAAATTATGAGCGCGAGTATGCCTATGGAGAATCTGAACTGCGCCTGCTGACAACCATTGCCGCCTCGCTGGGCTCCGCTCTTGAAAATGCCCATCTCTTCGACGAAACCCAGCGCCTGCTCAAGGAGACCGAACAACGCGCCGCTGAACTGGCCGTCATAAACAGCATCCAGGGTGCACTGGCCGCCAAACTGGACATCCAGTCCATTTACGAGGCAGTCGGAGACAAGCTGAGCGAGATCTTCCCAGATGCAGATGTTACGCTTCGAATCTTGGACCGGCAAGCGAAACTTATCCATTTTCCTTACAGCCGGGAGCGCGGCCAACGAATCAATATCTTACCTGCAGAGTATAAGACAGGCGTACAATGGCATGTGATTGAGACCCGCCAGCCACTGCTCATCAACGAGAACCTGGAAGAAGAAACCGCCAAATTGGGCAGTTTTACTCTCCCGGGCACGGAAACCGAGAAATCCGGGTTGTATGTCCCGCTGACTTCCGGCATTGAGGCAATTGGGATGGTCGCCTTGACAAATTTGGAACGGGAACATGCCTTTTGCGCAGCGGACCTGCGCCTGCTCACGACGGTTGCCAACTCAATGAGCGTGGCGCTCGAGAACGCCCGTCTCTTTGACGAAACCCAGCGCCTGCTCAAGGAGACCGAACAACGCGCCGCTGAACTGGCCGTCATCAACAGTATCCAGCAGGGACTGGCCTCAGAGTTGGACTTCCAAGCCATTGTAGACCTGGTGGGCGATAAACTACGCCAGGTACTGAACACAGGCAATATCGGCATCCGCATCTTTGACCCTCAAATGAACCTGGTGAACTTCCCGTACACATACGAAAACGGGCAACGAATGGCCTTTGAGTCGATACCTCTTGGAGATAAGGGATTTTCGGCCCATATCTTTCGCACGCGTGAGACGCTGGTCATCAATGAGAATTTTAAGCAAGCGTCAGAGAATTATGGCAGTTCCATCTTGCCGGGTTCGGTTATTGAAAAATCATCACTCTTTGTGCCATTGGTGGTGGGCGACCAGGTGCGCGGTTTAATAAATACATATGACTTTGAACAAGAGGGCGCTTTTAGAGACTCGGATGTGCGCCTCCTGCAAACCATTGCCAATAGCATGAGCGTCGCTCTCGAGAACGCCCGTCTCTTTGACGAGACCCAGCGGCTGCTCAAGGAGACCGAAGAACGCAACGCGGAACTGGCGGTCATCAACAGTATCCAGCAGGGGCTGGCCGCCGAGTTGGACTTCCAGTCCATTATAGACCTGGTAGGCGACAAACTGCGAAAGGTGCTGAACACCGGTGATATCGGCATCCGCTGGTATGACACTAAGGCGAACCTCATCCATTTTCTCTACGAGTATGAGCACGGTCAGCGTCAATTCGTACCCCCTAGCCCGCCATGCAGCCCGGTCGAGTTCAAGATGATTGAGACCCGCCTACCTGTAGTATTAAACAGTCGGGCCGCGAAGGCAGAGGCAGGCGTAAAAACCATTCCCGGCACCGATGAAAGCCAGTCGGGGATCATGGTACCAATAATTGGTTCCGACCGGGTCATTGGTTGCCTTATTGATGAAAATTACGAACGGGAGAACGCCTACAGCGAAGCGGACGTCCGTCTGCTTCAGACAGTGGCCGCCACCATGGGCGTTGCGCTCGAAAATGCCCGTCTCTTCTCCGAGACCCAGCGCCTGCTCAAGGAGACCGAAGAACGAAACGCGGAACTGGCGGTCATCAACAGTGTGCAAGCCGCCCTCGCCGCCGAACTCAACATTCAGGGCATCTACGACGCGGTTGGCGACAAGATCCGCGAAATCTTCCATCAAGGTGATATCGGCATGACCATCTATGACCCGCAGACAAACCTGGTGCACTTCCCGTATCTATACGAAAATGGGCAACGGATCACCGTTGAGTCTCATCCACTTTGGCATAATGGTTTTAACGCCCACGTCCTGCACACCCGCGAGACGCTGGTCATCAACGAGAACATGGCACAGGCAATGGATAAGTTTGGCAGTTTAACCCTGCCTGGCACAGAGATGGAAAAATCAGGGGTCTATGTGCCACTGGTGGCGGGCGACCAGGCGCGCGGATTGATCTCACTGATTAACATGGAGCGCGAACACGCCTTCAGCGACTCGGATGTGCGCCTCCTGCAAACGCTGGCCAACAGCATGAGTGTGGCGCTCGAAAATGCGCGTCTCTTTGATGAGACCCAGCGGCTGCTCAAGGAAACCGAACAACGCAATGCCGAGCTGGCGGTCATTAACACCGTGCAAGCCTCCCTTGCCTCAGAACTCAACATGCAAGGCATCTATGATGCGGTGGGCGATAAGATCCGGACGATCTTCAACCAGGCAGATGTGAGCATCCGCATCTATCACCCTCAGACGGGTTTGATACACTTCCCGTATAATTTTGACGATGGGGAACGGGTTGCCGTTGAGTCTCATCCCCTTCGGGATAAGGGATTTAATGCCCACGTCCTGAGCACCCGTGAGACCCTGGTCATCAATGAAAATATGGCGCAAGTAATGGAAAAGTACGGCAGTACCATCCTACCTGCCACTTCAATAAGCAATAGCGCCCCGCACATTGAAGGGGAGCAAGGATCAGCAGTCTACGTGCCGTTGGTAACCGGTGACCAGGCACGCGGGCTGATCGTTATTAGCTGTAAACCCGAGCATGCCTATAGCGACCCGGACGTGCGCCTTCTGCAAACGCTAGCCTCGTCCATGAGTGTCGCACTTGAAAACGCGCGCCTGTTTGCAGAAACCAGACGCCTGCTGGAGGAAACCGACCAGCGTGCGAAAGAACTGGCAGTGATCAATGCCGTCCAGCAAGGACTGGCTGCGCAATTGGACATGCAAGCCATCTATGACCTGGTGGGTGAAAAGATCGGAGAGATCTTTTCAGCCGATGTGGTCGGCATTTCTCATTATGATCGATCTCAAAACCTGCTGCGGATCCCATACATGTTGGACCACGGTGAGCGTTATGTTAATGAAGTCAAGCCGCCCTCCGATTATCAGCAGCAAATGCTGCAATTGCGCCAGCCACTGCTGTTCCACACATTCGAAGAAATGGAGCAACATCTCGGCAAATTCGGCACTCGCATGGAAAAAGAAAATGTTGGCGGACCTACGGAGGACAACTCTTCCATATTTGTCCCGCTGATGATCGGATCCGAAATAACAGGCGGTATTTCCATTGGCAAGCTGCAGGAGTATGCATTCGACGAATCTGATGTTCGCCTGTTGACGACGCTTGCCGCTTCTATGAACGTCGCCCTTGAAAATGCGCGCCTGTTCGGTGAGACTCAGCGCCTGCTCAAGGAGACCGAGCAGCGCGCCACCGAGCTGGCAATCATCAATAGCGTGCAGGAGGCATTGGCATCTAAGCTGGATATGCAAGCCATCTTTGACCTGATCGGTGACAAGATCCAGAGCATGTTCAGTGCGCCAATCGTGACCATCAGTACATTTGATCATGAAAAGCAAGTCACGCGTTTGGATTACGCTTTTGAAAATGGTGTGCATGTATCTGACAGCGAGTTGCTTCCCTATAATCTGATGACGAAGCATCTCATCGCCACCCGCCAACCAGTGGTGATCAATGAGAACAGCCTAGAGGCGTCAGATCGGTATGGATTATCGATAATTAATGGAACACAGGAACCAAAGTCTTTGATCTATGTTCCCTTTGGGACGGGTGAGCAAGTTAATGGTAGCTTCAGCCTGCAAAACTTTGAGCGCGAAAACGCCTTCTCAGAATCTGATGTGCGGTTATTACAAACGCTGGCAGGCAGTATGGGTATCGCGATCGAGAATGCACGCCTATTCGGTGAGACCCAGCGCCTGCTCAAGGAGACCGAGCAGCGCAACGCCGAGCTGGCCATCATCAACAGTGTACAAGCCGCCCTCGCAGCTGAACTTAACATTCAGGGCATCTACGACGCGGTCGGCGACAAGATCCGCGAGATTTTTGATGCCAACACAGTCGTGCTTGTTACATTCGATCACGAAAAAGGATTGATGCACCGCCGCTATGTCATCGAGAAGGGCGAGCGCTTTTACGTTGAACCGGGACCTGTGCCTAAAATCTGGGCAGAATTTGTTCGACAAGGACGATTGGTGTTGGTCAACAACAACGCTGCCGCGGTCTTGCACCAGATAGACCCGGAATTCAAAGCGCCTGTGGGCGAACTCCCCAAATGCTATTTGACTGTTCCATTGATGATGAAAGGCGAAATGCGCGGCGCCATCAGCCTGCAAAATGTTGACCGCGAGAATGCGTTTACAGATTCGGACGTCCGTCTACTCGAAACACTCGCGAACTCGATGAGCGTCGCTCTCGAAAACGCGCGTCTCTTCTCTGAGACCCAACGCCTGCTCAAGGAGACCGAACAGCGCGCGAAAGAACTCGCGGTCATCAACAGCATCCAGCAAGGGCTTGGCGCGCAGTTGGACATGCAAGCCATCTACGATCTGGTGGGCGACAAGATTCGCGATATTTTCGACGCGCAGGTGGTTTCGATCGGCACGGGTGAAGTATCGACTGGCATTGCTTACACCAACTATCTCATCGAGAAGGGTCAACGCATCCATCCGGAACCAGGACCGTTTAGCAGCATCACCAAACATTTGATCCAGACACGCAAGCCTTTATTGCTCAACAATCCAGGACAGTTTGAAGAATTCGGAGGGAAGATTGTGCCAGGAACTGAACCCTCCCAGTCTGGTCTATTTGTCCCGCTCATCATCGGTGAAGAGTTAAAGGGCATTATCTCGCTGCAAAACGTGGACCGCGAAAATGCGTTCACCGAATCGGACATGCACCTGCTGACGACTCTCGCCTCGTCTATGAGCGTTGCCCTCGAAAACGCGCGTCTCTTCAATGAAACCCAGCGTCTGCTCAAGGAGACCGAGCAGCACGCCGCCGAACTGGCGACGGTCAACACCCTCAGCCAGGCCCTAGCCTCTGCCACCGAGCTTAATGCACTGATCGAATTGACCGGTGAGCAGATGCGAAAGACATTCAAAGCGGATATCGTCTACGTAGCTCTGCTCGACATGCAGGCCAGGATGATCCACTTCCCATACGCATATGGTGAACAATTAGCATCTTTACCGCTGGGCGAAGGGTTAACCAGCAGGATCATCCGGACCGGAGAACCACTTCTAATCAATAAGAACATGGATGCCCAGCGCGCCTCCCTGGGGGTCACATTGTCCGGAAAGGAAGCCCTTTCCTACCTGGGTGTGCCCATTATCGCCAGCAAACAGGCCATCGGCGTGATCAGTGTACAGAGCGTTGCGCAGGAAGGCCAGTTCGATGAGGACGACATGCGCCTGCTGACCACCCTGGCCTCCAACGTGGGAGTGGCGATCGATAAAGCGCGCCTCTACGCTGAAATCCAGCGGCGTGCCCGTGAGGCGGCCGCAATTGCGGAAGTTGGCCGCGAGATCTCTGCCACCCTCGAGCTGTCCATCGTCCTGGAACGCATCGCTGCCCGCGCCAACGACCTGTTGAAAGGCGACTCCAGCGCAGTCTATCTGCCGGATGACGAGGGTAAGGACTTACGCGCGATTGCAGCCGTGGGGGCGAACGCCAGCCAGATCCTGCAGGACACAGTAATACTGGGCGAGGGGATCATCGGCGATATCGCCCAGCGGGGAGTGGCCGAACTGCTGGGAGATGCCTCCCGGGACCCGCGCGCCCGGCAGATCCCCGGCACACCCCTCCCCGAAGTTGCCGAGCGGATGATGCTGGCGCCCCTGCTGGCTGGCGAACAGGTGACCGGCATGATGGCAGTCTGGCGCGAGGGAGGCGAAGAGTTCACCCAGTCGGAGCTCGAATTCCTGACCGGCCTTTCCCGGCAGGCGGCCATTGCCATCCAGAACGCCCGCCTGTTCACTGAAAGCCAGAACGCACGCCAGGAAGCCGTGTCAGCCAATACCTCCAAGAGCGCCTTCCTGGCAATGATGAGTCACGAGATCCGTACACCCATGAACGCGGTCATCGGCATGAGCGGCATCCTGCTGGATACCGAACTCACCAGCGAGCAGCGCGAGTTTGCCGAGATCATCCGCAACAGCGGAGACGCCCTGCTGGGCATCATCAATGACATCCTGGACTTCTCCAAGATCGAAGCCGGGAAAATGGACCTCGAGAACCAGCCCTTTGATCTGCGCGAAGTGGTGGAAAGCGCCCTCGACCTGATCGCCCCCAAGGCGGTCGAAAAAGGTCTGGATATTGCCTATATCCTCGAAAATGACGTCCCGCCAGCCATCCTGGGGGACGTTACCCGCCTGCGCCAGGTGCTGATCAACCTGCTTGGCAATGCAGTCAAGTTCACCGAGAAGGGCGAGGTAGTTGTAAACGTTTCCCGTGCCAATAAGAAACTTACCGGAAAACGTGATAAAGTATTATTGGAATTTTCTGTCCGCGATACCGGCCTCGGCATCCCTCCTGACCGCATGGGGCGCCTGTTCCAATCTTTCAGCCAGGCCGATTCGTCCACCTCGCGCAAGTACGGCGGCACCGGCCTCGGGTTGGCCATTAGCAAACTACTGACAGGCATGATGGGCGGCAAGCTTTGGGCTGAAAGCACAGGCGTTTCTGGAGAGGGGTCGGTGTTCCACTTCACCATCCAGACCGAGGCGGTTGAGATGCCCGAACGAAGCCGCCGGGATGTGCATGGCATCCAGCCAATCTTGAATGGAAAAAGCGTCTTGATCGTGGACGACAATGCCACCAACCGCCGCATCCTGACCCTGCAACTGCACAACTGGGGCCTGCAGACGCGCGACAGCGAATCTCCCAGGGAAGCTTTACAATGGATCAAGCGCGGCGACCCATTCGACCTGGCCATCCTCGACATGCACATGCCCGGCATGGATGGCCTGACCCTGGCCGGCAAGGTCAGAAAACTGCGGGATGCGGAAGCCCTGCCGTTGGTGCTGTTCACTTCCCTTGGCCGGCGCGAGGCGGAAGCCAGCTTCGACCTCTTCGCAGCCTACCTCAGCAAGCCGATCAAACCCTCCCAGCTGTTCGATACGCTGGCCGGGATCTTCGCAGACCAGCCAGCGGAGGAGAAACGGACCGCACCGGCCAAAGTCCAAATGGACCCGGGGATGGCCAAGCGCCACCCGCTGCGCATCCTGCTGGCGGAAGACATCCTTGTAAACCAGAAACTGGCCCTGCGCCTTCTGGAGCAGATGGGCTACCGGGCCGACGTTGCCTCCAACGGTATCGAAGCGGTACAATCGGTGGAGCGCCAGACCTATGATGTTGTCCTGATGGACGTACAAATGCCAGAGATGGATGGCCTGGAGGCTTCCCGGCGCATCTGCGCCCGCTGGCCGCTCGGCCAGCGCCCGACCATCATCGCCATGACCGCCAATGCCATGCAGGGCGACCGCGAAGTGTGCCTGGAAGCCGGCATGGATGACTACGTCAGCAAACCCATCCGCACCGATGAACTGATCAAAGCCCTGATGAATGTGATTCCAATCCAACAAAGGTAGAACATGAAGCCACTATCCGTGATCGATATGCCCACTTTTGAAGCCCTCAAGGAAGCCATGGGCGCAGGTTTTATCAACGAACTGGTCCAGGCTTATTTTGAAGAGACCCCGCAACTGCTGTCAAAACTTCAGCAGGCACTCACAAAACAGGATTGCGAAGCATTCCGGCAGGCAGCCCATTCCATCAAATCCACCAGCAACAGCTTCGGTGCCCTGGAATTCGGTGAGCTGGCGAAGGAACTGGAGATGTTGGGCAGGGAAGCCCGGCTGGAGGGTGCCTCCGGGAAAGTCAAATGGCTTGTGGATGGTTACAAGCCGGTAAAGCAGGCGCTTGAGGAGCTGAGTCATGGCTAACAAAAGCCCGGGCCGCCTGCTGGTGGTGGATGACAACAAGGTGAACCGCCTGCTGCTCGGGCGCAGCCTGGAACAACAGGGTCATACGGTTGAGATGGTCGAGAACGGGCGCCAGGCTTTGGAAATGATGCACACCAAACCCTTCGACCTGGTGTTGTTGGATATAGAAATGCCCGAGATGGATGGCTACCAGGTGCTGGATAAAGTCTCTGTTGACCTGCGACTGCGGGATATTCCAATTATCATCACCTCCGCCCTGGAGGAACTGAGCAGTGTGGTAAAGTGCATTGAAATGGGTGCCGAGGATTACCTGACCAAACCGGTCAACCCGGTGCTGCTCAAAGCCCGTATCGGCGCCAGCCTGGAGAAGAAACGTCTGCGCGACCAGCAGCGTGAACTGATCAGGAAGTTTGCCACCTCCGAAGTGGCCACCGACCTTGAAACCTCGGGCTTTTCCCTGGGTGGCAAATTTGTTGAAGCCACCGTCATGTTTTCCGATATCCGTTCTTTTACCACGATCGTTGAATCCCAGACCCCTGCAGAGACCATCGAACTGCTGAACACCTATTACACCCTGATGTTCGAAGCCATCAGCGACCAGGGCGGGGTGGTCAACCAGATGGTCGGCGACGGGTTGATGGCAATATTCGGAGCTCCCCTGCCCCAGGCTGACCATTGCGAACGGGCCGTGAAGGCCTCCCTGGATATGATCGAGATGATCCAGCTCCTGAATGTGGACCGGCTGGCGCAGGGCAAGGCGGAGATCCGCATCGGGATCGGGATCGCCTCAGGGCAGGTAATCGCCGGGTATACCGGCACCATGCGCCGGGCCACCTATACCTGCGTGGGCGACACGGTCAACCTGGCGGCCCGGATGGAATCGCATACAAAGGTGGTCGGCAAACCCATCCTGATCGACGGCGCCACCCGGAACGCCCTATCCAGCGCTATTAATGTCGGGGAGGAAGGACCTTTTCAACTCAAGGGGAAGACCGTGGAAGTTCAAGTTTTCTCTGTGCCCGTAAGCCAGAAGAATTAAGATGCAACTGCGTAACCTTTCGACCATCCCCCCTTTCGCATCGCTTCCAGCAAAGGAGATCAGCCATTTGGAAGCCACCCTGTCTGCCTCAGGATTCCCGGGCGGCAAGGTACTTTTCCAAGAGGGACACTCGGACGATAAATTCTACATCCTGCTGGAAGGCCATGTGGAAGTGGTCAAATCTCTTGGCAGA
>Ga0315290_10001027_pt1 | contig 19129 bp, 19 predicted proteins | sample YL17G12_0_MG_FD_203627 | JGI IMG/M metagenome (GOLD analysis project Ga0315290, IMG submission 203627) | Sediment microbial communities from Yellowstone Lake, YNP, Wyoming, USA - YL17G12_0 | ecosystem: Environmental > Aquatic > Freshwater > Lake > Sediment | place: USA: Wyoming | collected... | reverse complement strand
ATTTTACAACAATTCGGCTTAAGCAATGTTTGCCATATTGCCCTGCAAAGTTGATTTTTCACCAAGCAAAACCAACAACGTCACTGAACCTTTTGGAATTCGCAGGATATCAGTTTTAATCCCCTCATCACCATAGATATTGCAGAGTTGTTCGAGCTTTCGGTTGAATCTCTCTACTCCGGAAAGCAACTTGGCATTGGACAACAAATTCGCCAGTTTTGACCGAGAATTTGGGTTTCCAGGCGAAACGCCAAGGAGAACAATTAATCTTCCACCTGGTACCAGCGCCCGAGTTATTTCTCTTATTGTTCCCAAGGCAAAAATATAATCGCTGGGAAAAGTTGCAACAATCGTATCGAAACAAGAACTAAATGGGAGATATAGTGACAAACCCCGGACAAGGTTTATTGAAGAGTCATTTAGCTTCAGCTTACGAGAAGCCAGCTTTGCCATTTGAGGGGATTCATCAAGGCCGAAGGTTTGAAAACCCCTACTGGTCAACTCAAGCTGTAAGTGACCAGGACCGAAGCCTAATTCAAGGATTTTCTTCCCTCGCATAAAAGGAATGACTTCCTTCACCCAATTATTCCAATGGCCCAAAGAGACCATCCCTGAAACTAAATCATATGTCCAGGCGAAAGAGTGGTAAAGCAGGTAATAAACAAAACGGAGGAGTTTTTGCAAGAAGCCTGAAAAACAAACAAGGGTTTGACTCGGTAAAGTCAAACCCTTGTTCTCACATTCGGTGGATTATGCTTCGCCGGCTTCAGCGGGTTTCTTGCGGCTGACAGATTTTTTGACAGACTCTACCGTTTCCTCAGCGTACTTGGAGGCTTGCGCGTAGCCTTCTTTGCTGGATTCAACGGCTTTATCGCGCAGTTCGATCGATCGTTCGCCGATCAAAGCGCGTGTTTCTTCTCCCGATTGCGGAGCAAAGAGCAAAGCGACAACCGCACCGCTCAAAGCACCTACCAGGAAACCAACAAAGAATGCACCAAACTCATCACGATCAGCCATAATTATCTCCTTTCTGAGATAGAAGAACAGAATAGATTATTTTTGTTTCAAGCCCATTAATTCCAGCACGCGTTTCAGGCTCGCGAGATATTCGTTCAACTGTATGACCGGTTCCACTAAATTCTCGCCAAGGAATTCAGTCGTACCGCGCAAATTATTGATGGTCTCATTCGTGGATTGAAGCATGGGGCGGACTTCATTCTGGAGAAGGTTTATAAGTGTCGCGACCTGTGCAGTGAGAACAACCACTGCGATGCCCACGATAAACATTTCAACGGCTAAAAAGATAATAAATACATTTTTGATGGCTTCTGTTGGAACGCCAGGTTGAAGCAGAAAGAAGATGATAAGGATAATCAATAAAATGAAAATAATCCCGCCTGCAATTAGGGCAGCGACGATTATTTTCTGTCGTCGGACTACTGCGGGATCCACCTCGGGTGTTGCGGGGACAGGGGGGATTCCAGACTCGGAAGATTGAGGCAGAGGTTGAGGCGAAGATGTTGATTTTGCGACCATATAAACATTATAGCATACCTGAGCAATAGAAACTTTGCCGTCGAAATTTTTAAATGTTGTGAATAAATACTTGACTTTCACCTTTCCTTCTGCTATGCTTACTCTACCGAACGGTCGGTAGGGAGCGTATTAATGTCAATTAGCCGGGATCAAATTCTAGATTCGGCAGCCCAGGTTTTTTGTCAAAAAGGGTATCACGGCGCATCCATGGCGGATATTGCTCAAGCGGTTGGGTTGCAGAAAGCGACTCTTTATCACCATTTCAAAGGCAAACAGGAAATTCTTTCTGAGTTGCTCGACAACGCCCTTTCTCTGGTGACTGATAATATGACTCATGTAATCCAAATGGATTGTCCTCCGGAAGAAAAATTGCATTTAGCGATGAGGACCTATCTCCAAACCCTTTGTGAGCAGTCGAACCTATCTTCAGTATTGATCATGGAATACCGTTCCTTGGACCAGAATTTATATAACCGTCATATTCGAAATCGTGATCGGTTTGAAAAGATGTGGCGGGACTTAATTCAGGAGGGAGTGGGTGCAGGGAAATTCCAGTGCGAGAGCATCCCGATGACCGTCAGGGCTTTGCTCGGAGTGATGAACTGGACCATTAATTGGTATCGTCCAGATGGTAATTTGTCCGCTGAAAGGATTGCTGATCAGTTCGCTGATTTGTTCATGTTAGGGATCGGACCAAGGACCCATTCAAGTCGTAAGAAAACAACACGAGCAGGTTGAAGCTCTTTGTTTTATTTATTCCCGAAAGGAGCATGATATGTATGGTTTTTCACCCACAGAAGAGCAAAAAATGCTTATTGACTCCATCAATAGGTTTGTGAAGGGAGACTTACGTCCCAAGGCTCACGAAGCTGAAGAGAATCGAAACTTGCCGGTAGCATTGATCAAAAAAGGCTGGGAATTGGGCGTGCTGCAAGCTTCAATACCGGAGGCTTATGGTGGTTTCGGGGAAAGGTCTTCGGTAACTGGTGTATTGGCATCTGAGGAATTTGCCTTTGGCGATTTGGCAGGGGCATTTGCCATCATGGCGCCAGCTTTGTTTGTTACCCCGATTCTCTTGTGTGGATCCGAGGAACAGAAAAAGGAGTATGTCACTCCCATTGTCGCGGGCGATTGGATGCCTTACACTGCTGCCTTGATCGAACCTTCCTTCGATTTTGATCCCAATAATCTCAAAACAACTGCGGAGGTGGTGGGTGACGATTACGTTCTGAGTGGAACAAAAACCTACGTACCGTATGCCGCTGAAGCAGAGGCTATGATTGTTTATGCGTCCCTCGGCGACCAAACCCAGGGATTTATCATCCCTAAAGGTACTCCAGGATTGAGCATTTCCGATGAAAGGCAGAATCTGATGGGTGTAAATGCGCTCCCATTATATGAGATCAAACTAGAGAGTGTCCATGTTCCCAAGTCCAGCAGGTTAGGTGAAGCGGATGGGCATGATTTTTCGACAATTCTTGCAGCGCAGAGGATTGCCAATGCTGCTCTGGCGGTAGGGGTAGCGCGTTCCGCTTTCGAGTATGCCCGCGATTACGCCAAGGAAAGGGAAGCGTTCGGAGTGAAAATTGCCCAAAAACAGGCAATCGCCTTTATGATGGCCGAAATGGCGACAGAAATCGAGGCCATTCGTTTGTTGACCTGGGAGGCTGCCTGGAAGGTGGATACCGCCAGGGAAGATGCGCCTGTTGCGGCATTCCTCGCGTCGACGGGTTCGGCAGACATGGCCATGATGGTTACCGATCGTGCCGTACAGATTTTGGGCGGATATGGATACATTCGCGAATACCCGGTTGAGATGTGGATGCGGAATGCGCGCGGTTTTGCCACCTTTACTGGTCTGGCGATTGTTTAGAATAGGAGGCTGACATGCCCATTGAATTTGAAGCTCCCAAGCCGATAATGCAACAACAATTCATGCTTAAGACAGTGGCCGATGAAATGATGAGGCCTCACTCTCGTTATTTCGATGAGCACGAGCATGAGATCCCATTTAGTTACATTGAGTTCATGCATTCAGCCATGCGCGCAACGGGCGCTGGTTCACTCGCCCCCCGTGAGAAAAAAGAGGAGGCTGATGACCCCAACAAGCCGAAGCGTCCTCCAATTGGATATCAGATGCTTGCATCCCTGCTTGAGATGCTGTCTTGGGGCGATGTGGGCATGTATCTTGTCACACCGGGAGGCGGGCTGGGGGCAGCTGCGGTTCAGATGGCGGCATCGGATGAACAGAAATTAAAATTCTTGTCGCGCTTTGGCGAAGAAAAACCAACCTTCGCTGCCATGTGTATGACCGAGGCTCAAGCCGGCTCGGACACTTCTGCCATTCGAACCCGCGCAATCTATAATGAAGTTCCCAAAGAATGGGTCATCAATGGGGAAAAGATCTTTGTGACTGGTGGCGATAAAGCTCTTGTCGATCGAGAGCAATTTGGAAAGGGCTTCATCGTTGTTTGGGCGTCCATCGACCCGACAGCTGGGAGGGCGGGTATGCGTGCATTCGTGGTGGAGGCCGGGACGCCGGGTGTGGCTGTTACAAAGCTCGAACACAAGATGGGAATCCGCTGTTCGGATACGGCAGCCATTTCCCTCGTGGATGTAAGAGTTCCTTTTGACCACATTCTTGGGAGTCCTACTGTTGAGAAGACGACCACTGGCTTCAAGGGAGCCATGGCGACTTTCGATGCGACTCGTCCATTGGTAGCGGCAACCGGCATAGGCGTTGCTCGTGCAGCTTTGGAAGAAGTTAAGAAGATGCTTTCCGAGCAGGGTGTGACGATTCGCTACGGTTTACCTCGACAAAAGCAGACTGCAATTGAGAAAGACATCATTGACATGGACGTCATGCTTCGCTCTGCCTGGTTGATGGTCCTTAAGGCGGTTTGGCTCGCAGATAACAAGCAGCCCAATGCACTCGAGTCTTCAATGAGCAAAGTAAAGGCGGGCGATGTCGTGACCAAAATCACCCAAAAAGCGGTTGAGATGATGGGCCCGCTTGGCTACAGCCGGGAATTTCTTCTGGAGAAATGGTTCCGCGATGCCAAGATAACCGATATTTACGAGGGAACAGGGCAGATCAATCGATTGGTCGTCGCACGGCATTTGCTTGGCTATAGCGGCGCTGAATTGAGATGAGAAAATTGATCACCGGACGAAGTGTAATTATCATCTGACGCGTGTTAATTTGAACCACATCAATATTGTGATATTTATCACTAACAGAAGCCTGACTGGCATGATACCCTAGCAGAATAGGTGAATCATGGCCAATCTGCTTGCGGAACAAATGCTGGTGCTTTTCCTGGTCCTTGCGATCGGGACATGGCTGGGTCAGGTCAAGGTAAAAGGGGTATCTCTTGGCGCGGCTGGGGTGTTATTTGTTGGGCTCGTTTTTGGTCATTTTGGCCTGACCACGCCGAAGGTGCTCATGGATTTTGGCCTGTTATTGTTTGTGTACTCCGTTGGTCTGCAGGCTGGAATGCGTTTTTTTAGGATGTTCCGCCGGAATGGTATTCAATTCATTGTGATAGGCGTTGGCACTGTGTTGGCGGGTGCCATCACTGTAGCCCTTGTTGCCAAGGTAGCTGGTCTTTCATTCGACCTTGCTACAGGACTTTACACCGGAGCTTTAACTTGCACACCTGCCCTTGCCGCTGCGATCGACACAGTCAACAGGCTGGGCATTGGCAACTCTGCGGCTGTGTCGGTTGGATATGGCATTGCATATCCTTTCAGCATGTTCGGAATTGTACTTTTGGTGCAATTTTTACCTAGGCTGCTTAAACGAGATTTGAAAGCCGAGGAAGCTCGTTGGAGGGAGGAACAGGCCAAAGAAACACCTGGCATAATTGCTCGCACCTACCACATCACCAATTCCAATGTGGACGGCAGGCTCGTTAGCGAATTAGACCTGCACCGAATAAGCAGCGTAAATCTCTCTCGAGTCCGGCGAGGTGATAAAGTGTTCGCCGCCACCCCGAAGACACGTTTACAGTTGGGGGATGTGGTCATGGTGGTGGGGCAGGAGACTGAAGTCGCCAAAATGGACGTCGTGTTGGGGAATCAGGTGGATGTGCCCATGGATGTCAATACGGACGTAAGGAGTGTTGATGTGTATGTGTCGGAGGTTTCGCTAACGGGTCGTCGGCTGGCACAGTTGAAACTATGGGAAAGTTATACAGTCGTAGTGACACGAATTCGCAGGCAAGGACTTGAGATTACTCCGACCGGCACCGCCACGCTGGAGATCGGAGACAGCATCCGGATTGTTGGAGAATCAGCCGCTGTAGAAGAATTTGTCAGGCTGGTCGCAGGCAAGCCTTCAAGAGCTGATGAAACGCAGATGGTTACATTCCTACTTGGTCTGGTGTTGGGAGTTTTACTTGGCAGCATCTCGATACCCTTTCCAAATGGGATGGTATTACGGCTCGGGAATGCCGGCGGTGTATTTTTAGTCGGCTTATTAATTGGGCACTTCGGGCATATTGGCACTCTTCGTTTATGGGTGCCTCCCGCGGCAAGAAACATTACCAGGGAATTAGGGCTGATGTTATTTATGGCAGGTGCTGGCACGACCGCCGGCGTGTACCTCGTGGACATTGTCCAGCAAAGTGGTTGGAGTTTGGTCGCAATAGGATTACTCGTGACCACTGTTTCCACTTTAACCGCTTTAGCATTGATGATGACCGTATATCGCATGACCCTTTTATCCATTATGGGCACATTAAGTGCGACCATGACTAATCCGCCGGCACTTAATGCCTCTCAATCTCAAGCAGAAACTGATCTACCTACGGTGGCTTACGCAACTGTTTATCCGGTGGCATTGATCTTCAAAATTTTAATCGCACAAGTCCTGGTGGAAATATTAAGTAAATATCCCCATTGATTTGCTTTAATGGGGTATTTGTCTACGGGAATATTGTTTTAATCGCAAAAGGAGGAGAAATGGATTATCAAATTCACAAGGCTGTAGTAGTGGGTTCAGGGACCATGGGAGCAGCACTGGCGGCACATCTCGCCAACGCGGGGGTTTCTGTCACCTTAATGGATATTGTTTCGAATAGGTTATCTCCTGAAGAAGAAAAAGCAGGACTGAGCCTTAAGGATAAGTCAGTGCGTAATCGCATTGTCAATCAGGGGTTGGAACGAGTACAAAAGTCCAAGCCCGCCAGTTTCTTTTCATCGGATGGTTATGCTCTGGTTAAGACCGGCAACCTCGAAGATGATTTCGAAATAATTACCGAGGCGGATTGGGTCGTCGAAGCAATAGTTGAAAACTTGAAAATTAAACAATCCCTGATGAAGCGTATCGATAAGATTCGCAAACCAAAGGCTATTGTTTCGTCAAATACTTCAGGCATCCCGCTAAAGAAGATTTCCGAAGGGCTTACCAATGGATTTAAGCAGCATTTTCTTGGGACGCACTTCTTCAACCCCCCGCGGTATCTGAAGCTACTAGAAGTGATCCCAACTTCCGATACACTCCCCGCTGTAACAGAATTTATCAGCCGTTTTGGGGAATATCGACTAGGCAAGGGAATTGTCCAATGCAAGGATACGCCAAACTTCATTGGAAACAGGCTGGCATTTGGCACAGGTGCTTTTGCTTTGAATTTCATTATCCAGAATGGATACACCGTAGATGAAGTGGATGCCATCACAGGACCATTGATGGGTCGGCCCAGGACCGCCACTTTCCGTTTGATTGACCTCGTCGGTGTTGACGTCTGGGAGCATGTCGGGAAGAACCTTGCCCCGGCAATTCCAAAGGATAAGCTGGCTCAAAAATATCTCGCAGCAGAAAAATCGACCAAGCTCATTCACGCGATGGTTGAAAAATCCTGGCTGGGGAACAAAACTAAAATTGGTTTTTATAAGGAGATTCGTACTGCGGAGGGCAAGAAAGAATTTTTGTCGTTGAATCTGGAAACCCTCGACCATGAACCGCCTAAAAAGATCCGGTTCGATGCGATCGGGAAAGCCAAGGATGTGGAGAATCTTGGAGAACGGATGAGGATTCTTCTTGGTGAAGACGATAAGGCTGCCCGACTGGTGAAGGCATTGACTTACCAGGGCTTTCAATATGCTGCGCATATCATTCCTGAAGTCGCTGATTCGCCGATGCCTTTGGACGACGCCATTCGCTGGGGGTTTGGTCATGATGCCGGGCCATTTGAAATATGGGATATCTTGGGAGTCAAGCAGACGGTAAAGGTGATGACTGAAGCAGGATTCCCTCCAGCCAAATGGGTAGAGAAAATGCTGACGACAGGAATTAAAACCTTCTATAAATATGACAAGGCCGGGTCGAAGGTTTCCGTTTACAACGTTAAGAAGAAAGAATACGTTCCTTTCCCGAAGACACACAGTCTGGTCACTTTGAGTGATGCGAGACAAGCAAGAAAACTGATCACTGAGAATGCGGGTGCAAGCCTGTTTGATATCGGCGACGGCGTCGCATGTGTTGAGTTCCATACCAAGATGAATGCGCTCGACGACGACATTTTTGAGATTCTGCGGGAGGGGTTGGACCGCACGGAAAAGGATTTTACAGGATTAGTGGTTGGCAATGAAGCTGAGAATTTTTCCGCTGGAGCGAACCTTTTCATGGTGGTGGTGGCAGCCCAGCAAGGGATGTGGGAAACACTTGATTCGGCGGTCAGAAAATTACAGAATCTTAACATGCGGATGCGGTATTTCCCAAAGCCTGTGGTGGTCGCTCCCGCCGGGTTGGCTTTGGGCGGCGGATGCGAAGTGACCATGCATGGTTCGCGAGTCGTGGCTGCAGGTGAGTTGTACGCCGGCCTGGTGGAATTAGGAGCTGGAGTCATCCCGGCTGGTGGTGGAACAAAGGAAATGGTCCGCAGATTGGTCAATCCGCCGATGAAGACACCCAATACAGATGCGCTTCCGTTCCTGATGCGAGTTCTGGAACAAGTTGGCCAAGCAAAGGTGGCAACCAGTGCCGAAGAAGCGCGTCAGTTCGGCATATTGACCCCGGGTGACAGGATTGTGATGAACCGAAGGCATTTAATGACCGAGGCGAAACGGGAAGTATTGGCAATGGCCGCTTCCGGTTATCGCCCTTCTGCACCTGAAAAGGTTTATGCCGCCGGCAGGGAGGCGCTGGCTGCTATGCGGGTCGGTCTCCATATGTATAAACTTGGACTTCAGATCACTGAGCACGATGCGGTCATTGCTAACAAGCTGGCCTATGTGATGACGGGCGGTGACTTGAGCAAACCTGCCTGGGTCAGCGAACAATATTTCCTTGACCTCGAACGCGAGGCTTTTTTATCGCTTTGCGGCGAGGAAAAGACTCAGGCTCGGATGTGGTCCCTACTTCAATCTGGCAAGCCGTTACGCAACTAGGAGGCTGAGATGAACATTCGTGATGCTGTGATTGTCGCCGCTGCGCGAACTCCCGTCGGAAAGGCAAAACGAGGCAGTTTGGCAACCGTTAGACCGGACGAAATGGCTGCATTAGTCGTTCAGGATTTACTCAAACGAGTACCCACGCTCGACCCCGCCGAAGTTGACGATGTGATATTGGGATGTGCTTTCCCCGAAGGCGAACAAGGTCTAAATATGGCGAGGACTGTCGCCTTGCGGGCAGGATTGCCTTTTACGGTTAGCGGGGAAACGATAAATCGGTACTGTTCATCGGGGTCGCAGTCGATCGCTCATGCAGCTTTTGCCATCATGACCGGTCAGATGGAGGTGGCTGTAGCCGGCGGCGTCGAGTCGATGAGTCTAATCCCGATGGTGGGATATAAATTCGCTCCAAATCCGTATTTTGCCAATGAAAACCCCGATGTTTTCACAGCAATGGGCCTTACCGCAGAAAATGTCGCTGAACGATATTCTATTTGTCGCGAGGACCAGGATGCCTTTGCATTACGGAGTAATCAGCTTGCATCAAAGGCAGTCTCGTCAGGGATGTTTGATCCAGAACTGGTTTCAGTCGATGTGGAAGTAAATGAGGCGATCGATGGCAGACCTGTCACACGAAAATTTAAAGTAACACACGATGAAGGACCTCGCGCGGATACAACTCTGGACGCCTTGTCCAAGCTGAAACCTGCATTTAAAGAAGGTGGGACAGTGACCGCAGGAAATTCATCTCAAATGTCGGACGGCGCTGCGGCTGTGATCGTCATGTCAACTGAAAAGGCGGAAGCGCTTGGGTTAAAACTACTGGTAAGGTTTGTTTCCTTTGCAACCGGAGGCGTCCCCGCGGAGCTGATGGGGATCGGTCCGATCGCCGCCATCCCTAAGGCGTTGAAATTGGCTGGGCTGAAACTGGAAGATATTGATTTGTTTGAAATCAACGAAGCATTTGCTTCCCAATCCCTGGCTGTGGTACACGAGTTGGGAATCGACCAGGATAAGGTGAATGTCAATGGAGGTGCAATAGCTCTAGGACATCCACTGGGCTGTACCGGCGCAAAGTTGACGACGCAGCTTATTTACGAAATGGCGAGACGCAAGTCAAGATATGGCATGGTCACGATGTGCATTGGTGGTGGAATGGGCGCTGCGACCATATTTGAAAACCTGCAACTGGGTTAGGCACCAAGGTTTGGAATTCTGTATAATATGGAAGTAAATATAAATCCTGATAATAACAAAGGAGACTCAACGATGGCTGACATTACGATTGCAGAGTTGATGGCTAAGATGCCCAAGGCGTTCATCCCCGAAAAAGCTCAGGGTTTGGATACTGTCCTTCAATTTAAATTTACAGGCCGGGAAGCGGGAGATTGGTACGCCGTGATAAAAGATGGTGCTGTCACCGTGGAACAAGGCACGCATCCCAGCCCCAAGATGACTCTCACGGCGGATTCAGATGATTACATTGCTTTGTTTACGGGGAAACTTGATCCGATGCAGGCATTCATGGCAGGCAAGCTGAAACTTCAAGGTGACTTGAACCTCGCTATGAAGATGACCCAGTTCTTCAAAATGAAATAAGGGTATTACTCCAAAAAAAAAGACCGGGCGCTGAAATGAGCGGCGCCTGGTCTTTTTAAGGTTCTGTTTATTTTAATTCCCAATAAAGAAGATTAAGCGTAGAGACCCCAATCCAGGGATGTCGGGTCTTCCATCATCGAAAAATCCCAAACATCAATCCCCATTTCAACAACAACCGGCATATTCAAGCCTTCCTGGGCTTTTTGGCGGGTCATGTCCACCATTGCGGGGCCATAGGGACAAAAAGGAGTGGTGAGTATCATCTTAAGCCTGCCGTTCTTTTCCTCGATTTGCACATCGCGTACCAAGCCAAGTTGTATGATGTTCAGGCCAATTTCCGGATCGACGACCTCGGAAAGCTTTTCACGGACTTTCTGAACCGTATCTGGGTGTGTATCGTGGATGGTCCACTTTAATTCGTTAACCGGAGTTTCGCTCATTGTATATTCTCCGCAGGGATTTGGACAACATAAGTGCAATGCGCTGCTCCGCTCAAAATACATTGAACTTTATTGGCTGGGACAGCAAGTATTTTTGAAATCAATGTTTGATCAACGGTACACACTTCCGGGTGGATATGTCCAACCTGGAGATAGGGGCAGGTTATTTCGTGAATCAAATAATCCTGACCTTTTCTTTCCCATTCCACTACAAAACCTTCCTCACTTAATAAATCCTTCATGACATTCAAGCGATCTTCTACACTTAATCCCTTTAGTTGATCTTCATGTTCGGATGCAAGGTTAATAGCGACCTGCTTGAACATATCGCTCACAACGGGCTGTGGAAGCTGCTCCTTCATCTGGCTCAACAAACGGGTGGTTAACCTGAGATAGCGCGTGGGAAATTTTTCCATACCATCTTCAGTGAGAGAATACACCAATCGCGGTCGCCCAACCCCGTGACGTTCCTCGTCAGCCGAAATCAATCCTTCCGCCTGCAGATTTGAAATATGGTGTCTGACGGAGATGGGATTTATGCCTATCACATCCGCGAGTTCATTGATGGTCGAACGCGGATGATGAAGAAGTGATTCTAAGATTCTTTCGCGAGTGCTTTTCATATTTTATTAATCGATTTTAGGTAACCAAATTCCTTATTTGGAGTATATCAGTCCCCATTGGACTTGTCAATATTATAGATAAATATCATAAATATCTGTTCTGCCGGAGAAATTACTCAATTCTCTTCGGTTTAAGAGGGTTTACCTTGCTTAATAATATACTAGAAAATTATCATAAATATTGACATTTTGCCTCCAATTTGCTATAATACCGTCTGACTTGGATGGATAAGAGTTAGCCTCGAAGGAGACAGTATGTCGGAATTAGTGATTAAGAATCTGCATGTCAGCATCGAATCCAAAGAGATTCTAAAGGGACTTGATTTGACTGTTAATCAGGGAGAAGTCCACGCGATCATGGGTCCGAATGGGACTGGCAAATCGACGCTGGCTTATACATTAATGGGTCATCCCAATTACACGGTAACGGAAGGGGAAATCTGGTTCAAAGGTAAGAATATCCTTGAGCTGGAGCCTGATGAACGATCCCGGGAAGGAATTTTCCTTGCTTTCCAGTATCCTGTTGCGATTCCGGGCGTCACTGTCGCCAACTTCCTTCGAACCGCAATCAATTCCCGCAGGCGGATCAAAAATTCAGAGGACAAGGGAATCCCGATCCCTGAATTTCGGAAGATGCTCAAGGAGAAGATGGAACTCTTGAAGATGGATTCCGCGTTTGCCGGTCGTTACCTCAATGATGGGTTTTCAGGCGGCGAGAAGAAACGTGCGGAAATTCTTCAGATGGCAGCCCTGAAGCCTGAAATGGCCATTCTTGACGAGACTGACTCCGGCCTGGATATTGATGCATTAAGGATTGTTGCGGACGGCGTCAATGCCCTGAGCGGCCCCGACCTTGGCGTCCTGGTCATTACTCATTACCAACGCTTATTAAATTACATTAAACCGCAGTTTGTGCATATCATGATGGGCGGCCGCATCGTCGAGTCGGGTGGTCCGGAACTTGCATTGCATCTCGAAGAGCAGGGGTACGATTGGGTGCGAGAGAAATACGAAGAACCTGCAGCCTGAATTTAGAGAAAAGTCTAGTTTATTAACAGATAGCTCGGGTAACTTTTATTGGAGCAACCATGACTGAGGATGTGAAAATACTCGAAGGTTTGGGCGATTACAAATACGGATTTCACGATCCGGAGAATTATGTTTTTAAGTCAGAGAGAGGATTGAGCCGGGAAGTAGTGGAAAATATCTCCCGGATGAAGGGGGAGCCCGGATGGATGCTTGAATTCAGGTTGAAGGCGCTAACGCATTATCTGAGCCGGCCCATGCCCAAATGGGGACCTTCCCTGGATGAATTAAATCTTGACCAGATTTTTTATTATGTAAAACCTACCGAGAAAAGTGAAAAATCCTGGGATGATGTGCCGGATGATATAAAACGTACTTTTGACAAGCTGGGCATCCCGGAAGCTGAGCGGAAATTCCTGGCGGGCGTTGGTGCGCAATATGAGTCCGAAATGGTTTATCACTCCGTTCTGGAGCATCTTGAAAAGCAAGGTGTCATCTTCCTTTCGATTGAAGATGGGCTTAGGCAATCCCCTGACCTATTTCGCGAATATTTTGGGACAGTGATACCCATTGAAGACAATAAATTTGCCGCCCTCAATAGCGCAGTTTGGTCGGGTGGTTCTTTTGTTTACGTCCCCAAGGGGGTGAAGGTGGATTTGCCTTTGCAGGCGTACTTCCGCCTGAACACTGCCAACGTCGGGCAGTTTGAGCGGACCTTAATTATTGTCGATGAAGGCGCGTCAGTGCATTATGTTGAAGGTTGCTTTCTTGAAGGCGCACGTGTCCGTACCCGCACAGGTGAAAAAGTTATCGAATCGGTACAGGTTGGTGATGAAGTGTTGACCCATCTGGGACGTTATCGCCGAGTTTATCATACTCAGAAACGCCCATATCATGGCAATATTTACAATATTCGTTTTTTTGGTGACAGTGATCGCCAGTTGCGTGTCACCGCTGAACATCCTTTGCTGGTTGTGACTCGCGAACGCGCCACCGAAATTAACAAAGAATTTACTATTACCTGGAAGCGCGCGGATAATGTCAAGATTGGGGATTACCTGGCCATCCCGGTTCCCCAGCTCGTTTTGGAAACCGTTACTGCTGGCATTGATATTCCCCTCGGGCGCGGACAGCACAAGCCAGTTGAGCGTCATGTCGGTTTCCCGCTGGAACCGGACTTTTTCCGTTTGCTCGGTTATTACTTTGCTGAAGGGCATGTGGATAATGAGCACTTTCTCACATTCTCATTCAATGCAGATGAAACCAAATACCTTTCCGATGCCACCACGCTGATCGAGCGATATTTCGGCAAATCGCCGATTGCTAACCGCCCGCGTCATAACGGACAAACTTTGGTTCTTTCATCGACAGAGGCGGCGCGCGCTTTTGCCCGTGCATTTGGCGAAAATGTCTACAATAAACACGTACCGGATTGGATTTTGAGCGCCCCGCTTGAACTGCTGGCGGCCTTCGTGCGTGGGATGTGGCAGGGTGACGGGAGCTATGACTCCCGCAAGAACATGTTTCGCTACAACACGATTTCTACCAGTCTGGCGTATGCCTTCCGTGATGTCCTGTTAAGATTGGGCATCGCCGCCTCGGTCAACCTTCAAAAACGCACGGCTCCCCGCAAGGATATTTATGCAGTGGTCATCTCATCACCATTCAACTCACAATTTGGCAAGCTGGTTGGTCTGGATGCTCCAGCCGGTGAACTAAGCGGTTCACTCTTCCAGATCGATGAGAATTTCCTTTATGTTCCAATTCGCGATATTTCAATCGATGAACAGGAAACAGAAGTTTACAACTTCTCAGTCGAAGAAGACGAAACCTACGTTTGTGAGGGCGTAGTTTCCCACAACTGCACTGCTCCGCAGTACACAACTAATTCCTTTCACAGCGGCGTCATTGAGATTATTGTAAAAAAAGGTGCCCGCTCGCGTTATTCGACCATTCAGAATTGGTCAACTAACGTATTCAACCTGGTTACCCAAAGAGCCAAAGTATATGAGAACGCCACGCACGAATGGGTGGATGCCAATCTAGGCTCAAAGTTGACCATGAAATACCCATCCTGTTATTTAATGGAATCCGGCGCGCATGGCGAGATGCTTTCCATGGCCTTTGCAGGTCCAGGACAAATCCAGGATGCGGGGACAAAAATGGTCCATTTCGCACCGAACACAACCAGCAAAGTGATGTCCAAATCGATATCAAAGGGTGGCGGTCGCGCTTCTTTCAGAGGATTACTTAAAGTCTATAAGGGAGCCAAAGGCGCAAAATCCAGCGTGGTCTGTGACGCCCTGCTGCTTGATCCTAAGTCACGCTCAGATACCTATCCTTCCATCGAAATTGACGAGGAGGATGTTTCCATCGGACACGAGGCCTCCGTTTCCAAAGTTGGAGAAGAGCAGCTTTTCTACCTGATGAGCCGCGGCTTAAGCGAAGAGGAAGCGACCACCATGGTGGTTTCCGGTTTCATCGAACCATTGGTGAAGGAATTGCCCATGGAGTATGCGGTCGAGATGAACCGGTTGATCCAGCTCCAAATGGAAGGATCAATTGGCTAGCATGGAAGAGAAACCTAAAGTTGTCGTGACTCACTCCCGGCGAACCGAATCGGCTTCCCGCGAATTTGCTTTCACTCAAGCGGATATTCCCGTTTCAGACGGACAGAGTGATTCGTATCGCAACCGGGCCTGGGAATCGTTTAAGCGGTTGCCGTTACCAACTTTGAACGATGAAGCATGGCGTCGGACCGATATCCATTCAATGCCCGTCGAGTCTTTCAAATTACCGGCTGATAACGCCTTTCTTGATTTGCCATCCATTCCAAAAAGTTTACTTCAGCCCCTCGTTTCTGATCAGCAGGGTGGGCAGATCGTTCTATTGCCAGGCGGCGCAAGTGTTCAATTGGACAAGAAATTGTCTGAGAAAGGCGTTGTTTTCGCTGACTTGAAGACTGCCCTGAAGGAACATCCTGGCTTGGTGGAAAAAATCCTCGGCCAAACAGTCAATGTCGAAGAAGGAAAATTTGCTTCCCTCGCAGGTGCGTTCACTCAAAACGGAATTCTGCTCTATGTTCCTAAGAATATTCAGGTTGACGACCCTCTCCATTCGATATTATGGGGACCTGGGATCAATCTAGCACATCTATCTCATTTACTTGTATGGATAGACGAGGGTGCATCAGCAACTTATGTCCATGAATCCGCTTCTCCTACCGAGAATGGACACACCATGCATGCCGGGTTGGTGGAGATCATAGTTGGCAGTGGTGCCAATCTTAAATTTGTTGAATTGCAATCCTGGGGTACACACGTCTGGAATTTTTCACATGAACGCGTCCGTGTTGAGCGAGGGGGCAACCTCGATTGGATATTCGGGGCAGTCGGTTCGAGGTTGACCAAGAATTTTTCCGAGCTTGACCTGGCAGGCGAAGGAGCTGTCGGGCGTATGTCAGGTTTTTACTTCACGGATGGATCCCAGCACCTGGATCACGACACGCAACAGAATCACCTAGCCCCGCATACGACGAGTGACCTGTTATTTAAGGGAGCCTTGAAAGATAAGAGCCGGTCCGTCTGGCAGGGCATGATCTACGTCGCGCCGGATGCACAGAAAACGGATGGCTATCAGGCAAATAGGAATTTGGTCTTAAGTGAGGCTGCTCGCGCGGATTCAATTCCCGGTTTGGAGATTTTAGCAGATGATGTGCGCTGTACGCATGGTGCCACAGTAGGTAAGCTCGAGCAGGAACCCATGTTTTACCTTGAAAGCCGGGGAATCCCCCCGAAGGATGCAGAAAGGATTTTGGTCGAGGGATTTTTCGACCCGATCATGCAGCGAATACCATTTGATGGTGTCAGGGAAAGATTTCAGCAAGCTATACTTGCCAAGACTGGTTAATTCCCGGCGGCAGAAAAGCTCTAGAGACACGAAATATGGGCACGGCATTACCGTGCCCTTTAAACCATCATTTGAGTCTATAATAATAAGGAAACCGAATGAATAATTTGCGCCCAAAGACTATGCCCAAAGGGACAGGACCCCGACCCGCACGGGGAGGTAAAATGCCATACTCCTTTATGAAATCACCCGGTTCCGATCATTCTTTTGATGTTGGTGATACAGTCGAAGTCTATTGTGACCACGAGAAGAACTCTAACCGAATCCGAGGCTGGCTCAAGGGTATCGTGGTTCAGGTGGACAATAAATTGGTCGCTGTCCAGTTCCGCTCCAACGTCTTTTTGACGGATGGTTGGATGGTTCCTGATCGTATTTTGTGGTATCCGTTAACATCCGATGCCATTCGCCCGCTTGGGACTGGTCCCAAAAAAGGTGGCAAGCGGGAAATACTGGAATATTAAGATCTGAGCCCCGTTGCATAGGTCTATCATGGCTTATGATGTAAACATCGTCCGCAAGGATTTTCCCATCCTCCAACGTGAAATTCGCCCTGGAGTTCCCTTGGTATACCTCGATTCGACAGCGACCGCCCAAAAACCGGTATCGGTCATTGGTGCCATGGACAGGTTTTACAAACATTCCAATGCGAATATCCATCGCGGAGTGCATGCGCTTGCTGAAGAATCAACTGCACTTTATGAAAATGCTCGAGAAAAGATTGCCAAATTTATAAATTCACCATCCGATAAACAGGTCATCTACACTCGTAACACGACCGAATCTATCAACCTGGTAGCATACACCTGGGGGCGTGCAAATCTAAAATCTGGCGACTTGGTCATCCTCACCGAAATGGAGCACCACTCCAACCTTGTTCCCTGGCAGATGCTTTCGACTGAGAAGGGGATCCGGCTTGAGTTTATCTCCGTTACCGGAGATGGATTACTGGACTTGGATTCTTATCAAACGCTGCTGACACAAAATCCAAAACTGGTAGCGTTCACTCACATGTCTAATGTGCTTGGGACGATCAACCCGGCAAAAGAAATGATCCGGATGGCACATGGGGCTGGTGCTATAGTTCTGCTCGATGGCGCTCAATCTGTCCCTCACTTAGGCGTGGATGTCCAATCATTGGATGTCGATTTCCTCGCATTTTCCGCCCACAAAATGGTCGGTCCGACTGGTATCGGTGCTCTATATGGGAAGGAAAACCTTTTAGAGTCAATGCCTCCGTTTTTGGGCGGCGGCGATATGATCAAGGTGGTAAAACTTCGGTCTTTCAAACCCAATGATATCCCTTACAAATTTGAAGCTGGTACCCCTGCTATCGCGGAAGCAGTGGGGTTTGGAGCTGCAGTCGATTATCTAGTTCAGCTTGGGATGGAGAACATTTCAGCTCATGAGCACGAAATTACAGATTATGCTCTTGAAAGACTAATCGAAATCCCAGGTTTGAAGTTAATGGGTCCGGAAGCGAATCATAAAGGTGGCGTCGCCGCATTCACATTAGACCAGGTTCATCCTCATGACGTCGCTCAAATCCTGGATCATGATGGGATTGCCGTTCGGGCGGGTCACCATTGCGCTCAACCGCTCCATGAAAAATTTGGGATACCGGCTTCCACACGAGCAAGTTTTTACCTTTACTCTACCAAGAATGAAGTGGATAAGCTGGTCGATGGGTTATATAAAGTAAAAAAATATTTCGGGTAAATACCATGGACGATCTTTATCGGGAAGTCATCATTGAACATTATAAGAATCCAGCTTTCCGTGGAAAGTTGGATCCGCATGATCTATCATTCGAAGATTCCAATCCATTGTGTGGCGATCACATTCAAATAGACCTGCGGGTGGACGAAAAAGGGGTTGTTTCTGATGCGCGTTTTGACGGTCAAGGATGTGCCATTTCGCAGGCCTCTGCGGATCTTTTACTGGAATCAGTTATCGGCAAATCCCTTGATGAGATAAAAGTGTTAAACAAGGATCACATCCTGAGCCTACTTGGAATCGACCTTGGACCTGTGCGCTTGAAATGTGCCCTATTGTCTTTGAAAGTATTAAAGGGGGGTGTCTATGGAATGGGTTCTGCAACCGATGACCTGGTCGAATAATCCGGCGTTGAGATCTTTGATGTGAGTAACGATGTTTAATTATATTATGATTGACGAAACTAGACTTAATTACATTGAGATCGCTCCGGTGAAGGATTTGCCAAAAGGTGAGCGATTGTTTGTGGAAATTGAAAATCTACCCATAGTAATTTTTAACATAGCGGGTCAGTTATTTGCCATTGGCGATGTATGCACTCATGACAATGGCCCTCTTGGAGATGGTCTGCTCGAAGATAATACCATTGTCTGTCCTCGGCACGGTGCGGAGTTTGACATCCGCACGGGAAAAGCGCTAACGTTACCAGCGGTTGTGGATATCCCTGCTTACCCGGTCAAGGTTGTGGATGATAAAATTCAAATTGGTATCCCTCTCATGAATAAATAAGAAAGAGCAACGGGTGAGATGCTCTTTCTTATTTAGCAGATACTATCAAATCGACCGACAATCCTTAGAATATCAAATCCCTCTGCAAATGCACATTCC
>Ga0315290_10001026_pt1 | contig 19134 bp, 11 predicted proteins | sample YL17G12_0_MG_FD_203627 | JGI IMG/M metagenome (GOLD analysis project Ga0315290, IMG submission 203627) | Sediment microbial communities from Yellowstone Lake, YNP, Wyoming, USA - YL17G12_0 | ecosystem: Environmental > Aquatic > Freshwater > Lake > Sediment | place: USA: Wyoming | collected... | reverse complement strand
GCCCATGACTTAAAACGTCGATCAGAGAGAAACTGCCGAGATGAGGCCCGCTGGTCCCTCCGATCATGATCGAATACCCGCCAAGGTCCGTTCCCAGCCCCAGACAAAGCCGGGCCTGCCGGTCTTGGGGATCGGCTTTTACCTTGGGCAGCCCATACACAATTAACCTCAAGCAGGCTTCGGCGACTTCTTTCATCCGGTCATAATGGGCCTGTCCAGTCGCGCCCATGAAAACCTCCCAGGCGTGCGCGATCCCGTCCAATCCCCCATCCAGGGTGAGATGGATCGGAGAATCCAACGTCACCCCGTAATCGAAGACCGCCGCTCGGGGAGTGATCGCTTCGTCTACGATGAGCTTCTTCTGCCCGGTGGACAGGTCGGTGATGTTGGAGTACTTGGTCAGATGAGCTCCTGAACTGGCCGCGGTCTGCACAGCGATCATCGGCAGGGGAGCTTTTTTCGTCTGCTCCTTTACCTTGGTAACATTCCCGGTGCCAAAGTACGGATCGATGGTGCTGGCCGCTGCTGTTGACACTTGTAGGCTGGCTTTGACCTCCGCCGGCGAATAGGTCGCCAGTACATTCGAGGCCTTGGCGGCATCGATGGTGCTCCCACCCCCTAGCGAGATGATCATGTCAGGCCGGGAGCGGGCTACATGCAGGGCCAGTCGGTAGAGATCTTCCCGCGGGGCATTAGGGCGGCTGCCCGTGATCTCTTCAAACCCGACTCCCTTGGCCTGGAGCGAATCTGTAACCGATTGGCCTGTTCCCGAAACCCAGGACTCACCCAGTTCAGCAACCATCAGCAACGCTTTTTTCCCAAACGTGGCCGCGTAATCGCCGACTCGGCCCAGCACCTCAAACCCGAAAGCGTAGGAATTTCCTTTCCAATCTGCCAGCATCTTCCGCGCATTCTCCATCACCTTTTCCATCGGCCCCCCTCCTGCCATCGTGGATGGCCAATTGCGGAATGAAAATCTGAAATCTGCCTTCCGCAATCCGAAATTATTTGATTGCTTCTTCGACCAAGGCGATCAGGCGCTTGGGCGAAATGGGTTTGGGTAAGTAAAGGTTGGCGCCCATTTCCAGACCTCGCTGTCGATCCTCCTCCCCGCTTTTCGCCGTGAGCATCATGACGGGCGTCTCCGCGTAGGAAGCGATCTGGCGAATCTGTTGACACACCTCGAACCCGTCCATCTCGGGCATGATGACATCCAGGATGACCAAATCAAACTGATCGCTGGCCGTTTTCTCAAGGGCGTCGCAACCGTTCGGGGAAGTGGTCACAGCAAAGCCTACAGGAGTGAGCAGTTCACGGATGGCAATCAAAACCAATTCGTCATCGTCTACCACCAAGATTTTTTTCGACATAGGTTATCATTCCTTTAGCAGGTGAAATCTTACAGGGAACTGTTTCCACCCCGATTCCATCAAGCTTCCATCCACTCCATGGCCGTGCCCAAGTGCGAGCCCAGGACCGGCAAGATCACCCGGAACGTAGCCCCTTCATCGACTTTGCTCTCCACTTCGATCTTACCGCCGTGGGCCTCAATGATTCCGTAGCAGATGGATAGCCCCAGCCCGCTCCCCTTCCCGACTTCCTTCGTGCTGAAGAAGGGTTCAAAAATCTTTTCAACGTTTTCCTCGGGGATTCCTGTCCCCGTATCTTTTACCGATATTTGCACATCCTTCCAGCCGTTATGGCGAATCAAAGCGGTTGATATCGTCAGCTCCCGCTTGTGTTTCCCCCGTTCCATCGCGTCTTTGGCGTTGGAAATGAGGTTGAGGAAGACCTGCTCCAACTGGTTCGCATCGCCCCAGATCTTGGGGATATCCGGCTGGAAATTTTTGACGATGCGAATGTTGTGATTCAGAAGCTGTTGGCCGGTGATCAGCAGGGCATTCTCGATCGGTTCGTTGACTTCAATCTGGCGGAAATCAAACCGGGACTGCCGGGAAAAATCTCTTAAGTGGTTAATGATCTTGGCGATGCGCTCGTTACATTTCTGAATCAAATCGACTCGATGCCGGTTCTCATCCTCTTCGGGCAAGTGCTCCCGGATGACATGCAGAAAAGTATCGGCCGCCATCAGCGGGTTGTTCAGTTCATGGGCCACCCCGGCCACTAACTCTCCCAGAGCGCGCATCTTCCCAGCCTGGATGAGATGGGCCTGAGTCTTTTTCAATTCTTCTTCCAGTTTTTTCTTCTCCGTAAGATCCTTAAACACTCCCAGCGTGCCGATAATCTTGCCGGTTTCGTCCCTGAGCAGGGAGGCCGAGGTGAGGATCGGCACTGCCCGCCCGTTGCGGGTCATGCCCGTTTCGTAGTTCTTCAGGCTGCCCTTTTCCCGCAAGACAGCCATAATCTTGCGAGCTTCGGCCAAGCCGTTGATGTATAGCTGAGAGATGGGCAGGCTGATGATCTGATCCCGGGAGAGACCCACCATCTCCTCCATAGCCCGGTTGATAAAAGTAATCCGGCCCTTGGGGTCGGTGGTCACGATAGCGTCCACTGAGCTCTGTACGATGTTCTCCAGGTAATCCTTGGTCTCGCGCAGCTCTTTCTCCAGGGCCAGTTTTTCGGTAATATCCCGCGCGATCTCTAGAAAGCCCAAAATCTTACCCGAGGCATCCTTCAGAGCGGTGACGATGGCGTGGGCTTGGAAGAGGGAGCCATCTTTTCGAATCCGTTCCAGCTCATACTCGGTCATCCCTTCGGCTTCCACCTTGCGGGAGATTTCCTGGATAACCCCGCGCGAGCCACCATCCGGGCGGAAGGTTTGTTCAATGCGCATTTTACCCATGACTTCTTCTTTCGTCCATCCGAAGAGATTGGCTGAACCGCTGTTGTACTCCAAGATGACGCCGTGGATATCCGTCGCGATGATGGAATACTCTGTCGAGCTTTCCAGCACGCTGTTCAACAAATTGGAAAGATTCCGGTACTTCTCTTCCTTTTCCTGAATCTCCTGGGTGCGGTCATGGACGATCTCTTCCAGATTCCGGGTGTAGCTGAGGACCTGGTCGGCCATGCGGTTAAAAGAAGTGGCCAGGGTTCCAATCTCGTCTCCCGTGGTGATGCGAACTTTTTGGGTCAGGTCTCCCCCCGCCATGCGGGCGGTCACTTCAGTCAATTCCATGACCGGGCGAGTCAATACTCGGGAGAGCATGACCGTCAGGAGAAACGCCAGGGCAATGCTGCCCAAGGCCAGCAACGTGATAAAAAATTTCGTCCGGGCGACCCCTTCAAAGATCTCCTCTTCATAGCTGCCCGCGGCAATAATCCAATCCCAATCCCGGAAGTATTGATACTTGTTAATCTTCAGGCGTGGACTCGTCTCGCCCAACTCTACATTCGCCCAGGGATAGCGGATGGTGCCCACTTCATTTTCTTTTAGCAGTGTGGCCTTGCTGGCAATCTCGCGCATGTACTCAAACCCGCTGGAGTCCTTGGCCCCCAGAATGTTTTCGCCCTCCTTGGCCGGGTGCACCACTAAGTTTCCCGAACTATCCATAATGTAGGCGTAACCCGTCTTGCCGATCTTGATGGATTTAATGGCCTCCTTCAGAGACAGGGCACTCTGTTCGGGGATCCCCACGTAAAGCGCGCCGATGATTTCGTTATTTTTGTTCCGGATGGGTTCATAGGCTGTGATGTACCAGGCGTTGACGACAAAGGCTCGCCCCCGATACGTCTCTCCCCGCAGGATCGTTTTGGCCACTTCGTTGGAGGGCGGCAGATAAGTTCCCACCGCCCGGGTCCCATTGGCATGCAGTACATTCGTGGAGATCCGCAACAGTCGGTCTCCTTCCGTACGTTGAAAAACCGTGCAGGTTCCCCCAACCAGCTTCTGGACCCTATCCACGAGGGTGTAATCTTGGGTGATGGGTTTCCCACCGATGGACCAGAGAGGAACGCGCACCCGGCTCAATTCATTAGTGGATTGATCCTGGGATGTAAATTCCACGAATTGGTCATGAGAGATGGAGACCGATCGCCCATTTTGAAAGAAAACATAGTGCGCAGTATTTAGGCCGGCCGTGATCTTGTTCTGTAAGAGTTCCTGCTGGGCCCTGCACATGGCGTGAATATTACCCACGATGTGCTCAAGGTCTGATTCATAGGATTGCTTAAGGTCTTCCGTGAATTTTCCGAGGGAAAGAAGGGCACCCACTCCCAGGGGCACGAGAGCCAGAAGAAGAGTGAAGCTGATCAGCTTGGTCCGGATTTTCCAATCTCTGAATGGTTTCATAGCAATGCCTTTTTATAAATATATCAGACCCGGAGGAAAATCTCAAACCTTTGCGTGTAAGCGCTTTTTCAGCGAAGAACGTGTTTTTTTGAACCAAGAATCGAGATAAGGATATGCCTACCCATGACAATTTGTCACAAAAATAGTTCTATTACTAACTAATTTTTGACAAAATTTCCTCCCTCATAAAAATACACTCGGTTCATTTGCCATTTTGTCAAGGTTCGCATAATGAATGGATGCGGATCCCTTCCCACAGTAAGAACCTTTTTTTACAAATTAACTTCAATTTCAATTAGTTATATACCATTGGGCCTATGCCCATCGGATTTCTTCTCGGCTGGCACAGCGCTTGCTGTCTATGTGGGTAAGGAATGAATACGGAGAGAGGGGAGGAAAAAATGAAAAAAATGGCTATTCTGATTTTGATCATGTCCTCCGCCATCCTATTAACCTGGGTATCCAGCTCTTATGCGGCCGAATTTCTGGGATATACAATGGTTCCAAAGCAAGCCAAATTCTATGCCATCATTCTGGGCGTGATCGGGGCATCTCTGGGGATGGTCTCGGCACTTCATGCGGCCCTATGGCTGGCGGATCTAAGAAAGAAGGAAAAAGCAACAGTCGTAAAACTTGCTTTCGGCAGAGACGCAGAGGCCTTCGGCGGCGGGATAGCAGCCGCTGCTCAACCGGCAAAATAGACCCATCGGCAATTCCCGTAGAATTAAAAACCCTTTCGCTGCAATGCAACGAAGGGGTTTTTAATTTATGCCCACACAGCACTCGCAGGAAACAGCGCGGCTTGTGTCAGGCTATGCCGGGGCCTTTCAGGCGACCTTGGGCAGAATCTTTTCCTCCACCCTGGCCTTTGGGGCGCGGGTCACGAAGGTCAAACCGGCAGCGATGAGCAGGCAGATAGCGGCAATCAGATAAGCGTCGTGAAAGTTCTTGGAAGCATCGTAGATGGTTCCGCTGAGCAGAGGTCCCAGACTTCCTCCCACGCCCCAGGCCGTAAAGATAAACCCGTAGTTCACCCCGAAGTTCTTCAACCCGAAATAATCCTTGGCGGCCGATGGGAAAACGGAAAGGTTCGCGCCGTAGTTGAACCCGATGAGCACCGAGGCCACGAAGAGTGAGGCATAAGTACCCAGGCCGCGCAGCAGAAACATGAGCACGGCCTGGAAGACGAAGACGGAGAACATCGTCCACGTGCGGCCGATCTTGTCGGAAAGGACGCCGGCAATGACCCGCCCGCCGGCGTTGCCAACGGCCAGTAGAGCCACAAAAATAAAGCCAGCCTTGATACCTGCTTGAAGGTCTACGATCTTGGCCAGCTTACCGATGATCATCAACCCTGCGCCCGCACCGAAAACAAACATGATCCAGAGAAGGTAGAACTGGGGCGTGCGGAGCATCTCGTGGAATTCATAATCCACTATGGCCGCAGCGGTTTTCACCCCGCCTTTCTCCCCGATCTTAGAGGGACCGGGATTCGCTACAGGCTTGTAGCCGGCTGGAGGGTTTTTGAGCAATTGGGAAAGAAGAACCACCGCAATCAAGAAGGCAATCCCCAGGATCAGGAAGGTGCTCTGGATACCGAAAGCACCCAGGAGGTGATTTGCCAGTGGGGCGATGTAAACCGAGGCCAACCCGAAACCAGCCACGACCAGACCGGCAATCAAACCCGTCCGCGCCGGGGGAAACCATTTCACGGCCGGCGGCGTTGCCGAGGCATACCCGCACCCGATCCCTGCCCCTGCCAGAACTCCGAACCCAATGACCATCCCGGCTAGGGATTGGCCCAGGCTGGCGATGATAAACCCGATACCGCAAAGAATTCCTCCCAGAGTTGCGACGAACCGGGGACCCACCTTGTCTTGCAGCCTCCCGGCCGGGACCATCATAAAGGCGAAGACGGCGATGGCCACAGAATAGGGAAGGGCGGCCTGGGTCTCATTCCAGCCCCATTCCTTGGTGATCTGCTTCGAAATAACCGACCAGGCGTACAGGACCCCTAGGGCCAGATTGATTCCGGTTCCGGCAAAGGTAACGATCCAGCCGCTGCCAGGGCTGGTGCCCGGGAGGGCAGAGCTCTTAGACGGATCAGCCATCAGGATTAACCTCCTAGTTTATTGCCTCTCGGAGACTAATGACTGGACGACCGAGGGGTCGGCCAGAGTGGTCGTGTCGCCCAGGTCGCGGACGTCCCCGGCAGCGATCTTCTTCAGGATCCGGCGCATGATCTTACCGCTGCGCGTTTTAGGCAGGGAATCAGTGAATTGGATCTTGTCCGGCATGGCAATAGGACCAATCTCTTTCCGTACATGGGCCACCAAGGTTTTTTTCAAATCCTCAGACTTAGCCTGCCCAGCTTTTAGAGTGACGAAAGCATAGATCCCCTGCCCTTTGATCTCATGGGGCATGCCCACTACGGCAGCCTCGGCCACGAAGGGATGGCTGACCAGAGCGCTCTCCACTTCTGCGGTCCCGATGCGGTGGCCGGAGACGTTGATGACGTCATCCACCCGTCCCATGAGCCAGAAGTCGCCGTCTTCATCTACCCGGGCACCGTCACCGGTAAAGTACATCCCCGGGAACTGGACGAAATAGGTCTCTTTGAAGCGCTCAGGCTGTCCGAAAATGGTTCGCATCATTCCCGGCCAGGGCTTTTTGATGACCAGGTATCCGCCTTCGTTCACACTGGCTGGAGAACCATCTTCCCGGATGACCGCAGCTTCGACTCCGGGGAAGGGCTTGGTCGCCGAACCGGGTTTGATGACCACGGCTCCCGGCAGGGGGGTGATCAAGATGCCGCCGGTTTCGGTCTGCCACCAGGTGTCGACGATGGGGCATCTTTCCTTTCCGATGATTTTGTAATACCAGATCCAGGCCTCGGGGTTGATGGGTTCACCCACGGTCCCCAGGAGGCGGAGAGAAGAGAGGTTGCGGCCCAGCGGCCACTGGTCTCCGTCGCGCATCATGGCCCGAAGAGCTGTGGGCGCCGTATAGAAGATATTGACCTTGTGTTTTTCCACGATCTCCCAGAAACGGTCGGGTTTGGGATAGTTGGGGACCCCTTCGAACATCAAGCTGGTGGCGCCAGCCGCCAACGGACCATAAACGATGTAGCTGTGGCCCGTGACCCAACCGATATCGGCAGTGCACCAGAAAATATCCTCATCCCGGTAATCAAAGATCCACTTGAAAGTGGTCATTACAAAGATAATGTATCCCGCCTGGGTATGCAGAACCCCTTTGGGTTTCCCGGTGGAACCGGAGGTGTAAAGCATAAAGAGAGGATCTTCCGCATCCATGACCTCGGGCGGACACTCCGGTTTAATGTCTTTGGCGGCCATTTCTTCATGCCACCAAAAATCCCTTCCGGCCTTCATGTCGATTTTGGTATTGGTCCGGTTGCAGACGATGACGGTCTTGACCATGGGGCAGCTCGCCAGAGCTGTGTCGGCGTTGCTTTTCAGGCCGATGACCTTGCTGCTGCGATAGCTCGCATCGGTAGTGATCAGCGTTGAGGCATTGGCATCCAGAATACGGTCCTTAAGAGCCTCGGCGCTGAACCCACCAAAGACGATGCTGTGGATGGCCCCGATTCGGGCGCAGGCCAGCAAAGCGATGGGCAGTTCGGGGATCATGGGCATGTAGATGGTTACCCGGTCGCCTTTCTTCACGCCTTTCTTCTTCAGAACGTTGGCAAATTTACAGACCTCTTCATAAAGCTGCTGGTAGGTGTATTTCCGGGAATCTCCCGGCTCCCCCTCCCAGAGAAGGGCGACCTTGTTCTTCCGCGCAGTTTTCAGGTGCCGGTCCAGACAGTTCACGGTTACGTTGATCTTCCCCCCCTGAAACCACTTAATGTAGATTTCATCACCGAAGCTATAATCCAGGACCTTATCCCATTTTTTGAACCACTCCAGGTTTTGCGCCTGTTCTCCCCAGAACCCTTCGGGGTCTTTAATGGACTTTTCATACAATTTTTTGTATTCTTCCAGGCTCTTGATATGGGCCTTTTGACTGAATTCCTTGGAGGGCGGGAATTTTCTTGTTTCCTCCATCATGCTGGTGATTGTCTTCTTCTCTTCTGCCATGGATTACCTCCGAAGTAAAATTTTAATGCGACGCCTATTATACTGAAACCTTCCTCTTATGCAAGCTCAATTCCAGGGAAAGATGGGCAATTTTGCGCCAGCGGAAAGGGCCTTTCGGGACCTTTGGTCATTAGCGGTTCGTTTTGCTTTCCCGGCTCAGGGTTCATCGTCAGATCCGAGATCAGTGGGCCGAATTGGCCTCCAGCGATCGAGAATATTCCAATCGATGAACTGCGGGCTCCCCGATTAAATCCATGATCTCTGCAATGAGCTCCCGCATTCATTTCTTGAGAAAGCGGATCTCTGCGGCCATGTCTTGTTTCTCCAAGGCCTGTTTGACGGTCTTGTTGAGGGCCCACTTGGTGAAGGGTTTCTGGATGAAATCGAAAGCCCCCTCTTTGAGGGCTTCTAAGCCCATCTCCATTTTCCCATGGCCGGTCATCAGAATAATTTCAACGTCGGGGAGGACCGCCTTGGCCTGCTTGAGCAATTTGTTTCCGTCCATCCTCGGCATACAGACGTCGGAGATGATCAGGTTGACTTTGTTTTCTTGAAGGACCTCCAGAGCAGCCTGCCCATCTTTGGCGGTCAGCACACTGTATCCTTCCCGTTGAAGGATCTTCAGCAGCGTTTCACGCATTGTCTCCCCGTTGTCCACTACTAGAATGGTCTTTTTCTCCACGTTTCCTCCCGCTTTTGGACCGAATAAAAACCCCACCCTGCAAGGGGTTTTTAAAAAATTATCGAAGGGGATCGATCTGATTGAGGAGGGTTATTGTTTCGGTTGCCAGTCACAGATGAGCAGGGGAGTTCGCTCGTTCGTAGCCTGTGAAGATCGAACCCCTTCGAGGCTTTAAGGGCTTGTCGATTAGGCAGCAAAAGATATGCCAAAATTAGGGGGCGAAGGGCGAAGCGTGGTATTTTTTAAGTATATAAAATAATTATGTTTTTTTTATCTTCTCGGAGGCGAGTGGCTTTCTTTTTCATTCGGCCCTGAGAATAGTGACTTTTTGTCATTTGACAAGTAATTGCAGGGAAAAATGGCAATCGAACCATTGGAATGAAGGTTAATTTGACATTTTGTCGCTTGTTTTGTTCTCTTTCTCTCCTTCCTTTTTTTCTTCTTCGATTTTCCTGTAGATCGTCCGGGCAGAGATTCCCAGAATTTTTGAAGCCACATTCTTATCCCCCCGGGAATGCCGCAGGGTCTCTTCGATGACCCGCCTCTCTATGGCTTCGAGAGGGGTGCCGAGAGAGATGGAGATCGTTTTCTCGTCCATCAAAGCCGCCTCCTGGGCCGTGGGCATTTCCAATGCTTTGAGAATCTCCGGCGGCAGATCTTCGGGGGCGATCATTTCCCCTCTGGTCAGGACTACCGCTCGTTCAATGGCATTCTCCAGCTGGCGCACGTTCCGCGGCCAAGAGTACCGGAGCATCACTTCCAGGGCCTCCTGGGTGAAACCCTTCACTTCCTTGTTGTTCTTCTTCTTAAAAATCTCCAAGAAATGATGGGCCAGGAGGGGAATGTCCCCCTCTCTTTCCCGGAGAGGCGGAAGGGTGAGAGTGATGACGTTGAGGCGGGAGAAGAGGTCTTCCCGGAAGGCTTTCCGCTCCACCGCTTCCAGCAGGTTCATGTTCGTGGCGGTGACCAAACGCACCTCTGCCCGAATCGTCTTTGTTCCCCCCAGGCGTTCGAATTCGCCCACTTGCAGAACGCGCAAAAGCTTCACCTGAACTGTGGGGCTGACCTCCCCAATCTCATCCAAAAAGAGCGTTCCCCCATCGGCGAGTTCGAATCGGCCTTCCTTGCGGGCGATGGCGCCGGTGAAAGCCCCCCGTTCATAGCCAAACAGTTCGGCCTCCAGCAGGGTCTCTGGCAACGCCGCGCAGGAGACTTTGATGAAAGGTTTATTCACCCGGGGGCTCAGATCATGGATCGCTTGGGCGATAACTTCCTTACCCGTTCCGCTCTCCCCCTGGATTAAAATCGTTGCCAAGCTGGGAGCGACTTGGGCAACGATCTCCAAGACCCTTCTCATCGCCGGACTCCGGCCGACGATTTTCTCGACCTTCTGAAAGTCCTTAATCCGCTCCTGCAATATACGATTTTCCAAGACCAGGGATTGTTTTTCGATGGCCTTGCGCACCAACTTGAGGATCTCCTGCGGTTTGAAAGGTTTCTGAATGTAATCGTAGGCTCCGTCTTTCATCGCGGTCACAGCCGTGTCCACGGTCCCATAACCCGTGATGAGGATCACTTCGACTTCCGGGCGGATGGTCTTGGCCACTTTGAGCAGTTCTACCCCGTCCATCCGGGGCATCTTCAAATCCGTGAGGACCAGATGGATCTCCTCCTTCCTCAGGGTATCCAGGGCTTCCTCCCCATCGTTGGCCGAGAACACCCGTAACCCTTTTCCCTCCAAAATCTTGGCCAGAGAATCCCGGAAAGGTTTATGGTCATCTACCAATAAAACGTTTTTGGGAACCGGAATATCCACTCTCATTTTCCCCCGGATATCGCAGACTTTTCATTCGCTGGCGGTCACTGGCCAGCCCTTCTTACAGCCCCCGGATTGGCCCTGGGTCCGCCAAGCCGGATGGCAGTATGGGCAAACGAATCGTGAAGACTGTTCCCAGGCTCAGGTAGCTTTCCAGGCTTACGGTTCCTTGATGCTCCTTGATGATGTGGGACGTGATGGGAAGGCCCAACCCCGTTCCTCCATGCTTCGTGCTGAAAAAGGGGGTGAAGACAAGTTCCAAATTTTCTTCGGGGATGCCCCTTCCGGTGTCGCCAATGGTCACCTCCACATGACCATCCCGCAGGACTGTAGAAACCGTCAATTTGCCCCCTTCAGACATGGCCTCGAAGGAATTCTTAAAAATATTCAATAAAGCCTGGCGAAACTGCTTGGCGTCGAGTTGTACGGGGGGGAGCGGGGCATTCAACTCTTCGACCACCATCACCTTGCGCTCGGAGGCCTCCTCCTTGAGGAAGAAAAGGAGGTCGGAGATTACCTCGTTCACATTTCCCTTCTCTAATTTTACTTTGGGCAGACGGGCAAATTGCAGATACTCTTCAACCACCTCGATTAGATGGTCGAGCTCTGACTTGATGACCCCCAAGAAATTCCGGGCTTCGGCTGTATTTTCCGTCTGAAATCGCCCCAGCTCTTCCTCGAGCAACTCGGCGTTTAGCACAATCGTTCCTAGGGGATTCTTGATCTCGTGGGCCACATTCGCGGACATCCGGCCCACAACGGCAAGACGTTCCGATTGGATGATCTGCTGCTGGAGGTTCTTTTCCCGGGTAACGTCCTTTACGTACTCTACGACCTCCACTGTTTCTCCCTTCCGGTCGGCAAGAGGAAAGGTGAAAATCTGCAGGTAATGCTTTTCCCCATTCACCACCAGGCTCGCTCTCTCCCGAAATGCCGGTTTCCCCGTTTGGAAGGTTTCCTGGGCCGGGCAGTTGGGGCAGAGGTCAGAGCGCCCCTGGAATTCCTGGTGGCAAGGCTTGCCGATAAATTCTTCCAATGACCGATCATATAACGTCAACCCGGTTTTGTTCACCATGGAGATTCGGTAATTCCGGTCGACAATGGCGATGGCATCCGGGGCCCCATCAAAGAGCGCCTGGAGACGGTTCTGGCTCTTGAGAATTTCCTCCCCCCACCTCACCTTCTCTTCCGCTCGAATGCGTCCTTGGTTGATCTTGTGTCCAACATAGGTTCCAGCCAGAAGAGTGCAAGCCATGATGACTAAAAGCAAGATGGAATTCCGGAAGCTTTCCCAGACCACGTGCGTGACGTCCGAATAGGGTGCAACGACGGCAATGGACCATATTTGGTCGTCGATTCGGACGGGTGCATAGGCCATCAACTTCTTGATGTTGCCGAGCTCTCCCCTGTGCCTGCCGGAGGTATACTCGTCCATCCCGGATTTCCCCCGAAGCATCTCCTCTCTCATAATCCGGTCAATGCGTTCGGTGGAAATACCCGGGTTCTGCTCTTTCCGGGCAAGGAAGGCATCCTTGCCCAGCAGATCTGCATCGTAGTGGGCAACGAATTTTCCCTCCTGGCTGATCATCCAGGCTCCGCCCGTAGCTCCGGAGCGAATGGGAGTAATGTACCGTTCATTAATCTTGCCCAAATCTACACCGCAGCCCAAAATCCCGGCGAATTCTCCCTGGCGAAAGATGGGGACAGCGATCACAATAGACCCGATACCCTGGCGCCCATCGAAGGTCTTCTCCCCGCTTATGGGGCCGGGACTGCTCATTATGGGTCTCCCCGTGCGCCGGGCCTCCTGGAAGTAATGCTGGGATCTCAAATCTTTTCCGATCATCCCTCTCAAGGGCTCCGGCGGGTAGGCCAAAGTCAGGATCCCCTCTGGGTTTTGCAGAAAGAAAAAATTGACCTCGCCGCCAAACTTTTCATAGAGACCCCGCCATCTCTCTTCTTCTAATCCCTGTAGGTTTTGAACTGCGGGAATCTGGGTGAGAAGGGCGGCGGTTTCCCGGATGTCACTCAAGAAACTCTCTACTCCCCTGGCCGCTTGTCGGGCAAGCATCAATTGCTGGGTGTTAAATTGCCTGGCCATGGCCCGTTCTGCAGCATAATAGCCATGGACGCCGATGGCCACTAATATCCCGATGATCAGGCACGTGACTCCCCAGATCACAGGCATCAAGGGAAGACCATGCGCTTTCATCCGCGCCTCTAAGCGGTGGAGGACGGACTCCTTTTCCATGAGGCAATTATAACGTATATGCCAACCCAAGTCAAAAACTATGAGCTCGCTTTTTACTTGCCTCCGGTCGCATTTTCGCCTTATAATTTCAGCAGGTTCCAAGACTAGTGGAGGAATTGGGGAACGTAGGGATAGATGCAGGGGAATCCGCATTTAGAAAATTGAATTTCGCCTTCCTCCCTTCGCCATCCCTAAATCCCTGGATTTATTCTTATGCGCATCGGCCCCAAACTTCTCCTGGGCTTTATCCCTCTGGCGATCCTAACGGCCATGGTCGCCGAGGTCCTGTACATTAATTCTAAGTGGATCAGCGAAAGTTCCCAGATCGTCAAGGAGGTTTACCAAAACTACGGCAATATTCTGGAGATGCGGCAGCATGAAAAGAATTACCTCTTCTACCGGGAAAAATTCTACCTTTTCAGCATGAAAGATATTTCCATGCGGTTGGACGAATTTTTCTCCCAACGGGAGCGTATGGGCAGCGGGGACGACATGGCGAAGGAGTTCGCCAGCGCTCGGGAAACCCTTTCTCGGTACCGGGGTTTGATCGAAGAGCTACTCGTCGCCGGAGAGGGGCTGCGGGCCGAGAAAAAAATCTCTGAGATGGCCACCGTCGGTTACCAATTGGAGCGCCGCGGTGAGCAGATGATTCACATCGCCTGGACCCCCATGCAGATGGGTACTCGTAAAGCGCGGACTTATTCCATGGTTTTCGCCGTCCAGGCGGCCTTGATCGGTGCGGTTCTGGCCTTCTACCTCTCCCAGCTTCTGGTCAAGCCCATCCGACAACTGGTCCTCAGTACGAAGAAGCTCTCGGAGGGTGACTTCTCCCAGCGCGTGCACTTGCGCTCCCGGGACGAAATCGGCGAACTCGCCGAATCCTTCAACCGCATGGTTATTTCCCTGCAGCAGGGCCGGGCAGAATTGCAGAAGTCCAGCCAGGAGCTCCGCGAAACCAAGAAAACCTTGGAAAACATCGTCCAGAGTTCCGTGGACGCCATCGTGGCCACCGATCCCAAAGGGCGAATTACTTTTGCCAACCGCAGCATGCAGGAAATGCTTTTTGGGCAGGCCGGACAAGAGGAAAAGCTTATGGGGGTCCCCATGGCCCAGCTGTACTGCGGGGGCTTGCCTGAAGCCAAGAGAATCATGGCCATCCTGAGGGAGCGGGGCAGGTTGTTGAATTATGAAACCACTATGGCCATGAACGGCCGGATCATTCCCATCCTCACCTCGGCTTCTCTGCTCAAAGATGAACGGGGAACGATCGTCGGCACCCTCGGAGTGATCAAAGATCTCACCGAAAAAAAGAAGCTCGAGGAAGACCTGAAGAAGGCTCAGGCGGAGCTGGTCCAGAAGGATAAGCTGGCGGCCATCGGCCGGCTGGCCTCGGGGGTGGCCCATGAAATGAACGACCCGCTGACCTCTGTCCTGACCTTCTCCAACCTTATGCGGGAGGAAACCCATGAAGGAGACCCCAGCCGGGAGAGCCTGGACATTATCATCAAGGAAGCCACCCGCGCCCGGAAGATCGTCTCGGACCTCCTATCCTTTTCCCGTGAGTCCAAGCCGGCGTTGGAATGGATTGACCTCAATGATGTTCTCAACATCAGCCTCCTGCTTCTGGAGAAGCAGGGAGCCCTGGAGAAGATTGGGGTGCAAATGAACCTGGCCAAGGAGCTTCCTCTGGTGCGCGCCGACTCTGGCCAGATGCACCAGGTTTTCTCCAACATTCTGCTCAACGCGATCCAGGCCATGGCCCCCCCGGCCCGGGGGAGAGAAGACTCCGGCTCTCTTCCCCGGGAGAGGAAGCTGGTCATTCGTACCCATTTCTACGAAGCACCGGAAGACTCTTTCGGCGGCCACCCATCCCCCGCAGGCCCTTTCATCCGCATCGTCATCGAAGATAGCGGGCGCGGGATATCGCCGGAAAACCTGAACAAGATCTTTGACCCCTTCTTCTCGACCAAAGGCACCGGCGAGGGTACGGGATTGGGCCTGTATATCGTCTCGGGCATTCTCAAGAAATACGGGGCTCAATACCACCTGGAAAGTTCGGAAGGCCGCGGAACGACTTTCACCGTCGATTTCCCCCTGTCCGAAAGCGGAAAAGTGTAAGATGGAAAACTCGATTCGGATTTTGATCGTCGATGATCAGGTCAATACCTGTAAGTCCCTTCAGGCCATCCTGAAAAAAAGTGGGTACCATTCCGAATACACCCTGAAGGCCGAAGATGCCTTGAAGAGGGCCCAGGCCGAGCATTTCGACATCGTCATCACAGACATTCGAATGCCCGGGATGGATGGGATGCAGCTTTTGGAGGAGTTGAAAAAGATCAAACCCCACCTCATGGTCATCATGGTCACCGGATACGCCACGATCAAAAGCGCGGTCGAGGCGATCCAGAAGGGCGCTTATGATTATCTGCCCAAACCCTTCACCCCCGATGAGGTGCGCGTGATCATCGAGCGGGCTTCGGAACGGATCCTCCTGGAATCCGAGAACATCCTGCTCCGCCGGCAGCTCCAAACCCACAGATCATTTGAAAACATCATCGGGAACAGCGCGGCCCTGCGGCGGGTCTTTGAGATGATTCAAAAAGTGGCCGGTGGAGATAGCAACATCCTCCTGACCGGAGAAACCGGCACGGGGAAAGATTTGGTGGCCAGGGCCATTCATGACCGCAGTCGGCGGCGCGAAAAACATTTCCAGCCCATCAACTGTGGCTCCCTGGCCGAAGGGATTCTGGAAAGCGAACTTTTCGGACACGTCAAGGGAGCTTTCACTGGGGCTGTGGTTACACGCAAGGGTTTGATCGAGGTGGCCGATGGGGGTACAATCTTTTTCGACGAGATTGCCGAGACCAGCTCCGCTTTCCAGGTGAAGTTGCTCCGGGTCATCCAGGAGGGGGAGTTCATGCGCGTGGGAGAGACCCAGTCCATCCATCTGGACATCCGCATTATCGCGGCTACCAACCGCGACCTGGAAAATGCGGTCGAGCGGCGGGAGTTCCGCCAGGACCTCTACTACCGGCTCAAGGGAATCGCCATTCACCTGCCGCCGCTGCGGGAACGCCTCGACGATATCCCGCTCCTGGCCTACCGCTTCCTGGAAAAATACCGGGCTGGCCGGCCGGTGGAACGGATTGACCCTCAGGCCCTCAAGGCGATGCAAGCGTACCAATGGCCCGGGAACGTACGCGAGCTGGAACACGTCATCGAGTACGCCCTTTCCATGACCGAAGGGGACGTGATCAAAGTCACGGACCTTCCCCAGGAATTCCTGACCCGGGTGGCCGACCGGGCCACAGCCCAGGACAACTGGGTGAGCTCTCCTTTTAACAAGGCCAAAGACGAATTCGAAAAGTTCTACATCACCCACATCCTCAAAGAAAGCAAGTGGAACATCTCCGAAGCTTCGCGCAAAGCCCAAATGTTCCGCCAGAACTTGCAGCAGAAAATCCGCAAATACGGGATTAAAGTGGAAAATGAAAAGGAGGGGAAAAAAGAAGAGTCTTGACCGAGAAGAATCATTCCTTTACGCACCAAAATCCAAATCCCGAAAACCAAATCCTACACAATATCCAAGTTCCAATACCCAAATTCGGGGATTCAAGATTGATGAACTCGTAAAAAGTCAAAAAGTGAGGTGTCCCGTCATTCCGGCGAAAGCCGGAATCCAGTTAAGCCCCCTCACCCTTCCCCTCTCCCCCGGAGACGGGGGAGAGGGCGGGGGTGAGGGGGAAGAATAAAAAATGAAATTCCTATACAATCCAGTTATTTCAAACACTTAAAAATTCTCTGGACTCCGGTTTCCACCGGAGGGACGATTTTTTACGATTCCATCAAGATTCTTTTGTTTTGTGCTTGGAATTTCGACGATTCGGATTTATTTGGGTTTTGGGGTTTGGGTTTTGGGTTTTCTTAACGACTTATTCTTTTCTCTTTTTCCCGAACCTCTCTTCGAAGATGGGCGCGGTCAGATTATCCACGGGAGCATGGTTGTCCGTGAGAATGACCGCCGGCCTGGAACTCAAATTTTGATTCAATTCCTTCGGTGCCAGGACGAAGCAGCGGCCCGCTGAATTCTTTTCCACACCTTTCCAGGAATGATCCCCGGGGCTCGCCGTCACGATAATGGTATTGATGCCCATCTGGGAGAAATCCGTGTCCGCGACGAGGCAGATTTTATCGCGTCCGAAGACCTCCTGCAGGGTGCGCACATAGGAGGGCAAAAAGAGCCCGGTCTCGAAGTTGTCGATGATGTTGGCAATCAATAGACCGTCCGGCTTGAGAAGAGAATGGATCATCCCGCTAAACTCTAAGGTGGTCAGGTGGTACGGAATGCTCAGGTCATTAAAGGCATCACCAAAGATGAAATCGTACGCGTTCCGCTCCGGGAAATTCATCAGGAACCAGCGGGCGTCCTGGTTGAAGGAGCGGATGCGCGTCTTCGCAGAAAGGCCCAGATGTTCATAGGCCAGGCCGGTGAGAGCGGGGTCAATCTCGATGACATCGATGTGCGCCCGGGGATACTTGGTTTCCAGATACCGGGGAAAAGTGTACCCTCCGCCACCGATGATCAGCGCCCGGAATTCCGGGTTGGCTGCAGCTTTCCAGGCGACCAGTTCACCATAGACCCTCTCGTATCCATATTGTAAATGCAGGGGGTCGTTCAGGTCCACGAAAGAATGGATCAAATTATCTAAGATGACGGCCTCCAATGTTTTCCCGTTCTTTTCGACCTTCTTCAGCTCGATCGTGTAATAATCGGTCTCCTTGTAAAAATAGGAATTCGCGTCCCGTTGCTTCTTGAATGCCTGGCCATGGATGGCCCAGAGGAAAACGAAGAGGACCGGAAAAAGAACCAGGAAAACCCCCCGGCGCAGAAATGCCCCCCCGAAGAAAGGCGAAGAGACGATAAGAATCAGGGCCATGAGCAGGAGGATATTCCGCGTCCCCATCCAGGAGATCAGGAAAAACCCCGTGGCAAACGTTCCCAGGATGGAACCCAAGGTAGAGAAGGCGTAGATCTTCCCCACTACATTCCCCGACCGCTCCAGACGATCCAATGACAACCGGACCACCACCGGAGAGATCATTCCCAGAAGACAAGAGGGGAGGAAGAAGATCACCGCCGTGACCACCAGGATCCGCACCATGAGGCCGGTCTGCAGGGGCCAGCGGGCGATGGCTCCAGTCAAGGGAGAGATCGAAAGGGCCGCAATTCCGGAAATTAAGAGTAACCAGCCCAGGGTACGCGGGGTCGGAAAACGGTCCGCCAGAATGCCCCCTACGTAGGCTCCGATGCTGATTCCGGCCAGTACCACCCCGATGATGGAGGTCCAAGTATACAATGATACCCCCACGTAGGGGGCCATGATTCTACCCGCCACCAACTCGATGACCATCGTACAAAAGCTGGCAATAAAAACAACGATCACCGCCTTGATAACTTCTTTACGCATTCCTTTTCCTCTCCTCATTTTTTCAAGAAGTGCTCCAATGTACCACACTTATTTCATGGGGAAAAGACCGAAAGCATATTTGGCAATGTCATTTGAGTTCATTCAAGGTTCTGCGACCCCGAATACACATTTAGATATCTTGACGAGTCCATCCTTTTCTGATAATGTTCCGGCATGTCAAGAAGACCGAGGTCGGATGCTCTGGGGAGCCTACATCCTAGCTCATTGTTCGGGGAATTGAGGGAAGAGAGTTCTTTCGGCATGAGCGGGACTGAGAAGACTTCCTGATGCGACCGTGCGGGACATCAAAAACAACCCTGAAGCACTGTGATTACAACGCCATACATTGCGCTTTTCTCTTCGCAGGCGTTCAGGTATCCGCCGGGCTCTTTACCGAGAGCCCGGGCCTGTTCAGTACGTGGGTGTAGATCATGGTGGTGACGACATTGGCATGTCCCAACAGTTCCTGCACCGTGCGGATGTCATAACGCGCTTCAAGAAGATGCGTGGCAAACGAGTGGCGGAAGGTATGGCAACTCACCTTCTTGTTAATCGCCGCCAG
>Ga0315290_10001025_pt1 | contig 19137 bp, 12 predicted proteins | sample YL17G12_0_MG_FD_203627 | JGI IMG/M metagenome (GOLD analysis project Ga0315290, IMG submission 203627) | Sediment microbial communities from Yellowstone Lake, YNP, Wyoming, USA - YL17G12_0 | ecosystem: Environmental > Aquatic > Freshwater > Lake > Sediment | place: USA: Wyoming | collected... | reverse complement strand
CCTCTAACCGAAATTCCTTCGTATAACGTTTCTGCTTTGCCATAACGAACACTCCTTTCACTGTACTTCTTGGGCGGCATTATACCCTCTCTTCGAGTGTCCGTCATTCGTTTAGCACCTCAAAATGAGTAGATGAGTAAATGAGTAGATGAGGGGAAGAAAGGGGGCGGACCACTTGGGGGGAGGGAAGAGGGCGGACCATTTTTTTGGGGGGGGGGTAGAAGTTAGAAGTCAGACAAAGGGCGGAGTTGGAAGTGGCGCGGACCTGGGAGGGGAGCGGAGTTGGTGGAGTTGGAAGAGGCGCGTAGGATATGGGATGAGAATGGTTTTACCCAATAGGTGTGATAATTCCTGGTCGCGCGTAAGCTATACCCAATGAGTATGATTAAACTTGTGTGCCTCATATTTCTTTTTATTGTCAAACGCTTCTGGTACGGTCATAATAAGGTTCTCAGTTAGGAGATGCTATAGATGAAAATTGAAATTGGTGAGTCGCTATTTCTCTCATGGTTACGCCATGTCAAACAATGCCAAATAGTCCAACTGAACTGGAAGCCCTCAAACTCATGGGATTTGGCGAATGAGGAAAGAATCGCAAAATTGCTTCAGGTCTTTAGGGATTTCATTGACTCAAAATATCAAAGAGAGCTTTTCGGAAAAAAGGGCGGTCAGAGCTATAGCCAGATACTCAGGCAAGGTGAGATTGATGTTCTTGGATTTGAGCTAAAAGACGGTGTAGTCATATCTGTCTATGCAATTGATGTTGCTTTTCATGAAAATGGTTTGAATTATGGGACACGGGAAGAAACGATCTGCCGGGTCGTGAAGAAGTATGTAAGAACAGCAATGACAATACTTGGATATTTTGGTATCGATCAAGGCGAAGTTATTTTTGCGTCTCCTAAGATTTCTCCCAAAACATATACTGAGCTAGAGGCAACACTCAAGGAAGTGTCGAATATAGCAGGAAAGCTTAACCTGAATTTTAAATTCCGTCTATTCGGGAATGAGGATTTTGAGGATAGGGTAATTGCTCCTATTATTAGTCTATCAGGTGAGGTCGCAGATACTTCAGAGCTTTTCATGCGAAGTATTCAGCTTTACCAGTTGTTTGGGAAACAGAGCATCATTAAGGAGTCAAAGTCAATTGTAGATAGTACTCAGTCAGAGGCTGCATCAGAGGAGATCAAGATTGGTCAATTGGCAAGAAGTACATTCAATCGACTGTTATCTGGGGAAAAGCTGACTCGGGAAATGCTTGAGAACCTGCAAGACGCCGCCTATTCGAAGAAGACGTTTGGCATACCATATCCTATCCTCAAGAGAATAGATCCCAACAAACCAGCAGATAAACAAGGACTTGACAATAAAGGGCGAGCAAGATATTGGAGTCACGAATTTGATAATGGCAGATATCTGGTTTGCAGCCAATGGTATGAAAAACATAGGGCGAGTCTGATAAAATGGATAAGCCAATTGAGTGCAACAATGGCAGCCGCAAAATAGCGGTTAAAGTTGTAGGTATCTTCGGCAATAATACGATGAAGATTATTGAGGTGACGATATGACAATGCCAAAAACACCTAAATATTATCGACAGCGTTTCTTGTTGTTATTGCTGGAAAGGGTAGGCGGCGACTTATCAAAACTGGATTTCCAGAAACTGCTATTCTTGTCACAACAAGAGGCGGGATTTTCGTACTATGATTTTGTCCCTTACCATTATGGCTGTTACTCTTTTCAGGCGCAGTCCGACATTAATCTACTGGAGTCATTGGGCTGGCTGGAGGAGAAACAGAGAAGCGTTCGCCTGCGACAAAAGCCGGAAGATGCGTTGTCCTTCGATGATCGGGTCGCCCTGGACCGATTCGCCAGCCGCCTTGAGGGTTGCCGTGGTCAAGATCTGCTGGTTTACGTCTATAAACACTATCCCTATTATGCCACGCGCAGTAAGATTGCCGAAGATGTTCTGGGCAAAGCGGCCTACCGGACCGTGCAGGCCGAACAAGACAAAATCAAACGCAAGACCAACGTCCTTTACACCATCGGCTATGAAGGCCGTTCGTTCGAATCCTATGTCAATTGTTTGCTGAAGCATGATGTCAAACTCTTATGCGATGTGCGTCAAAATCCACTCAGCCGCAAGTTTGGTTTTTCCAAAGGGCTGCTCAACGGCCTCCTGCCCAAGCTGGGCATTGCCTATCGCCATCTGCCTGAACTGGGGATTCCATCTGATTTGCGGAAGGAACTCGATACTGCCGAGGATTACACTCGGCTGTTTAAGAACTACCGGGCAACGCTGGCGGATAAAACAGAGTTGTTGCAGTTGTTGCAAACGCTGGTTGGCGAGCATGAACGAATCGCTCTGACCTGCTTTGAGAAAGAACAGTATCGTTGTCATCGCCACTGTATCAGTGATTACCTGCAGCACCATTACCATATACGGGTTTGCCATTTATGAAAGAAAAGATACTCATTACGGTAAAAACCTACCCGACGCTATCGAAAAAATATGCTGAATTGGTCTGTACGGCGGGCGTAAATGAGGCGGGGCAGTGGCGACGGATTTATCCGGTTCGATTTCGTTTGCTCAATGATGAGAGCAAATATAAAAAGTACCAGTGGATTGAGGCTGATCTAAAAAAATCAGAATCGGATCAACGACCAGAAACCTACCGCCTTGACAATCCCGATGGAGTAGCTTCTCTGGGTGATCCGTTGCCAACCGGCGATAACTGGCTAAGGCGGCGGGAAGAATTTATTGACAAAGTAAATATCCATGATGATTTAACTCAATTGATTGTCGAGGCTCATGATAATAAGGTGTCACTGTCATTATTTCGGCCTGCGAAATGGATTGACCTGACGATTGAAAGTGTGGACAGGGAGTGGGATCCGAAAAAGCTGGCCATATTGGAGCAGGAAAAGCGGCAGGGAAACCTTTTCAAAGATACAGAAACAGTTGCATGGGAGTTCGAAGTGGTGAAGAAATTGCCCTACAAGTTTTCCTATGTTTTTCAGGATAAGCGTGGCAAACAAAGCAAGCTTATGATTGAGGATTGGGAGATTGGCGCGTTGTATTGGAATTGCCTTAAAAGCAGCAATGGCGATGAAGAACAAGCGATCAAGAAGGTCCGGCAGAAATATTGGGATAGATTTATTCAGCGTGAACAGGCTGGCACCTTGCTGGTACTTGGAACTACTTTGGAACACCACAACAAAAAAGCGTCCAATCCTTTTGTTATCGTCAGTGTGGTTCCTCTTCGTCGTGAAATTCAACCGAGGTTATTTTAATTATGGCATTACACCCCGACTTTCTCGATTCTCCTCATATCGTCCTTGACCCGGATACTCGCTGGTTCCCTGCCGATGAGGCGTTGCGGGAATGACACGTAAAAGTCCGCGTGGGCTAAGAGGACACCCTACCGGAGAAGATGGCGGGTATGGCGCCGGGCGGAAGATAGACCCCTGCCTTCGCAGGGGTGACAGTTGTGGATCAAGTTGAGGGCAGGCCCTGCGCGGGAAGGACAAAAGGGGAGTAGGGCGGAAGATAGATTCGCTATCGCGGCTCTTCGTTTCGCTTCGTGTCCCGCTTTCGCGGGAATGACAATTGTGGGCGTTGGTGACAATTGTGTGGGGGGATGGCAGTATGAGATTGCCGTGGTGGCAATAATGGAGTAAGATGGCGGGTATGGAATTTGCAAAACGATATCGTTATAACTATTGAACCCCTACAGGGTCGGAAGAGGTGCGTGGGCTAAGAGCACAGCCACAAGCTAACGATATAAGACACCTCCAAACAAGTTTGAAGGTGCCACCCGATGGAAGAGGTGCGTGGGCTAAGAACACAGCCGAGTAATGCGGTGATGGCGGTTTTATAGTAGAATAAATACAGAAAAGATAATTGGTTAATTATGAAAAAGAAAGAACGCACATACTTAGGTTTACGGCCGATCTTCATAAAACGTTTTCTGCGCGGGACCACTAAATCCTTGCCTCTTGGTTCTCTGCTGGATGAAATCATCTTTGGCGTGCTCGGTGACGAGGCGGCAAAAACTGAGTCGGAGAAAATACATAAAAAACTGGACGAAATATTGAGCAGGCAGAAGGGGCAGGAAGTTGACTTTGCTGAAATCCTTCTCGCATTGCATATACAGACAGATATAAATGAAACCATAAAAGAAAAACTGGAAGAGATTGAACAATCTATAAGAGATAACAGTGATTCGCCATTTCCGGAATACTTCGGAAAGGCTCTCGATAAGGTTATCCAAGAACAAAAGGAGTTTCAGCAAGGTTTTCTTTGGCATCTACAAAACCTAAAACGAGATCATCAGCAGCATGATAAAAAACTCGATGCGATAATAAGTTATCTTCAGCAGATTGTGTTAGGGTCAGACAATCGCAAACCGAAGCAAGTTCATAATTTGCCATATAAGTCGATTGGTGGGTTATTTAAGGGGAGAGAGGAGGCGTTGGGGAAGTTGGAGGAGGAATTGGGTGGGGGGAAGGTTGCGGCGATTACACAGACTCGCGCGATTTGTGGGCTGGGTGGGATTGGTAAGACTCGGCTGGCGGTGGAGTTTGCGTGGGAAGGGATCGATAAGGGGAGATTTCGGGAAGTGTATTTTGTTCGGTGCGGCAGGGAGGATAAGGCTGGGGGGATATCAGGGGAAAAACAGAAGGAAGTTACGGCAGAAGATATGACAACGGCGCAGGGCAGGTTTGCGGCGGCAATGGCTGAATTGGCAGGTAAGGATGTGATGGGGCTGGGTATGGAAGGGAACAAGCAGGTTGAAACGGCCCAGGCGGTGATGGGAGAATTGCAACAGAGAGAGGGATGGCTTTTGATTTTGGATAATGTTGATGAGCGGGCGATGCAGGAGTGTGTGCGGTCTGTGATGGGGCGGTTGGGCAGAGGTAAGGTGATTGTGACTTCGCGGATTACGGAATGGCGGGAGGAAGAGGCTGGGCCGATTGTGATCGATAAGCTTGGACTGAAAGATTCGACGAGGTATTTGTTGGAACGGACAGAGAAAAGACGTGCCGGAAGCGACAACGATGAGGCACTAGCGGAGCAGATGGCAAAAGAACTGGACGGGCTGCCGATAGCGTTGGAGTGGGCGGCGGCGTATATCAATCGCAAACGGGTGGGGTTTGATGGATATCTGGCGAAATATGAGAAGGGTCGCAAAGATGTTCTGGGGTTTGCGGACGGGGGGATATGGGTGGATTATCCGAAGCCGGTGCTGACGGTGTGGCAGACGACGGAGGAGCAACTGAGTGAGGGGGCAAGGATGTTGTTGGGGGTGATGTCTTTTTTGGGGCCGGAGGCGATACCGGCGGAGTTGTTTATCGGCAGGGCAGGGGAGACGGGGGAGGATGAAGGGGTGGATTGGCAGGCGGGATTGGTGGAGCTTGGGGACTGGTCGATGATTAGATACGAGGGCGGACGGGTAACTGTGCATCGGCTGATTCAGGAGGTGACGCGGCTGCGGTTGGAGAAGGAACGATACGGCAAATTGTGTGAAACGGCCATTGGAATGGTTGATGATTATACGTCGATTGATCCTAGGCCGGATGATGTGCGAAGCTGGGGGTACTGGGAGGCTATGGCTGGACATGTGGAGATGGTTGTTGGGTATGCGGACGGGCAGGCGGTTGCCGGGCCGACAGGGCGGCTGATGAGTTGTCTAGCCCTGTTTTATGCGGCCCAGGCACGGTATGGTGAGGCGGAGCCTTTGATGCGGCGGGCGCTGGCGATAGATGAAGTGTCGTTCGGGGCGGGGCATCCGAATGTGGCTACAGACCTGAACAATCTGGCGGAATTGCTGCGGGCTACGAACCGATTAGCTGAGGCGGAGCCGATGTATCGGCGGGCGCTGGCGATAGATGAAGTGTCGTTCGGGGCGGGGCATCCGGAGGTGGCTACAGTCCTGAACAATCTGGCGGAATTGCTGGCGGCTACGAACCGATTAGATGAGGCGGAGCCGATGTATCGGCGCGTGGTTAAAATCCTGGAGAATCCTGGAGGCGAACCCCTTCCCAATTATGCTGGTGCGCTAAACAATCTGGCGCAATTGCTGGCGGATACGAACCGATTAGGTGAGGCGGAGCCTTTGATGCGGCGGGCGCTGGCGATAGATGAAGGGTCGTTTGGGGCGGGGCATCCGAAGGTGGCTACAGACCTGAACAATCTGGCGGAATTGCTGCGGGCTACGAACCGTTTAGCTGAGGCGGAGCCGATGTATCGTCGGGCGCTGGCGATAGATGAAGGGTCGTTCGGGGCGAAGCATCCGAATGTGGCCAGAGACCTCAACAATCTGGCGGGATTGCTGGCGGATACGAACCGATTAGCTGAGGCGGAGCCGATGTATGAGCGAGTGGTCAAAATCTTTGAGAAATCTTTCGGTCCCGAACACCCAAATGTTGCTACAGCCCTGAACAATTTGGCGGAATTGTTGCGGGCTACGAACCGGTTTGGGGAGGCGGAGCCGATGATGCGGCGGGCGCTGGCGATAGATGAAGGGTCGTTTGGGGCGGGGCATCCGAATGTGGCCATCCGGCTGAACAATCTGGCGGGATTGCTGGCGGATACGAACCGGTTAGATGAGGCGGAGCCTTTGATGCGGCGGGCGCTGGCGATAGATGAAGTGTCGTTTGGGCCGGGGCATCCGGATGTGGCTGTTGATTTGAACAATCTGGCGGGATTGCTGCAAGATACGAACCGATTAGATGAGGCGGAGCCGATGTATCGGCGGGCGCTGGCGATAGATGAAGGGTCGTTCGGGGCGGGGCATCCGAATGTGGCTATTGATCTGAACAATCTGGCGGGATTGCTGGCGGCTACGAAGCGATTAGCTGAGGCGGAGCCGATGTATGAGCGGGCGCTGGCGATATTCGAAGATAGCCTGGGCGGGGAGCATCCTTCGACGGTGAGGGTGCGGGGGAATCTGGAAATATTCATGGAGGAATACAGGAAGTGGAAGAAGGGGTGAGAAGAAGGAGCAGACGAATTTCTTTTTTACACTCAAAGAGGCATCTCACGGGCGTATTTCGCTCATTGAAATACCGCAATTATCGTCTGTTCTTTTTTGGTCAGAGCATCTCGCTAATCGGTACCTGGATGCAAAGAGTAGCGATGAGTTGGCTTGTTTACCGACTAAGCGATTCCGCTGTCATACTCGGCATCGTCGCATTCGCAGGCCAGATACCAACTTTTCTTATAACCCCTTTTGGTGGTGTTGCCGCCGACAGATACAACAGGCGCCGCTTGCTCCTGGCAACACAAATTCTTGCTATGATCCAGGCGGTAGTATTAGCGATGCTCGTACTGACCGGTGTCATTGCCACCTGGCATCTTATAATACTCAGCATTGCTCTTGGCATCATTGACGCTTTTGATATGCCCACTCGCCAGTCATTTGTCATCCAAATGATTGACAACCGCGATGATCTGGGCAACGCTATTGCACTGAATTCATCGATGGTTAATGTCGCAAGACTACTTGGTCCTTCTATTGCAGGACTGATTATAGCCACTGTTGGCGAAGGTTTTTGTTTTAGCATAAATGCCGCAAGCTATCTTGTTGTCATTACGACCCTGCTCATGATGCCTGTCATAGAACAAAAAAACAGCAGTAAGGCCACGGTATGGCAACAGCTCAAGAGTGGATTCAGTTATGCACTCGGTTTTGCCCCCATCAAATATCTGCTTGCACTTTTGGCCCTGCTAAGCCTGGCCGGGATGCCCTATATGGTCCTGATGCCCATTTTTGCCAAGGACATTCTTCATGGCGGGTCATGTACGTTTGGCTTTCTAATGGCCGCTTCAGGCGTAGGTGCGCTGATGGGTGCGATATATCTTGCCCGCAGAAAAACCGTGCTCGGCCTGGGAAAGGTGATAGTAATATCAAGCTCGCTTTTCGGTATCGGGCTTATAGGGTTTTCATTGTCAACCGTAACATGGTTTTCAATGCTTTGTTTACTGCTTGCCGGCCTGGGTATGATACTGCAATTGGCTTCCAGCAATACGGTTTTACAAACAATGGTCGAAGACGATATGCGTGGACGGGTCATGAGCCTCTACACAATGGCATTTGTGGGAGCGGTTCCTTTCGGCAGTCTCATTGCCGGTTATTTGGCAAGCAGAATTGGTGCTTCTTATACACTAATGATTGGCGGAACCTGTTGTCTCATCGGTTCGTTTTTATTTTTTAGAAAGCTGCCGGAATTACGCAAGCAGGTTCACCCGATATATGTCCGAAAAGGTATCATCCCATCTGTATCAAAAGGTCTGCAGACTGCTGCAGAACTCTCCCTAAATAAATTTCAGGGAAAGTCCAATTCCGACTGAAGCATTACCCAACCAAAAACACGGCCGAATTTTGCGATCATATCCACTTGTTGGTTAAGGACTTATGAGTGTGCAAAAAAATTCCCACAGGGATACCCAATGTACAGGGCAAAATATGGTGTTTTGTGAAAAAAGTTGGTCAAGTTTTTGATAAAATCGTGTATAATACAGGTACGTGAGTGTGCGTTTCCCGGGTATCCCGGCAACGGGCCGGAATACGGCTGGGGAGAAAAGAGTTTTCCAACAAATGCAGAGGAATAATGTAGAGGTATAATGATGAAGAAGTTGATTTTATTAGTGTTGGTCTTTGCGGTAAGTGGTGTACAGGCTGTTACCATAATTACTACCGCCGAAGAGCTTCAGGCAGTGGGCGATGATTTAGACGGCAATTACATATTAGCTAATGACATCGATCTTAGCGGCTTCCCCTGGGAGCCTATAAGTTACAAAGAGAATGGTGTGAATATTTCTTTCACAGGCACTTTTGACGGCGCCGACCATATAATCAACGGTTTGACCTCAATTGACACTAATGGCGCTTTAGACGGCAAGTATAAGTGTGCTCCCCTGATTGGCATACTTGCCGTGGACGGCGTGGTAAAAAATGTTGGTTTAACAAATGTCAATGTTTTATCCGATTGGTATGTGTCAGGTTTGGTTGGTGATTGCTATGGTACGGTATCCAGGTGCTATGTTAAGGGTGGGAGCGTGACCATTGTGGGCACAGAGGGGCGTGGCGGCAATTGTGGCACAGTAATAGGTATGACTCGTGCGGGTGCCAGTGTTACAGATTGTTATGGTTCTGACGTGACCATAACATTTGCGACGAACCTTGACAGTTGGAATAGTCAGGGCGGCTTCATCGGTGGCCAGCACGCCGGGCCTGAGGGCTTAGTGGCTAATTGTTATTTTGAAGGAACAATCATCGGATTCAGCATTGGCGAAGACTGGAGGGAGGGTGGTGGTTTTTTAGATCACCCTCCCGACGGTGTCGCGATCAGTTGTTACTATGATATGGACGTTGCCGGCTTCGACGACACCCTGGGTTATGGACGGACAACAACCCAAATGAAGACGCAGGCCAATTTTGTTGGTTGGGATTTTGATAATACATGGACTATGACTGAGGGCCAAACTTATCCTACACTCATTCCAGAACCTCCCATAACGATTTACGTTGACGATGACGCTTCGCCCGATGGCGATGGGTTAAGCTGGGCAACCGCGTTTAAGTATCTGTGGGATGGGTTGGCTGTCGCATCTTATGGCGATGAGGTACGCGTCGCGCAGGGCACATATAAGCCTGACCGCAACGGGCGCAACCCGGCCGGGACTGGCAGCCGTAACGCGACGTTTCAGTTGACCAGCGGTGTGGCGGTCTATGGCGGCTACGCGGGGCTTGGCGAGCCGGACCCGGATGACCGGGATGTCGAGGCGTACGAGACCATCCTCAGCGGCGACCTGGCCGGCAACGATGGGCCTAATTTTGCCAACAACGGCGATAACAGCTATCACGTTGCTAACTGCAGCAACACAGACACGAATACCGTTCTGGACGGCGTTACCATTACCGCCGGTAATGCTGACGGCTCTTCGTCAATTAGCGATGGTGGTGGAGTACTTATCCAGGCAGGCAGCCCTGCGTTTGCCAACTGTACGTTCATCGGCAACATAGCTGAAAATAACGGTGGTGGGATAGCTACCTATTCGGGCTACCCCTGTCCGAAAATGAGCAACTGCATGTTTATCGGGAATTCGTCTGGTAATGATGGTGGAGGATTCGGCTGCGGGCACTCCGAGCCGACTTTGATTAACTGTACGTTCACCGGCAACTCGGCTGACGGCGATGGCGGAGGCATCTGCAGTTTTGCTTTCGGAACTATTTTGACTGTTAAAAACTGTATTCTATGGGACAACATCGCAAACGAGGGCCCGCAGATAGCATTGAAGAGCTTTGAGGGCAGTGGACTCATCGATTATTCCTGCCTGCAGGGCGGTGAGTTTGATATTTACACTGACGATTGCGATCTGGTCTGGGGCCTCGGCAATATAGATGACGATCCTCGGCTTGTGGATGCGGACAATGGCGATTGCCATCTCAAATCCGAAGCAGGCAGATGGAACCCGATAAGTGAAAGTTGGGTCACTGATGGCGTAACGAGTCCTTGCATTGACGCTGGGAACCCGGGTTGTCCTTTGGGCGATGAACCGGTCGATGTAAACAATGTGCGGATTAATATGGGAGCCTATGGCGGCACAGACAAGGCAAGCAAAACTCCGGCAAATTGGTCTTCATTAGCTGATTTGACTAATGACCATAAAGTGAACTTCAACGATTGGGCAGTTTTCTCCGTCTATTGGCTGGAGAGCGGCTACTGTATTCCCAGCGATCTTGACCGCAATGAAGTAGTTGGTTTTCCTGATATTAACCTTTTCGCTAACGAATGGCTCTGGGAAAAATAATTTGAAGATGTAAAAGGAAAAAGAGAAAATTGTCTATGGGAACAAATTTCAAGCTATGGTTGGTGGGGTTGGTATTGTTGTCAGCAGTGGCCAGTCCGTCGCTCGTGTGTGGAGATGAGATCACACCATCACCGTATTGGAAGAACCAGATCGAGTTTCCCGACGATCCCTTTTGCTCACAAGCCAGCGGTATCGGCGGTTCGGAATGGGTAAAGTTCACCATTATTCTCCTGGAAAATTACGATCCCAACCTGGTTTTTTTTCAGGACTGCGTGAAATATATTTTTCACTATGATTTTGCTGCGGCATGTCTCGATCCGTTTATGGGTATGACCGCGAACGAATACTATCAGGTTGCGCTATACGAGCAGGGCCAGCAGGCGGCTATGGGTACGGTTATCATGCCGCCTTTGACCGGTTCCGAGCCGGACTTCCAGGAGTATGGCATCCAATTTGTTCGTCAGGACCCATACACTCGTGAAGAAATAGTCGATATGTTCAATCTGGTCAAAGCGAACATTTCAGCCGACCCGGGCGTGACGGCGTTTTACTTTCCCACGTACGAACAGTCGCAAGTGGCACAGGCTAACAAAGATTGGTTCGAATCTCAAGGTGTTCCAGTCAGTTCCATATCCCGATGGTCTGAAGGTAACGCCTGCTATTCCGAAGGATGGGCATTGGGTGAGCTTAAATTCTTCGAGGCCGGCCAGATTGATACCGCCTATCAGAGCGGCGATTTGCTGCCGGGCAATATTCTGCTGACGGACGGCATCCCTGCCGAGATACCATTTGTGGCCGGCATTATCTCGCTGGCGCCGGCGACGCCCAGTTCGCATGTAGCGCTCCTGGCCCAGACCTATGGAGTTCCATTTGTGCACCTGGCACTAGCCGAGGACGCGGACCGGGCCGGGCAACTCGTTGGTCACAAAATTGTCTTTAGTGCTTACGATGATGGATCCGACGTTTATGATGTAAGGCTGATCAACGTGGAAGGCGTTCTGACCGCTCAGCAGATCGAGGAAATCCTTGCGTTGAAAGAACCACCGGAATTGGGTATTTCACCAATGGCATCATATAGCGACTATAGCGAAAGCACCGACGGCCTGACGCCTGCGGATATCCAGTATTTCGGCGGCAAAGCATCCAACTTTGGAATCCTGCGCAGAGCCATTCCGGACAGTTCACCGGTTGCGATAGCATTTTCATTTGACCTGTGGAACGAATTTCTCGATCAAACCATTGTCCCACGCGAAAGTGTTATTGTCGAACCCGGTGGATACCTGCTGTTTTGGGCTGATGAAGAAGAAGGTGAAGGCCCCACGCATACCAACTTCAAGCTTAATGCCGGCGGCTTTTACGATGATATCGGCTTATATGATTCCGATGGAACTACCCTCCTGGATGGAATCGAATTATTCCCTCCACAAGCCCAGGATTTTTCCTACGGCCGCTATCCCGATGGCGACGACAATTGGCAGTACTTCGGCAGTCCCACTCCAGGCTGGTCGAACGGTGGCAGCGGCGGTCCGACAGCAGGCTTGTACATCAATGAATTTCTTGCTGATAACGATCACGTCATTCAGGACAACTTCGGTGATTACGATGACTGCATTGAACTATACAACGCAGGAACAACCGCCATTGACCTGGGCGGCATGTATCTAACAGATCGTATAGACGATCCGACAATGTGGATGATCCCGTATGGCATCAGCGGCAGTACCCTCCGTGAAGAGATTAATAACAGGCTCTCAGCCCATACCACCTATCCACCGGATGATATGGCGGCGTTGTCGAGAGACCTTGCAGCCATTCGCAGCATTATCAAGGACGCCGATCTCACCAGCTTCAGCCCACAGCTTCAAGCTGCCGTTATCGCCGCACTGGCGGGGTTCGACATTAACGAGAATATCCGATTTAGAAGTTCGACCAACGTCGAAGACAGTGAGCAGTTTATCGGTGCAGGACTGTACGACAGCTACAGCGGCTGTCTTGCCGACGATCTGGATGGCAATAACGATGGGCCATGCCTCTGCGACCCGAACGAGTATAACGAGCAGGGCGCCTTCAAGGCCATTCGTAAGGTGTTTGCCAGCTTCTATAACAACAATGCCTTCCTCGAGCGTCTGCGCCACAGGGTGAACGAATCTGATGTGGGTATGGCCCTGCTGGTGCATCATTCGTTCCCGGACGAAATCGAACTGGCCAACGGCGTAGCGACGATAGAAAGAGTTGGCAGTGGCTACAACAGCTACATCACCCTGATAACCCAGGATGGCGCAGTTTCGGTTACCAATCCTCAGGATGGTTCCATACCGGAGGAAGTCACCGTCAGGGTCTATTCATCCGGGAATATCGGCTCACCCAAACTAATTCGTTCGTCGAATCTCGTGCCCCTGGGCGATAAGGTAATGGATTGGCCCAATGACTATAGTGACCTGGCCGAATTGCTGGTCGATGTCAGCAACGAATTCCGTAATGTTACCGGGAAAACACAATACATGATTGACCTGGAATACAAAAAGGTCGCGCCCGGCGGTGTCGTGATGCCCGCGGGCGGACTGGTCATCAAGCAGGTTCGCGAGATTCCACAACTCGATAACACACCGAGTATCACACCTTTCCTGATCAACGAACCAAAGGAATACAGCATCTACTCGGGCGAGTTCGAGTTTATGGATGACTGCGACATTTTTGCCAGTCATCGCCTCAAGACACGACTGACGCTGGAAACAAAAAACCTGTGGCTCGACGAACCTAATCTTGCCCAGGGCTTCTATGCCACTGCCAACATCGAGTACGTGGACGGTGATAGCGTTTACACCATCACCGAGGAGCTGCCGCTGTTACCCTTTGCCTGGCATGATTTTGATGGTACGGACGCCACCGACGGCTGGCTCATGGACCACCTGCCAAATCCACGTGCCTGCGAGTTGAATACAACCAACATACCAACGTTGGTATCCCCAGCCCAAAACCCCATTTTATCGCTCCGCGATTTCGGCGATCAGCCGGCCCAACTGGACGAACCCAGGTTCCGAGTCCTCAAATTAAACGTTGATTATGATCAGCCTGTTCGATCCTGGCTGGAAGGTTGTCTGCCCGACGGCATTACGAACAGCACCACAAATGAGCTTTATCTTTGGTGCCGTCCTGGGCCAAGCCCCGACGATATTTTACAGCAGCGTTTTTACGAATCGGATGGCATATCGATCGAAACTGAATTCTACCGACCGCCACCACCGTCTGGATTTAGTAACTGGATGACCCACACCGCCCCGATGACTCGCTGGGTCGAGACCACCATCACAGGTTACACCAGTGTGCCGATTGTTCTTAGCGGCTATTACTCACAGACCTATCAGGCATGGCACCATAATAAGTTGGAGTACTTCCTTTTTGAGCCTCGGCTGGAACCTGGAATATCACAGGACATCCTGGACGAACTGCAGGCCCAGGATATCCGCCTGATCTATATGATCATTGACAACGACTATGACTACCAGTGCCACGGCTGCTTCTCGAACATAACAACCTACGGTTTCGATTACGTTCCCGGCGATTTTAATGGTGACAGCATAGTAAACATGTCGGATTTCGCTATGATGGCACAGTACTGGCTGGACCCCGACGCCTGTGCAAGCGCCCAGGTCAACCTTACCGGCGATACCCAGGTGGACATGGAAGATTTACTGGAGCTTAGCAATAACTGGCTGCAAACCGAGAGTGAGTAGTTTTTGATCGTAATGACAGTTTGACGCCTATGTGAGAAAAAAATTGGGGTGACGGCACAACGAAGGCTTCTAAAACACTTCTATAGCTTTCGGGAAACTGCCAAGCACACTTAGCCACAGAACATGTTTACGGATATCCGAGACCACTTTTTTTATGTCCTCGTTTTGCTGATGTCCCTGACACTCGACGAAGAAATAATATTCCATTTCGCGTTTTTTGCCGGGGCGTGATTCGATATTGGTCAGGTTGACCCCATTGTTTTGAAACACCTGCAGCACATCGACCAAAGATCCCACTTTGTGAGCAGTGCTGAATATCATAGCCGTTTTGTCATTGCCCGTCGGCCGTGATGGCTCGCGACCGATGACGAAAAACCGTGTTATGTTATTGCTCATGTCTTCGATGTTTTCGCGGAGCAGTTTCAGCCCGTACAACTCTGCCGCTAAAGTCGAGCCAATCGCCGCCGAGAGCGGCTCATTAGCCACACGTTGGGCCGCCTCGGCAGTGGAGGCCGTCGATATCATAGCCACCCCAGGCAGCGTGGCCGATATCCAATATCGGCATTGGGCGAACACCTCCGGCTTGGAGTATATCACTTTGATTTCTTCCAGTCGGCACTTGGCCAGCAGGTTATGATGGATTGCCATCAGCACTTCCGCGCAAATCACCGCAGGCGATTCAATCAGCGAGTCGAGTGTTTCGATTACTCCGCCGGCTATTGAGTTTTCGACGGGAACCACCCCCAGATCACAGTGCTCCTTATGGATCTCTTCGAACACGCCGCGAATATCACTTTGCGGTTGATATTCCACACTCTGCCCGAACTTCATCATGGCCACCGTATTTGAAAAACTACCTTCCGGACCAAGGTAGGCAATTCTCAACGACCTTTCCAGAAAGAAGGAGCCACTCATCATCTCTCGCCATATCGCTACCAGCGTACGGTCCGGCAGCGGACCGGTATTATGTTTCTTGATCTTCTCTTGTACGCTGCGCTCCCGATCGGGCGCATAGATCGGCGGGGCGTCTTTATCTTTTCTTTTTACCTCGCCCACTTCAATAACAATCTTAGCCCGCTTGTTCAGCAGTTTCACCAACTGCTCATCGATCTGATCGATTCCTTCTCTTAGTTTGTCCAGTTCACTCATTGTTGGGCCACCTTAAAACTCAAACTGATCGATTTAAGTCGCCAAACACTCATAACTACTTTATAAACACTTAGTTATAAGGCATAAGCACAACAGCGAACTCAGGGCTACCAGATCCTCGTGCCTCGCCTGTCCTAAGCTTGTCGAAGGGCACCTGTTGCCTTCTTTCATAGTCTAATACCACCAACTCCCGGCCCCGTCAACTCAAAAAGTTATAATAATCACACCTGAAAACTACCGAAACCAATGCTCCGTCTGAAGCCGCCGGCGTCAAACTTGAAGCAAATTGATCAAATTTGCCGTCTTCTGTGAGAAATGGTTGACTTTTCAATATATTCAGCAAAAATGATCGCGGTTCTTAATAGAATCACAAGAGAATAATCGCGCTACGCAAACAAATGAAAGGAAAATACCGATGAACAGAATTTTGGCTTTGACCGTTGTTTTGGCAACGGTTTGGGCATCAGCCAACGTCTATGCAGATTTAAACAGTGACTATTGGCCCACATGGCGCGGACCGAACGGCACAGGCGTGGCCCCAAAGGGCAATCCGCCACTGACCTGGAGCGAAACAAAAAACATTAAGTGGAAGGTCAAATTGCCCGGCAACAGCAACTCCTCCCCGGTCATTTGGGGCGACAAAATCTTCTTCCTCACCGCCATTCCCACGGACAAAATAGTCGAACCACCACAGCAGACCGACACTCAACAACAGCAAACCCCACAGGCACAAAACCCACACGGGCAAAACGCCGGCGGCACACCACATGAAGGCCACGGCAGCGATTCCGACACCCAGCGAGGTGGCAGAGGCGGTGGAATGCAGCAAATGCTCAGCAATGTATCGGGCGTGCACAAATTCGATGTGGTCTGTCTGGACCGGAAAACCGGCAGAGTCCTGTGGCAGAAAACCGCCCGCGAAGAACTGCCGCACGAAGGACACCATCGCGATCACAGTTTTGCCTCCTATTCGCCAGTGACAGACGGTAAATACGTATGGGCAAGTTTCGGTTCGCGCGGCCTGCACTGCTATGACATCAACGGCAATCACAAATGGAGCAGAGACCTGATAAAAATGCAGACCAGAAACAGCTTTGGCGAGGGCAGTTCAGCCTCGCTGGCGGGTGATGCGGTGGTCGTGGTGATGGACCACGAGGGCGATTCCTGCATCTTTGCTTTCGACAAGATCACCGGTGAGCCGATTTGGAAAAAAGATCGCGACGAATCTACTTCCTGGGCCACACCGGTTGCTGTCGAAGTAAACGGCAAACTACAGGTAATCACCAGTGCCACCAATTTCATTCGTAGCTACGATGCCAAAACAGGTCAGCTAATCTGGCAGTGCGCAGGCCAGACCACCAACGTTATACCAACACCCGTACTCGGCTTTGGCAGGGTGTATTGCACAAGCGGATATCAAGGCAACGCCTTGCAGGCCATCGAACTGGACCGCACCGGCGACCTGACCGGCACAGACGCCGTCGCCTGGCAGGTCAATGACAAAACCACTCCTTATGTCCCCTCACCGCTGCTCTATGGCGACAAAATTTACCTTTGTTTCGGCAACAGAGCCGTTGTCTCCTGCTACGATGCCAAAACAGGAAAAGCCCTTTTTGAAAAACAGAACCTGGACGCTGTCGGAGGAATCTATGCCTCGATAGTGGGCGCAGACGACCGCGTATATTTCATCGGCCGCGAAGGCGCCGCTCAGGTCATCAGGAACTCTCAAAAGTTCGAGATCCTGGCCACCAACACTCTCGACGACAAATTCGATAGTTCACCCGCCATCGTGGGCAACGAACTCTACCTCAAAGGCAAAACGCACCTATACTGCATTGCCAAACCATAGAGGCGCCATTAAGCTCATCGCAGGCCAGGCGGCGAAAAACACAGGTTAACTTTCTTTACTTTACCGGCAAGGTTAACGTACAACGCCGACCTTTTTACCGGTCACGTCCCGGCTCACATCCTGGCCGTCCCGAGAAGTAATAAATTGACCGTTAAGGGTCTCTCCGTCCAGCTTGCCTTTGAACTCCATGGGAACCTCGCGCTCGCGGAATCTCCGTATTATTTTAAAGCTAACCTGATCTCCCTCGATTTTGAGATTTTCGACGTTGGTTTCACTGTCTCGAGACTTATACGTTCCGGTCATATCTTCCTTGATCGTTAGTGTCTGTGTGCGAGGCGTCCCATCTCGCGAAGTGCTCGTCAGCTCCCATGTGCCGACCAGGCTCGATACCGCCGCCCACCGCCATTTTTTTGCCGGTCACCTCTCTGTCACCACGGGAGGTGATAAACTTGCCATTGAGGGTACTGCCTTGCAGTTTGCCTTCGAAGGTCATATTGAACGATCGCTCGCCAAAGCTCATATCTATCCCAAAGGTTACCTGAGAGCCTTCCAGTTTGAGATCCTTGATAGCAATCGCGCCGCCAAAGGACTGATACCTGCCGGTCATATCCGGGTAGATCGTCAGTGTATTTGTACGCGTACCTCGCTCGGAGGTGCTCGTAAACTCCCACTTACCGATCAGCTCACCGCCTGCCCGCCGGCCGTTACAAACAATCTCACCTCGTTCGCTTTTGGACTTACCGATCAACTCATTGCCCTTAACCGTACCTTCGTAGATAGATTCCCGCTGGCGATCCTGATACGTACTCTTACGCGTAAAGGTAAGTTTGCCATTTTCAAATTTGACTTTGGAAATCGTATCTTCACCCCGCTCACTGATCCATTTCCCTGTCAATTCGCCGTCGGAACCCTGAGAAACAACCAACTTTGCGTCAAACGTGCGATCGCCAACCTCAATTTTCATATCCCATTGGCCCACCGCCGCGGGGATGATCCTTGGTCGGTAGCCCTCAGCGGTGGAAGTACCACGATCACTGGTCAATGTGCCCGTAATCTTACCATCATTGAGGGTCCCTTCAAAAGTGGTCTTGAATTCCTGGTCCCGCCGCTGGAGAATATGCACAAACGTGAGCTTTTGACCTTCGAATTTGACATCCGACAATTTGTCATCGCCCCACGTACCCGCAAAAGAACCATCTGGGTTTTTAGAGATAGACAATTCGGCAAAGCTCTCCTGACCATTGGAATCCATCTTGATTTCCCAGTTTCCTGTAATCCCTTCGGTAGCCAAAATCCGTGATGGGCCTGCCAAAACAAACAGTACAAAAACAAAAAGCACCGATTTGCTCATAGTTTTCACAAAAGAAACATTACTCATAGCACACATCTCCTTAATTGCGTGTCCAAAAGTTCTACCGATCCAGCGAAAGCTGGCAAATTGTACTTACGGGAATCTCTAAAAATTCATTTTTACTACGAACGGCTGCAATTTCCGTCAGCATCGTTATCGGCCAAAAATCGTCCTCAACGTAGTTGAAACTACGCCTGCGGCGATTTTTGACCTCTGCCTCGCTGACGAAAATTTC
>Ga0315290_10001023_pt1 | contig 19156 bp, 20 predicted proteins | sample YL17G12_0_MG_FD_203627 | JGI IMG/M metagenome (GOLD analysis project Ga0315290, IMG submission 203627) | Sediment microbial communities from Yellowstone Lake, YNP, Wyoming, USA - YL17G12_0 | ecosystem: Environmental > Aquatic > Freshwater > Lake > Sediment | place: USA: Wyoming | collected... | reverse complement strand
GGTTGGAACGGCAGAGGCATGTGGCTCGCGCTGCAGGTGCCTGACGAGCACAGTAAGATGTCTCGCCCGTACATCTACATGAAGACAGCGGACGACAAACTCGTTCCTTGGGTCGCTTCGCAGACAGACATCCTCGCTGACGACTGGGAGCTAGTGTGAGTTACAACCGAATCATGCTAGACCTAGAGACCTTGGGCACACGCCCGGGGTGCGCTATCCTGAGCATCGGAGCTGTGTTCTTCTCCTCGACCCACGAGGAATGGAAGGGCCCCACCTTCTACGCGCCGGTAAACCGGCTGAGCTGTGTAGCAGTGGGGCTGGATGAAGACCCAGACACCGTGGCGTGGTGGCGCGGGCAAGGCTCCGAGGCCCGAGCGGTGCTAGCGGCGGCTGACCTGGGGGCTACCCCTGGGCTGAAAGATGTGCTAGCTAGCTTCTCAAGATGGGTGGCAGAAAATGCGCTTTCTAAGGACGTTCAGGTCTGGGGCAACGGGGCGGACTTCGACAACCCTATTCTGTCCGCTGCGTACATGGCCGTTCAGTTGAAGCAGCCGTGGGGCCCGTACAGCGGGCGCTGCTATCGCACGCTCAAGGCCCTGCACCCGAAGGAGAAGCTCGTACGTTCGGGTACCCACCACAACGCACTGGACGACGCCGTGTCGCAGGCCGAGCACGCCGTCCGTATGCTCAAGGCACTGAAGTGATCCGTGTACCGAAAGGTTATGTTCGCCGGGTATGTATGGCGAATGAAAAGGACGAGCCCATCGCCGACGTGACGCTGCGCACCCGCGTGGACACGCTAGAGACGCTCCCCGTAGACATCCCCTACGTCGTGCTAGACGATGTGTGGGTCGCTCAAGGCTACCGTGGGCGCGGGCTATCCACCATCGTGCTGAAGGCGGCGCAGGACGTCGCTAAGTCCGAGGGGTGGGCCATAGCCTGCCGTCCTCAGTCCCACGACAACGGCCCCTCGCAGGCGCAGCTGGTGAAGCTCTATCGCCGCTTGGGGTGGACCCAGAAAGTTCGTTCCTACCCTCTGTGGCTGCTATGGCGACCGTCCCTCGACAGCTAGAATCTAGCATCCAGGCGTCGTGTAATGCGGCGGTGATGCAGGAGTTTGGGATCGAGGCTCTGAAGCTGAGCGGACGAGCGTGGCCGGACTACATGTACATGATACCGGGCGGTAGACCTCTGTTCATAGAGTGGAAGCGCCCAGGAGAGGAACCTCGTGCTAACCAAAAGATCCGAATCCACAGGCTTCTCCGGCTTGGTTACGCCGTCGGCGTATGCAGCAGCAAAGAAGAAGGCCTCGCAGCCGTCCGGGAAGCGATGGGTGCCTCACGCCTATCAGCGCGTCGCAGTGAAGTACCTGGTGGAACGGGGAGCGGCAGCGCTATTCCTGGATCCCGGACTAGGGAAGACCTCGATCTCATTCGCAGCCTTGAAAGCGCTCAAGAAAGCCGGGATGCTTCACGGCGCACTCGTCGTCGCCCCGCGCCGGGTGGCGGTTAGCGTCTGGCCGCAGGAGCAACAGGAGTGGTCCGACTTCCACGACCTAACGATTACCGTGCTCCACGGCGACCGTAAGAACGAACGCGTCGCTGAACGCTTCGACATCTACATCATCAACTACGAAGGTCTGCCCTGGCTCGTGAAGAGCGGGCATCTGCGCGACCTACTCAAGAAGAAGTGGATCGACGTCCTCATCATCGATGAGCTCAGTAAGGTGAAGCACATCGATAGTGGGAGGCACAAGATACTTGCGACCTGGCACCACCTCTTTGCGCGCCGCTGGGGGCTCACAGGCTCCCCCGCCAGCAACGGACTGCTCAACATCTTCGGACAGATATACATGCTGGACTTCGGGGAGGCGTTCGGCAAGTTCTTTACCCACTTCCGCTGGAACTTTTTCTACCCAGCGACGCCCGACTCGGACTACCCTGTGTGGCTGCCCAAGCCCGGGGCTGAGGCCCTTATCTATGAACGGTTGAAGCCCGTGGCGTTGCGCTTCGAGGCTAAGGACCACGTAAAGATGCCCGAACTGATCTCCGTGCCGATTAAGATGGAGCTCGATGCTAAGACGCGCAAGATATACGACGCGATGGAGATGGACTTCTTCTCTGTACTGGATGGCTCCAACCTCGTCACCGCTGTGACCGCTGCGGCGTCGGGGATGAAGTGCCGGCAGATCGCCACTGGCGCAGTGTACGACGACCCCATCGACCCCCTGAGCGGTGCGCCGCGTACCGGGCCCCGCAAGTGGAACTGGCTGCACGACAACAAGCTCGAGGCCCTCACCGATCTAATTGACGAACTCCAGGGGCAACCGCTGCTGGTGGCGTACTGGTATGGCCATGACCGTGAGCGGCTGCTGGAGGCCCTGGGAGACGTGCCAGTGATAGGCGGGGGCACCACCGACAAGGTCGCCCTAGCCCACGAGGCCGCGTGGAACCATAACGAGTACCCCGTCATGCTCGTCCACCCGCTCAGCACCGCCCACGGGCTCAACCTGCAGAAAGGCGGGGCCCACCACCTGTACTTCTTCACCACGGACTACGATTACGAGGTGTACGACCAGATGATCCGGCGGCTGATGCGCCAGGGGAATACTGCGGAGCGCGTGTTCGCCCACATGCCGGTAACGAAGGATACGATAGAGGAGGCTGTGGTCGCCGCGCTGCGTTCTAAGCGGCGTACACAAGATGCACTGCTGCTGGCGTTAAAAGAATACCGTAAACGCCGTTCCGGCTAGCGCGAAGTCTAAAAGAGGGTATACTCGCGTCTAAAGGAGCCAATCGATGTCGTTTCATATCTACTCGGTCAGACGGGATGAGAATCGTCACACTTGCATCTGCGTAGCAGTGGAGCGCAAGTTCACGTACTTCATCCCCATGGAAGCGAGCGAGGTGAAAGTTCGTCGAATGGAGAACCAAGAATTTGCCACCGCGTATGAGGCGGTTCCCGAGTACCCTGTGCGTCGGGCAGCGGAGATCTATCTCCGTGCACCCGGCAAAGAGGTGAGCGACGAGGCACGTGGGCACCTCGAAGCTGTGCTGAGCGATCCCGCTTATGCATACGATGAAGCCCAGTTTTCCGCCATTCCCTCCAACTTGAATAAGGACTTAGATACCATGGTTAAGAAAGCTGCTCAAGTGGCCGAACAGGTCGCTGCCAAGGCTACTCGCGGTCGCGGCAAGGTCGTCGCTGCCTCCGAAGTCACCGGCACCATCCCTCCGCGCAAGGCCAAGGCCGAGGCCGAAGCCAAGCCCAAGACCGGCGGACGCGCCCCGGCGATGGACCCGGAGACCCGACTCAAGGTGGGCGACACCGCCTCCGTCAAGCGCGGCTTCATGGCCGAGTTCGTGGCCAAGGCCCAGGAGATGGAGAAGGCGTCGCGCGGCAAGGGCTTCACCATCGCCGGCATCGTCGAAGCGCTCACGACCGAAGAGCACGCGGCAGGCTGGGTTCGCACGTATGTGACCTATGCGCTGGACGCCAAGCGCGGCATCTTGGTCGTCGCGTAGCGTCCCCGCCCATGCGGCGTAAGGAGCGGGGGCCTTCGGGCTCCCGTATTCATTCCACCCCAATAGGAGCACTTCACATGGCCCTCACTGTAGAGGAGTTCGGCGCCCACCTGCTCAAGACCGGAGACCTGGACCCTGTGTACATCGCGCTGCACAATACGCCGATGTCGGAGGAGATGATGCACCGGCTGCTGATCGCGTACTGGTGCTTCTATCACCTGGGCGCGGCGGCATATATTGCGGAAACGCAGCGGTCCCCGAAAGGGTTCTGGAACGCGATGCAACGCGCGGCGCTGAACATCATCCCGCCCGCGATTAAGCCCAAGGAGCGCTGGCCTCGGTCCGCGGAGCGCCGGCACTTCCGCGGAGGGCAGGCTGCTGAGGCGGTGTACGAGCTGATCAACAAGTACCGCACCGCCTCGGACGCGGTGAGAGGTTTCATGGGGGACCCAAGTGTGAGCGGAGCCTTTGCGCCCCCTCTAACCTATGCGAGTGTGAACCGCGCCACGCAGGCGCACCGAGGCTTCGGTCCGTGGATCAGCTGGAAGGTCGCCGACATGGCCGAACGGGTGCTGGGCTACGACATCGACTTCTCGCAGGCCGACCTGGGTATCTACAAGGATCCCCGTCAGGGCGGAGCGCTGCTGGTTTATCAACAAGAGTTGGCGGACAACACCGTCTACGGCGTGTTTAAGGAGCGCCCATGGCTTTACCCGATCACTGACGCCGAGCTGACCCAGGTGGTCGACAAGTACGTGAAGCACTTCCGTAGCAAGAAGTTCAAGGCCCCGCCCCGGGGGGACCGGCTGGTGAACGTGCAGGAGATCGAGACTATTTTCTGTAAGTACAAGAGCCACGTGAAAGGGCACTACCCGCTCAACAAGGACATCAACGAAGTCCGACACGGGCTCGAAGGCTGGGGCGACCTCGCGCAGCAGCTGCAGAAGGGAGTGCCCACGTGTACTCGATAAAGGTGTACGACCCCGTCGCGGACAAGATAGAGATAGGGGCGGTCATTAAGGAGATGGCCCTACTCGCCAACGAGCCCAAGCGCCACCCCGTACTCGCGGAGACAGGGCTGTATGTCTTCTGGGGCGCGACGGTGTACGTCTACTTCGACGAGGACGACGTCCCCCTCAGCATGAACTGCACCAAGTTCGGTAAGCGCAAGAAGAACGTCTGGGAGCCCTACGGCAACTGGTACGGGGCCTACACACTGCCCGCTCACCGGCGTATGGGCTATGCGTACAGGCTCTACGCTGAGGTGGAGCGTGACTTGGTGAAGGCGGGCTGTAGGCGTATCAAGTCCCTCGCCGGCAGCTCCGCCGGTCTGGGTCTTCACCGGGCACTACGCCATCAGTGCTGGGGGCTGACGGCGGAGAACGAGGTGTTCGTGGATAGCGTTCTGCCCGGGCACGAGGGAAAATACACGGGCCTCACGCCGCCCCAGGCCCCGGGCAACCTGATGACCTCGAAGGAGGTCGATTTCTTCATCAAGAAAGGACTGAGGTACGACCATGGCAAGTAAGGAAGTCATCGTTATCGGCAACGGGATGTTCGGTTCCATCGCGGCCTCGCTGGCTCGCGCCCGGGGGCACGCTGTCACCGTCGTGAGCAACAACGAACCTATGGCCGCGAGTAAGGCCAGCGGTTGCGTCCTCGCCCCGAGCTGGCTCGGCAGCCTGAGCGCGCAGCAAGTGAAGGACGGCATGACCGTTCTGCACCAGCTGTACACGGTCGAGGACATCGTGTTCACGACCAATCTACTCGCGAAGTTCAAGGCGAGTCGCATCGACCCGGACGCAATGCTCGTGGAACCCGACATCGTGTCCCGTGTTGTCGCAGTTCAGAACGGAGTGGTCGCCTTGGAGAATGGGCAGAAGCTCAAGGGGCAGGTGTTGGTGGCGGCGGGAATATGGAGCGCCGAACTGATCGATATGCCCGTCGTCCGTGGCCTCTACGGGTCTAGTGTGCGTTTTCAGGCACACCTACCCAGCCCCCGTATTCACGTGTACGCCCCCTACAGGCAGTCCGTGGGCTTCCAGCTCAACAAGCGGGAGGTGTGGTTCGGCGACGGTACCGCGCTGATCAAGTCTACGTGGGACAAGGAGTCCACGGCGCGCAAGGCGAAGACCCTAGAGCGCGGGCTTCAGATGCTCGGCGTTCCCGGCGCTAAGTACAAGATCACCGAGGGCGTCCGCCCCTACGTCGAGGGGCACAAGGCGGGGTACTTCGCCAAGGTGGGCGTGAACACCTGGGTGAGTACTGGCGGGGCGAAGAACGGCACCGTCCTCGCTGCGTCGCAGGCTGCGCAATTCATCACGGAGGCACGGCTATGACTTCTATTGAAGCGATGGCGCTGAACTTCATGATCTTGGCTGTGTATATCGCCGTTCTGGCGTGTGCCTACTATCTTCGTCGTATTGGCGACATACTGGAGCGCTGGCATGACCATCGTTAGCATACGCGGTACCCACGGGAGCGGGAAGAGCACCATCGTCACAAAGATCATGGCGAAGTACAAGGCGACCCCGCTCGGCGCGGGCAAGCGCCCGGACGGGTACGCTATGGCCCTCCCGACGGGGGAGCACCTGTTCGTCGTGGGTCCGTATCACACCGCCTGCGGCGGGTGCGATGCCGTGCAGCCCTACTCGGATATCCTGCCTAGGATAGAGGAGTACGCAAAGACCGGACACGTGCTCTTCGAGGGGGCGCTGGTGAGCTCTAGCTACGGGACCATCGGCGCAGCGCTCAACGGGTGCCCCGGAGCGACGTTCGCCTTCCTCGACACTCCACTCGACGAATGCCTACGGCGCATCGCGGCCCGCCGAGCGGCTAAGGGTAACTTCGAGCCCCTCAATCCGAAAAACACCGCCGTGAAACATGAAAACGTCTACCGCACTAAGGACCAGATGCGCCGCCTGGGCAGCGCGGTACGCATCGTAGACATCGACCACCGAGAGCCGGTGAAGGGTGTGTTGAGGCTGTTCGGGGTATCACTGAGGAAAGAGCCGTGATCGCCGTCGCGATTAGCTTCGGTCTATGCGGGATCACGCTTGTTCTATTCGGTATCTTGCTAGAGCTGCGACAGATCGCCAAAGTATTGGAGGAACCATGACCAAGACCGAAGAACTGCTCGCGCTGGCCGAGGCGCTTGAACAGATCATCAATGGAAAATATCAAACTCCAGTAGCGAAGTTTATTGCTGATACAAACAAAGCCGCCGCCGCCCTGCGCGAGTACGCGGGGATGCTGGATGCGGAGCCGGTGGCGTGGATGTACACATGCCAGAAACCGGGAACGCAAACCGTTTACGCAAGCGTGGACGAAAACGACTCCTATCACTGGCCTATAGATCAGTGGAAGTCAATCGCGAAGACCCCATTGTTCGACCACCCACCAGCCCTGACCACGCAGAAAGTGTGTCACGGCATTCCGCGCATCGGATGCAATTACCTAGCCGAGTGTGACTCGATCTGCAACAAGTGCGGGCAGCTTCATGCTGTGCAGTTCATCCCACAAGCACCGACCACGCCGCTGACCGATGAGCAGATCGACGCCATACCGATTGCGTTTTCATTGGAGCTAGATGGAGATAGTGACATCGGACCTGCACTTCGTAAGTTCGCCCGCGCCGTCCTCGCTGCTCAGGAGGCGAAGAAATGAAGAACTGGATATGCCCACGGTGTCATCTGATAAACCATGGTAGCAAGACCCACTGTGGTGAGTGCGGGCAGCCTAAGCCCGTGCTTGCGAAGGATGACAAGAAATGATACCAAGCAATTGGGATGAAAAGCTGATGGAGTTTGAGAGAAAACTCCTGATTGGATGGGTCATCTTCTGCGCTGTGATGCTCTTCCTGGTCATCGCCGTGTTCGTCGCCTCAGCAATACACGTGAGTGGAACGCTATGAGGGTCATGGACCTGGTTCTCTTCATGCAGAAGAGACATGAGATCTACGTCGCTCGCAAAGATGGGGATCCCTGGCCGTGGACCGACGACCCCATACTGCGCGAGTACCGCTTCTGCAATGTCTACCGTAATCTAGATAAGCAGACTCAACTCATCCATGCGAACTGGTTGGAGCCACACAAGGGCGAGCCTGACCTGTGGTTCGCGTGCGTGGTTGCCCGGCTGGTGAACTGGTGGCCTACGCTCGAGGAAGTGAAGTACCCGGTGCCCTGGCACCCCAACCACTTCAAGCACGTTCTAGCCCGCCGCAAGGACGCAGGCACGAAGGTCTTTACGGGCGCGTACATGGTCAGGGCGGACGCCGTGGTCAGCGGCAGCAAGGCGGACTACCTCGCAGACTACGTGCTCAACCCGCTCTGGGCTTCGCGCAAAGACGTCCGCCCCAAAGATGGAGATACACTCGCGGCGTTCCACTCCCGGCTCATGACGTTCCGGGACATGGGTTCGTTCATGGCGGCGCAGGTGATCGCGGACGCTAAGTTCTTCGACGACGCCCTGCAGTCCGCCCACGACTGGGAATGGTGGGCCGCGCCGGGGCCGGGCAGCCTACGCGGACTGAACCGAGTGTGTCACCTCCCGCCCGATACGCCGTGGAAGTCCGGAGAGTGGGACAGGACGTTCGCTAAGTTGCTAAACGACTCAAGGCGCACTATAGTAGCGGCGGGCCTGCCCCTGCTCACGGGGCAAGACTTACAGAACTGCCTATGCGAGTTCGACAAGTACGAACGGGTCCGCCTCGGCGAAGGCAAGCCCCGCTCGCGTTATCAACCACCGAAGGAGCAAGTACGATGAAGATCATCTATGCGAACAATGTGAACGGCGCGTTGCGCCGGGGGGTGCGACACCTGAAGGAAGCCGGTATGCTCGAAGACAGCCGCAATGGGCCCGTACTCGTCGCTCCGACGCCTGTCGTGACGGTATATAAGAAGCCCTGGCAGCGCGTGCTGTTCAACCCCACCCGGGACGCCAACCCGTTTTTCCATTTGATGGAGGCCCTGTGGATGCTCGCGGGGCGGCAGGACGTCGCCTACCCTGCGCACTACGCCGCGCAGCTGCAGCTATATAGCGACGACAACGAGACGCTCAACGGGGCATACGGGTACCGCTGGCGCAACCACTTCGGCTATGACCAGCTCGAGTACATCATCAAAGAGCTCAAGGCTAACCCCGCTTCCCGGCGCTGCGTGCTGGCGCTGTGGGATGGCTTCGATGCGGGGGAGCAGGGCGGGTACTCTGCGTACGAAGGCGACCTGAAGCGGGCGCTCGCGGGCGGGAAGGATGTGCCCTGCAATACTCATGTCTACTTCCGCATGAACGACGGTAAGCTGGAGATGACCGTCTGTAACCGAAGCAACGACGCAGTGTGGGGCACGTACGGAGCTAACGCGGTGCACTTCAGCATGCTACAAGAATACCTGGCGGGGCATATCGGGTGCCCCGTGGGGCGGTACTATCAGGTCGCCAACAACTTCCACGCCTACATAACCCGTCCCGACGTCGTGCGTCTGTGGACCGCGAATTTGTATACCGACATGTATAAGACGGGCAAAGCGAGATCGATGTCTATGATTAGTTTTGGCGAGTCCCCTCGCCACTTCGACTATGACATGGAGCAGTTCACAGCGTGCACCCCGGGAGTCGACGGGCAGGTACGCATACTAGAACCTAGGACTGCGTTCTTCCGCTATGTGGTGCACCCCATGGCTCGCGCGCACAACGCCTACAAGGATGACGACCTTCAACGCGCCCTCACCCTTCTCAACAACGTCCCGTTGTGCGACTGGACACTAGCAGGGGAAGAATGGATACAGCGGAGAATTGCTTCCCGTCTGGCTAAAGAGCGTGGCCTAGAATGACCCCCAACGTCGCCACTGCACGCCGAGTACTACAGTTCGGGCAGACCCAGCGCTACCACACGGAGATGATGCTCCGGCAGCAGGACGTCGCGCAGCACTCGTACAACGTAGCGTGGCTGTGCTGGCTGCTGAGCGACCGAGACCCGTCCGCCGCGTTGATCATGGCCGCGCTCGCGCACGACGCCGGGGAGCGTCACACTGGCGATATCCCTGCCCCCACCAAGCGGCGGCATCCCAGCATGCACGAACTCCTCGATGCTATGGAGAACGAGCATACCGCAGCGGCGGGCTACACGCAGGAGCCTCTGAGCCGCATAGAGGCTCAGATCCTCAAGCTGGCCGACATGATGGAAGGCGCGTTCTATTGCCTGCGCGAGCTGAAGATGGGGAACCGGCTGGTGATGGACGCCGTGCACGGCGGGGCGGGGATTAACTGGCTCGCTTACATCGAGAGCTGGCTCTCTCACTCCGATATCCAAGCCCCCACGGTGAGAACTGCGGCGTGGGAACTATTCGACTACCTGAAGGAACAGTATGGAAAATTCAGCACGCGGCCACACCACCACGACCTCAGAACCCACCGCGTCGTCGAAGCCGATATCGGCGAATGACAAGCAGCCCGGGGGCACCCACTACCGCGCGTCGTATCAGCACTGGGACTACGTCGCAGACGTCGGCCTGGGGTACTTCGAGGCGCAGGTGACCAAGTACATCTGCCGCCACCGTAAGAAGAATGGGCTGCTCGACGTCGAGAAGGCCGAGCACTTCCTGGAGAAGATGATCGAATTGCGGATGCGCAACCCGGACCACTTCCGCCCCACGGCTCGTGCGTTCTCGCAGTACCAGACCCGACGCTTCATCACTGCTCAGGAGCCCGCTTTAGGCGAGCCCGAAAGTAACGTGATCAATCTGGTGTCCGCGTGGGAAGGAACTCCGCAGCTCCAACAGGCTCTGCAAATTGTAAGGAGCCTCAAGCTAGAGTACTATAGCGAGGGGGCCCCTACGCGGGGTTACAATGCACAGAGCTTAGAACCAGGAGAGCAGTCATGACGTTGAAGTGGGTGTGGAACGATGGACTCAGGGTCGCGAAAAATGAGAAGAAGATGAGTCTGCTTAAAGCAGGGCAGGTCTTCGACGCTGCCCGGGCTCCTGCGGACACAGTAGTCTACGCGCAGCCTACTCGTACGCAACAGCTAGTACGGGTGCACGACCTGGAGTATATCCGTGACGTGCTCGACGGGCGACAAGCCAACGGGTTCGGGAACTCGGACGCAACGGCGACGGCCCACGCACTGTACTCCAGCGGGGTGATGATACGTGCCGTCCGAGAGGCGCTGGATGCTCCCGAGGTGGTGGTTTGCGCCCCGGTAAGCGGGTTCCACCACGCCCACTACGCTGAAGCTCAGGGCTTCTGCACCTTCAACGGGCTGCTAGTGGCGGTGGCGGCTGCGCGGCTCATGGACCGGGTGCCGAAGGTGCTGATCATCGACGGCGACGGCCACTATGGCAACGGCACCGACGAGATCATCACCCGGCTCGGCCTCGAGGGCATTGTCAACCTCACGCATTGGAGCGCCCGGGGCACCGCGCTGGACCAGAATACCTGGGAACACCAGATCCGAGGCATGCTCGCTAACCGGGACTGGGACCTCGTACTGTACCAGGCGGGAGCGGACGCCCACGTAGACGACCCATACGGCGAAGGCTACCTGACCAACGATGACTGGGAAGCGCGGGACCGACTGGTGTTCAGCTACTGCCACGCGCGGAACTTCCCGCTCGTGTTCAACCTAGCTGGCGGCTACAATGCCGACAAGACTATCATGCTACACTGCCACACCGTGCGCACCGCACGACACATCTATCACTTGCCTAGACAGGTGCGGCACGTACACGTGGGCGCGTGAACCGGCCCGCCGCCCTTGAACTCGAGTCCGCGGAAGGCCGCAGGGCTTATCTGTCGACCCTGCAGTGCGTCCTGTACGATGCCGAACTTGCGCATCGATGCAGGCCCGATAGTGCGGAGGGACATGCTGTTCGACTGAGCACGGAGCCGACGCGCCAAGGCTTCGATGCTCTCCTTCGGCATTTGCGAGGACAGCCGCCCGGGCAGGTCTTCGATGTACTGCTGGGTGGGTCCGCCCGCGTGCTGCTTAGCGGCGGTGCCCAGTCTGCGCAGCAGCTGCAATGCTCCTTCGGACTGTAGCGCCCCGACTTGGTAGTCTGGGCTCTCCGTACGGAACCTCACGGGCTCTACGTCGTTCAGTAGATGCTCGAACTGGGAATGCGAAGTGAGCAGACGCTTGCCCGCGTCTGGGCGGCGCATGATCATGCTGGCCAGGTTGTAGTTGACCCGGTGGGAGTTGTCGCCGGAGAGTCCCGCCTTGACGTTGTAGGCGTTAGGGTCGGCTAGCGTGTGGGCGTACAGGTTGGGGTACATCCCCTTCCCGACCCCGGTGCTGTTCCCGAGGCCTGCGGTGTCGTAGAGGTGAAACTTGGCTTGTGAAGGGAGAGAACCGGGGTTCTCGAATCCGCCCGACATGCCCAGCGCGTTCTCGCCCCGCAGGTAGCTGCGCAGCTCATCTATGTCCTTTATCTCCGTCAGGACCCCGCCCGAGCCCGGATCCTTCGGGTTACCGAAGCGTGTAACCCCCATGCCGAGCGATTCAGGAGCCCCGACGTCGAACTGCGCCGCCAACCGCTCGGGCGTATCCGCGAGCCCCCGCCCCCGCTCGAAGGTGCCCGGTAGCGCTGCGCCCTTGTTGAACGCGCTGCCTACGCGCTCGAGGGCGCCGGGGCTCTTCGCGGCCTCGGTAAGCTGGAACAGCAAGTCCGCCAGTGCGCTCACGGCGTCTGACCTTCCTCTAGCTCATTAGGCCCCATATCCGCGCGGAACGCTTCATGCAGCCCGGTACCTAGCTGCCCCAGCCCGCTCATCGTGAGCCCTTCTCCCGTCTTCTTAAGCCATGGAACTCCGCGGTTAAACCACTGTGAGTTGTTCGCGGAGCCCAGCATCTTGCTGGCCAGAGCGAGACCTGCTAGCTCTGCGGCGGACTTAGCGACAGGGTGCTCTTCGTCCTTATTCAACGCATACATGCTACCTGCCGCAGCCCCGACTGGGAACGCCGTCTGTCCTACACGCTTCGCGACCTTCTGCCACGCGGGGCCCGCTTCAGGCCCACGTGCTAGGAACTGCGTACCGATGCGCGCCAAGTCGGGCAGAGTTTGGTCCCCCTGACCGTACAGGTAGCCCATCCGATTGGCAGCGTTCTCTGCATTGCGCTGGGCGAGGAGGGGAGCCAGCTTAGTGAAGTCGAAGTCGCCGCTGGCGTCCTTCGGCGCTATCTTCTCCAGTGTGCGCATGTTGGCCCACTGTTTGTCGGCGAGGCTCAAGGCAGCTTGCTCCTCGGGCGGGAGGCCGCTCTTGAACGCGCTGTCCAGGGTGTACTGAATCTGCTTAATAGCGCGGCGTTCAGCGTCGCCGGAAGCGCTCACAGCGTCCTTGCCTAGGTCCGAGCGGAACGTCTTGTACTGCCGCCCGTCCAGCAGCCCGGTGTCATCCGCACTCTTTACAATAGACTTGACGTTCTCCAGCAGTCCCTTAGACAGATACTTGCCCTGACTGCGGTCCATCCTGGCGAACTCCCCGACAGCGTCTTTCATATGGTCCACGTGCCAAGGCTCGAGCTGTAAGTTGTAGTTATCTTTCAGCCTGTTATATAGCGCATCGTTCCTCATCCGAGACTGACGCAGAGCGGCGAGAGCATCCGGGGTGTCTTCTCCGACCGTCTTAGAGAGGGCGCTATTGAAAGCCTCTTGTTGCCTGGCGGAGAGTTTCTTACCCGAGCCGAAGGGCAGGTGGTCCAGCGCGGAGGTGAACCACTCTAGCGGCTTAGACGCGCTCACCTGAGCCGCGCGCAGTGGGATGCCGTACTTCTCTGCGGCGTCGGCTAGGGCGGCTACAGCCTTCGGGGCGTTGTCCTTCGCCGCCCGGCCCGCAGCTGCCAGCCCGAGCGTCACGCCCGTACCCGCCGCGCCGAGTCCCGCGCCCGTCGCCGTGTTGAGTCCTCGGGAACCGCCTTCCTCTACCGGCTGCGCGGCTGAGAACCCGCCGCCAACGATTGCCCCCTGGGTCAGTGGGTTGGCCACGGTGGCCGCAGCGGTGCCCGCTAGACCTGCCCTCGTCGCGTTGGCGACCCTCATTGCCCGGGCCCCCTGCACCGCCGCGTTGGCGCCCTTGAGCAGCCCGGTAGCGGGCAAGGCGGTCTGCGCCAGCGAGCCTATCACGTTCCCCGCCATCCCGGCCCCGGTGTCCATCAGCGGCTTGTCCAGCTTCTGCCGCTCCGACACTTCGTCCTGAGACGCGAGCCCGAGCGCCTGCTTCACGCCCAGCCCGGTGTCCGAGAAAGACTTACCGATTCCCGCGAGCGTGCGCTCGACGCCTTGCGGGGTCTTAATCCCCGTGTCCCAAGGCCCGAACTGCAACGTGCCCCCGCCTTCCGACGGGTCAGGGGCGACGGGGTGCTTCTTCGCGTCTAGCGCCGCAGCCTTCAGCAACGCTAGTCCATCGATGTCCGGCGCGACTGCGTACTTGGCGTTCGACAACGTGCCCGGCTCCAGCCCATGCGTGCGCTCTAGTTCCGTGGCGTACGCCTTAAAGGCGTCGGTACCGGGCAGGATTTCCGCGCGGTACTGCTGAGGGATCTTATCGAGCGGGACCAGCGCCATTATTCATACTCCCACTGACCTGCTGCGTTGAGTTTCATCTTTCGCCCGTCGACGTCAGTTCCAATGCGAGTCCGACTGGACGGTCCGATAGTACCCTTCAGCACGTTTCCTATCTTGACGGGCTGGTTCTCGTTGATCTTCGCCTTTTCACGTTCCCACTCAACTCGGATCTGCGGGATAGGCATGTTGGCGGCGCGGGCCTTGGCGACGAACTCCTGCTCCGCGCTAACCTTGCGCGCTTGGTCCATGACGAAGTTGGAGATCGTCTCCATCGCCCTCGGATCCATATCGAGGTTGAGGTTGGCGTCTTGGAACTTTTGGAATTCGGCTTGCGTAAACCGCTGACCCGGGCCTGCGGCGGCCTTGAGGGACTGCATCGCACTTTGCACGGCCAGCTTATGGAACGCCTGCGCGGAGGCTACGTCGCCACCCGCGATGCCGTTACCGAGTTTATCTGCGTACTGCTGCGACGCGCCCAGGCTGAGAGCCACGTCCTTAGCGAACGCAGCGCCCTTAGAACGGATATCACCGGTGGCGCCGGTACGGAAGGCTTTTGCGTACTCCTGCAGCTGCTTGGTACGGAATACCAAGTCGCTCATCGTACTCACCTCTGCGTTCAACGCATCTTCGTACTTAGAGAACGAAGTGCCCGCGCCCTTGTCGGCTTCGTTCCTCGCTAGGTTTTGCTGTGCCGAAACTGACGGGGGCGGCGTAACCGGCATTGGCACCTGTGGGGTAGGCTGGCCCGGGGCGCCACCGGGCGCTCCCACGAGCGGCTCGGGCAGTAACCCACGCGTGGCGCCTTGCGACAGCGCCTGTGCCCCCGGGCTGCCGACAAACGCAGCGGTACCCTCTACCGGATCGCGCACCATCGGGCCCTGCGGGGTGTCTACCCCTACCGGCAGTCGGTCCTTCGGCGTGAGAGTAGGAGGTATGCCACCCTTCATCGGACCCACGGGCTGCGGAGCGTTGGGGTTAATGTTCGCCGGGGTGAAGCCCTCGTTCGGGTTCTTCAGCTCGACCTTCGGCGAGACAGCGCCGACGCGCTCGTTGCTACCCATGCCGCCTATGGCCTTGCTCATGATGTACGCGCGCATCTCCTCCGGGCTATCCTTCGGCATATTCTGCCAGTATTGGAGCGCAAACGCAGGATGTACCTGCCCCAGACGCACCACCCCTCCGATAGTGCGTTGTACGTCTTCCGTTGTAAAGCTGGGTTTGCGCAGCAACCCTGTCAGCTGCCCCGTCAGCGCGGCGTCCCAGTCGCCTAGCAGCTTCTGTTGATGCTGCTGGATAGAGATCGCCTGCTGCTGCCGCATGAGCAGCGCCTGTGCGACGATGGGCAGGTACTTAGCGCGGAGCTCTGCCTCTACGTTCTGCTGCCCCGCCAGCGCCCCTACGGCGTTGCCCATCGCGTTGCCGAACTTGCCGCCCGCCGACGGATCCAGGGCCCCTGCGGCGAACTTGAGCCACTTGGTGGAGGGGTCGACTATAGGCTGGTTGGCGAGTTGGTCGAGCTGGTCCGCGCCCGCGAGGCGCATAGAACTCAGCCCACCGTACCCGATGCCCGGGCCTGTGTCTTCGGTGTCTTCGGCCATGACGGAACCTTACGGGTTGATTGCCTTGTAGAGCCCGCCGATCGCAGTGAGCCACTGCAACGGGCTGGTACCTGCGGGGGCAGAGGTAGCGCTGGTGGACGCGGTCTGTCCGGTGGGGAGCTGCACGCCGTTGACGGCGGACTGCACCTTGCCCAGCTGGGTCCAGTCCCAGTTGCGTTGCGCGTCGAAGTTGGCGACAGACTTGTCGTACGCGGACTGTTCCAGGGCCTGTTGCTGCCCACCCGCCGCACCCAGAGCCGTCACGTCGTTCATGCCCAGGGCCTGCCGCATCTGCGCCAGGGCGCTCATACCCGTGCCCGCTTGGTTTGCGAGTTGCCCGGCCCCGAGGTTAGCCTGCACCGCGTTCGAAGCCGCAGTATTCGCCAGCCCTCCAGCCCCGATAGCGGCGTTCGCTTGCAGTGAGCCCTGCTGCTGCGCACGGTTGGCGTCTGCCCCGAAGATGTTCGCCGCCGTGTTGTAGCCCGACTGAAGTGCGTTCGACTGCAGACCGGAGATATTGCTCTGAGTGTCCCGGACGTTCTGGCCTAGGATTTGTGCGTTGCGCGTCGAACCGAACTGCCCCGAGCCGACGAAGTTGGCCTGGGTCTGCGGGATGATATTCTGCAGTAAGTTCTGGTTCCCTAGCCGACCTATCTCGTCGACGACGCTCGACGTATAGGGGCTCATGTACTTCTGAAATGTGCCCGGGTCGACCCAGCTCTGTGCGGGCCCCGCTACGGCATTCATCGCCGCCTGGCCCATCGCCCCGGAGGGATTGCCCCCCGCAGCGCCCACCGCCCCGGACCCGTACCCGCTAGAGGCCCCGAATGCCGAGCTCGCGGAGTCGATATACGGAGCGTAGTTGCCGACGTTCTGGTCCACCAGGTCGAAGGCGTTGCGCTGGGTGTCGTTGAAGTCCGCGACCTGCTGCCCAGGGTAGTTCACATAGGGCTGCGCAGCGATATCGGTCGCCTTGCTCGCCACACCCTGTATGTACGAATTGTACCAGTCCGGCAGAGTGCTCTGCGTAGCCTGGTTCGCATTCTTGGTCGCAGGCGACCCATCGGTTAAGAATTCGAGCGCCATTTCAGCGGCCTCCGCGGAAGTATTCTAGAGGGCTCTTAGCCCGGGGCGGGATGCTGTCAGCGGGGGCCCCGCGCTTGTGCTCCCGTACTCGTTGGCGCATAGCGTCCAGGGCCTTCGCCCCCGCAGCGTTAGATCCGTCCCCCAGGGCGCTCACCACGTCAGCGTCCATCACGTACTCGCCCGGGCTGAGGTTGGCTTGTACGCGGTCGTCTTGCCCTCCGCCGTTCCCGTAATCGACGTGCGATTGAGCGGCGGAGTTGAAGGTGGGGTGCTGCCCGCCCTCGGCGTACCCGAGACCCTTGCCGCCAGTGCGGACGATGCCGGGCAGCCCAGGCGCGGGGACGTAGCTATGGGGCGGAGCACTGAAATACGAGGCCATCTTCGCGAGCTGTTGGGTAGACATGTTCGCATTTGTGGGCAGTCCCGCCTTGAGCTGCGCGGCGGATTGGAACCCCGGGTTCACCCCACGCTTCTGCAACAACGCTGCCAGGAACCCGAGTCCGCCCACTCCCGCAAGAGCTTGATTCTTCGCCTTGCGAGAAGCCTTGAGCTCCTCCGGAGTCATACCCTTCTCCGAGGCCATCACCCGCGTCAGCCACCCCATCGGGCCTTCGTCTTGCGTGGGCAAACGGTCATCGTAAGGCGGACGGTGCAGGTCGGTTTGAACGGGCTCGCCAACGTCAGGGTCATCTTGCGTAGAAGGCCCTTCAGCCACGTACATCGGATCCCAGTACGGGGGCAGTCCTGAAGTCTCGTCCACTGCGCCGCCCTCGGCCATACCCGGAGGTCGCGCTGAGTTGCCGATCATCGGTGGACTCGCGTAGGTATGCCCGCCGCCCATAGCAGAGGGCTGCATCGCGGGGTGCGGAGCGGCCTCGTTGAAAGTGGCTGAACCTCCCATGTACACAGGCTGGTTCATGCCTTGCTCAGAGGGCTGCATCGCGGGGTGCGGAGCGGCCTCGTTGAAAGTGGCTGAACCTCCCATGTACACAGGCTGGTTCATGCCTTGCTGCGACCCCCAAGGGGCCGACTGTATAGGGGGAATAGTCGCCCTGGGCGGAGGAGTCATGGGGCCTGCGCCGCGTTGCTGGTTGAGCGCGAACGCCCCGCCGCCCGGCCCCACCATGTGGTTGAAGCGCGGGTCGGCTGGGTTGGGTGTCGAACGGAATCGATTTGCGAGTTGTGCTTGTTCCGCTGCACGTTGTTGATCCCACATCGACCCCATCTGCCCGTTGGAGTTGACGAAATTCGCCTTGTCCCTGGCCGCCATCTGGCCTTGGAGGGTGTCTTGTTGGTTCCACCATTGCTGGGCCCCGGTAGCGGGGCCTTGCCCGGCGTACTTACCCAGACCGTACATTTGATCATTTAGATCTTTAATCTTGTCTGTAGCGGCGAAGTGCTCAGCATTGGGAGGAGTATTTTCCTGAATGCGCAGAGCCGGTTGCCACTGAGCCATTAGGTCAGTATATGTAGGAACCACAGGACCTCCTTCAGCCATGCCGGTGATCTGCCGTGGCGGAGCCCCCGAGGGCAACGCAGGAACACCGGGCAAGACGGTCTGCCCGGGTTGTTGGAAGTAGTCGGGTAGCTGTCCGTAGCCGAACAGCGCGGCACTCGGGTCGTTCGGGTTTACCGCACCGCTCGGCCCCCGAGTGTGGTTCTCCCACGGTCCAGCGCCCGGTCCGGGGTGGTACACAGGAGCGAAGGTGCGCGCAGCCCCCATCTGCAAAGGCGACGGGGCCGGACCGGGCGTGGACCCTGTAGGGGGTGTGGAAGGATTACCGTTGTTAAGAAGAGGGGCCAAGACCGCAGGCAGGAAGGGTAGCGCATTCAGCCCGCCCTTAATGATCTTGTCCCACGGCAATCCCGTGCTAGGGTCGATCGGCGGAGTTACGACTTGCGTCTCCGTCATCGGCCCCTGCGGCCCGCCTTCCCAGTTCGAGTATGGGTCCGTGGGCGGGGGAGGGACCGTCGTCTCCGTCATTGGCCCCTGCGGTCCGCCTTCCCAGTTCGCGTACGGGTCCACCGGCGGGGGAGGCACTATTGTCTCGGTCATGGGGCCTTGGGGCCCGCCTTCCCAGTTTGCGTATGGGTCTTGGGTAGCGTTGATCTCGACCTTCGGCAGCTGTTCTGCAGCGACCTCAGATAACGGAGACGCGGCCTCCGCACTCAGGGCGGCGTACTCGGCCGACGTCATCGGCTGCCCCGCCGCATTCAGGTACCAATCGGCCATGTTGGCCTCGGGCAACGCGCTCGCCCCCGAGCCCACGACCCCGGCGCCCGTAAACAACTCGGGGGCGATGCCGCTGAACGCCCCGCCCAGCCCAGCCGCACCGGCGGAGCTGCCCGCGATGCCTTCTCCGAGCGCTGCGATCTGCTGCGCCGTGAGCCC
>Ga0315290_10001019_pt1 | contig 19175 bp, 16 predicted proteins | sample YL17G12_0_MG_FD_203627 | JGI IMG/M metagenome (GOLD analysis project Ga0315290, IMG submission 203627) | Sediment microbial communities from Yellowstone Lake, YNP, Wyoming, USA - YL17G12_0 | ecosystem: Environmental > Aquatic > Freshwater > Lake > Sediment | place: USA: Wyoming | collected... | reverse complement strand
CCATAAAAAAATCAACCAAATCACCTTTCACATACAAAAATCTCCAACACAAGGACCTATCTTTCCCTTACGTAAGAATCTGGGTATCATTATTTCTGAATCTTTCCACGATCTAATCATTTATAATTAAGGTAAACCGATGTGCACAATTAACGATTTGCGTTGGGCGAGCAGGAATGTAAGCGCTTCGCTAGTGAAGGGCAAGCGGATACTTGAGGTCGGTTCATACGACGTAAACGGCAGCTTGCGCTATCTTCTCAGTATGCTCGAACCGAAGGAATATACCGGATCCGATATAATGGCTGGTCCCGGCGTGGATTTAGTATGTCCCGCCCATAGCCTTATGGAGCATTTCGGAAAGGAAAGCTTCGATCTGGTCGTCTCGACGAGCACTTTGGAACATATAAGGGAATGGAAGACCGCTCTCTCTAATATTAAGAATGTCTGTAAAAGCGGCGGATATATGATTGTCACTGCCCCCTCCCGCTGGCCCTTTCATGAATATCCTTACGATTTCTGGCGGTTCGGGATGAAAGATTTTCAGGAGATATTTAAGGACTGCAAGATTCTGAAACTCGACAAGGATCCTCAAAGGATGGCGCAGGTTTATGCCGTGATTCACAAACCGAAGGGATTCAAAGAAAGAGATCTTTCGGATTATAAACTGTATTCTGTTATCACCAACAAGAGGGTGAATTCCATTAGCGACGGGGATTTGAAGACAATCAGGTTCAAGAGGCTCTTGCTGCAAAATAAAATCTGGACATTCATAAACGTCAAGGGAAACCGGCTTCTTGCTTACGGCAATCCCTGTTATCCGAGAAAAATGGAGTAGTACACGTATATCTTTTTCGCCTGAGCTTCTATCGAAAGGTTTTATGTATAATAGAGAGCTTAAAAAACCAAGGGACTGCTGTATTAAAAGAAGACCTGAAAGAAAAACACTTTTATAATTTACGAGATCCTTCCCTTGAATCCCTCTGATGCTTTCGTCAGGATGACGATTTAACAGGTTTTTAAAGGTTCTAATAGATCTAACAAGACCGGCTCATCGCCGCTATGTGCAGCTTTCTTGATGCCAATGGCGGATAAAAAAATATGGCCGTGCACCTTTCTTCGCTGCGGATGAGCCGGCCGCCTGCAGGATTCCGGCAAGGCAAGGATTTCCCTGCGGCACCCGGGACATCACATCTTACCGTTGCTTCCTTCCGGACCTGGCGGGGTTCGAAGGCGCCCGTTGCACAGGACCCGTGCCCTTAAAGTCGAAACCCCCGGCTGTGCCGGTCAAGCCGCCTCTCCGAAAGGGATTCAGCCCTGCGTGAGGCGGGTTTCAGGTACAGGGCACCGCCAGCGCCCCGCTTAGCACGACCGGATTCATTATAGCATCTTGAGATGGAATAAAAACCGGTTTCGACAAATTGTTCCAGTGAAAAGACCCCGCCGCGGAAAAATCTTTCTTAAAAGAGAAGTTTTCTTTACTGGAATCCCTTTACAGCTGCGGTTATGATGTATTAAGATAACCGTTTGCCGTCAAGGCATAGGGAAAAATGAGATTAAACAAAATAGAGATACAGGGTTTCAAGTCTTTTTACGACTACCAGTCGCTTGAATTCAAGCCGGGCGTCACGGGTATTGTGGGCCCAAACGGCTGCGGAAAAAGCAACATAGGCGATGCCATCGCCTGGGTGCTCGGCTCCCAGAGCGCGGCGCAGTTGCGCGGAAAGCGGATGGACGATCTTATCTTCAACGGCAGCCGCAACCGCAAGCCTCTCGGCATGGCGCAGGTGATAATCACCATGCAGAACGAGAACGGCGATGCCCATAAGGACAGCGAAATCCTTCAGATCGGCAGGCGCCTCTTCCGAACGGGCGAATCCGAATACGTTCTGAACGGCAAAGAATGCCGTCTGCGGGACGTCCAGGAATTGATTATGGACACGGGCCTCGGCACGTCCGTATATACGGTCATCGAGCAGGGGAAGATAGACCAGATTTTAAGCCAGAACAGCCAGGACCGGCGCGACCTCATCGAAGAGGCAGCCGGCATCACCCGCTTCAAAGCGAAACGCCACCAGACCGGTCTCAAGCTGCAGGCGACGAGGCAGAACCTGGTGCGCTTGTATGATGTAATGAATGAGATCGAGAAACAGGTGCGCAACCTTGCGGGGCAGGCGGCGAAGGCGCGCCGTTATAAAAGATTACATGCGGAACAGACCGATTACCAGCTCCTGATTTACATAGAGAGATATTTCAAGCTCTTCAGCCAGCAGGAGGAAGTACTGAGAAGGACATCGAGCTTCAAAGACCACGAAGCCAGGACATCATCGAACCTGGCATCCTCCGAAGCGGAAAACGAGGAGATGAAACTGGAGTTGATTGACGCTGAGGCCGAATTGAAGAAGCTGAATGAAAACCTCTTTCAGCTCGAAATTGAAGTCAACCACATGAAGGGGAAGACGGAGGAGAACAGCGTAAGGATTACCGATCTCGGGCTGTTGATTGACCGTAATAAATTGAAGATAACCGAGCTCGACGGGAAACTCGTTGAAAGAAAAGAATCCATTTCGATACAGGAAAAAAACCTGGAAACCCTCGGCAGTTCGCTTGCAGTAAGGCAAACCGAACTGGATTCCGCGGTATTACAGCTGAGCGCGAAGAAAGACAGCCACCGGCAGCTGGAAATCAGCTGGGAGGAGAGCGGCAGGAAGCATCTCGATACGCTCAACCGTTTTGCCGAGATACAATCCCAGCTCGTTAAAACCGGAACGGAACTGGATCAACATAAAGCCCGGAAGGTCAGGAATCTTTCCGAATTGGCGGAGATGGAGAAGGACCTGGCATCCGTCGAGAAATCTTTTATCGAGGAGGAGAAAAACCAGACCGGCCTCGAGTCCGAATTGAAAAATCTGAATTCGCATTCCGCGGATTTGAGCGGCAAGACCACAGTTCTGAAAGAGGAGATTTCGGAAAAGACCGGGAAGTTGCTGAAGCTGCGGGAGGCGATCACGAGGCTATCAAGCGAAATTGAAACGATACGTAAGATGCAGTGGGCTGACCCGGGGCGATATACAGCGGGCGAATTCCTGTTGGAGAAACGCAAGAGCGGAGAATATAACATCGAGGGCCTGCTGCTCGAACAGTTCTCCGTAAACGAGAAATACCGCCTCGCGGCCGAGCGTTACCTCGAAGATTCCATAAGGAATTTTATCGCCACGGATTTAAAATCCGCTATGCGCCTGGCTTCGCTGCTGGATGAAAATAAAAAGGGAAGGGCGGCGATCATTGTCCGCGATATCCTTGATAAAAAGACTCCTTTCCGGACGCTCGATGCAAACGGCAAAAAAAATGTTTTAACAACCCTTCACCGGGAGTTGAACGGTATCGGTGGTTTCGCCCATCTGCTGACCCGGATAATCCCCGATGCATATATCGTGGAAGAGATAGCCGATTTCGAATCCATATCGGGATTGTTGAATGAAGCGGATGTCATAAGCCTGAAGGGCAACATATTGACAGGCAAGGGTGTTCTTATCTGCGGAGAAGAAGGGAGCGAAGCCCCCCGGATTCTCGACTTGCAGGAATTAATAAGAACTAAATCCTCGGAATTGGATTCCGATCAGCTGAAATTTAAAGACCTCGAAGCCGATGAAAGAAAGCTTCTTAAACAGCTCGAGGAATTTGAAAGAGAGCTCTCCGAGCTGGAAATCAGGATTAACGAGACGAAGAGAAGATGCTCCGTAGGTGAAGAGAAGCTGAAGCGGATAGAAGAGGAAAGGGCGAGATTGCGGATCAAGCGGGATATGCTTGAAAACGAGGACGATCAACTTTCCAAAGAGGGAGATATTCTAAGTGCAGAATATGAAAAATTGGATGTTTTGAGGAACTCTTTGTCGGCGGAAAGAGATGAACATCTCAAGAACAGAGATGAAATCCGTAAAGTGCTTGAAGAGACAAAGAGCGTCCTGGACAAGGCAGGCGAAAGCCACTCGCAGATACAGGAGGATTTCAACCGGCTTAAAGCGGAAAAGCAGACCTGCGAAAACGACATTTTTCATTTGAGAGAAGCCGTTCTGGACCTCGAGCAGCAGATATCCGAAAAAAATCAGGAATCGGGCGATGCCGATAAAAAGATAATCCAGCTGAGGGAGGAGACTGCCGTAATCGATGAGGAATGCAGTATAAAAAGCGCCGAGCTCGCCACGCGAAGAGAGACTTTTTCCCAGAAAGAGCTTTCGGTCAAGGACAGGCAGGGCAGGGTGATCGAGAGGGAGCAGTATCTGAAATCCGTCCGCCGCCAGCATGAAGAAGAGGTGAAATCAATCAACCGGCTGGAGATCGAGCTGACCGAGGTATCCGTGTCTCTGAAAAATATCGAGGAAAACTGCCGTAACGAACTTGGACGGATCATCGGCGACTATACCGGACTTTTCACGGCACCTGAGATAATGGATTCGATTGCCGAAATTCAGGAAAAAAATACCGAGGTGAAACTCAAGATTCAGAAATTGGGTGAAGTGAACCCTATAGCTTACGAGGAATATGAAAAGGCAAAGGAAAGGTTAAAGTTTTACCGGGAGCAGGAAAAAGACCTCACGGGCTCGATAGATTCGCTCGAAAAAGTGATAACCAGACTTGAAGATGAATCCCGAAAACGGTTCATCGAGGCATTTAACCAGATAAACGCAAATTTCAAGGAAATTTTCAGCCATCTTTTCGACGGCGGACGCTCCGAGCTCACTCTTCCAGAGGGGGAGGATATCCTGGAATGCCCGATACTCATCACCGCGCAGCCGCCGGGCAAGAGGCTGCAGAGTATTTTACTGCTTTCGGGCGGAGAAAAGGCGATGGTTTCCATAGCGCTGCTATTCGGTATATTCAGGTATAAACCGAGTCCTTTCTGCATACTCGATGAGGTTGACGCATCGCTGGATGAGGTTAATACGAGCAGGTTCATTAAAATGATCAAGGAATATTCCGACAAGACTCAATTCATTTTAATCACACATAATAAAAGGACAATGGAGACCGCGAGTGTCCTCTACGGTGTGACAATGGAGGAGCCGGGCTTATCAAAACTTGTATCGGTCAGCTTTGGAGATCAGGCGGTTAACCTCAACGGGACGCGATGAAAAAAGCACTTGCCGAGCTCTTTAGAAAATCGAACCGGGTGCCGGTTCTTTCGATCCTTTTGGGAACCGGTTTTGAAATAAGCGCATCCGCCGAGCGGCAAAACCTCGGCAGGATAAGTTTTGGAGAAGCCGGGTTCAAGCCCAGGGGAAGAGTGGACGGCCATGATTACTTTATCAGCATTTATTTGTTCGGATCAAAACCAATTCTAGTTTTTCATGGGCGTCTGCATTTATATGAAGGATACAGGCAGAGTGAGGTTATTTTCCCGGTTGAGATAACTGTTCAGGCAGGCGTTTCAAGGATGCTGCTGACATCCGCGAGCGGTGGTCTTTCGGATGAAATCGAAACAGGGAATATCGTCAGAGTTATCGATCACATAAATCTCACAGCCGGAAACCCTATACAAGAATTATCATTCTCAAGTGGAACGGACAGGTTTTTAGATGTATCGAAGATTTATCAAAATCCTTTATCCGAAAGCGTTAGAAGCGCATTAAAAGCCGCGGGGTTACCCGCCAGGGATGGAGTAATCGCCACGATGACTGGCCCGATCTACGAAACGCGCGCCGAAGCGTTATACCTGAAAAAGATTGGAGCAGATATCGTCTCGATGTCCGTTGTCCCGGAAGCGATCTTTGCCCATTATTCGGGTTTAGAGATAGCTGCGGTTTCAACTGTCTCAAATCATCACTTTAAAAATAGCAGCAAACTAACGCACACGGACATAATGGATAAAATAAGAAGCAGCAACTCGGATTTTAACAGATTCCTTGACAAGCTGATCGAGCATCTTTGATTACAGCTCCGATGAAAGACGAATAAAAGTATTGAATTTTTTTGTTTTTTGGATAGCATTTATGAAACTTATAAAGCACTGAAGAAGATACCATAAAAGGGACGAATTGGGCTATGGAGAATGTGAATCAGGAAATAATCGGCAGCATCAGGGCTGGAAAGGCGACTCAGGAACAGAAGATCGCAGCGTTAAGGGCAGTATCTCAGATGACTCCAGCCATAGCGGTGGAGATGTTTACATCATTATGGGAGGATCCGGATTCCGCAGTAAGCGAATTTGCGAAGAGAATAATCAGAGAGACTCCCGAGGAGAATATTGCGAACTTTATCCTTATGGAGGATGTAAATGCCGAAAGACTCGATCAGCTATCGAAAATGTTTGCAGACAAGCTCTCTATCCTGGAAGCGATTATTCTTAATCCCACGACTTCTGATGCCACGATAAAGCATCTTGCAACGTTTTGCGAATCCGCCCAGCTGGAGCTGATCCTGCTCGATAAACCGCGCCTGTCACGGGTCCCTTCGATAATGGATGACGTTCTGACGAATGCCCGTCTTACGACAGAACTCCGGACGCTGATCGAAAGGGATAAAACCAAAGCTTTCGGCAATCTTTATCCTTCGGAGTTTATGAAGAGCAGACCCGCTCCGAGGCTGCTCCTTGCGTCGAGCGTGGAAGCAGATGTGGATGATGTTATAGCCAAAACGGAACAAATACAAAACGAAGAAGAAAGACAAAAAACAGTTCAGCAACAGCTGATAACCATGAATATCCCGCAAAAAATTCAGTTCGCGATTAAGGGGCCGCGGGAAGCACGCATTTACCTTGTTCGGGACGCGAATAAAATTGTATCCGCCGCGGTTCTGAAAAGTCCCAGGGTCTCAGATTCTGATGTCGAAGGTTTTGCCAAAATGAGAAATGTAAGCGAAGATATCCTAAGGCAAATTTCCGAGACAAGACATTGGATGAGAAATCTTGGAGTGGTCGAAGCGCTGGCAAAGAATCCGAAAACGCCGGTGCCTGTCACTATCAGGCTCTTACCGCGACTTAGCAAGTTCACGGTCAGGACAATCGCGGTGAGCAAGGATGTTCCCGAGGCGGTCCAAAAGATGGCGCTTAAGCTGTCTCAGCGAAGATAATAATGATAAAGGTTTGAAGCGATGAGCTTGATTTTTGAGGCTCGCACAGATAAGGGGCAGAAAAGGGATCATAACGAGGACAGCTTCCACGTCAACGTGGACGAATCTTTGTTTATTGTAGCGGATGGTATGGGCGGACAGGCTGCTGGTGAAACCGCATCCAGCATGGCCGTTAAAAGCATAGACGAATTCATCAGAAACACGCACGAGGATTCAGATATAACCTGGCCAATCGAATATAATCCCAAACTGTCGCGCAATGGAAACCGCCTCGAAGCGGCAGTTAGGATCGCGCACAGGAAGATATATGAATTTTCTCTAACTCATGAAAAATACGGCGGGATGGGGACGACCGCAGTCTGCGCGCTTTTTGACAATTCCAATCATATGACTACGGCAAATGTCGGAGACAGCCGATTGTACCTCGTGAGAGATGACAAACTTATACAAATGACGACGGATCATTCATGGGTGAACGAGCAGGTTAAGCTCGGGCTTCTGACGCTGGAACAGGCGAAACACCATCCTTACCGGAATGTCGTAACGAGAGCTCTCGGCGGGAAAGACGACTTCATGACTGATATTGACGAAATCGAACTGCGGGATAAGGACACGATCCTGATGTGCACCGACGGTCTCACGACGATGGTACCCGATGCGAAGATAGCGCAAGCTGTTAATGAGCATTATGAAAAACTTAAAGTGGCAGTGGAGATTCTCATTAAAACGGCCAACGTGGCAGGCGGCGACGATAACATTACAGTTGCTCTCGTCAGATATACGGAATAGAAGCCGGTTGGTTACCGGATAAGCGAATTCACTTCTTTTGAAATAACAAAATCCCGGCTTCCAATGTCGTTCTCCTTTTTATATATCCGTAAATCTTTTGTGCCAGCTGTTCGACCGCCATTTTGTCTCCCTTGATGGATAGATCGATCAGCGGTACTAATTCCTCGATTTCGATCTTTCCGTTGTTTGAATTCTGTTTTTTCATATACATTAAGAAAGACTCTATTCATAAAAAAACGTTTACAAGCGGGATGGTATTGTCTTCAGTTACCGGACTAATAGCTTTAGCTTGGGCATGGAGAGTATGGTTATATAGGAGAGATTTGAAAATTCTTATGTTTTTTAACTAAGTCGGGATGCGGCTCTATAAGTCGCCGTATCGCTTCAACCTCGATTCGTACAATTTTTTTTGCGCTTCCAGAATGTGTTTATACCGGACGTCGTTTTTTAAACTTCGATAGAATACCGAATTCAGCAGCGCCGGATACGAGTACTGATATTCTTTATATCCACCCTTCTCTATGGTTTTTTCCAAATAGTCCAAGGCTTCATTTTTCATTCCGAGAAGCGCTAAAACCCTGTCGTCTTTCAAGAGCTTCAAAGCTTTTTTATTTTTATCCCTTGCTGCCATTAGCAGCGCTTTTACCGCCCCGGTCTTTCCAGTCTCGATTTCATCAGCTTCCCTTATGAACTTTTCTGACAATACGTAATCGCCCATCATCGTTGCGAGATATGAAGAACCTCTAAGCACGCTTGCATTCTTTGGAGCGAGCTTTCTTGCCATTTCGTAGTCTTTCTGTGCGCTTTCAAGGTCCCCGGTGGCAATGTAGTCCCACGCTCTGTTGATATATGTATAGAGATAGATGGGATCCAGCTCGAGCGCCCTCTCGTTCATTTTAATTGCTTGTTTATGAAGTCCAAGGCCTTCCAGGAAGACAGCGGACATATGGTATATTTCGGAGTTGGAAATTTTTGAGGCGAGCGCCTTTTTAAAACTTTTATAGGCATTATCATAATCTTTTCTTTCAAAATAAACCCAGCCGATCGCGGCGTTTGCCTCCGGCAAGCCGGGTTCAAATTGAAACGCTTTTTTGCAGTTTCCAATGACCAGGTCTCTGAATTTTTCATCACGCGTGAAAACGTATCTCGCCTCGTATGCCCAGGCAAGCCCATAGTAGGCAAGAGCGTATTTAGTATCCAGTTCGATAGCTTTGCTGAAAAACTCTATTCCAGCTTCGAAATCCGGTTCGCTGCCGGAATTGATATATTTGTTATTTATATTAAATATACCCTTGAGGTAGTATTCATATGCTTCGACGCTGGTTGTGCGGTTTTTGGCGAATTCCTCGATGTTCTGTGGAGTAAGCTTGATTTCGAGGGCTTTAGCGATTGATTTGGAAAGCTCGTCCTGTACCTGGAAGACGGACTGAAGGCGGCGGTTGTAGATTTCCGACCAGATATGAGAATCGTCCTCGACATTTATCAACTGAGCTGTTAAGCGAAGCTGGCGCTCTTCCCTCTGGACGCTGCCTTCGAGGATGGCGGAAACGCCGAGTTCTTTCCCGATTTCTTTAATATTTTTTTCCGCATTCTTGTATCTCATTACCGAGGTTCTGGATATCACACGGAAACCTTCGATCTTCGACAGGTTTCCGATTATCGCCTCGGTCATACCGTCGCAAAAATACTCCTGGTCCTTTTCCTGGCTGAGGTCTTTAAAAGGAAGGACAGCGATGGATTTTTGGGATGGCGACGACATTTTATTCAACAGGATAAAGGAAATCGCCGCAGCGATCAGAAGTACTGCCGCGATAGCTGTGATTCGAAAAAGTTTCGGTTTTTTTCCTTTTTGTCTAATATATGTTGGAAGAGTTTCAGTGAGGAGTGATCCTGTATCTTTTTTCAATGTCCTGAGGTCGGAAAGCATCTCCTTCATGCCCTGGTAGCGTGAATTCAAGTCCTTCGTCATAGCTTTCCGTATAATCCATGCAAGCTCGGGAGGGATATCGGCCCTCAGGTTCAGAACGGGGATCGGTTCTTCGTTAAGAATTGCATACATAACGGCATGAATATTTTCGCCTGGAAATGGGAGCTTGCCTGAAAGCATCTCATATAATACGACACCAAGAGACCATATATCGCTGCGGAAGTCCGCTTCCGCGCCTTTTGCCTGCTCCGGAGACATATAAGCCACGGTTCCCATGCGGGTTCCCGATGTTGTAATCTGGGTGAGCTGTGAAGATTTTGCAAGCCCGAAATCCATAATCTTTGCTTGTCCCTTCGAAGAAATCATAATGTTCGAAGCCTTGATATCCCGGTGGATAATACCCTTGGCGTGAGCTTCGCTCAGCCCGTCAGCAAGCTGAACGCCGATATTAAGCGCATCGTCAACGGAAAATTTCTCATTTTTGATTTTATCCTTGAGCAGAATGCCTTCGAGGTATGCCATTACAATAAATGTCTGTCCTTCAATTTCGTCTATCTCATAAACCGTGCAAATGTTGGAATGGTCAAGCAGGGCTGATGCCCTTGCTTCTCGCACGAATCTCGCCTTGTCTTCCTCGTGCATAACGGCCTGTCTCGGAAGGAACTTGATCGCAACAATTCGTTTCAACCTTGTGTCTTCGGCCCTGTAAACTATTCCCATTCCGCCTTCCCCGATTTTCTCAAGGATTTTATAATGAGAAATTTGATCCATCATACCATAGCCTCGATTTTAGAATTTAGCTCGGTCAGGAAATTAATGACTGCTACCAAGGTCATTCCCCTCATGAGACTAATTTAAAGCAAATTCAATAAGTTTCAAGGGCTTTTGCTGATTTAATGTAGGGAAGGATTCGGTTAGGAATTATTATTGCTGATATGTCTTAAAAAAATGGCAGCGCCTAGGGGAATCGAACCCCTGCTTGATGGCTGAGAACCACCCGTCCTAACCACTAGACGAAGGCGCCGCGCGCCGGGCATTACTATAGCGTATCATAAAGGCTTGTCAAGAGGGATGATTGGCTCAAAGACGGGCGGTGGCAGCTTTTGATAAGGCGCCCAAGCCATAATTTTGTTTGCTTCAGTTTATTTATTTCTCTTTTTAGGCCGGACCGGATGAATTATTTGATATTTATCGGTATTACACCTCATATCAGCCGTATATTGTCCCACACTGATTATATTCTTAATGCGGCAAAAGCATTGCCTGCCGGGAATTGAAGGCGTATTCAAAAAGCAGCCCGGTATCGTAACATTTATCCATTATTTCAAGGAGGTGTCGGATGAACAAAATAGTCTCAGCGGTTCTTTTATTATCGGTTGTCTTCGTGTTCAGCGGATGCGCGACCATTTTCAAGGGAGACAGCAGCAAGTTGGGATTGACATCCAATCCACAGGGTGCGATCGTCTATGCAAACGGGGCGGAGATATGTTCCAGCACTCCGTGCGCCGTCAAATTGAAATCGAATCAAAGCTGGAATCTGTTGTTCAAGAAAGATGGCTTCAAGGAAAAGACTATACTCGTGAGCAACAAGATCGGTGTGGGCTGGGTAATTCTCGATATTCTGGTATGGATTGTTCCTATGGTAATCGACGCTGTTACCGGCTCATGGTACGAGTTCGATGTGGATAACGTTAGTGTTACTCTGGAGACGATGTAATCGGTTTATTCTCTGAATTGCATCAGAATTTTTGCGCAGGGATTTTCCCTGCGCCCTTTTTTATATTTATTTGTCATCGAAATCATTCCGATTTTGACTTAATCCCCAACTGCTGATATTATCCTGTTTTACAGGACGCTGCTATGCATCTGATGTATTTCCAGAAAACGAAGAGAATAAAGATATGCCTTGAGACGGTTCTGTGATGGTAATAGGAATTATTCCGGCAAGATGGGCATCCACTCGTTTTCCGGGAAAACCGCTTGTGGACATTATTGGAAAGCCTATGATCCAATGGGTCTGGGAGGCCGCATCGAAATCCAAAGTCCTGAAAAAAATCATCGTGGCAACTGACGATAAGCGGATATTCAATTCCTGCAGGGCGTTCGGAGCAGAAGCAATGATGACCAACCCGTCGCATCAGTCCGGCAGCGACAGAGCGGCCGAGGTTGCCGAAAAGATTGAAGCCGATATTTATGTCAACATACAGGGTGACGAACCGCTGCTGAGCCCGGAGAGCATTGGCGCTGCCGTTGAACCCTTTTTATCCGATAAAAAGCTCGAAATGGGAACTCTAAAGCGCAGAATAGCCGATCCGAAGGAATTATTTGATATCAATGTCGTCAAAGTGGTTACCGACAAAAACGGATTTGCTTTGTATTTCTCGAGGCTGCCGATTCCATTTGAGAGAGCTGACGGGATAAAATCACCGGATTATATCGCAGCGATGAATGAGAACCCATTACTGCTGGAAGAGAGATATGCTCAGATCGGCCTATACGTTTTCAGGCGAGAGTTCCTGTTCAGGTTCACATCTCTTCCGCAGTCATTTCTTGAAAAGGCGGAGAGACTGGAGCAGCTGAGGGCGCTTGAAAACGGCTATCGAATAAAAGTTATACAAGTTGAGAAGGTCAGCCCCGGAGTTGATTCACCGGACGACCTGGATAAAATAATTAAAGTCATTAAGCAAGGCGGCTATGGAGACTAAATTTGTTTTCATCACAGGCGGTGTTGTTTCATCGCTTGGAAAGGGTTTGACAGCTGCGAGCACCGGAAGGTTGATGGAAGCGAGGGGTTTCAAGGTAGGGATGTTGAAACTGGATCCTTATCTTAACGTTGACCCAGGCACAATGAGCCCGTTTCAGCACGGAGAGGTTTTTGTAACCGATGACGGCAGCGAGACGGACCTGGACCTCGGGCATTACGAAAGGTTCACGAGTTATACAACGTCGAAGTTGAGCAATTTCACGAGCGGCCAGGTATATGAAGCGGTAATCGAAAAGGAACGCAATGGGGATTATCTTGGCAGCACAGTGCAGGTGATTCCGCATATAACGAACCAGATCAAGGAGTGGATTAAAAGAGCATCGAACGGAAACGACATTGTGATCGTAGAGATCGGCGGAACTGTCGGCGATATTGAAGGACAGCCGTTCCTGGAAGCTATCCGCCAAATACGCATCGAGCTCGGCAGAGACAGGACCCTATTCATTCATCTAACACTTGTCCCGCTGGTCAAGGCAACAAATGAGCTTAAAACCAAGCCTACTCAACATAGCGTCAAATCCCTGCTCGAAATGGGAATACAACCGGATATCATAGTCTGCAGAGCGGACAGGCCGCTCAGCGCGGAGATTAAATCCAAGATAGCGCTCTTCTGCAATGTCGCCGTGGATGATGTTATAACGGCTGTAGATGTGGATAACATTTACAGGGTTCCCCTGAATCTTTCAAGAGAGCGGCTCGATGACCGTATCCTGCACTACCTGAAACTGCCGATCAGCGGAGCAAACCTCGAGGAATGGATTAACCTCATCGAACGCTTCGAGAAACTGAAAGTGGAAGTCATAATCGGCGTCGTCGGTAAATATATAAACTACGAAGATTCATATAAATCGTTGAATGAAGCGTTGATTCACGGCGGGCTTTCCCCCGAAGTGAAGGTGAAAATCAAGTGGATCGAATCCGAATCTCTCGAAGACGGAGGCAGTCTCGATGTCCTGAGGTCCGTTGACGGAATACTCGTACCCGGCGGCTTCGGAGGCAGGGGAATTCCGGGAATGATAACAGCCGTTAAATTTGCGAGGGAGAACAGCATTCCTTATTTCGGGATCTGCCTGGGCATGCAATGCGCTGTAATCGAGTTTTCAAGAAATGTCGCTGGTATGATGGACGCGCACTCCACTGAATTTGATAAAGGCACAAAATATAATGTAATTTTCAAGCTCAGGGATTTGATCGGAGTGGAGCAGATGGGCGGGACGATGAGGCGAGGGGCGTATGATTGCCTGTTGTCCGATGACAGCATTGCCCAAAAAGCCTACGGAACGGAGAAGATCAGCGAGCGGCACCGCCATAGATACGAATTCAATCCCTCATATCGCGAGGCTCTCGAAAAAAGCGGCTTGAAGTTCAGCGGTATTTCGCCGGACGGGAAATTCATCGAGATTATAGAGCTGCCGGAGCATCCGTGGTTTCTCGCATGCCAGTTCCATCCGGAGTTCAAATCAAAGCCGCTGTCGCCGCATCCGCTGTTCTCCTCTTTTATTAGTGCGGCAAGCCATTACGCGCTGGAAAGAGTGAAGAAGGGAAATGATTAAGGAGACACATAAATTCAGCATCGGCGGCCGTTTCGATATCGGCGGAAAAGAACCTTTTTTCCTGATAGCCGGACCGTGTGTCATCGAATCCCTCGATCATCTGCTGTTCATGGCTGACAAGATTAAAAATATAACCGAAAAGCTCGGGATGAATTATATCTTCAAATCATCCTTCGACAAGGCGAATAGGAGTTCAATAGATACTTACCGAGGACCAGGGCTTGAAAAAGGTCTTGAGATGCTGGCCCAGGTGAAGGAAAAAATTGCCGTCCCGGTGATATCCGATATTCATGGGCTTGAGCAGATTTCACCTGCGGCGGAAGTTTTAGACATCATTCAAATCCCCGCGTTTCTCTGCCGGCAGACGGACCTCCTGCTGGAGGCAGGAAAGAGCGGAAAGGTCATCAACGTAAAGAAGGGGCAGTTCATGTCCCCCTGGGACGCCGAGAACATCGTGCAAAAAATTGAATCCACCGGCAACAGGCAGATCATCCTGACGGAGAGAGGCTCTTCGTTCGGATATAATCATCTGATTGTCGATATGAAGAGCTTTCCGATTATGAGAAGTTTTGGTTATCCTGTGGTTTTCGACGTGACGCATTCCGTGCAGATCCCGGGAGGATTGGGAAAAGCTTCGGGTGGTTTGGGGGAGTTCATCGAATACCTCGCCCGTGCGGGAGTTGCTGTAGGTGTTGACGGTGTATTCCTGGAAGTGCATGATTGTCCCGATGAAGCGTTATGTGATGGACCGAACTCCCTTTCTCTCGACAGGCTTGAACCGCTTTTAAAAACATTGAAAGAAATTGATGGAATTGCAAAGCACTAGAAAAAGAAATTGTATTCCGGTAATGGCCGAGGAGAAAAAATAATTGACACAAAACGGATTCAGGATGAAAGCTGACCTTAAAAAACGTCTTGCTTCGATAAAAATGATTTTAATGGACAATGACGGAGTCATGACGGACGGCAGCCTCTATTATGGAATGAACGGCGTAGAGTTTGTCGCGTTCAACGTGAAGGATGGTCTGGGGATCAAGCTCGCGCATACGGCCGGATTGATGACCGGAATAATAAGCGGCCTTCAGTCGAAGGCATTGAAAGAAAGGGCTTCGATGCTCGGAGCGACGGAACTTCATATGAACGTTACGGATAAAAATGCGGTTTACGAGCAGATAAAGAAGAAGCACAGCCTTGAAGATTCGGAGATCGCGTTCATAGGCGATGATGTCATTGATCTGCCGATTCTGAAAAGATGCGGCGTTGCGGCAGCGGTTGCCGACGCTCATCCCGAACTCATAAACGAAGTCCATATCCTAACGAAACTACCCGGAGGAAAAGGTGCTGTCAGGGAATTTATAGACCTCGTCCTCGATGCGAAAGGAATCCGGGAGCAGGTTTATAAACAGTATAAAAAATAAATTGTTATGCGGCGAGACAGAAAAAGCGCGACGACGACGACGATTTTCAAAAAGGCGGTAAGAAATCCCGCTTTGAATATTTTTTTTATTCTTTTCTTTGTCATCGGCAGATTGATGCCGCGAAAGATGCTTGTCTTTGCCGGCAGCCAGCTAGGCAAGCTGGCTTATGCCTTGTTTCCAAGCGAAAAAAGAAAAACGATAATCCATCTGTCTCAGGCTTTTCCGGATAAAAGTCCTGAAGAGATTTCCAGAATTTCACGGGAAGTCTTCATCAACATCGGGATGAATTTTGCGGAACTCATCTGGTTGCCGAGAATGAAGCCGGGGCATATTGACAAGATCGTGGAGTTCGAAAACATTAATATACTTGAAAAACTGAAGAATAGCGGCAAGCCGGTTTTGATCATTACCGGGCATATAGGCAACTGGGAGCTCCTTGCCGCAGCTGCAGCTCACAAGGGATACCCTTCAGCGGTTATAGCCAGGCGCCAGAACAACTCCTGGCTGAATAACAAAATTGTCAAATTGAGAAGCAAATGGAGTGTGGAGACCATCCTTCGGGATGAGCCTGGCAGTTCACGAAGGATTTTGAGCATTCTGAAGAACGGCGGATTCCTTGCTACGCTTATGGACCAGGACACAAAAATCGAATCGGTTTTCGTAGATTTTTTCGGGAGAAAGGCATATACCCCTTCGGGGCCGGCGGCAATTTCGCTGCGAAGCGGCTGCGAAGTGGTGATCGCTTATATCCACAGGAACAGCTTACTGAAGCATATAGTCAAATTCAAGTATGTGGAACCGATTACACCGACCGGATTCAGGGATATTGACATTGTAAGCCGAACCCATCAGTTCACATCTTTGTTGGAAGAAGCCATAAAGGAACATCCTGAACAATGGGTTTGGATGCATAAAAGATGGAAAACTCAACAAATAAATACAACTAATATAAGGAGGTGAAAATGACGTGGCTTAGAATTATCACTGTTTTGTTATTTGTCATAATCTTTCTTCTTTGGGCAGGACAAAATCTGGACAACAGGGTGACGATCAACAATTTCAAAGGTGCGCCGGTTGCAAATTCGCCCTTATGGATGGTCGTGCTTGTCTCGCTGGCGATCGGTATCTTTTTTATGGGTATTCTCGGCATAGTCCAGGAATTCAGGGACAAGAACGATATTAAAAAACTTCAGCAGAAGATAAGCAAACAGCACGAGGAGCTTGTATCGCTGAGAAACCTGCCGATCGCTGACGAATTGGACGCAATGGACAAAAAAGAATTGCAGACGAACAGCCGGAACGCTGGAGACGAGACCAAGGGCAGGGGAAAGAAAAAAAAGTAGTGCTAGATGTCAATCCGCTTTATTGATCCTGTCATCATAGGTCTCTTTCTTTTTTTACTCGGCGTTCTGATCGGCCGGCTCTGGGGATTTTATAAAAACAGGGACCGGATCAACTATGCGACAAAAACCTACCGCAGTTCGAGTTCATACGTTCTTGGCATCAGCAACCTCATTGCCGGTGAACGCGATCTTGCCATCGAGGAGCTCGCGCGGGCAGCTAAAACGGATACAGAACGAATAGAGCTATATATCATTCTCGGCAATTTATACCGCGAAAAGGGCAGGCTGGAAAAGGCGATACATATCCATCGGACGGTTCTGCACAGAAAAGACCTCAGCCCGATTGACAAGGAAATGGCTCAGCTTGCGCTTGGACTGGATTTTCTCAAGGCGGGATTGATGGAACGCGCTAAAGAAGCGTTTCAGGACATCATTGATGAAAATCCCGAAAACATCGAAGCCTTGATGTATCTCCAAAAGAGCTATGAAGAAGAGAGGGGGTGGCAGGAGGCATTCGATATCAGGCAGAGGATCATGAATATCTCCCGTTCCAACGATTATTCCGTTTCCGCTTTTATACTTGCCGAATGGGGAATAGACAAATACCGCGCGGGTGAGTTCGATGAAGCGATCGAGATCTTCGAAGAGGCCATAGACCTTTATCCGCAGGCTTATCCTGCATACGAATTTCTGGGCAAGACATATCTGGAGATGGGACAATTGAGAAAGGCCGCTGAATCCTGGGAGAAGCTAATTGAGATCACTCCGGACAGAGCATTCCTGATCTTACCGGATTTATACAAGGTTTACCGCAAACTGGGAACCGAGGAAAGCATTGTTCATTATTGTGATTATCTCCTGGATAAAAATGAAAAAAACTGGCGGGCGCATCTTTTCCTCGCTTCAGTTATGAACCAGGATGAAAAAAAACTGAATATTACGGAAAAGCTTTTTACAGCCCTCAAATTAAACCTGAATTCTCTTCTGATTCACCAGCAGATATGGAAATTCTTCCTCCGCGGCGGGTTGGATATCAAGGATATTAAAAAGTATGTAAAGCTTACGGAAGACATGCTTTTTTCCGATCCTTTCATCTGCACAAGGTGCCAGTATAAGATCAGTGAATTCAAGCGCCGGTGCCCCCATTGCCGTTCCTGGGACACTTTTGTGGAAGAAAAGATGTAGCGCAGTAAGTGAATTCCAATAGAAGATTTAAAAAAATGAAATTGATTCTGGCAAGTTCTTCTCCTCGGAGGAGGGATATACTCAAACAGATCGGCCTGGATTATGAACCTCTGGATATCAGCGTTGACGAGACCATAGATCCCGTCGTCAGCCCGGAGAGGCTTGCGCTCGATATTGCGAAAAGAAAGGCTATTGCCGCTTCTGCAACGTCTGGTGACGCGGTTATCATAGCGGCAGATACAATTGTTGTTCTTGAGGATGGAACAGTGCTTGGGAAACCGCAAGACGGACCCGAGGCCGTTCGGATGCTGGAAAGATTACAGGGAGCAAAACATACCGTGATCACTGCAATTGCGCTGCTCTGCGGGGCGGACGGAAAATTAGTTGCGGCATATGATACAGCCCATGTAACATTTCTTCCGATGAGCGGGGCGGAAATTGATTGGTATGTATCGACGGGCGAACCTATGGATAAAGCCGGGGCATATGGGCTGCAGGAGAAGGGTATGTTGTTTGTCCAAAAGATCGAGGGTTCGCCTTCATCCGTGATCGGATTGCCGGTTCATCTTTTATACCAGCTCTTCGAGAAAGCCGGATTGGATATACTTTCGTTTATTAACAAATAATCCATGGTGTCTTTTGTGAATTTTTCGAAATTTTAGAGCGTTCTACAGGTTTTTTTAAAGGTCGTCGCTGGCAGATCACTGCTGGAAGCAGCTCCTACCGCGATAATCGCCGCCGGCAACAGCTCCTAAAATAATAAGCGCTTATATTGATGTCCGTGATACGGCAAAAATGCACAAGGCGGATTGGCGGCTTTCGGCAATTATCGTGGCGCTGACGAGAATCGGGAAAGCCTATAAGGACAAAGACATCCTCCCGTGATTTAGGGAGAGCAAATAATTTTTTTCTGCCTTCCCTATACCCACTCCATAAGGCCTGTTCTTGTGAACGGGCATTTTTGTTTTGTTGATTTAGGGCTGGGAATAGTATTAAAATCTGCGTTGGAGTGATGAAAATGCAAAAAAAAGGGTATAAAAATATAGGAGGTCTGTCGGCAAAGCTTAAGCCACTCCGGGTTCAGAGCCTGGGGGAGGAGATTGCAAACAGCATTACTCATGGAATCGGGGT
>Ga0315290_10001017_pt1 | contig 19186 bp, 10 predicted proteins | sample YL17G12_0_MG_FD_203627 | JGI IMG/M metagenome (GOLD analysis project Ga0315290, IMG submission 203627) | Sediment microbial communities from Yellowstone Lake, YNP, Wyoming, USA - YL17G12_0 | ecosystem: Environmental > Aquatic > Freshwater > Lake > Sediment | place: USA: Wyoming | collected... | reverse complement strand
GCCGCGGGCCTGGATCAGGTCGGCCCGGAACTCGCCGGCGACGAAGCTCGCCGCGGCCTTGCCGTAGACCAGCAGGCCGGAGTTGGCGGCGCGCCGCTCACCCTCCAGCCCGAGCCGCACGCCCGCCCCGTCGAAGTTGACGTGCGTAAAGAGGTACTCATCGCCGATCGCGTCGCCCGTGGTCGAGTAGAAGGCGATGCTGGCCGTCTGCTTCAAGTTGGCGTAGCGGGCACCGACCACCAACGTCAGGTCATGCCGGGCGTCGGAGCTGAACGTGTACCGATAGTCCACGTCGATCAAGTGGAAGTCGATGTCCTGCCGGGCAAACGCGTCGCGCCACAGGGGGTCCGTGGCGAGCACCGAGGGACCAAGGACCAGCGGATAAATCCGCTGGGGATCGGTCACGTGGAGCTCGTCGAGCGATTCGCTCTCGAAATGCGTGTAGCTCATTCCGATCGAGGAGCACTCGTCCAGCGCCCGGGCGAAACCGAACCGGTAGGCGGGCTCATAGTCGGCGTCCACGACTCCCAATCGACCCACGGCCAGGGGATCGACCAGCGACTCCGTCCCCATGCCGTAGGTGATCTCCGCGCTGCGGGCCCTCAGGTAAAGGAAGTCGCCGAAGAACTGCCACCGGTACGGGCAGCAGCCCGCAGACGGGTCGCACTGGCCGTTGGGGCACGTCGGGCCGGCCTGCTGCCCCCGAACGAGCATGGCGCCGGGCTGCCCCGTGCCGAAATACCCACCGGAAGGATCGTACCCCGGCTGCTGCGCCATCCCCACCTGACAGGCCAGCAAGACGAGAGCCGCCGCAACGGTCGCTATGGTTGCCTTCATAGACTCCTCCCTCCCCTCCTCAAAAAACGCAGGATTTCAGTCACCCGGGCAGAAAGCTCCTCCGCCCCGTTATCGTCGGACTATCGGGTCTTATCGGACCATCCTTTTCCTCAAGCTCAATAGAACGGAACCTGCCGGAATACTTTACGCAGACTTCTTATACGATGCAGATACACCATTTATCCATGAACTGCCTTGAGCGGCGGCCTAAGTCCCCTCTTTCGGAGGGGATAAGCCGCCGAGGCAAGCCCGGCGTTGCCCGGCGGGCCTTGGGCGCTAGAATTGGCTCGGCTGGCGATCGCCCCCGACTGCCGGCTCGGGCTGCACGCCGTGCGCGTGCGCACGGCCTCGGGCATCAGCAATCTGCTCCAGTTCAGCGTGGGGGCCCTTCCGGAAGTCCAGGAAGTCGAGCCGAACAACGAGTTCCAGGTCCCGCAGCGGATCCCGCTGGACGTGACGGTCAACGGCGTGATCGACAATGAAGACGTGGATTACTTCCTGGTCGAAGCGAAAAAGGGCCAGCGGCTGGTCGCGGAGATCGAAGGCGTTCGCCTCGGCGAGACCTTCTTCGATCCCCACCTGGCGATCCTGAACCAGGGCCGGTTCGTGCTGGCCGGGTCGGACGATACGCCCCTGGTCTATCAGGACGCCGTGGTCTCGGCGATCGTTCCCCAGGACGGCAGCTACGTGATTCAGGTGCGGGAAAGCGCGTTCGGCGGCTCGCCGCAGTGCCGGCCGGCAATCGCTTCGCCGTCATGGTGGCGGCCCAGCGCGACGACTTCGGCGGGCCGATCAAGCTGGAGGTCCGGGACCTGCCGCCGGGGGTCACGGCGGAAATCGTCCCCATGTCGGCCGACGAGACCTCCGTGCCGGTGCTCTTCAGTGCCGCCGCCGACGCCAAGCCGGCCGGCTCCCTGGCCAACCTCGTCGGCCGCGGCGCAGCAGGCAGCGCGGCCGTTGAGGGGCACCTGCGCCAGCGCACCTTGCTGGTGCGCGGGGCCAATAACCGCGAGATCTGGAGCCACGACACCTACCGCATGGCGGTCGCCGTAACCCAGCGCGTGCCGTTTAGGATCGACATTGTCGAGCCGAAGGTGCCGCTGGTTCAGAGCGAAGTGGTCATGCCGCTGACGGCCGACGGCGGTGCGGCCGTGCGCAAGTGGAAGATTGCCGTGCTGGGGTGGGCCACGGTGGGCGACGGGACGGTCGTGGTCTCGTCGCCCTTGGCGAATCTCGAGGTGGCGGAGCCGTTCTTCCGGTTCGCCTTCCAGACCACGTCGGTCGACCAGGGCCAGAAGACCGGCTTGCTGGTCAAGGTCGAGAAGAAGCGGGGCTTTCCCGGCACGGCCAAGGTGGAGCTTTTGGGCCTGCCGCACGAGGTGACCGCCCCGCCGCAGGACCTCGCCGCGGATGCCGCGCAGATCGTCTTCCCGGTAACCACGACGGCGAACTCGCCCGTCGGGCAACATCGAACGCTCTTGTGCCGGGCCGTGGTGACGATGGAAGGGCAGCCGGTGACGCACTTGCTGGGGATGGGCGAGCTGCGGATCGAGAAGCCGCTGCCGCCCAAGCCGGCCCAGGCCGCGGCGCCCAAGCCAACTCCTGCTCCCGAGCCGGCCAAACCGCCGGCCAAACCGGTCGAGAAGCCCCTGAGCCGGCTGGAGAGGCTGCGCATGGAGCGGAGCGCGAACGCGCCCCCGGAGAAGAAGTAGACCCACACGCCCAGTCCCGTGAGGAGCGACATGAAACCTGTTGCATCGGGTGGCACTGGCGTCTCGCCGGTGCGATGCGCGAAGCACGGGCAAGATGCCCGTGCCACCCGTCCGCAAGGAATTCGCCGAGATTTGGGTCATGAAATGGGCCGAGCTCTTGATGATCCGCTCCGCCAACGAGGTGAGCTACAAGTCGGCCTACCTGTACTCGACGTGGCTCACCGATCGCATCTCCAGGAACGTGCCGATCCACCTCATGGTCCGCGAGCTCTTGGGGGCCACCGGCGGCACGTTCCGCAGCCCGGCGACCAACTTCTACCAGATCGAGACCGACACGCTGAAGACCGCCGAGAACGTGGCCCGGGTGTTCCTGGGCTGCCGGATCCAGTGTGCCCAGTGCCACAACCACCCCTTCGACCGCTGGACCATGGACGACTACTACGGGTTCGCGTCGTTCTTCTGCCAGATCGGGCGCAAGCCGGCCGAGGACTACCGGGAGACGATCGTGTTCAACCGGGGCGACGGGTCGGTGAGCCATCCGGTGACCGGCCGGGCCATGGAGCCGAAGTTCCTTGGCGGGCCGCTGGCCGATGCCAAGGGCCGCGACCGCCGCCAAGTCCTGGCCGACTGGCTGACCTCGCCCGACAACCCGTTCTTCGCCCCCAGCATTGCCAACCGGGTGTGGGCCCACTTCTTCGGCGTGGGGATCGTCGAGCCGGTCGACGACGTGCGCGTGAGCAACCCCCCGGGCAATCCCGAGCTGATCCAGGAGCTGGGCAAGCGGCGAGGCCGTCCAGCCCGGCAACCCGGGCGAGTCCTACCTCTGGCTCCTGGTGAGCCATACCGGCGAGCCGCACATGCCGCCGAACCAGGACAAGATCGCGGCGGACTGCTGGTGTGGGAAGCCGAAACCGGCCGCGAGTTTCACAACCTGGAAGGACACAAGGGAGCGGTCACGGGCGTGAGCTTCAGCCCCGATTCCAACGTGCTGGCCAGCGGCAGTGAGGACGGCTCGATCAGGCTCTGGGGCATGGAGGAGGGCCGGCAGCTTAGGAGCTTCACCGCCCACGGCGACGGCGGAGTGACCTGGCTCGAGTTCGCGCACGACGGCCGGATCGTCTCGTGCGGCCGCGACCGCGTCGTGAAGCTCTGGAAGCCCTACGGCGTGCCTCCATCGTCCCGGACCCGCCGCTCGAAGTTCGTCAACGCGCGTTGCGGCTGGCGAGCCAGCGAGCGGACGTACTCGACCAGATCGGTCAGTTGTTCTTGGGGGAAATTCAAGGCGGCCGGGTGAGGAGTGCCCGGCATCCCGGCGGCAATGCGAAGGTAGATGGACTTGGGCTCGTGGCCGCCTTTGAACGGCTCGTACGCCAGGTCGCGAGGCCGTCTCGGCTCCCCCTGATCGTCGAACGAGGGCTCGCCGGCGACTCCCCTGCCGTCGTCGCCATGGCACTTGTTGCACCCGAGGGTCAGATAACTCTGTTTCCCGCGCGCGACGGCCTGCGGATCGTCGTGCCACTCCTGCGGGACGCGGATGGGCGATCCCGGATTCGTGGAAACTTCCACCGCCCGCTGGAGATCGGCCTCCTCGGGCTCCTCCCCTTCCTGGCGCATTGCCCGGAGGACCTGCTCCCGAACGCCTTCGCGCCGCAATCGCAGCACTTCGAGGGCCAGGAGCCTGCGCTGGGCGTCCGTCAGGGTCTCAAACGGCAGCATGGACGTACCCGGCATTCCCCGGCGCAGCACGTCTTCCAGGTCTTCCAGGGTGGGCGCCGCATTGAGCGTGCTCACCAGCACCGAGCGGCCGGTCCGCAGGCTGGTTGGCCGGGGGAACAGGTGGCGGGCCGCGGGCCCGTAGCCGTCGCCTTCCGCTCCGTGGCACGCGCCGCAATGCCGCGCGTACAAGTCGGCGGCGGTCGCGGTCGGGGGATCGCCCGGCACTTCCGGCCCCAGGTCTCCGGGGCCGAAGGCCTCCTCCTTCGGCATCGCGGCCTCCTGGCGCTGCAATCGCCGGAACTCGTCCAGGGCCGCCGAATCCCTGGGGCCGTCGGCGAGCCGGGCCCGCAGGTCGGAAATCCTCGAGGTGCGACGATTTCGCGCCGAGGACTTCTCAAACAGCCGCCGGGCCTCTACGCCCTTCGCGCGCAGGCCAAGGGTGATGAGTGTTACGGAGTACGTCGCGCCGAACGACGCTTCATCGAGCGGCAACCGCCGAATCCATCGTTCCGCTTCCTCGGCGTTGCCGGATTCCAGCTCGATCCACGCCATCTCGAACCGAACGGTGTCGGCCTTCGCCGGCTCGGCGACGAGCGGTGCCAGGACGGCCCGGGCCTCTTCAAGCCGGCCCTGAAACCGCAACACCCTGGCGAGGCCGATCCTCGCCCTCTCGCTTCCCCCCGAGCGAATCGCCAGCTCCGCGCACTCGTGCAGGGCACGGTCGAACTGGCTTTGGTCGGCGAGCATCGCGGCCAATTCATCCCGGGCCAGCTCGTGACCGGGGTTCGCCTCCAGGGCCAGCTTCAGCCGACTCTCGGACTGGCCGGGGTCGCCTTGCCTGCGCCAATAGACCCCCCAGAGATAGTCGCGGTGCGCCTCGTCCGGCCGATCTTTGGGCAGCCCATTCAGAAATGCCCTGGCCCGCTCGGCGTCTTCCCGGGCCAGCCAGCCTCGGAGGATGGCCGTGGCGGCATCGGCGGGCGACGCTCCCGCCGCCACCAGCTTGCCCAGATCGGGCTCCTCGCCTTGCTCCCACCCGCCCCCCTGATATCGCGACAGCCCCTTCTCCAGGGCCAAAAGGTGGTCCGGCGCGCCTTGGCGCCGGGCCCGCTCCAGACTGGCTTCCCATCGGTCGCGATGCCTCCATTGACGGCGCAAGCACGCTTCCACGAGCGCGATGCCGGGGTCGCCCGGGTCGAACCACGCGGACCAGGCCAGCCACCAGCGTGCGGCGCCGAACTCGCAGGCCGACATGCGCCGGGCGGCCATGCGCTGCGTGAGCGTGCTCCCGATCCCGGGGGCGAACACCGCCACGGCCGCCGCAACCAGGACCGCCACCACGCCAAGCACGGTGTATCGGCGCCAGCGCACGCCGCGGGGCGTCGCGCGAGCCCTAAGATGTTTCTTGGGCATGTCGGTCGATTATCGGCTGATGGGAGCGGAGGCGTCAACAGACAGGATATCGATTCGCCGCCGCCCGATTGTGCCCCCATCGTGGGGGATTCTTGCGGCCGGGCCCGGTCGTGGGATAATGGGGCATCCTCGGCCTCCTAGGTCATACCACCGATTCCGTGATCTGATGCGATTGTTGGGAAAGTACGGAAGACCCCGGCTCCTTCTCGCCGCCGGAGTTGTCCTGTCGGGCCTGGTGTTAATCGCCGTGGTGCTGGTCCGCTTGGGCCCAAAGGACCAGCCCTTCGCCGCACTGCTGGACACGCAGGCCGAGGTCGAGGTCGACGCGGCCACGGAAGCACGCATCAGGACGTTCTGCGGCGACTGCCACGCCATGCCCCGGCCCGAGAGTTTTCATCGCGATCAGTGGCACGCGGAGGTCGAGAAGGGCTACCAGCACTACGGTCGGTCGGGCCGGACCGATCTCGATCCGCCTCCCATGCAACAAACGCTTGCGTACTTTCGCTCCCGGGCGCCCGAAAACCTGGTCTATCCCGAATCGGCAGAGGCCGACACGAAGCTCCGCGTTTCCTTCAAGAGGGAGGCCCTGATGCACGGGGCAACGAGCAAGACGGAGCCGGCCATCGCGGGGCTTCGCTGGGCGCGGCTCCGCGCCGCCGATCCGCCCGTCCTGCTGGCCAGCGACATGCTGTCGGGCCTGGTGACGTCGCTGGACCTGCGCGATCCACGGCCGAGAGCGCGGACGCTGGCCCGGCTCGATAACCCCTGCCACGTCGAGCCGTGCGACCTCGACGGGGACGGGCTCATGGACCTGCTCGTGGCGGATCTCGGGAGTTTCAAGGCGCTCGATCACGATCGCGGCCGGGTCGTGTGGCTGCGCCAGGAGGCCGGCACCGGGGAGTTCCGCGAGGTGGTTCTTGCGGCCGGATTGGGGCGCGTGGCCGACGCGCGGCCCATCGACGTGTACTCCCGAGGCAAGCTCGACGTCGTGGTTGCCGAGTTCGGGTTCCAGCACACGGGGCGGATTTTGATGCTCAGGAACGTGGCGGGGCCCGGCCAGCAGCCTCGCTTCGAGCCGGAGAAGCTGGACCCGCGCAGCGGCACGATCCACGTCCCCGTCTGCGACCTCGACGCGGACGGCCGGCTCGATTTCCTCGCGCTGGTGAGCAACGAGCACGAGTGCGTGGAGGCGTTTCTCAATCGGGGAAACGGGAAGTTCCTTCGCCAGACGCTTTGGAGGGCCCCGGACCTGACCTTTGGCTCCAGCGGCATCGAGCTGGTCGATCTGAACGGGGACGGGAAGATTGACGTCCTTTACGCCAATGGCGACGCATTCGACAACAGCTACCTCAGTCCCTGGCACGGTGTGCAATGGCTGGAGAACCTTGGCGGCCTCCGGTTCCGGTATCATCGCCTGACGGAAATGCCCGGGGCTAGCGTCGCCATGGCCGGCGACCTCGACGGCGATGGGGACCTGGACATCGTCGTGGTTTCTTTTCTTCCGCAAGGGGTCGATCCGGCCACGGTGGCCGTCGACGCGCTCTCCTCGATCGTCGTGCTGGAGCAGGTGTCGCCCGGCCGGTTCGTCCGCCACACGCTCGAAAGGGGCTTTCCATGCCATGCGGCGCTGGCGGTCGGAGACTTCAACGGCGACGGCCATCTCGATTTCGCCGTCGGCAACCACGCTTTGGGCGCGAAATCGCCCGCCTTCGGTCAGGTTTGGGCCACCGTATGGTGGAACCGGCAGTGAGCGCCGAAAGCCCTTTGCCCCCAAGGGGGGCAAAAAACTTGCCCGCGGCGCCCCTGGTCCCTACAATGACACAGTCTTTGAGGACCCAGGAGGAATGGCCCTTTTTGTGGCAGCGCGGAGAGGGGGTTAATCTCCGGGCAGCTGCCGGGAGACAGCAAGATGTTAGTCCTTTCGCGAGATCGAGATACGACGATTCGGATCGGCCTGAACGTCAGGATCAAGGTGCTGGCCATCCAGAAGCAGCGGGTGAAATTGGGAGTAGACGCGCCCAGTCACGTTCGGGTGGTGCGGGAAGAGATTGCCGCGGATTCCACCCAATCGGGGTATTCGTCGCCGGAGGCGGCCGCTCGCACCGATCAGCCGTTTCCCGTCCTGGTGATCGAGGACGATCCGGCCCATGCCCTTTTGATCTCCAAGACCCTGGAGGAGTGCTTCCTTTCTGACGTGCAGGTCTTGGCGACCGGAGAAGCGGCCCTTCGCGTGTTGACCGCGGGGGAGGCGCAAGGCGGCTTGGCACCGCGGCTGATCTTCCTGGACTACCATTTGCCCGACACGTCGGGGCTGGAGGTGTTGCGCACGATTCGAGCGACGCCCCGGCACAAGACCACCCCGGTGGTGCTGCTCAGCGCCGAGCAGCGGGAGAGCGTGGTCGTGGATTGCCTGGAGGCAGGCGCGAACGCCTTCGTGTGCAAGTCAATCCACTTCGACGACTTCCGCCGCTCCGTGGCCCGCACGGCCACCTTCTGGACGAGCGAATGCCGCCTTCCCCGGGCAACCGGCTTCAGCCAGCCGGCTTGAGATTCCCGGGCGGGACCTCTATGCTAAGGTCCCGAACGAAATGGGGACAGGCACCCTTCCGTACACGCGGGACAGACCATGTCCGTAGCACTGAGCGATTTTGCCAGGAACATCACGGTCGAGACGGCGTTTGACGTGCTGGCCAAGGCCCGGCAGTTGGCCGCGGCCGGCAAGCGGGTGATCGAGCTGGAGATCGGCGACAGCCCGTTTCCCAGCACCGCGGGGGCCAAGCGGGCCGGACTGGAGGCGATCCGGACCGACCAGTCGCACTACTGCCCGTCGGCCGGACTGCCCCCGTTGCGCCAGGCCCTTTCCGAGTTCGTCAACCTCCAGTACGGCCTGGAGACCACGGCGGCCAACGTGGTGGTGGCGCCCGGGGCCAAGATCTTCGAGCTGTTCTTCTGCGAGACGTTTCTCAACCCCGGCGACGGCGTGCTGGTGTTCAGCCCGTATTTCCCCACGTACCTTCCGAACATCCAGCGGCGTGGGGCCCGGGCGTGGATCTCCGACCTGGAGCAGGCCCGCGAGTTTCGCCCCAACCTGGACGACGTGGAGCGTTTCCTCCGGGAGGACCCGCACCCGAAGGCCATCTTCCTCAATAGCCCCCACAATCCCACCGGGGGCGTGGCCACGGAAGAGGACCTTGTCCAATTGGCCGACCTGGTGCGAGGGCGCAACGTGGCGGTGTTCAGCGACGAGCCGTACGATCGGATGGTCTGGCGCGGCCGGCACCGCACGATCGCCGCCCTGCCCGGCATGCTCGAGCAGTGCGTGGCCGTGTACACCTTCAGCAAGTCGTACAGCATGAGCGGATGGCGCCTGGGATACGCCGTCACCAGTCCCGAGATTGCGGACATGCTGGCCAAGCTGTTCAACACGTCGTTCTCGTGTACCCCGCCGATGGTCCAGCTTGCCGGGCTGGCCGCCCTGGCGGAGGACGACGAGGAAAGCCGCCGCACCATGCTCCTGTTCCGCGAGAAGGTGGAGATCCTGGTGGCCGGGCTGAGCCGGATCGAGGGCATCCGCTGCCTGGACCCCGGCGGCACGTTCTACGTGTTCCCCTCGGTCGCGGCGATCTGCAACCGGCTGGGCATCACCTCCCACGGCCTGGCGATGTACCTGCTGGAAGGGGCCGACGACCACGTGGGCGTGGCCTGCCTGGGCGGCGAGTGCTTCGGCGAGGCGGGCGGCGGCTTCCTCCGCTTCAGTTGCGCCGAGCCCAACGAGAAGCTCCGCGAGGCGATCGACTTCCTGCCCGTCGCCTTCTCCCGGCAGGCCCGCGTGAGCCGATTCCTCGAGCAGTATCCCGCCTTCCGGCTGCCGGGACCCTACGCCGACTAGTGACCGATCCACCGGAACAGCCCGTCCGGCGGCCGCAGATCGAGCAGCTCGGCGCGACGTGCCTCCAGGTCCTGGTACGTCCATCGCAGGATTTCCTGGGGCGAAAAGGGAAGCCGCGTCTGGGCCGGGCGCTTGAGCACCACGCCGATGCCGTAGTCGCAGTCGAGGACAAAGGCCGTCAGGTCCGGGCGGGAGGATCGCAGCGCCACGATGGTCTTCCACACGTCGCCGGTCCACTCCCCCGTCCAACCCGGGACGCACTTCGCCCGGGCCTCCTCCACCGACGCAGCCGGCGTGGCCATGGCCTGATCGGTCGGGTTGCAGTCGTGCAGGAGGATCGCTCCGCCGGGGTTCAGGTACCCGAGGCAGTGGCGCACGTCGACCATCGATTGGCGGAAGGTGTGCAGCCCGTCGACAAAGGCCACGTCGAGCCCCTCCCGCTCGAGCACGGCCGCCGGCCCGGCGAAGAACTCGTCGCTGGTCATCGAATGGAACGTCGCGCCGAGGCGGCGCTGTTGGCGCCGGACCGCGGCCGAAGGACCGGCCGGATCAACCCCGATCTTGCGCGGCGCCACGATGCGGCAAAAGTTCGTGCCCGTGCTCACGCCGATCTCGAGGTACGTCCTGGCCCCCAGCCGGGCGATGGCGGCCTGGACCACGGTCCATCGCCACGTGGGTCGCAGGCCCAGCGCCCGCTCGAAGCAGTCCAGCGATTCCCGCCGCCTCCCCTGGCCAGGCACGGCCTGGGAAGGAACAAGTCGGGCCCGAGGGAGGCTGTAGCCGTTCACGGGGACTCTCTCCCTGGCTTGTCGCCCTCATGCCAGTCTACCAGGGCCGCGGGGCAGGAATTGGGCCACGCGGCCCGGTCTTTCCCACTCTCGGGCACTATCGCCGACCCGCTCGGGCGTGCTATGATAGCGAGGATTGGCGCTTTGGATTGGGCCCGGGCTATCGGGCCCTTTGGGCAAATGGGAAAGGCTGGTTCAGGGATTCCGTGATGATTGCGACGCAGCCCGTGACGAGCAACTGCCGCGTGGTCGGCCCGATTCCTGGCGCGTTCGTCGTGCGCATGATGGGGCTTTGGGGCCTGGTCCTCGCTGCCGCCGTGTCGGCTGGGGTTGAGGCGCCTGCCGCTGAGCCTGCCGAGCCTGCGGCGAAGAAGGACTCGACCGCAGCGCTCCCGCCGCTGGAGAAGGCCTCCTGGATTTGGAGCGCGCCGGGCGATGACATGTGCCAGGTCCGCACCACGCTCGTGCTCGACCGGGCGCCGACCGCGGCAAGCATCCTGATCACGGCCGACAACGGGTATGAGCTGTTCGTCAACGGCACGTCGGTCGGCTTCGACGTCGGCGCGGAGGCGGAGGTGTGGAACTCGGTCGAGCGCTACGACCTTACCTCCCGGCTGGCGCGGGGGAAGAACGTCATCGGCGTCCGCGCCACGGACTTGGGGAGCATTCGCGGGCTGGTGGCCGCCGTGCGGATCGAGATCGAGGGCCGGCCGCCCAGGGAGATCGTCACGGACCGCACGTGGCGGGTGGCCCTCGAGGGCGAGCCGGTCGACTACTCCCATCCCGAATTCGTCGAGGGCTCGCTGTGGGCCGGCGCCACGGTGGTGGGGCCGATGGGCATGTCGCCCTGGGGCAACCTGACCTACAGCGGATCCGTCGGCGGCCGCAAGCCCCGGAGCCTGTATGGCGCGATCGTCCTGACCAAGCCGGACCCGGACTTCCGCTGGCCCGAGGGCCTGGCCTTCGTCGGCGACGACTGCAGCGTTTACGTGCCGCTGCGGGGCGACGCCTGGGGCGTTTGCTTCCGCGTGGGCGATTGGTCCCGGGCGTACACCGAGTTCGACATCCCCTGCCCGTCGAAGATCGGGCGCAAGCTCTACGTGGTCCGGCCGGCGGGGCCCGGGGCCCAGCCCCGCCTGCTGGTCGACGCCGGCCGCGGAGCCATCGGCTCGCCCAGCACCAGTTTCGACGGCAAGTCGATCTACGCGGCCATGGCGCTTTACGGCGACAGTTTCTTCCACGTCTATCGCGTCCCGGTCGACGGCGGCTCGCCGCAGCGGCTCACGGACGGGCCGTTCCACGACGTCGATCCGGCCGAGCTGCCCGACGGCCGGATCGTCTTCACCTCGACCCGGATCGGCTCCTTCGAGGAGTACCACAATCCGCCCTCCAGGGCCCTGTTCGTCATGAAGCCCGACGGCAGCGAGGTGCAGCCGATCACCTTCACGCTCCTGTTCGACAACGAGCCCAAGGTGATGGCCGACGGCCGGATCGTCCTGGTGCGGACCGACAACTTCTTCGACCGCGCCAAGGTGGAAACGCACCTCCACGTGCTCCGGCCCGACGGCACGGACGGGCTCACGGAGGTCGGCGCGCACGTGACTGCCGACTACGGCGTGCGACTTCGGGCGTTCGGCTACGGCAGCCCCGCCCCCTTGCCCGACGGAAGGCTCGCCTGCATCTCCAGCCGGGGGAACTTCATCGCCGCGCCCGGCGCCGCCGAGGAGGCGTACCAGCCGCTGCCCGGCGGGCTGGGCGACTTGGCTCCCATGCCCGACGGCCGCCTCCTGGCCACCATCCTGCGGCCGGGTGGACGCCGCATGAACTCCGACGTCATCGCCGTGATCGATCCGAGCGACAACCGGGTGGTGTCCGTCTTCGAGTCGCCCGGCAGCTCGGTCCACTCCCCCGTGTTCCTCGGGGCCCGGCAAAGGCCGCCGGTCATCCCCGACACCATCGACCGCCGGCTCGGCGGCACGCCCCAGGCCACCGGGTTTCTCAACTGCCAGAACGTCCGACTCACCAGGAAGGTCAAGGCCGATTGGCCGCAGGTCCGAGCCATTCGCGTGCTCGGGGCGCTGCCGCTGACCACCCGGTCGTCCCATTCCCACATCGTCCACGCGGGGCACGAGACCGTCGAGCTGGGCACCGTGCCCTTGGCGCCCGACGGCTCGTTCTCCGTCGAGGTCCCGGCCGACGTGCCCGTCACCCTTCAGGCCGTCGACGCCGAGGGACGCTCCGAGCTGAACGAGATGTCGTGGATTTACGTCCGGCCGGGCGAGCGGCGCTCCTGCCTCGGCTGCCACCACTCGCGCGGGAAGACGCCGGCGGCGGAGAACCGCGTGTCGCAGGCGCTCGGGGCCAAGCCGCTGAAGCTCGTGGGCCAGGGGCACGCGCACCGGTTCCGCGGCAACAACTCGGGGGTCACCGGCATGATGGACCTCCAGTTCGAGCGGTTCCGCGAGACGGCCTCGCTCAACCGGCACCCCGCCCGCCCCGACCCCCTGGTCACGGGCCGGCAGGAAATCGCGGCGCAGATCGCGCTTCTCCGCGGCGACGTCGAGGGCCTGAAGATCTCCGCCGCCGGGCGATTGGCCATCTTCCGCGACCGGGCGGCGGCGCCGGCTTTGGCCGAGCGGCTCCAGGACCCCAGCCGCGAGGTCCGCGTGGCGGCCGCGTTGGCGCTGGCGGCGTGCGGCACGCGCCAGAGCACGGCGCCGCTTCTGGACGCGCTGGCCGACCCCGACGCCGTGGTCGCCCAGGCCGCGGCGGTAGCGCTGGAGAACCTGACCGGCCACGCCGAGCCGTTTACGGCGTTTGCCCCCCCGGCCCAGCGCAAGCCGCAGGTCGACGCCTGGCGGGCATGGCTTGCCGCCAACCCCTGGGACCGCGTCGAGCAGGGGCTGCTCGGGCGCATGGCGGACACGGACCGGGTGGTCCGGCGCCGGGCGATCGTGGCCTTGGGACACGTCGGCGGGGACGCTGCCCGGGCCGCGCTCCGCCAGTTCCTCGCGTCGGAGAAGGACAAGAATCCCTATCCGCCGTTCGTCGGCGACAACCGCACCGACAGTTTCACGTTTGCCGCCGATTCGCCGCTGAATCCCCGCACGCTCCAGGAGGCGGTCCGGGCCATCGGCTACCTGGCCGACGCCCCGGCCGTCCCGCTCTTGCGCGAGGCCCTGACCGGAAACCTCGAGCCCAAGAGCGGCAACCTGTACCTGGCCGAGGCCGCCATCGAGGCCCTGGGCCGGATCGCCACGCCCGAGGCCGAGACGGCTCTTCTGGACGCCTTCGCCCGGCTGAAGGACTACTGGCACTACGTCGGCTGGTACAGCGATCACCCGGCGCTGTACGCCTGCCACAACTGCCCGCTGCACGCGCGGATCATCGAGGCGCTGGATGGGCTGGGGTCGGTGCGTGCCGGGCCGATCGTGCCGCAGTTGATCCGCTCCGTGCCCACCGACCCCGACCGCGCCCTGTTCCCCGAGAACGACGACTACGAGACCCTGATGGGCCGGGTCGTGCGGCGGAGCGGCCGAGGCGACGAGCTCGTCGAGACCTGCCTCGCCCTGCTCGGCGATCCCCTGGCCAAGCCGTCCGAGGAGCTGAAGCAGGCCGTCAGCACCACGTTCGCGGCCTGGGCCGGGACCCCGGCCCCCGACAACCGCGCTGCCCAGGTCCTCTCGGCGGTCTGCCGGGACCGGAAGTACGAGCCCCGGGTCCGCGCGGCCTACGAGCGCTACCGTGCCCGGCCGGAAGACCCGATCTCGCGCCCCTTGGGCAATCCCGACTGGATCCCCCAGCGCCACTGGGTGCTGTTCTTCCTCGGCCGGGCGCTGGGCAACCTGGGCTCCGGCGATTCGGTCCCCACGCTGCTGGCTTCGCTGGCGGCGGAGCTGAACGAGGCCAGGCACGGCCGGCCCGACCCCTCCGAGCCGAACATCCACTTCCTCCAGCTCGAATACACGCCGTGCTGGCGTGCGACGGCGGCGTGGGCGCTGGGGCACGTCGGCGACCGGCAGGCGGTGCCGGTGCTGCTGAGCGTGGCGGGCGATCTGCGCAACGCGACCGACGTGCGCCACGCGGCGGCCGAAGCCCTCGGCCGGCTGGCCGACCCGGCCTGCCATGCCGCGCTCGAGGAGCTCGCCCGGCAGTATCCCGAGCACTCCGTGCGCCGCGCCCTGCTGCGGGCGTCCGCCCGGGCGTCCGGCCAGGGGGTCGACTCACTGCTGGAATGAGCGGCCGCCCGAGGATCCCTCCTGGAAAGAAGGCCCGGGGAGCACCGGGAAAGGCGCCAGGGAGAGGCCGGAAACATGCGACGTCTTGTCGCCGGGTGACGTCGCCGCAGGGCGCTGCCACGCTGCAACCCAGTCCCGCCACCAGACGGGCAGCTCGCGCAGCAGGAGCCGGGATCGCTCGAGGGCCGCCGGGGCCGGCTGCGGGTTCCCGCGGAGAACGTGCGGGCGCACGGCGCCGTTCTCCTGGGCCAGGTCGTAAAGGATTTCGGTGCCCGGCGCGTGCGCGGGCGAGACGATCAGCCCCCGCTCGACCAGCGCGTAGGGCGACTGCGCAGGCAGGGCCGCCTCGATCTGCTGGTGCACCAGGTCGACCCCGGCGGTCTTGTACAGGCCGAGGACGGCCCGGGCAAGGACGTCTTGGGCCGCCGCGTCGAGCCGCGCGGTCCAGCCCGGCCCGACCACGCCCGCCAGGAGCCAACCGCCGCGGACCTCGAAGGCGATCGACAAGGGCGCGGTGCCGATGCCGGGGCTGGCGAGGCTGACGCGGATCAGGCCCGGGCCAAGACGGACCTCGTCGACGCAAAGCGGCACCTGGCGCCAGCCGTCGCTTCCCCAGAGCAGCTCCACCAGCTCGCGCTCGACGTAGCGGCGCACGTCGCGCTCGACGTGGTGCAGCACCAGGAGGTGCTTGCGCACGGCCTTCCAGTTGCCGCCGGTCCGCGCCTTGCGCTCGGCGCGGCGGAGCTTGGCGAATCGCTTCGGCAGCGTGCCGGAGTGGAGCCCTCGCCTGAGCAGGCGGGGCATGGTCTCGCCGTGGCTGCCGATGCGCACGGGCCGGAGCCGGTCCGGCCGGTTCGCCGCGTACAGGCGCCAGTTCTCCTTGAGATCCCAGACGAGGAAGCCGAAAATCCCCGGGATCGAGGCGATGATCAGAAAGGCCACGGTGCCCGCGAGTTCCCCGTCCATGTCCGTCGTGTCGACGAGGAAATCCTGAAAGGGAAACGCCAGCGGCAGGAGAACCTTGTGGGAGACCGTGACCACGGGGAAGTGCTTGATCGGGTTGATCTGCGGCTCGATCAGCAGGTTGATGCAGAAGCGGATCACGTAAGTCACGAAGAACCAGACGAGGCCCAGGACCGCCTTGGCCCAGAACATCGTCCGGCTCTCGCCGCTCTTGAAGCGGAGCCATTCGTCGACGGTGTAGAGGAGCCGCTCGATCGTTTCCAGCAGCTCCTTGAACAAGTCCATGACCAGCGAGAAGAGGTTCACCAGCAGGCGCCATCCGAAGCGGTGCCACGACTGGACCGTCCAGTCGACGAGCATCTCCTCGACGTTTCGTCCGGCTCGCGAGTTCCACACCAGGTTGATGCCGAAGAAGACGATTGTCGCGAGGGCGGCCGTGCCCTGCCCGGTGCGAGCCCAGCCGGCCACCAGCGGCCAGAGCAGCGCCGTCAGCGCGGCCGGCTTCACGAGGAAGCGGACGGCCAGCACAAAGGGCCGGCTCTTGAGGACCGACTGCACCCAGGGGAGCCGGAAGAACCGCAGGGGCAGCTCGGCCAGCACCGCCCGCAGGACGCGATACACCGCCTTGATCCCCCGCCACACCACCCGGCGGCACGCCTCCACGTTGATCAAGCCCAAGAGCACGAGGCCCAAGAGGAGCGTCCTCTCGGCTGTCCACAGCTTGAATCGCGGGGCCCCAGGAGGCTCGGCGGGGCTTTGCGCCTCCCCGGTGTCCGGGCCGGGCTCCGCCGGCTCGAAGAACTCCGCGAGGCTCTCTTCTTGCGTCTCAGGGTCTTCCCAGGCCTCCAGGAAGAGATCCTCAAGGGTGGTGGCGGAGTCGTCTCCCCAGGCCGCAAGCTGATGGCCCATCTCAATGAGGTGGTCCGTGCCGGCCAGGGCGAGAGACGCCCCGACAAAGGGGACGACGAGGTATCGGGTGAGGAACCGGCCGGGGCGCGTGCCGAAGGCCAGCGAGCTGAGCCGCTGCATCCAGCGGAGGTAGGTCTCGCCCCGCCGGTACACGCCCTCCAAAGAGACGGCGAGGATCCGGTCGGCTCGCAGGAGCTCGTCGCCGCGGAAGAAGGCCGCCAGCCGCGACCCGAGCCAGACCAAGGGGAACGCCACACAGCGCCAAAGCCACCGGCAGGCCCCCCGAAGCTTGCCGCGGGGCGGCGCGGGAACTTCCGGGGCTCGGCCGGGCATGTTGCCGCCGAGAGAGAAGTCGGGCAGCTTCAGGTTGTTCCGCGACAACGCATCGCGAAAGTCCTGCATGGAGAGGAATCCGTGCTCGACGATGCGGTCGAGCATCTCCTCGATGACCTTATGGCGGGCAACCTGCTCGGGCAGGTTCTGCGGCACCAGGCCCACGGCGTCCAGGGCCACGGCGATCTGCGGGCGCAGGCGCCGGCGGATCCGCTGCTCCGCGTGCTCGATCCCGCTGCGGATCAGCGCCGACAGGTGCAGCCGCTGGTAGTCGGACAGGCGGACCGCCGCCAGGCGCCGGGCCGCGGTGCGAAGGTGCTTCGACGTGAGGATGTCGCGCTGGCTGGGCAAGGGGCGCTTGATCGGCCGCTTGCCCCAGGAGAGCATCCACTCGACCAGGTCGACCGTTTGGGTCTCCCGCTCGCAGTCGATGCAGACGCTCTGCAAGTCGTACAGCAGCCGGGCTTCGGCGGTCCAAACGCCGTCCGGGGAGCGACGCACCAGCACGGCGAGCGATTCCTGCCACGGCTGCGGGCCCTCCTCGGCCAGGGCCAGCGCGGCCTGGAGTCGCCGGGCGAGTCGGTCGACGTCGGCCTTGACGGCGGCGCGGGCACGGCCCAGCAGCTTGCGCGGGGCTACCCGCTCCGCGCGCGCCCGGATAATCGCCGAGCGGACCACGTTCCCCACGGCCGCGGCCCGCTCGGCCCGCTCCGCCAGCCGGTGATACTGCCGCGCCGAAGGGTCCCGCCCGACCTCGGCGCCCGCCTCCGGCGGGCCCTGCGGGTCCTCCGGCGGCGCCGGCACGTCGGTCCAGTCGTCGAGCACCTCGGGCTCGGGCACGTCCACCGGATCGGGCGCACCGGCCGGCCGGCTGGAGCGGAACAACGCCTCCGCGTCGAGGTCTTCCGCCAGCACGGCGTCGATTGCCGCAACGCCGTCGATCGCCGGAAAGTAGCGCGACAGGAAACTCGCAGTGAAGTACCGCATCTCCGTGTACACCGCGGCAAACTCGACGTACACCGTCCGGTCGTCCCGGGGCGGCAGGAGGAAATGCTCCTGGTGGAGCACGGCGCGAATCTCCTCGAACGCCGTCACGCCGATCCGCTCGATCCGGCGCCGCACGTCGGCCGCGGTGAGTTTTCCTTCCTCGATCCGGCGATCGAGGGACCGGTGCACCTCGGCGTGCATCAGGAGCCGCCAGTACTGGAGGAGGACCTCGCCGGCGGGCCGCTCGGCGAGGCTCTCCGCCGCGGGGAGCGGCAGGAGGATGACGCGGTCGGGGAGGTTTTCGGGCGGGTCGGGGCCCAGCTCGATCGGATCGACGATCTGAAGCAGGCTGCGCCGATCGATGACGCAGTTCTTGCGGTGCGGGACCTTCCACCCCCAGCCTCCCGTCCGGCAGTGCTCCCGGATCACCCGCCGCAGGATCCGCGGGAGCACGAGCCGCACCGCGGGATCGCACTGCCGCAGCGCCCGCTCCAGCTCGGGGACGCTCAGCCGCGCCGCCGGCTTTGCCGGCGCCTGCCGCGATGGCCGCATGGTTCGGATGAGTCGTCGCATGACGGCCCCTTACGAGCAACGCGGGAGCTAGTAGTTCTTCCCGTCCAGCGAATCGGCGTTCTCTTTGGTGATCAGCTCGACGCGGACGACCACCTCCCGCTCGACGGGCTTGCCGGCGAGGTGATCGTACATCTTCTCGGCGGCAATGCGGCCGATCTCCCTGGGGAACTGGGCGGAGCTCGAGAAGAGCCTGCCGGCCTTGATCTCGTCGACGGCCTTCTGGGAGCCGTCGACGGTGACGATGGTCACCCCCGCCAGCTTGCCCGCCGACTCCAACGCGGAAATCGCCCCCAGCGCACTGGGATCGTTGATCGCGAAGACGGCGTTCAGGTCCGGGTGCCGGCCCACCAGATCGCGCATCACCGGCCGGGAGCCCTCGATGGTTCCCTTGCCTTCCTGCGTGTCGAGGACCTGCATGTCCGGGTACTTGGCAATCACCTCCTGGAAGCCCGCCACGCGATCGAGGCAGGCCTTGTTCACCCGATGGTGGAGGATGACGATCTTCGCCGGGCGCCGGGCCTTGACCAGCGCCTCGGCCGCCAGCCGGCCGGCCTTGACGTTGTCGGACGCCACGGTGCACAGCGCCAGCTCGGCGTCCTCCGCCGGTGCGTCGACGATGATGCACGGGATGTTCTTCTGCTGCGCCTTCAGCAGGCTCCCGCGGATGCTCCTCCAATTGACCGGATTGATGAACAGCCCCGCCACCTCCCCCTGGACCATGTCGGAGATGTCGTTCATTTGCTTGGTGTTGTTGAACTGGGCGTCGAGCGTGATCAGGGTGTCGCCCCGGGCCTCGACCACCTCGCGAATCCCCCTGTCCAGCTCCGG
>Ga0315290_10001015_pt1 | contig 19191 bp, 20 predicted proteins | sample YL17G12_0_MG_FD_203627 | JGI IMG/M metagenome (GOLD analysis project Ga0315290, IMG submission 203627) | Sediment microbial communities from Yellowstone Lake, YNP, Wyoming, USA - YL17G12_0 | ecosystem: Environmental > Aquatic > Freshwater > Lake > Sediment | place: USA: Wyoming | collected... | reverse complement strand
TACGGTCAGGAACTCGTCCCACGACCGCGGCGTCTCGCTCTGATGAACCTCTTTCTTCATGGACTTGAAACGTCTATCTATCTCGGTGATTCCATCTATGAACCCTACCTGGGAAAATTACACAATAGCATCCTCACAAATCCGCCTTTCGGCACAAAAGGCGCTAATCAGGCGCCGGATCGTGACGATTTTACCATTGAAACGAGCAACAAGCAGCTCAACTTCATCCAGCATGTCATGAACATCCTCAAGGACGGAGGACGTGCCGCTATCGTCTTGCCCGACAATTGTCTCTTTGAAGACAAGGCGGGTGAGGTCTTTGAAATACTCATGCAGGACTGCAACCTGCACACGATCCTTCGCCTTCCCCGTGGTACTTTCACGCCCTACAGCCCCGGCGTGAAAGCGAATGTCATCTTCTTCCAGAAAGGCATTCGCACGGAAAATGTCTGGATCTTCGATGCCCGCTCCAACGTCCCGGGAATCACGAAGAAAGAAAGGCCGCTGACTCCGCTGCACTTCGCGGAATTCGAGAAATGTTACGGCAGCGATCCAAACGGCAAAAGCCGCAGGAAGGAACTTGGCGAGAATGGACGCTTCCGAACATTTCACATCAGCGAAATCAAGGACCGAAATTACAAGCTTGATATTACGTGGCTTAAAGACGAATCCCTCGAAGACGGCAACGACCTGCCTGAACCGGAAGATCTTGCAGCAGAAGCCGTGGTGCAACTGCAGGCAGCCATTGACGAGTTGGAAGACCTTCTCTTACTATTCAATAGCAATACCGGAAGTAGAGTCGAAAAATGAAATACCACTTCTTTCTTGATGAAACAGGGGATCACGGCTTAGATTTTATAGACAAGAATTTCCCGCTTTTTTTGCTTTGCGGCTGTCTCATAAGAGAAGACCATTTAAGTATATTGGAAATAGAAATTCAGGATTTTAAGCATAAATACTTTAAGACTGACAAAGTCATTCTTCATTCGAGGGATATCCGGAAATGCCAGGAATCTTTTCAAATACTTTTCGACCTTGAGCTTAAAGCAAGATTTTACAAAGATCTCAATTCGATTATTGAGAAAGCGACGTTCCAGATTATTGGCGCAGGTATCCACAAGGAAGAACACGTTAAAAGGTATGGCTTGGGAGCAAAAGATCCTTATGCACTTTCATTGTCATTCATAATTGAAAGGCTTGTATTTTGTTTAGACAAAATGGACTCTGAGGCAACAGTTGAGATCGTCGTTGAGGAAAGGGGCAAGAAAGAAGATCGTATGTTACTCTCCCATTTCAATTCAACAATGGACAAGGGAACCTATTACGTTTCTACTGAACGCCTGAAGAAGAAAATAGTGAAATTCGAGTATTATGCCAAGAAGGATAACGTTGCGGGGTTACAAATAGCAGATTTGTGTGCTTATCCATTAGCAAGGAACATTCTCTATCCTGAAATTCCCTATCTATCTTTTGATATTATAAAATCTAAGATTTACTGCAGTGAAAAGGGAGAGTATGTTGGATGGGGATTGAAAATCTTTCCATAAATGTAAAAAGTCCCCATTTCTGGAGACCCTTTACCGACCGGGGACACCCCGATCCCGAGCATTAGCTTTAATATAAAGATATGCTAATTTACAAAAATGTCAAGAAAAAATTTGACAAAATTCTGACCATTGAGGTTTTGTAATACTGGAAGAAGTTGTTGATGACCTAAAAAATATACTTTAATTGATTGAAATCAATGGGCATGAAGAATGACGGAAATTCCACCAAAATGGGTTTTAACAAGACTGATTGATTATGTTCCTTCGGTTCCAACTGGTGTAAAACCATATATTGGAAAGAGAAAATACTATTCTACTGGTAGTATAAGTGGGGAAAAATATCTGCCTGAAGGTGAATATGAATTTCATAACCGACCATCACGGGCGAATAGGGTAGCCCAGGTTGGTGACGTATTTCAAGTAAGGATGAAAGGGACAGATAAGGCGTTAGTAATCCAAGAAACATTATCTGAACAATTATTTTCAACAGGTTTCTTGCAATTTCGGCCTATTACGTATACCTACATCAGTAGGCTTCTATTCTATTATCACTACTGTCCGGAATAGCCGGCAATTAAGATTTGTAAAAGGTTAACATATTTAACGAAAGATGCCATTTATGTTTGTCCTCGACTTGAAAACGCATAGCGAAAGCTGTAAACCTTCCCGAAGATTGTTTCAGGGAAGGAGATCTCATGTATACAGGCCCGCTTGTGTTTACCCAAGTCATGGACTTCATGCCGTTGAAAACCTTTCAGCGTTGCGTGGAGCGGTACCAAGGCAACTTCAGCGTCAAAAACTTCACCTGCTTGGACCAGTTCCGCATAATGGCTTTCGCACAACTAACGTATCGGGAGAGCCTGCGGGACATCGAAGCCTGCCTTCGGGCACAAAACAACAAACTCTATCACATGGGCATCCGCAGCAAGGTTTCCCGCAGCACCCTGGCGGAGGCGAACGAAATGCGGGACTGGCGCATCTACGCCGATTTTGCCCATCATCTGATCGGCATCGCCAGGAAACTCTACCAAAAGGAACCGTTGGCGGTGGAACTAAAGAACACTGTTTACGCCCTGGATGCCACGACGATCGACCTGTGTCTATCCCTCTTTCCCTGGGCAAGCTTCCGGGAGACCAAAGGGGCCGTCCGTCTCCATACCCTGCTGGATCTGCGGGGCAATATCCCAAGCTTTATCCACATCTCCGACGGAAAGCTCCACGAGGTCAACGTCCTGGACATAATCCCTCTAGAGGCAGGCGCTTTCTACATCATGGATCGTGGCTTCCTGGACTTCTCCAGACTCTATGCCATTACCCGGGCCTCAGCGTTCTTCGTTATCCGGGCCAAGTCGAATCTGAAAAGCCGCAGGCTCTATTCCCATCCGGTGGACAAATCCACCGGTGTCATTTGCGATCAATCCATTCTGCTGACCGTTCCAAAGTCTGTCGGGGATTATCCCGACAAGCTCCGCCGGGTGAGATATTACGACGCAGAGACCAACAAGACCTTGGTGTTTCTGACCAACAACTTTCTGCTGCCCGCCTTTACCATCGCCCAGCTTTACAAACAACGTTGGCAGGTGGAACTTTTCTTCAAATGGATCAAGCAACACCTGCGCATCAAGAACTTTTTCGGCACATCGGAGAACGCCGTGAAAACCCAGATCTGGATCGCCATTTCCGTCTATCTGATCGTGGCGATCATCAAAAAACGGCTGAATCTCCAGGAAAGTCTCTACACAATTTTACAGGTGTTGAGCGTCTCCCTATTTGAAAGAACATCCATGTTTCAGCTACTTACATTTTATGATTACATAAACGACACGGGCAGCAATCTTAACCAACTGAATTTATTTACTGATTATTCCGGACGTTAATGTTCTATTATATAAAATCTGACTATTTTTTGAAACAGAGAGACGAATTTGCTACAGGCTCAACACAAGTAGCTTTAACTGATTCAAACGCAGCTAAATTAGAACTGATTGTGCCCCCAGTCAATGAACAAAGCCGCATCGTCGCCAAACTCGACCTACTTCTTGCCAAGGTCGAAGCTTGCCAGGAACGACTGAATAAAATCCCACCTCTCCTCAAACGCTTCCGCCAATCCGTTCTCGCTGCTGCCTGTTCCGGCCGCTTAACGGCAGATTGGAGAGATGACAATAGCTATGCAGAAGACTTGCCTATGGATTGGAGAAGAGTGCCGTTGGCAGAACTCATACCACCCAAGGGCATATTCGATGGGCCATTCGGTTCAAACCTTAAGACCTCTGACTACACTGAATCTGGCGTTCGAGTAATTCGGCTGGAAAATGTCGGACATCTACGGTTCATCAGCGAAAAAGAAACCTATGTGAGCCGTGAAAAATATGAGACTATAAAGAAGCACACAGTCGGTGAAAACGATATTATCTTCGCCTCTTTCATCGACGAGGAAATCCGCACCTGTCTGCTTCCCAAGCTGGAAACAATCGCCGTTGCAAAAGCCGATTGCTTCTGTTTACGTCCCAGATTGGAGTTGGTTGATCGACATTATCTGACTTACCAACTTGTCAGCAGTGAATCTTACAGGCAGCTGCTTGAAGACGTTCATGGGGCAACTCGCCCAAGGGTCAACACGACGCAGTTTCGGAAGTTAAAAGTAAGGGTTTGTCCCCTCCCTGAGCAACACGAAATCGTCCGCCGTGTCGAAGCCCTTTTCAAAATCGCTGTCCAGATTGAAGAACGATACAAGAAGGCAAAAACCTACGTTGACAAACTCACCCAATCCATCCTCGCCAAAGCCTTCCGCGGCGAACTCGTCCCCCAAGACCCGAACGACGAACCCGCATCAGAGTCACTAGAAAAGATTAAGGACAAACGAAATAACGATAGAGGAAAAAGCAGCGATTTAGGAAATTCTAAAAGGAATTCCAAGAAGCGAGACATATTCCATGTCAGAGATAAATAAAGAGGGATTTTTAAACGGTAAACTTGAAATCGTTCAGAGAAGCAGTATTTACTGGGTGTGTCTAAATAAAATCAAGGCAGTAATGTATGCCAACAGTTTTACTCATTTTTGGATAGATCGTGCCAAGGAACTGCAAACCCTTATGAGAACGAAAGCGCCAGATGTTGTTGATGACTGGTACAGGTTTGAATTTTCAGGATTTACAGTCACGTTTTCGCTTTCTGATGACGCATTCAGACAATACCAACCCATAGTGCGTGAATTTTCCTCGTTCGGTACAGCTGTTAAAATATTAGGTAGCTACGAAAACTATTTCCAAGAAATTATAAAGGCAACAATAAACACTTTTCCAGAAAAGGTTAATGCGTTTTCAAGACAACATAATACAGGGAACGTAAATCCCGAAAATGTGAAAAATTTGATGTGGAAAAAACTCGGGCGTGGATTGTCACTTATAGAAGAGATATTTGAGCATAGTTTTCACCCGTCTTATAAACCCTGTATCAATTTTTTCTTCGAATTGCGAAATGTTGCTGTGCACAATGCCAACATAGCAGATGAGGAATTTTGCAAACTCGCAGAATCTGAATACATCGCGTGTGGCGGGACAATAAAAGTCGGTGATAAAGTGGAATGGTCTTTGTTGACAGTGCTTCAATTGAATCAATTAGTAGTTCAAATACTGGATGAAGTCGATGCTTTGGTAATTCCCTCGCTAACTTTGGAAACAACGCCAGGCCAGCGGCACTGGTATTACTCTGGGAAATAGAGGTAAAATCAAGAATATCAAGGAATAATGCCACCTTTCTTATCTACAAAAAGTACATTGAATGAGTTATAATTCGCGCCCCAAGTGAATTATTACACTTAGAGTGTACCTATGTAGAGCATTTCAGGCGGAGGACGGTATGAGTATCTTCGACCGCTATATCGGTATAGACTATTCAGGCGCGCAAACCCCTGAAGCCAGTCTCAAAGGCCTCCGCGCATACGTCGCTTCTGGAAGCGGCGCACTGCACGAAGTCAAGCCACCGCCAAGTCCACGTAAATATTGGACGCGCAGAGGTCTTGCCGAGTGGCTGATGGCAACCGTTCGAGAAACCCCTCGAACAATTGTCGGCATCGACCATGGCTTTTCATTCCCGCTGCTCTACTTTGAGAAGTACGGAATCTTGCAGAACTGGGATATTTTCCTCGACGACTTCTGTGCCCACTGGCCGACGGACTCGCCGCATACGTATGTGGACTTCATTCGTGACGGAATCCGCGGAAAGGGTGCTGAACGGCTGGGTGAACGAAGATGGCGCCGCATCACGGAGACACGCGCACCTCACGCCCGCTCCGTCTTTCATTTTGACGTGCAAGGCTCGGTAGCCAAGTCAACTCACGCGGGGATCCCATGGCTCCGCTACCTGAGAAGAGCGCTCGGTTCATCCGTACATTTCTGGCCATTCGACGGCTGGACGCCCCGAAATGGAAGCCATGTCGTGACAGAGGTCTATCCCTCTCTATGGCGAAGCCGATATCCCAGCGACGACAGAACCAGAGATCAACAGGATGCCTTTGCAGTGTGTCGCTGGCTTCAAGAGACAGACCTCGCCAATGACCTTAACCGGTTCTTCGATCCTCCGTTGACGCCTAACGAGAGGGGAACCGCGAGCATTGAGGGATGGATTTTGGGGGTATTATGAGAAAATCGGGTCGGTATGACACGTCTGCTCTGATTGAAGACCAATATGAACCAGGGTCACACGGTCGAGTTCTGAAAAATCTTTTAGGAATAACAAGCAAACGGGAAATGTCCAGGATGGAAACCCGTGAATTATTCAATACTACGGAGGCCTTGATAAAAACCATACGTCGGGATCAGCGATTCACGTTAGAAACCATCTGCAATATACATCGTATGTGGATGGGCTCCATTTATGCGTGGGCCGGTAGTTACCGCCAGGTGAACATGAGTAAAAGAGGATTTGCTTTCGCCTCAACGGCATTTATACCAAAGTTAATGACAGAATTTGAACAGAATGTTCTTTTTAAATACACCCCATGCCGTTTTAATGTGAGAGAAGATATTCTCCATGCCCTTGCAGTTGTCCATGTTGAATTCCTGCTGATTCACCCATTTCGTGAAGGCAATGGAAGATTAGCCAGATTATTGTCGATCTTGATGGCTCTCCAGGCCGGATTGCCGTTATTGGACTTCAGCGGAATTAAGGGCAAAGTAAAAGAAAAATATTTTGCAGCTGTGCGTGCCGGTCTTGATCAAAACTACCAGTTTATGAAGCAGATTTTTGACGACGTGATTTCCCGGACTTTGCGAAATTACGAGAGGGATGCGGTTTGATTATCATTCCGGAGCAAGCATCCCTTGCATCGGTAGCGCAGACACCCTCAATAACCGTAGAAGAAACAACCGTTTGAATGAGGCATCTTTTGCGTTTCTCTGGATCTTTGAGATGTGGATTTGTTTCTTGTAAGCTTCTTTTTGTCATAGTTATTTTTATACCACATAATGAAAAGATATTCAGTAGAAAAATCAGTTTTGAAGAGCAACGTGCATTATCCGCACTTTGCTTCTTGTTGTTGAACGCATGGGGGAAACATCATGAAAAAAATCCAAGACATTCCGAAGCGTGAACGGCCCCGTGAAAAGTTGCAGGAGAAAGGCGCTCAGTCTTTATCCGACCTGGAATTAATGGCTATTCTATTGGGAAGGGGCGTTGAAGGGCATGACGTACTTTCAGTTGCAAATCGTGTTTTGAAGGTCATGGATGCTGCTAATGGCAGGCCGACGTTGGATGAACTCCAAGAAATCGAAGGCGTCGGACCGGCGAAGGCAAGCCTTATTGCTGCGGCACTTGAATTTGCGCGCCGTCGAATTCGTCCGGAAGGATTGAAAATATCTTTCCCTCCCGATGTCCTTCCATTGATACGGCATTATGGAGATCGCAAGCAGGAACACTTCCTCTGCATTTCTTTGAATGGCGCGAATGAGGTCGTAGCGCATCGCGTAGTCTCTGTTGGCCTTGTAAATAAAACGCAGGTTCATCCGCGGGAAGTTTTTGCAGACCCCATTACCGACCGTGCTTCAGCCATTATTGTCGCTCACAATCATCCTTCTGGAGAACTCAAACCAAGCAAAGAAGATACTGAAATAACAAAGCAGCTGAAAGCTGCTGGCGAGACTTTAGGCATTAAGTTACTCGATCATATCATTTTTAATCAAAAGGAATATTACAGCTTTCTGGAAAAAGGGATACTGTAGGTTGGCTAGTCGCTGTTTTTGGAAACGGCGGAAGGATCCCTCCCTTCGGTCGGGACAAGGATTTCTCAGTCCATTCGTTCCTTCGAAATGACATATTGACGCGCGAGCCGGCGTCAGCCTCCTTTTTCAAACTTCGATTTATCGGCGCCGCAGATAGGACACGTCCAGTCTGCGGGGAGGTCCGTGAATTTTGTTCCCGGCTTGACGCCGGAATCGGGATCTCCTTTCTCCGGATCGTAAACGTATCCACATACTGAGCAGGTATATCTGTCTTCCCTTTCGACATTGTCAGGCGCCTGATAGGTCGGTGCATTCTTCGGGGACTTGCCGCGTTTCACTTCATGATAATAGGCATAGGTCATAGGTTCCTCATCAGCATTGAGGATGCCGCAATCCCGCACCTGACCTACGAAGATCGTATGGCTGCCACAGTCCATTTCATTTGCCACTTCAGCCTCAATGTAGGCTATGGCATTATCGAGAACGATGGGAACTCCTGTTTCTCCCAGCCTGAATTTTACATTTTCAAATTTGTTGATATCTCTTCCGCACTTGAACCCGAATGTACCGATAAATTGCATAGGTGTTGACTTTGATATGATGGAAACAGCAAACTTGCGGCTTGCCTGAATATATTCGTGGGTAAGATTTTGCTTATTGATACCAACTGCAATAGTCGGCGGTTCTGATGCAACCTGAAAAACCGTATTGGCGATCTGCCCATTGAAGAGATCATCTTTCCTCGAACTTACGACGTACAGGCCGTAACTGAGTTTATAGAATGCCGCCTTATCCATAGTCTTCAATCCTTCATTTCATGTTCTTGGACATTTGAAAAATGGTTTGAATAGTCATCCCTTATTCTTTAATCTCCGGCGAGGCGTTCTGGTCAAAGGGATTCGTTCTCATGGCGAAGGAAAAGAGGTAAGGATAATTCTCCCGCAGGTGTTTCATGTAGCTCAGCCACTCCGAGATCAGCAGGCTGTAAGCCCTCTGCATGTCTCCCGCTATGTGCCTCATGTCCAGCTCTGAAAGTCTACTTAAATCCGGCCGTGATTCGAGTTCTTCCGCCAGATGGAACACGGCCATGAGGAGACCGGTGAACGCGTCGTGCTCCAGGAGGTTCTGATTCTCCAGGAGCCTCAGCATGAACTCCCGTTCCTTAATAAGCTTTTGTTTCAGGCTCCCCAGATCGCCCCTGCGGATACTGATTGCATAATCATATTTCTTCAGGCGCTTGCTCATATCGAGGAATTCCCCGGCAGACCATTGATTCGTAATGATGAGGTCCCGCCAGATTCTGTCCGTGTTGGGATCAAATTCAGAAAAGAATTTCAACAGGTCTTTACCGACGACGCTGAAGAACGACCCGATGACCATGTTTAATCTTTCCAGAATGATTCGCTTTTCCCTGATGGCGAGGACTTCGTCAATGATCAGTGTAACCAGCAGTACCTGGATAAATACAAACGCCGTGTCGCCGATCAGATAGAGGATTATGTGATTGGCGTCCCTGAAGATGGCATAATGGATGAGATAAAAAGTCACGGAGAGGGTAATCATGCAGACCCCGAAAAGAATCTTCCACTTTATATGTTTCATGTCTCCTCCTCCTATTAGCCACGCGAGACGCCTGTCCACAAAATCCCCCTGCCCCCCTTGAGACTGTGTCAAAATGTCATTGCGAGGGAGTGAAACGACCGAAGCAATCTCACAAGAAATTGAAGTCATAGAGATTGCCACGCTCCCTTCCGGTCGCTCGCAATGACAAATAGGTATTACGACACAGTCTCCCTTTGTCAAAGGGGGATTGTCAAAATGTTCTCTCCCCGAAGATGCTCCTGCCGACCCTCACGATCGTCGCCCCTTCCTCAACGGCAACCTCGTAATCTCCGGACATTCCCATGGAGAGTTCCCGCATTTCAACATGGTTTATATTTTCTTCAACAATCCTGTCTCTCAGCTCCCTCAATGCCTTAAAATTGGGCCTCGCATCTTCGGGGTTATCAAACCAGGGAGCCATGGTCATGAGACCCTGTATGGAAAGATTATCGAGGGATGAGATGTCCTTGACCAGTCGCATGGCTTCTTCGCATGGGACGCCGCTTTTCGTCTTCTCACCGCTGATATTAACTTCGATCAGAATTTTCGTTGCAAGATCTACAGCGCCGGCTCTCCTGTCAAGTTCAACGGCCAAATCCATCCTGTCTACGGAATGGATCATTTCAAAAAGCTTCACTGCGTATTTTGCCTTGTTGCTCTGGAGGTGGCCGATCATATGCCACTCGATGTTCCTGCCCATCTTCTCAATCTTTCTTTTCGCCTCCTGTACATAGCTTTCCCCGATGATATCAATGCCGGCCTCGATGGCTTCCATGATCCGGTCGTCATCCACTGTCTTGGTCACGGCCATGATCCTCACATCAGAAACCTTCCGGCCCGCGCGTAAAGCGGCATCGGCAATGGCGCTTCTGATTATTTCGATATTAGCCTTCACCGCTGATTCCATTGCTCCCTCAGGTAAAGTCTATGGCCCCAATCCTTTTCAGTACATCCACAACCTCGCACAGGGGAAGTCCCATGACATTTGTGTATGAACCGTATATCTCTTTTATGAAGAAGGCGCCCATTCCCTGCACAGCGTATCCTCCCGCCTTATCGTATGGTTCCTGCGACCTTATGTACCACGCCATTTCATCTTCCGGAATTTCCCTGAAGCGGACAGAAGATAGAACGGCGTCCCTGATGAGGATATCAGCGCTTTTCCTCGCGACCGTGAAGCCCGTAAAGACTGTATGCATTTGTCCGCTCAGCTTGCCCAGCATGTCTTTCGCCTCATCAGGCGTTCGGGGCTTGCCGAGTACATCGCCATTGATAATAACGATGGTGTCCGCACCCATTACCCAGGCGTCCGGATGGAGGGCGGAGGCCAACTTCGTTTTTTCTTCCGAGAGTCTCAGGACATGATCCCTCGGCGTTTCCCCTTTCATGAACTTCTCATCGACATTGCTCGGCATTATCTCGAAGCGTAATCCCAGGAGACTCAAAAGCTCAATCCGGCGGGGAGATGCGGACGCCAGAATAAACCTTCCGGACGTGGTCACCACTACAGATATTCCTTCTTTTTTTTATCTTCCAGGATCTCCACGACCTTCTTCACATCCTGGGAACTGCCTCTCTTGCAGATCAGCAGGGAATCTTCCGTGTCCACAATAATCAGATCTTCCACACCAAGCAGGGCGACAAGCTTCCGGGGACTGTGGATGAGTGAATTTTTGGCATCGACACCAACGAAGAGATCACGGCAATTTGCGGCGTTTCCATTTTCGTCTTTGTCTGACACCTCCCACAGGGCATCCCAGGATCCCATATCGGACCAGCCGAAATCTCCTTCAATGAGAAGAATATTATCGGCCTTTTCCATGACACCATAATCAACAGAAATGGATGGAATCATATTGTACGCACGCCGGAGGGCTTCCTTTTCCCCATCTGTCCCTATGGCATCTTCTATATGCAAGAGACCGTCGTGTATCTGGGGAAGCCACTTTTCGATTGCCCTGAGTATTGTGTCAACGTTCCACACAAACATCCCGCTATTCCAGTAAAAGCCTCCTTTCTTCAGAAAGGCCTTCGCTTGTTTGAGTGCAGGTTTTTCCCGGATGGATTTCACCGCATAGATGTTTTCTCCTTTGATGCCAGCTTTAAGGTCGCCCTTTTCAATATAGCCGTAGCCGGTCTCGGGACTGGTCGGTCTTATGCCGATTGTGACAAGGTAATCTCCGCGACTTGCCATGTCGGCAGCGACAGAAAGGAGGTCGCGAAATCGCGGCGCGTCATGAATGAGATGGTCCGCAGGAAGTACAACCATAACATCGTGAGGTGACTTCCGCCTGATATGGAGAGCGGCAAGACCTATGCAGGGAGCGGTATTTCTGCCGAGAGGTTCGATTATGATGTTCTCTTTGGGGATACGGGGTACCTGCCTCATCAGCTCTTCGGCATGGCTCTCTCCTGTAACAACCAAAATATTCTCCTCGGGGATAAGTGGCGCTATCCTCTCTACCGTTTCCTGGATAATGGTCCTTGGAGAGACTATATCCAGCAGATGCTTGGGCATCTTCTCTCTGCTCTTTGGCCAGAAGCGGGTGCCTTTGCCCCCGGCCATGATCACCGCGTACATCGGAAAACTATTCCTCCCACACTTTTTTTGTAAGGCGTCGCCAAATTATCAAAATAAATGGTGATTATCAATGTAAATAATAGATCAGCCAAAGCATGGGCGTAAGTACACGCATCCTGGCCATACACCTGAAGAGACTGCATCTAAAATAACGTTTCATCGTAAAGATAATCATACAGATTATGCTTGACAGTTGCGCACGAATGTATAACTAATATCGGAGATGTAACAAAGGTGAGCCATGTCCAAGATAATCAGATTCGGCGTTTCCTTAGAAGAAGCATTGCTTCATAATTTTGACAGCTTGATCAAGAAACGCAAATACACGAATCGCTCCGAAGCGATTCGTGATTTGATCCGCCAGGAATTGCTGAAGAAAGATTTGGAAGAAGACCGGGAAGTCGCCGGCGCAATAACCTTCATCTATGACCATCATCAGCGAGACCTTTTGCATAAGATTATCGACGTCCAGCATGATCATCAGCACATCATCCAGTCATCGCAACATATCCACCTGGACCACCACAACTGCCTGGAGATTGTGGCGGTAAAAGGGAATTCCGGGAAGGTGAAGAAACTCGCCGACACCTTAAAAGCCCTCAAGGGAGTCAAGCACGGATCATTGAGCGTATCGGGCACCGAGTGAATCACATAGGGAAACAGGCATTATTTTTTTGCTAATTGGTAACACGATTAGAAAAATAATAATCATATAATTTGCCATGAGTGAAAAATATCCCAGAATATTTCTCAAACCCGGCCGCGACGCTTCGCTTTCCCGCGGGCACCCGTGGGTTTTTTCCGGAGCTGTTGCCGGAGCAGAAGGCCAGCTCGAACCAGGCGACATCGTGGCTGCCGTAACACATGAGAGGAAACCCCTGGCCCTGGGCTTTTACAATCCCACCTCCGACATCGCCTTCCGATTACTGACGGCGGACACAACAGCAGCCATTGATTATACGTTCTGGCAAAAACGAATCCGGGAGGCCATGTCCTTAAGGGAGAAGGTGCTGCCCGCGGGAACAACGGCCTATCGCCTGATCAATGCAGAAGGAGACTGGATGCCCGGACTCATCGTTGACAGATATGCCAATTACCTGGCCATATCCGTAGAAACGGCGGGAATGGAGAAGCATCGTGAGGCTGTTGTGAAAATACTCTCCGAAGAGATGCAGCCCAAGGGCATCTATGAAAGGAGCGAAGGCCGGGCACGGCAGTTGGAAAGTTTAGATGAACATACCGGCATCGTCTACGGAGAACGTCCGCCCCCGGCAATCGAGATCACAGAAGATCACCTGCATTTCAAGGTGGATATGATCTCAGGGCAGAAGACTGGTTTTTTCCTGGATCAGCGGAGGAACAGGAAGATTGCCGAACGATTAAGCGATCAAGCAACCGTCCTGAATTGTTTTTCATACACCGGCGCTTTTTCCGTCTACTGCGCCCGGGGAGGGGCCCGGCGTGTGATTTCCGTCGAGTCTTCGGAAGCGGCGAATGAAATAGCCAGATGGAATCTCGAAAGAAACGGCTTTTCATCAGATCAACACCCTGTAGTCAAGGCCGATGTCTTCAAATATCTACGCGAGACCAACGAACTCTTCGATCTGATTATTTTGGACCCTCCGGCATTCGCCAGAGCAAAGAAGGACGTGACAAAAGCGGCAAGGGGATACAAAGATATAAATCTGCAGGCCGCAAGAGTCCTCAGAGAAGGCGGGATACTCGCCACATTTTCCTGCTCCAATTACATCGGCGAGACGCTTTTTGAAAAGATTGTCCTTGGCGCCTTGCGTGATGCCGGTAAATCGGCCCGGCTGCTTCAGACCATGGGTCCCGGTCCGGATCATCCAACAAATCTCGGACACCCGGAGGGACACTACCTCACGGGATTATTGCTGAGCGTAACAACATAGCAGGACAGAATACGACTATACCCCGTGGGGACTGCCTCCGGCGCATGTTTGTCGTCGATTACGCTTGGAGGGATCATGCCTTTGCCTTCGGGAGGCCAACGACCCTGTAAATTTTGATTTTTTCCATATCCTGTTCAGTTTCGTGAACGCCGATTTCGTTGACTTCCGGCGGGAACTGAGAGGCAAAATATGTTTTCTCGCTGATGATGATTCCATTCGGCCAGGGCTTGCAAAGTTCCTGCAGTTTGAAAACAAAATTAGCGGAATCGCCGATTACGGTGTAGTCCATTTTCTTGTCAAAGCCGATGTTGCCAACCACTACTTCCCCAGTGTGGATACTGATCCCCATCGTCAATAATGTGCCATACTGTTTCATAAAATAGTCATTGATGTGTGCCATCGCTTTCTGCATTTCGAGGGCCGCTGAAACAGCGTTGTCCGCATCCATGGGCGTGGAAACAGGGGCGCCAAAAACAGCCAGAAATCCATCTCCGAGATATTTGTCGACGATCCCATGCTGTTTGAATACGATTTCTCCCATGGATGAGAAAAAGTAATTAAGGATACTCACTGTCTTCTGGGGACCAATTTTCTTGGACAGTCCGGAATAACCCCGGATATCAATGTTGAGCAGGGTCACGGTTTTGAACTCGTCGACTACCGGTCTTGCTGATGCGCTGCCAAGGACAATTCTGTCTACGATCTCTTTGGGCACAAACTTTTGAAATACATTTCTGATGCTCCGTTCGTTTTCGGCCATGGCCAGTGTTTCTTTGTAAAGCCGCGCGTTTTCCATAGCGATACAGACCGCCGTGGAGATGGCCTGGAGAAGGTGCTCGTCGTCATTATTAAAGATGCCATTAATTTTATTGAGCACCTCTATGACCCCGATTACTTTGCCCTGAGAAATGAGGGGCGCACAGAGGACCGACTTAGTCTCAAAACCAGTCAGTTCATCAAAATCCGGAGAGAAATGCGGGTGCTGTTGAGCATTTTGAGCGATGACTGTTCTGCCCCGGGTAGCGGCATATCCGGCAATACCCTGGCCAAGCTTGAGCCTGAAGTCCCGCAGGGGTTCCATACTAATGTTAAAGGCGATCTCACACTTCAACTCGCTGTCTTCCAGGAGCATCAGAGAGCCGGCTTCCACATTCATGATCACGCGAATCATATCCATCGTATAAGTAAGAACTTTCTCTGTATCGAAGGTGGAGGAGGATAATGCATTGCCAATCTGCCTGAGGGTCTCCAGTTCGTGGGTCCTTCTCACGAATGCCAATGAAAGCTTTTCCTTTTCGATGGCGCGGGAGAGATCTCCTGCCATGCATTCGATGGCATTGTGCATGTCTGCCAGCAAATCCATCTGCACGTTGCACAGCACGAGGACTCCTGTTGTGCGGCCATCCACTTTCAGCGGGGTCAAAAGAGCGGTCTTAAAACCATGATCCAGAAAAATATCCTTCTCGACAGGATGCGATAGCCCGCCTGTATCTTCGAGAACAAGTGGGCTCTGCCGCTTGATGACCTTATCGATGACAGTTCCGAAGCAGGTGTATGAATTACCTTTGGAGAGATTTGTGGAGACGAGTGACAAGAATTCTGTAATGATTACATGCCTCGAATTATCCTCGTCCAGCTCCACAATAACGGCCATGTCATAGGGTACTGCTTCTCTAATTTCCTGGAGAATCGTATGGAGGAGTTCACTGCTCCTTAAGCTCGAATTGATGACGGAAGATATTTTTTCCATGGCCTGCAGCTGCTTCGACTTGATGTCAGCTTCTTTGAGAAGACGCAGATTGTCATAGGTGAAAGCTGCATTGGAAAGCAGCGGTGAAAGGACATTTACATCCTCCTGCGTAAAAAGGTCATCGGATTTTCTCCTGGAGATGGTCAGGACACCAATAACATCGTTAATGGTCTTGAGCGGCATGCAGATGAATGATTTTGTCGCGTATTGAGGTCGCGATTTGCGACCGAAGCGGATGTCTGTCTCAATGTCTTCCACCAGAAGCGGGGTCTTGTTAAGCACGGCATACTGGGCTATCCTGTCCGCAAAACTGACCCGATCGCCTTTCTTGACGAAATCACCCAATCCAATACATGCTTCGATAATGAACGCATCACGTTTCGGTTTCTCCAGCATCATGATGGACCCGATGTCTGCATTCGTAAGCTTCAAGGCGCGCTCAAGGGTGATATAAAGCAGATCTTCCGGACTGAATGTCATATAACACAGGTCGGAGAGCTCCTTTAATATGGAAATTTCTGATGTCTTCTTTTCCAAACGGTAGAAATTTGCCCTTAGTTCGTGCTCGAGTATTTGAAAAGAGTCCACTATCCCTTTCAATTCGTTGGCTGTCGATATCTGTGGTTGCGCGAATTCCTCTGCAACTGTTCTTGAAATATTGCCCGATATAGAGACAATCTCGTCAAATATCTTGCGCAGCATCACGAATCCGAAGAGTGAGAAGAAGAGAAGGGCGATGAAAAAAGGAGGAATATAGTTATCGTTAAGGAATTCATATTTTAATGCGAAATACAGAAATCCGAAGACAGGGATAAGAAAAAAAAGGCCGAAAATGATTAATAATTTGTAGTAAATACCATAGCTTTCGACAGAGAATCTGCCTAACCACTTCTTGAGATTCATGGCGCCTCATATATCCTTAAATAAATGCACGGCCGTATCAATGGCTATTTCGGCTAACCCATAGAAAGTCTTTAATTTTGAGTCTTACAAATCGAGGGTCTAGTGCGCTGCCGATAAAGGGATGCAACGGGATTTGTTAAGATGATTATGTTCATGCCGCAAAGGATGGAAGAGGCGACACAATTTCACATGTTACAAAAGGGCAGGGATCATGGTTCCTCCGCCCGATGGGATTTCAGGATATTATTCGCTATCTTTTCGTGGATAAGCTGTGATGCCATGTTATTGCCTGACATGCCGACACGAATAGATACGGATGTCTGACTTTTCGATAAGTATTCAACCGAAATCTGCAATTTCTCCTCCTGGGCGACGGCATTCATTGAACCCGAGGCTATCTTCGGATTCTTTTCAACGGCAGTCGCTTTCATATCCGTTAGCGTCTGTTCGCACGCCTTCCAGACCTCATTAAAAGGGTAGTTGTAATTCGTCGTCAAGGATCCATCTGTGAATATGAAATTGCCGGAGCTGACACCTATTGTCCTATGGCCTACAGTTAATGAAGCGTCGCAGCCGGCGGTCAGGATTATAGGTAAGAGGAATAACCATATGCAATGAGCCTTAGCGGCCGCAACAATCCCAGTTTTCATAGGTCGTTTCACCTCCTCGAGATACTTTCTTTTACATTCATGGAATAGCCCTGCATGGGAAAATGTATAGGAAATATAGCGTTCAATATGGACATATTAGGATAATGCAGAAGACCTGTCAACGTGATTTCAGGGGCAGAAGCCTAAAAAAAGTAGTACATAGCCTGGAGGACTGCCCACAGTAAGATTATGACAGTTAACAGAATACAAACCGCTGCGAGAACCCGATGGGGGAAAGTTTCGCTTTTCAGTTCATTATAGCTCATCAAGAAACCAAGCGTAATGCCCGATATCAAACCTCCACCGTGTGCCCAGTTGTTGATACCCGGTACGAGGAGGCCGAATATGACAAGCCCGATAACCCATCCCATGGCCTGCCTGTAAATGGCTTCCCCGTAAAAGCCGCCTCTGCTTTTCCCGTAATAGATAATAGCGCCGATGAGGCCGCAGATGCTGGCCGACGCACCAATAGTGAAGGGAATGCCGGCCAGATAAGAAACGAAAAATCCTGCAACACCGGTAAGTACATAGATTATAACAAAACGATTGAACCCGAATTCGCGCAATACAAATGGCCCCAGCTGTCCCAGGGCGGCCATGTTGAAGAAGATATGAAGGATGCCGCCATGGAGGAAGGAAGCCGATATCAGAGTCCACCATCGACCATATCCGGCGATGGGGATGGTTCCCGTTGCGCCCAGAAGGAAGAGACTCCTGTCGGAGGGTGACAAGAAAGTCAGCGGGTTAGCCGACAGGCCCAGGGCAGACGGGCTTGAGACAATTGATATGATATATAATGCGCAATTAATATATATTATGAGCTTGACGATATCCGTGGAGGCCGCCGAAAATCTGCTTAACAAATGGGACTTCAACGGCGAACCGGGTTTCGATAGATTGCAGTATGGGCATGCGGGCTCATCCGAACTGATCAGCTTTCGGCAATTCGGGCAAAGCATCGATTTTTTTTCTCTTGTGGGCATATCAAGAACCTAAGAAGACCTTATCAATACAGGAATTGCTGCGGGGCCGCTAACCGTCTTGCCTGGATGTGTTTTTTATGCAGGGCAGATAAACTGTTTAATTATTCTATTTTCATATCACGCGGATGACACAAACAGCAAGCAAGATTTTCTGTTGCTCTTCCATTCTTTGTCATACCCCTTTTGTCTTGACACGCCTTCCCAACTCAGATATTTTTCGACAAGATTTACTCGAAACTCCTGTTTTTCAGGGGATAGATTAGGGTTGCTATTTCTTGTACGAACCTTGAGCCAAAGGAAGTTACGTCAACATGGATATAGATATATGGGCAGAAGAATTATTGAATGATGTTTGTGAGAAGTGGGAGACTCCCGAGTACAAATACGCATTCAAAGACTGCGGTTTTCGAGTATTCTACTCCCCCGTTCATTTAAGTCCGGAACTGATGGTCATCGGGTACAATCCCGGCAAAGATGATAAGCCCTTTTCCAAAGAAGAAGACAGTCAGATCCCGGAATTTCACGAATACTTATATCACAATTCCAGGATAGCAAGGAAGATGAAATACCTTTTTGAGAGCATTGAAAGAGAAGACTGGCTGGCGGATAGCGTCAAGCTGAATCTGGTTTTCTTCGGTAGTGAAAATGACGCTCAATGGGAAACTATGGATCGGGACCTAAGGGATAAACTCGAAACTTTCTGCTTCAAGAAGGTAAGTGACATTATCGATACCCTGAAGCCCAGGTATATTATAACGGAAGGGCTGAAGGTTTTCGACATCCTGACAAATTCCGTATTGATGGGATGCAGTAAGCCGGAGGTAAAAATTGGAGTTGGGGGAAGACAAATATACGCCAGAAGCAGGTACGGTCACACTCAAATAATCGGTTTGGTTCATCTGTCTAAAGATCGGATAAGCTATCCTGACTGGAACAGCGTAAAGAAGTACCTGAACGCCGATTTGAAAGATTTAGACCAGACATATCTTCACTAAACGGCTAATCTTCTTCCCACTGTGGCAAGAAAGAGCTTTTCCTCTGCCT
>Ga0315290_10001008_pt1 | contig 19260 bp, 17 predicted proteins | sample YL17G12_0_MG_FD_203627 | JGI IMG/M metagenome (GOLD analysis project Ga0315290, IMG submission 203627) | Sediment microbial communities from Yellowstone Lake, YNP, Wyoming, USA - YL17G12_0 | ecosystem: Environmental > Aquatic > Freshwater > Lake > Sediment | place: USA: Wyoming | collected... | reverse complement strand
CCTTTGCAGACATCGCCTTTGCAGAAACCTAAATAAGAAAGCCTTGCGTAAATCATTGCTACGTAAGGCTTTAAGAAGTGGAGCGGAAGAGGCTTGAACTCTCGACCTCTGCATTGCGAACGCAGCGCTCTCCCAACTGAGCTACCGCCCCATCGCTGGCAAACTCCTATCGGCTGCCATCCTCGATCGGCTTGATTCTAGGCCCCCGACGTCCACTTGTCAAAGGCCAAGACTGTGCTGGTACGCGGTGCGTTGGGGCTCTAGGCCGCGCTTGCGGGTGGTATCAGCCCACTTCTGGGCGGCAGACTTCAGGGCTTCCTCCGGCGTCTTCTCCCCCTTGACCGCCAGATGGACTGCCTCGTCTAGCGAGCGCAGGTACGCTCCTCTTCCCGGGATGCGGAGGGCGAAAAGCGATGCCTGTCCGCTCAAGCTCTTCCTTGTCAGCTCCGCGTATTGGGCGGCGGCCGAGGCCGAGACCGGGCGCTCGACCCAAGCTCCGGGGGAGTTCAGGTCCGACTGCCTGAACAGCGTGGTTGCCGGGCTCGTGACGCACACTTGCCGGTTCCGCGGGTCGTCGGAGAGCCAGAGGAGCAGCCGAAACGCGACGGCCTGGGAGCCGCTCGGCGAGCCCGAGCTGACCACCCCCATGCGGCCCGCGATACTCAACAGCGGGACCGAGATCGCTTCTTCCGCCGTCCGGCGATCCCACGTCCTTGACGAGACGTTGTAGGCTTCGCTCGACCCGGGCAGCTCGACGAATCCGACCCGAAGCTCTCCTCCGTCGGGTGGCGAGATCTTCTCCGCCGCGGTCGGCCACGTCAGGGCCAACGCGCATTGGCCTTGCCAGAAGGCCCGGCGGACCGCGGCCGGGTCGTACCGAAGCTGCTCAGGCGGGCCCGACTGGGCCACGGCCACCAGTTCCCTCATCGCGCGGACAAAAGGCGGCCCGTCGATCAGGGGCTCCATCGTGTCGACGTTAAACAGCGTCGAGTAGTTGGAGCGGTGGCTGGCGTAGCAGGCCGCCCGGGCGAGGAGGTCCAGGCCCGCCCATCCGGGGCCCAGCGGCTCCAACGCGCCGTACCAAGGGGCATTGGGGGGCGGGGCGTCTTTGCCCAGTCGGCCGCGATCGGCCAGGAGGCTCGCCAGCTTGTGGTAGTCGGTCCACGTCTTCGGAGGGGATGCGCCGAGTCGGTCAAGCAGGTCGGCCCGGTAGTAGCACACCAGCGCCGCCGACCCGAGCGGCACTGCCACGATCTCCGATCCCCACGCGGCTTCCCGACCCCTCAGGAGGCTAAAGATGCCAACCCAGTTTCCCAAGGTTGCCTCTTTTGCCTGGTTTCCGAGCTGGAACGTTGGTCGATCCTCGATGAGTCTCTTGGGGAGGGGGACGGTCCACTTCCTCTCGGCCAGCGCTCCCACGTCATAGGAGGGCAAGATGATCGCATCCGCCTCAGGCGGTCTGGCGCCAGCGAGGTCAAGTTTTTCAGCCTGCTCGACCGAAAAGGAAGAACCGGTCTGGGCGTTCCACTCGCCCTGGAGCAACTCGAGGGCCGCGGCGATCGCCGGGTCCCCCACCACCAGCAGGCGAAGTTTCACGTCGCTCGGCCACGGTTCAGCCGGATCGGTCTTGACGGCATCGGGCCGGGAGCAGCCGGCGGCCAGGGCGAGCAGCAGCCCGCAGGCGAGCGCCGGGAGGCGTCGATTCCCCGCGAAGGGCCTGGGACCGCGGGACGTCGTGTCGCACGAGGAGGGGGGCGTGAGCATCGGTTTGCCTGTCGATGGCTGCGGCGGTCGGCCGGGACCGCCTCGACGGAGGCTGACTTGGGGTTCCGCCGGATCGAGGGTCTTGCCGGGCGTCTCCCGTCTACTTTAGAGCACAACGCCCGATCCGGTCAATCGAGCCCGCCGCCGGGGGAGGTGGTCGGGCGAGGCTTTTCGCGGAGACCCGCAGGAGCTACAATCCGCGGGGGGCCATGGTGGTCTCCGGCTCGGCCGGGAGGGAGTGGCCGCGGCGGTTCTTACAGCCAAGAACGGATGAGGACGGACACGCGATGAGCGCTTTCCTGGGAATCGACGTTGGGACCTCGGGCACCAAGACCCTGGCCATCGACCCGGAGGGACGGATCCTGGCCGACGCCCTGGCGACCTACCCCTGCTACGTGCCCAAGCCCTTGTGGAGCGAGCAGGACCCGGAGGACTGGTGGCAGGCCACTATTCTGTCGGTCCGCACGGTCATGGAGAAGGCCAAGCTGAAGCCGGCCGACGTCAAGGCGATCGGTTTGTCCGGCCAGATGCACGGGTCAGTCTTCCTGGACAAGAAGGACCGGGTCATCCGGCGGGCGATCCTCTGGAACGACCAGCGGACCGCGGCCGAGTGCCAGGAGATGGAGGACCGGGTCGGAGGACGCGAGGCGCTGATCAACCTCGTGGCCAACCCGGCGCTCACCGGCTTCACCGCCCCCAAGATCCTCTGGCTGCGGAACCACGAGCCGGAGAACTTCGACCAGACCGTCAAGGTTTTGCTTCCCAAGGACGAGATCCGCCGCCGCATGACCGGCGAGTACGCCACCGAAGTGAGCGACGCCAGCGGGATGCTGCTGCTCGACGTGGCCGAGCGGACCTGGTCGAGGAAGCTCCTGAGAGCCCTGGACCTGGACATCGACCTGCTGGCCCGCTGCTACGAGTCGGAGGAGGTGACCGGCAAGCTGACGCCCCGGGCGGCCGACCTGTTGGGGCTGACGACCGACTGCGTGGTCGTCGGCGGTGCGGGGGACTGCGCCGCCGGGGCGGTGGGCAATGGGATCGTCGAGCGGGGCGTGCTGTCCACCTCGATCGGCACCTCCGGCGTGATGTTCGTCCACTCCGACGAGGTCAAGATCGACCCCTTGGGGCGAATTCACACCTTCTGCCACGCGGTCCGCGGCAAGTGGCACATGATGGGGGTGAACCTCTCGGCGGGCGGGTCGCTCCAGTGGTTCCGCAACGAGTTGTGCAAGGCCGACGTCGAGAAGGCCAAGCAACAGAACATCGAGATTTACGATCTGCTGACGAAGGAGGCCGAGGCGGTGCCGCCGGGGAGCCAGGGGCTGTTCTTCCTGCCGTACCTCTCGGGCGAGCGGACCCCGCACGCCGACCCGGACGCCCGCGGCTGTTTCGTCGGCCTGACCCTGGCCCACGGCCGCGGCCACCTGATCCGGGCGATCCTGGAAGGGGTGACCTACGCCCTGCGCGACAGCCTGAACATCATCGAGGGGCTGGGGGTGCCGGTCGATCAGATCCGGGCCTCGGGCGGCGGGTCGCGCAGCCCGCTGTGGCGCCAGATCCAGGCCGACATGTTCGGCCGCCCGGTCGTCACGATCAACACCGAGGAAGGGCCGGCCTACGGCGTGGCCCTGTTGGCCGCCGTGGGCGCGGGCGCGTTCAAGAACGTCCAGGAGGCCTGCGCGGCCACGATCCGCGTGGTCAAGGAGACTTCCGCCCAGACCGCCGCCAAGGCCCACTACGACCGCGCGTTCCCGATCTACCAACAGCTCTACCGGTCGCTGAGAGATGACTTCAAACGCATCGCTGCCCTGGAAAAGTAGCCTGGTGGAGATCGCGCTGATCTTCGCCGTCTTTTTCCTCCAGGGCGCCTGGCCGGTGCCGGACGTCAACGAGCCGTACTACCTGGGCAAGGCGATCCACTATTGGAACCCGGACTGGGCGCCGGGCGACTTCTTCCTCGACTCGGCCGACGCGCACGGGGTGTTCTACTTCACCTTCGGCTGGCTGTCGCTGTGGCTTTCGCCGGGGGCGCTGGCCTGGACGGGTCGGGTCCTCACCTGGGGGCTTTTGGCCTGGGCGTGGCATCGCCTGAGCGTGGCCATCGTGCCCAGGCCGTGGTTCTCGGTCCTGTCGGGCGCCCTGTTCGCCTGCCTGGTCGAGCGGTTCCACATGAGCGGCGAGTGGATTCTCGGCGGGGTGGAGGCCAAGGGATTCGCCTACGGGCTGGTGCTCGTGGGCCTGGAGGCGATCGCGCGGAACCGATGGAACCGCGCCTGGCTGCTGTTGGGCGCGGCCACGGCGTTTCACGTGCTGGTGGGGGGCTGGTCCTGCGCGGCCGCCGGGTTCGCGTGGCTTTGGCTGGGACGCCGCAGCCCGCCGCTAAGCCGGACGTGGCCCGGCCTGGCCGGCGGGCTTCTCTTGGCCATGGTCTCGCTGGTTCCCGTGCTGGCCCTGGACTGGGGCGTCGATCGGCAGGCCGCCGGCCGGGCCCACGAAATCTACGTCTATCATCGGCTGCCCCATCACCTCGTCCTTCACGCCCGCGACCCGCAGTTCCTTCTTCGCTTTGGGCTGCTGATTGTGTTTTGGGCGATCTTGTGCCGGAGGATCGGGGAGCACGGGCCCGAGCTGCGCCTGCGGACGTTCGTCGTCGGGACGCTGGGCATCGCGCTCTGCGGCGCCACGATCAGCCTGCTGGCGATCCTTCATCCGCGGATGGGAGCGGACCTCCTGAGGTTCTACTGGTTCCGGCTGTCCGACGTGGCGGTGCCGCTGGGGGTGGCGCTGTTGGGGGTCCTGTGGGTCGACCGCTTGCTTCGCGTGCGGCCCGCGGCCGGGAGAGCCTGGCTGGCGCTGGCCCTGGCAGTCACCGCGTTGCACCTGGGCAGCCTCGCCCTGGAGCGCGCCAAGGCAGCGCCGCCCCGCGCCGACGCCAAGGTCGATGCCCTCCACTGGCAGGAGGCCTGCGCGTGGATCGCCGCCTCGGACATCCCCAAGGACGCCTGCTTTCTGACGCCGATCGGCAGCCACACGTTCAAGTGGCGCACTGCGCGCGCCGAGGTGGTCAACCGCAAGGAGATCCCCCAGGACGCCCGGGGCATCATGGCGTGGTGGACGCGGCTGCGCGACCTCCACGCCATCGAAGGGGGTGAGTCCGAGAGGCTGTGGCACGTCTCGCTCCCGGATCGCGGCACCCGGCGCGTCGTGGACCTGGGGCGGAAGTACGGTGCGGGATACGCGCTTGTCGAGGCCGAGCCGCGGCTCGACCTGCCGGTCCTCTATGAGAACGAAGGGTACGTGGTCTACCGACTGCCCGATTCCCCGCAGCCCCACGAGCCATGAACTCGCAGCTTCCCGAGCTACTGAGGGCCCGACTGGCCGGGGAGCTTCCCGGGCCGATGGTCAATACGCGGTTCGAGCCGAAGCCGCCGCTGGGGCGCCGCTACGACGAGCCTTCGCCCGGGGCCCGCGAGGCCGCCGTGCTGGTGCTCTTGTATCCGCACGACGATCGCTGGCACGTTCCCCTGACGCTCCGGCCGGCCCACCTGCCGGCCCACGCCGGCCAAGTGAGCCTGCCCGGCGGGGCCCTGGAGCCGGGCGAAACCGGCCGCCAGGCCGCGATCCGCGAGTTCCACGAGGAGCTGGCCGCCGCCGGACACCCGATCGACGTGCTCGGCCGGCTCTCGACCGTCTACGTCGAGGCCAGCAACTTCCGGATCGAGCCCTGGGTGGCGGCCACCGGGTGCCGGCCCGCCATGCAGGCCAATCCGGAGGAGGTCGAGCGGCTGCTGGAAGTGCCGCTGGACCACCTGCTCGATCCGGCGAACTTCGGCACCCACCCGCGGCGCTACCGCGGCCAGCCCTACCGCGCCCCGCACTTCTTCGTCCCGCCTTACCGCATCTGGGGCGCCACCTGCATGATCCTCGGGGAGCTGGTCACCATTCTGGAGGCTGGGGAGTGGAGTAGCGGGGGCAATTGACAGCCGGACAGACCGACAATACGATGCACGTTGTGGAGGGGCCAGCCCCTGGCGAGGAAAGACGACAACCGGCGAGGAGTCGCACATGAACTCCGAATACACGGCAGTCATCAAGCACGCGGGCGATTGGTGGATCGGCTGGATCGAGGAGGTGCCGGGGGTCAATTGCCAGGAGCGGTCCCGCGGCGAACTGATCGATACTCTCCGAATCACCCTAAGAGAAGCCCTCGAGCTGAATCGAGAGGATGCTCTCTCGTCCGCCGGCCCCGGGTTCGAGGAAGAGAAGATCGGCGTATGAAAAGGACGGAGTTCCTCAAGCATCTTCGCTCCCAGGGCTGTGAGCTGCTGAGGGAAGGGGCTCGTCACTCGTGGTGGCACAACCCGACGCTCAATCGCCGGTCGGCCGTGCCGAGGCATACCGAAATCGATGACATCTTGGCGAAGAAGATCTGCAAAGACCTGGGTGTGCCGCCCGCCAGATAACGGCCGGAAAGACCCATGGACGACTGGGACGTGGTGGTGGTGGGGGCGGGTCCGGCGGGGTTGATGGCGGCCGCCCGGGCCGCCCAGCGCGGCCGCCGCACCCTACTGGTCGAGAAAAACCGCAAGCCGGGCGCCAAGATCCTCATCTCCGGCGGCACCCGCTGCAATCTCACCCACGCCACCGACGCCAACGGGATCGTCGCGGCCTTCGGTCCCCCGGGCCGGTTCCTCCACTCGGCACTGAGCCGGCTGGGGCCCCGGGAACTCGTCGATCTGTTCGGGTCCGAAGGGGTTCCCACCAAGGTCGAGCCCGGCGGAAAGGTCTTCCCGAAAAGCGACAAGGCGGCCGACGTGCTCGCCGCGCTCGTGCGACGCCTCCAGCGCAGCGGCGCCGCATTGGCAGCGGCCGAGCCGGTGGTCGAGATCCACTCCCACGGCCCCGCCTTCCGGCTGACGACGGCCATACGAACCCTCCAGACCGCCAAGCTGGTCCTCGCCACTGGCGGCCAATCCTATCCCGGCTGCGGCACCACGGGCGACGGCTACGCCTGGGCCGCGGCCCTGGGCCACACGATTGTGCCGCCCCGCGCGGCCTTAGTCCCCCTGACCGCCGACGCCCCCTGGGTGAAGACCCTCCAGGGGATCACGCTCGCGGACGTCTCCGTGCGGGTCGTCCCTTCCGGCGATGGCCCGCCGCCGCTGCCACCCGGCCGCACCAAGCGGACCGAGTGCCTGGCCGAGCGCCGCGGCTCGCTTTTGTTCACCCATTTCGGCCTCTCGGGCCCGGTGGTCCTCGACGTCAGCCGGGCCGTCAGCGCCGAGCCTAGGGGCCATCGCCCGATGCTCGTGTGCGACTTCCTCCCCGACCTGAGCGAGGCCCGACTCGACGCCCTGCTCTCCCAGGCCGCGCTCAAATCCGGCCGGCGCCAGGCGGCCCACCTGTTGGACGCCTGGCTCCCCCACCGGCTCGCCGAGACGCTGCTCGCCGAGGCCGGCCTGCCTCCTGACCGTCGGGCCGCCGAGCTTTCCCGCCAGGATCGCCTGGGCCTGGTCCGCTCGATCAAGCACTTCCCCATCCGCATCACCGGCACGCTGGGCTTCGAGAAGGCCGAAGTGACCGCCGGCGGCGTCGCCCTGGACGAAGTCGATTCCCGCACCACCGAAAGCAAGCGGGTCCCCAACCTCTTCCTGGCCGGCGAGCTCTTGGACCTCGACGGCCCCATCGGCGGCTACAACTTCCAGGCCGCCTTCAGCACCGGACACCTCGCGGGGGAGAGTGTCTGACCCCCTGAACGATATGGCAAGTGACGTCACTGGCCGGTCCTCCAGGATGATCTTCCCTCATCCGGGCTCATTTGCGCTTGCAGTCAGGCAAGCTAACCCCTCCATGGACGGGGTATTGACGGCTTCTCTGGCCCCCTGGTAGAAATGGGGCCCCGATTGCAGGGTGAGAACTTCCCCGATTCGGGTAACGCGACCCTAGGAGATTCGTGACATGAGCCCAACCGGCTGGGTTTGCGAAGGACCATTGGACCTCGGCGCCGGCCTCTGGGTCTCGCGGGCCCTGGAGGCCGGTAAGTTGCTGGACCTGCTGCGGCCGGAAGGCGCGTGCGTCTTCATCTGGTCTCCGCCGAAGTGCGGCACGACGACTTTCTTTGCCGAACTCTGCCGCCTGGCTGCCCAGTAGGACCAGCTTGCCGTGCGGATCGTCGATGCCCGGCAGGAGCTCAATCGCTCCGCTTTCGAGGCGCCGGAGTCCGCAGCGCCCCTGCTCTTGGTGATCGACGAGCTGGAGGACCTCGGCCGGCCCGACGACGTGGAGAAATTCTTCCAACAGGCCGTCGCACTGGCCCCGCCCTCGGCGCGTTGGGTCGTGGCGGTGCCATCCTTCGCCGAATGAGGCACGGATGAGGAATTCGTCGGCCGAGTACCCTCCGAGTCAGGGGCAGGGGATGTGTTGAGAGCGCGCGTTACGTATGTGGAGAGCGAGATTTGCCACCTCTAATCCCTTGAAAGAGGAGTTGCCCATGTTCTCACGACTATTCAAGCTCGGTCGATCGTTGGTACTGTTTGCGGCCGTCGCGGCCATGATGAGCGTTCTCCTGGTGTCCGGCAGGCAGTTCCCGCCGTCCGCCTGGGCTGATAGTAAGAAATGCTACCTGGACAAGAAACTCACCTACCCTTGCTCATCGAAGAATAATACGTATTGCGCAAAACCCTGCAACAGCGATTGCGACATCAGCATGGAGAAACGGTTCACGGACCACCATGCGTATATACAGGTCGAAGGCGGGAAGATGGGCGAGGGGTTCGAGCCGTTTCCTTGCTTCAATCAGGCGACCTGTATAGACGCGGCGTACCCGTATACGCCTTGTGTCGACTTTGCCCCTCCCTACGGCTTTTTCATGTGCGATTTCACGGAGTACACTCCGACCCAGAACTGCTTCCAGTGTGAGGCGGGGACACCGACGCTAATGCCCGTGTGGAGCGTGAAAGTAAAGGACTGTGACGAAGGATAGGCCTTGCTGCGTCCTTTGCAGCGGCGTAGCATTGCCGTTGTCGCCCCGGCACGCGTACCCGCCCCGGTGGCGCGGGAATGACGGCGGCCTTGCACAAGAGAGCTGGGACCCTGTCGGCTCTTCTTCTACGTTGCGAATCGGAGATCGAAATGACACATCCAGCAAGTTCGGAGTCGCCCCGGGTGTTGGGCAAACGGAGAGCCGGCCTTCTTGTGGTTCTCCTCGCCGTGTTGTGGGGGGCGTCATTTGGCCGGGATGCCCGCGGCGAGGGCCTCGGGGAAAAGGCCAAACGCAACAAGGATGCTTACGTGGCGGCACTGCGGATGATCGAGGCGAAGCTTCGCGCGAATTACGAGCAGATAGCCACCTGGTCCGGAACGTACGAGTTGAAGGACGAGTCCTTCCAGCCTTCCTATCCCAAGATGCCGGAAGGTCCCCCGAAACTTCCCGATGCGCAGACAAAGCCGGGCGGTTCCGGGATCGCCGTGGAGCACGGCAACTTCTGGATGGAACGCAAGGTGCTCGTCCGATACGCCGTCGACATGAAAGAGGATCGGTTGTTCACGACCTTCGAGGTGGTGGGGCCCACGACTCTGCTCAACCTGGATACGAAACAAACGATGGAAGCACATACCTTGCCGCACAGGGAGCGGCACGTCCTGACCGGGGAGCATTGGATGAAGTCGACCCCCGCCTCCGGTCCCCAAGACGTGGGACCCTCGTTTGCCAGAGGAAAAGGAACCGACTCCGCCACCCGCCGGGCGGCCATGGAGGTCGGCCCGTACAAGACATACTCGAGTGTCGTCGATCCCAGAGAGCTATTCTGTGTCAGCGGCAAGCCGTTCTACAGGGTCTTGGGGGTGAACGCCGAGTGGCTGGAGGCGGGTAAGCCCTTGTGGATGGAACTCGTGGAAAGGCCCACGCAAGCCGGCGTTCAGTACACGTTGCGCCAGGAATTCAGGCCGAAAAGCGACTTGAAGCAGCCGGCGAGCGTGGCGGAATTCGTGTTTGACCCCGCGGCCGGGTACCACGTGATCTCGAGCAGGTCGATCCGTCCGAGTGGGATGGTCGACGAGGAGCGGGAATGGGAGTACACCTTGATCTCCGGGGTCTACATTCCGAAACGACATCACCTCAAGAAGTACAAGAGAGATTCCAAGGAGTTGGCTCTTGAACGGGACCTGAGACTCGTCGATGCGAAGATCAACGAGCCCCTGGACAAGGATGTGTTTACCTGGGGCTCGCTGGGCTTGCAGGAGGGAGACCAGATTCGAGACGAAATCGAGGGAAAAACACTTCGGTTTCAACACGGAGCGCCGGTCGCTGCCGCCGAGTACGTCGATCCGAAGGCGGCCTCGTCCGATCCAGCGGCAGAGCCGACTGCGTCAGGCCGATGGCGAACGGTTCTAGTAGTCAACGGCGCCATTGCCGTTGTGGCAATCGCCATCGTGCTTCTCGTTCGGCGGCATCGAAGGCGACGTTCTTCATGAAGGGGAGTTCTTGGAGTATCGCACAGCACGTTGGGTCGTCTGCGCGGTTGCCGTCAGTGCCGTGGCCGGTATCGGGTGGCACCTGTACGGAACGTATTGCCGGAGAGCCGCTGCCCTCGCCGAGAGCCAATGGGTTCAGGCAATGGCCGACTCGGTTACCGCCGATCGAGGGGGGGTAGGCGAGCTTCGGGTAGCGCTGTTCGATGTCGATGGCAAGCGCGAGGACGCCTTGAAGGACCTGACAGCCATCCTGGGGTCGCTTCCTCGTTGCACGTGGAAGCCTGTGGGGCCGGGCAGTATCCGACACGGCGTTCTGGACCAATTCGACGTGGTCGTGTTCCCAGGGGGAAGTGGCCGCCGCCAAGCCGAGGCCCTTGGCAAGGAAGGCTGCGAGGCGGTGTGCGACTTCGTCTGGGACGGCGGGGGATACGTGGGGATATGCGGCGGCGGGTTCCTGGCAACGGCCAACTACAACCTCGGAATCCTCAACGCAAAGGCGCTCGCGGGCACGATCGACGTGCCGGGCGAAGGCCCCCAACCGATGGCCGCGAGGGGGGTCGGCGACGTTGAGGTTGACCTCACCGCGGCCGGCAGTCGCCTCTTCGCAACAATGCCAGGCCACTTCTCCATGCGGTACACCGGCGGGCCGATCCTCTCGCCGGGCGGCAAGCGCGGTCTGCCAACCTACGTCGTGCTGGCCGAATACCGCAGCGAGGTATGGCAATGGGAGCCGCAACGAGGTACCATGGTCAACACGCCCGCAATGGTGGCCGCCCCGTACGGCCAGGGCCGCGTCGTCGTTTTCAGTGCACACCCCGAGATGGCGAAACAGACCGCCCCCCTCTTCGCCACGGCGGTCCTCGCCACGGCACGAGAGCTCGTGAGAGCCAAGAACGACTGAGGTATCCGCATGCGAACCAGCGCCACAACGGCGGTCGGGGTGGCCTGTCTCTTGGCCATCCATGCCGTGACGGTTGGGTTCGTGGCACGCCAGAGCCCAACGATGGACGAGGCGGCGCATCTTGCGGCCGGGATTCATCTCTGGGAGACGGGGCGATGTGACCTCTACCGCGTCAATCCGCCCTTGACCCGTGCACTCGCTGCGCTGCCGGCTTTGGCCCTCGGCTCGGAGACCGACTGGAGCATGGAGCCGAAGTCGGTGTCCGACCGTCCGGAGTTCAGTATAGGCATCGGATTCGTTCTACTCAACGGGCTGGAGCACAGCTTGAGGCTCTTCTTCCTTGCCCGACTGGTCTGCATTTCCTTCAGCTTGGTAGGGGCGTGGGTCTGCTATAGTTGGGCCAGGGAGCTTCATGGGGCCGAGGCGGGGTGGTTGGCCCTCCTCTTGTGGTGTTTCTGTCCTAATGTCATCGCCTGGGGTGCGACGATCTGCCCCGATGCTCCCGCCGCCGCGATGGGAGTCGCCGCGGCCTATGCCTACTGGCGCTGGCAGAAGAGCCCCTCGTGGGCGAGGGCCGTCGCCGCCGGGGTGATGCTCGGGGCCGTCGAGCTGACCAAGATGACCTGGATCATCCTGTTCGGCCTTTGGCCCCTTCTCTGGCTGCTCTGGCTTTGGCCAAGACGCCGCAACGTGCACGGCGGCAGCCATCTCACCAGCGGCGTCCCTGACGCACCGAAGGAGACCGGCAGCAAACAGACCACTCGCCGGAGCCAACCAGTGGGGCAGCTCGCCGTGATCCTCGCGCTGGGCCTTTATGTGCTCAATGTTGGCTACGGGTTTGGCGGCACCTTCCAGCGACTTGGCAACTACGAGTTCGTCAGCCGGACCCTGGCGGGCGAGGAGTCCCTCGCCGATGGCGGCCCGGGCGGAAATCGCTTCAAAGAAAGCTGGCTCGGTCTCCTGCCCGTGCCGCTGCCCAAGAACTACTTGACCGGCATGGACCTTCAGAAGCTCGACTTCGAGCAAGGAAGGGACTCCTTCCTATGCGGCGAGTGGAAGGACAACGGCGGCTGGTGGTACTACTACATCGTGTGTGCCGCACTCAAGGTGCCGCTGGGGACGTGGTTGCTCGGCTTGCTTGCCCTGGGCATGACCGTGTGCCCGCGACGCTTCGTCGGCAGAGGTCCGACCGTTCCCTCGCGACGACCGTGCTCGGCCGGTTGGCTCAACGAAGCGACCCTGCTGCTGCCGGCGCTGCTCGCCTTCGTGCTGGTTAGCTCGCAGGTCGGCTTCAGCCGACACTTCCGCTACGTGCTCCCGGCCGTCCCCTTCGTTTACATCTGGATCAGCAAGGTGGCGCAGGCATTGCCGCTTCGCCGCATGAGACTCGCGCCGGTCGTTTGCGCGTCGACGGCATGGACGCTTCTGAGCAGCGCTTGGGTCTTCCCGCACGACCTGGCCTACTTCAACGAATTGGGCGGCGGTCCGCGCCATGGGCACCATTGCCTGATCGACTCCAATATCGACTGGGGCCAGGATATGGGTCGGCTTAAGCAGTGGTACGACCAGCACCCGGAGGCCAGGCCGATCGGCGTTTCCACTCATGGCCTGCTTGGCCCGCACATCTTCGGCATCGACAGCCTGGACGTGCCCGCAAGCCCCAACCGCCGCGAGTCCGCTGCTCGGCTCCGCGGAGAGTTCGGGCCGAAGCCCGGCTGGTATGCCGTGAGCGTCCACCGCATCCACGGGCCGCAGCACGACTACTTCCTTCGCTTCGAACCCGTGGCGACGGTCGGGTATTCCATCTACATCTACCACGTCACGGTCGACCAATCCAACCGCGTGCGCCGGGAACTCGACCTGCCGCAGTTGAAGGCCACCGGCTTGCCGGACCTGCATGTCCCGGGCGGGTCTGGAGGCCGTGGAGCAGTTCCTCTTGGGTGAGAAGGCCGCCGCTGCCGGGGTGCGAATCCACGGCGGCGTTCCCGATCCGCGCCGCGACTACGCCGCCACGCCGACGATCAGCGGATACCGTGCCGTCCATCTCATTCTGGAGGTCGAGACCCGCTTGGGAGAGGAAGGCACGCAGGTCGTCTCCTGCGAGGTCCAGCTCCGCACGATGCTCCAGGACGCGTGGGCGAGGATCTCCCACGCCACCCTCTACCGAGCCAAGGAAGACCGGCGCCGACACGGGGAGGAACTGCGGGAAACCGCCACGGTGCTCGAGCGGTGCGAGGAACTCTTTCAACGGGTGGCTTCGGGCCACTAAGGTGCGGCCGGCTCAGCGGACCTTCCATTCCAGGATGCCGGCGGACCAGCCGGGCTGGAGCTGGGCCTCGATCCGCAGGGCCGTAGTCTCGATCGGGTCGAACGTGACGCGGTTGTACTTGTCCATCGCCACGCCGTAAGGTGACGCCCCGCGGACCGGCTTCCATTGGGCCCCCTCCTTGTAGAGGAGCTGCCAGGATTGCGGCAGCCGGCAGTCGCGCTTCAGGCGCCCGTCGTCGAACCAGTAGACCGACACTTCGGAGAGCTTCTGCGGGGCGTCGAAATCGTATTGGGCCCACTCTTTCGTGCCGCGGCGGTCGTACCAGGTGAAGCGCGGGACGTCGTGATCGCAGGAGTTCTTGGGCTCGATCCCGTCGCACAGCGCGCTTAGCGTGCCGCCGAACGCGTCGCAGTGGCTGGCCGTGGCGGTGATCCGGTCGGCAAGCGAGGGCGGCTCGCTCGGGCCGAGCGAGGCCGGGTCCAGCGGGCGGTAGAGCTTCTGCTGCCACGCCGGATCGTCGGCCGGCGGCGCCGGCGATTTGCCGTCCTGGCGGACCCAGACGATCATCTCCCCCGGCTTGCGATGGTCCCAGGCGTAGTAGGGGATTGCCGTGACCGTGGTCCCCTTGCGGGTCTGGGCCTTGATGACGGTCACTCCGCCCAACAGGTCGGGGCGGTGCTCGGTGGTGAACTTGGGGTCCCGGGCCAGGACGATGTTGCGCACGGGGCCGTTGTCGGCGGCCTCGAAGCAGTAGACGATTGGCCCGCGCTGGAGCGCCACCCGGCCGGCGTCGGCTTTGACCCGCGGATGGGCCTCGATCCGCTGGACCGGCATGGGCAGGCTCAAGTCCACTTCCCCGTCATCCCACGTCCGCCGCGAGCGGAGGTACCCTCCTGCGGTCGAGGTAGCCCCGCGCGACTCGCCCGCCCTAACCCGGGTCTTCGCCGTCCATTGGTGACCCCCGGGGCACCACTCGGGGATGCGCAGGCAGAGCTCGAACTCCGTCGGCTTCTCCGGCTTGATGGCGATCCGCACCTTGCCGTCCCAGGGGTAGTTTGTCTCCTGGGTCAGCTTGACCTTCGTGCCCTTGACGGACACCGTCGCGGTTCCGGCCACGTACAGGTTGACGTAGATTGCCTCCGCACTCGTGGCGTAGACGTAGCCCGGCACCGAGGGGACCAGGCGCACGACGTTGCTCGGGCAGCAGGCGCAGCCGAAGAAGGGCTGGCGATGGTGGTTGCCGCCGGAAGTCAACGGGTTGACGTAGAAGAACTGCTTGCCGTCCAGGCCGATGCCCGAGAGGATGCCGTTGTAGAGGGTCCGCTCCAGGACGTCGGCGTACTGGGCGTCGCCGTGCAAGAGGTTGAGCCGGTGGGCCCAGAAGGCCAGGCCGATGGCCGCGCAGGTCTCGCAGTAGGCCGAATCGTTGGGCAGCTCGTAGGGCTCTCCGAAGGCCTCGCCCTCGTGCCGGGCGCCGACGCCGCCGGTGACGTACATCTTGCGCCGCACCACGTCCTGCCAGAGGGCGTCCATGGCCTTGAGGTAGCCCGGGTCGCCGGTGTAAGCGGCCACGTCGGCCACGCCGGAGTAGAGGTACATGGCCCGGACCGCGTGGCCGACGATCTCCTTCTGCTGGCGGACGGGGACATGGTCCTGGCAGTAGGGGCCCCAGGTCTCGCGCTGGGTCTTGTCGCCGCGCAGGTCGAGCATGCGCTTGGCGAGGGTCAGGTAGCGGTCCTGGCCGGTGACCTGGTAGAGCTTGACCAGGGCCAGCTCGATCTCTTCATGGCCGCAGATGCCGGCCCGCTTGCCGGGCCCGAAGGTCCGGTCGATCAGGTCGGCGTACTTCGCGGCCACGTCCAGGAAGGTCCGCTTGCCGGTGGCCCGGTAGTGGGCCACGGCCCCTTCGATCATGTGCCCGGCGCAGTAGAGCTCGTGCATGGCGGCGAGGTTGCTCCACCGCTTGCCGGGCTCGACGAGCGTGTAGTAGGAGTTCAGGTATCCGTCGGGCTGCTGGGCGGCAGCGATCTTGGCGATGACCTCGTCGGTGGTCTTGGCCAGGGCGGGATCGGCCAGGTCGGCCAGCGAATAGGAGGCCCCTTCGAGGACCTTGAAGACGTCGGAGTCGTTGAAGTAGATCCCCTCGAACTTGCCCGGCACCAGGCCGGCGGCCTTGGCGAAGTTGCTGATCCGGCCCGTCTGGTCGCACCACGTGAAGTTGTGCGGCAGCGACTTCTCCCGATTGGTCTTGATCCTGGGGGCCCAGAACTCGTCCTGGACCTTGACCTCGGTGAAGGGGACGGCGGAGAGCTTGCGATGCTTAGGCGCCTCGGCCGCAGCGGCGGGCAAGACGGCCAGAACGACGAGCGCGACGAAAAACGAAGCACGTAGACTTCTCACGGGCGACTCCCTATCTTTCTTTCTCTCCATCTTCCTTTCCTTTCTTCTCTCTGCGGTTCCCTTTCCCCTTACCGGCTACCCCTGTCCCCGCTCGGGGAAGATGCTGCGGAGGAACTTGTAGTGGGCGCGGTAGTCCTCAACGAGGCCGTGCGGGGCGGCGGCCTCGATCTGGATCCAGCCGCTGTACTCGATCTGGTCCAGGGCCTTGCGGACCTTCTTGAAGTCGATTCGTCCCCGGCCGAGCATAAAGCCCGCGTCCTTGAAGTGGAACTCGCAGATCCGCTTGCCCAGGAGCGGGATCTCCTTGAGCACGTCGCGGCCCTTGTCGGTCGAGTTGCCCACGTCGTAGTAGACCTGAAGGGCCGGGGAGCCGATGCGGTCGAGGATCTTGAGGTTGTCCTCGGCGCTTAAGTAGCTTTCCAGCCCGATGACGATCCCCTGCTTTTCCGCCTTGGGGGCGACGTCCTTGAGCACCTTGACGAGGTGGTCGATCTCGGCAGAGTTAGCCATGTCGAGCTCGCCGTTGCCGAAGCAGGCGGGCATGACGATCGGGATCTTCATGGCCTTGCAGACGTCGATCGAGTCGGCGAGCCAGCCGGCCGCGCGGGGATCGCTCTTCAGCGGGACGCTGTTCGTCTCGCCCAGGGCCAGCGAGCCGATCCCCAGGCCGGTCCGCCTGGCGGCGTCGAGGTAGGCCTTCTGGACCTCCGGTTTGCGCAGGTGCATGTCGTTGCCGACGCTGCCCATGTTGATCTGCACGCCGTCCAGGCCGATCTCCTTGGCGATCGAAAACGAGGTGGAGTCCGACCGGCCGAGGTTCCACTCGCACGCGCCGATCTTGAACCACCGCTTGGGCGCCGCCGCCAGGAGCGGCTCCAGCTTGGCGGCCATCAGGGCCAGCGCCCCTAGCTGCGCGCCGCGGGAAAGCAGCTCCCGCCGCGTCACGTGTCCGTCTTGCACCTTCATCGACGACTCCTTGATCGCTTGAGGTTCCTGCGGAGGCAACGCCTGTAGGGATCACGTTCCATGCTCTGAATTCTAGCGACAAGCCTGCAAGTCCGCCAGGGCCGCCGGTAACCGGGTTGTCCCGGGGCACGCGGAGCCGTAGGATACTTCAGGCGGGGGAGAGCCCGGGCGAGGGAGGATCGCATGAAGCAGAGCTTGCGAGATCGTTTCGACCGGCAGGTCGAGCGCGTCTTGGCGGGGATGCCGCCGCTGGTCCACCAGTTGCTGGAGCGGATCCCTCTGCACGTCGAGGACCACCCGCCGCGCGACGTCATGGAGGAGAAAGGGCTGGTCGACCTGGACGAGCTGTGCGGCCTCTTCACGGGCGTATCGATTCAGGAGCGGAGCGTCGACGGCCCGGCCCAGCTCCCCGACTTCGTGACGATCTACCGCCTGGGCATCCTCGGCGCCGCAAGCGACGATCACGGACACGTCTCGTCGGCCCGGCTCCGGGAAGAGATCCGCATTACGATCCTCCACGAGCTGGCCCATTTCCACGGGCTGGACGAGGAGGAGTTGGAGGAATTGGGGTACGGGTGAAGACAAGGACTAACCACAGAGGACGCAGAGGACCACAGAGGTGGGAAAGGAAAAACAGGGAAGGAGAGAAAATGGGGCAAGAAGACACTCGCTGCGATTCTCAGGCGAAATCGTGTCGGCTGTCACTTCAGGGGTGGTGCCGACGGCCGTTGCCTTCCCACCCCTTGTTTCCCTCCTCTGTGGTCCTCTGCGTCCTCTGTGGTTGATTCCCTCCCTTATCGCGCTATGCGAATGCGGTGTTTCCCCTTGCTGATTTGAACCTGCGCAAGCGTTACCAGCCCGTGGGCGTCGGCCGTTGCCTCGCCGGACTGAACGGCCTTGCCTTCCGGCAGGGCGAGGTTGGTCCAGCGGAGCTTCGCGCCGGGGGCGGGCTTGAACTGCTGCAACCGCCGGGGCGTGACGTCCACCGTGCACTCGTCCTGCGGGGCCTTGGCGATCAGGCCCACGGTGACCTCCCAGCGGTCCGGCCGGTCGAGGAGGTCCTCGGTCTGCCAGGAGAGATAGAGATTCACCTGGCCGCGGGGGTCGCCGTCGTCGGGCGGGCCGCTGCCGGGCCGGTCGTCGAGACTGTTGCGGGTGAACGCCGGCAGGCTCTGATCGATCCGCAGATCGATGGGCATGACCCGCTCTTCCAGAGTGACCGGCATCCGCGCCCGCTCGCCGTGCCCGCTCTGTCCCCAGACAAAGACGTGCGGGCGGCGGGTCTCCTGCAAGGCCCGGTAGAACTCGACCGCCTGCGGCCAGCCGATCGCGCCGTCGTTCTTGCCGTTGGAGAACGTCACGAGGCCGATCTCCTTCTCGGGGTGCTTGCGGAGGTACAGGGCGTCGTCGAAGTAGTCCCACACGGGCGTGCCGTCCTCGAACTTCACGCCCCACTCGGGCTCGCCGTAGACGCCGGCGTAAGAGCCCTTGAACTGGGGCGAGCGTGCGGGCACGTGGACCCCGACCCAGGAGACGGCCCAGGCGATCCGCTCCGGATAGCGGATGGCCATCATCGGCGAGCCGGACCCGCCCATGGAGCTGCCGGCCACGTGGGTCCGCGCGAGATCGATCTCCCACCGCGTGGCCATCCAATCCAGGAAGGCCAGCAGCCGGCGCTGGCTGTAGGGCCGGACCACGCCGTCTTGCCAATTCCGGCGGTCGCGGGGGCCCTTCCAGTACCGCTCGTGATAGCCGGTCCACCAATCGTAGGGCACCTGGTTGGAGGCCAGCATGACGTGCCCCTTCTCGGCGTTGTACCACCAGCCGTATCCGCCGTTGAGGCTTCCGCCCCAGCAGTGGAGATGGATCCCCACGGGGGCGGGCCGGGCCGGCTTGGGCGGAAAGGCCACGAGATAGTCGTAGGGCTTGCCCTCGGCGGCGCAGTTCGGCGGCGACTCCCAGCGCACGTAGTAATAGAGCGTCGGGCCGCCGCCGACGTACATGAACTCCTTGGGCTTCTCCACTCGCTGGAGCACCGGCACCCCCGGGCCGACCGTCTCCCGCACGGGCTTCTCCAGGGCATTCTGGGGGCCGATCGCGGTGTTCTCCTTGCCGTCGATCGAGACGGTGACGGCGTAGTACGCCTCCGAGGCCCGGGCAGGATTGTGCACGTAGACCCCCGCTGCCGGCGCCAGGGGGCCGGCGCCCTCCTGGACCACGTAGCGCAGGGCGCGGTGCTCCGGCCGGACTTCGCCGCCGTAGTACTCCAGGTTCCAGGCGGACAACGGCGGCACCTCGGCGATCGGCTCCAGACCCTCGAGCGAGCGGATCGGCCGCTGGCTGCGATAGACCCGGTAGCGAATCTTGCTCTTGGAGTCCATCTTGGAATGGGCCTCCCGAAGCTGGACCATCGAGATGGCTTCCGCGGTCAACGGCGGATCGACCTCCTTCCAGGTCAGAAAGGTCTGGCCCGCCGCGTGCCGGGCGT
>Ga0315290_10001007_pt1 | contig 19260 bp, 14 predicted proteins | sample YL17G12_0_MG_FD_203627 | JGI IMG/M metagenome (GOLD analysis project Ga0315290, IMG submission 203627) | Sediment microbial communities from Yellowstone Lake, YNP, Wyoming, USA - YL17G12_0 | ecosystem: Environmental > Aquatic > Freshwater > Lake > Sediment | place: USA: Wyoming | collected... | reverse complement strand
CCTCTGTCCCGGGCCGGGGCGAGTTTCCGCGGTCTGTGCCCCTTCCACCGGGAAAAGACCCCGTCGTTCTTTGTCCACCCCGCACGGCAGGCGTTCAAGTGCTTCGGCTGCGGGGAGGGGGGATCGGTCTTCCACTTCCTGATGAAGGCGCGCAACCTTTCCTTCGCGGACTCGGTAGAGGAACTCGCGGAGCGGTACGGCGTCGCGGTCCGGTACGAGGGTGGGGCCGTCCGTTCGCGGCCGAAAGAGGATCTCTACGCCCTTCTCCGCCTCGCGGCGGACACGTACCGGGAACTTCTGGGCTCCCCCGCCGGGAAAGCCGGGAGGGAGTTTCTGCGGCGGCGGGGAGTGACCCCCGAAGCCGAGCGTGAGTTCGCCCTCGGTTGGTGCGGCACGGGCGGTGAACTGATCTCCGCGCTGAAGCGGGAAGGGATCGACCCGGCCCGAGGCGAGGCGGCAGGCCTTCTGCTCCCTTCCGGGAGCGGGTACCGGGATCGGTTCCGGGGGCGCGTGCTCTTCCCGATCGGGGACGCAAGGGGTCGCATCTGCGGTTTCGGGGGTCGGGCGGTGGACGATGCCGTCCCGAAGTACCTCAACTCCCCCGAGTCCGAGCTGTACCGGAAAAGTTCCCTCCTGTACGGCCTGTACCAGGCGCTCCCGGTCCTCCGGAGCGAGGGCCGCGTGCTGGTGGTCGAGGGGTACATGGACCTGATCGGCCTGTGGCAGAAAGGGGTCCGGGGCGTCGTGGCGACGTGCGGGACCTCGCTCACGGAGAGCCACGCCAGAACGCTGAAGCGTTTGTCGGAAAACGTCATCCTCTTCTACGACGGCGACGTGGCCGGGAAAAAGGCCGCGGTGCGGTCCGGAGGTCCTTTGTACGCGGCGGGGGTGAGCCCGAAAGCCCTGTTTCCCCCGAAGGGAATGGATCCGGACGACTGGGCGAAGGCGGCGTCGCCGGAGGAGTTGACCCGGCGCATCGCGGGGGCGGTTCCCCTCATGGAGTCGATCGAGCGCGGGGCTTCCAGGAAGTACGATCTCGCGACCATTTCCGGAAAACTTTCGTACGTGCAGCTGATGGCGAAATATCTTCGATGGGTGACCGACCCGGCGGAGCGGGAGCTTTACGCGCAGCGGGTGGCGCAGACTTCGGGGCTCCCCGTGGACACGATCCACCGGCAGGTCGGGCCGTCCGCCCTGCCGCCCCTTCCGGAAGGGGGCGCCCCGCCGCGGAGGAAGGAATCCCGCGCCGAGGAGAGCCACCTCCTGCGGTTGCTGGCCGTGGACCCCTCCCTCGCCATCACGGCGCGCAGGGACGGGGTCGGGGAGCTCCTCTCCGGGGAGGACGCCCGGGGAGCTCTCGCGCACCTGGCGGAGCTGGCCGAGAGGACGCCCGGGGAGACGGGATTCCCGCTCGGGGAAGATCTCCCCGACGGCGTGCGAAAACTTCTGTCCGCCGAGCTCGTGCTGGCGGACGTTTCCCCGGAGGAGGCGCGCAGGCGCTACCCGGGGGCGGTCCTTTCCCTCCGGATCCGCCGGGCGCGGGTGGAGACCGAGGAGTTGCAGGAGAAGGTGAAGGGTGCGTCGGGCGAGGAGGCTTCGCTGCTCTTCGACCGGGTGGTGGCCGCGAAGCGGGAGCTGGAGCGGTTGGAATCGGAACGCAGATCCCGATGACGAGGTGAATCGCAGATGGCGAGGCGGAAACAGCCGAACGGCATCGACGGACTGGTGGAAAAAGGGCGGGCGCAGGGGTACGTCACCTACGATGAGCTGAACAGCGCCCTTCCTCCCGATGTGCTCACGGGGGACCAGATCGAGGACGTCATGGCGATCTTCGGCGCGAACGCGATCGAGGTGGTGGACGACTTCCAGAAAGTCCCCCTCCATCCCGGCGCGAACCTCCTGATCGGCGAAGAGGAGGCCGGGGAGGAGGAAGAGGCGGCCGTCGAGGAGGAGCCCGCCGTCGAGGAGGAGGAGTTCGGGTACCCCGGCGGGGTGAAGGGGAACGACCCCGTGCGCCTCTACCTCAAGGAGATGGGAGCCATTCACCTTCTCAACCGCGAGGGCGAGGTCAGCCTCGCGAAGCGGATCGAGGACGGCGAGCGGGAGATCGTCTCCGCGGTGAAGGGCTGCTCCATCGCGCTGGCCGACCTGTTCAAGATCGGCGAGAAGCTCAAGGCGGGCGAAGTGCAGGTCCGGGACGTCATCAAGGATCTCGACGAGGACTCCACGGAAGAGGAGGAGAAGGCGGCGCTCGACAAGGTGCTGCGCATCGTCCAGCGGATCCGGAAAACCCACCTGTCCGCCCTCGAGATCGAGCAGCGCCTCCGGAAGGGCGGCCTGAAGGAAAAGGACCGGCAGGCGCTGAAATCCAGGTACGCCTCCCTCAATGAACGCGTGGTGGAGTCGATCCAGGAGATCCACCTCAAGGAGCGCCAGATCGAGGTCATCGGCGACAAGATCCGCCGGTTTGCCGACCGGGTCGAATCGGCGGAGAGCCGCATCCGCGACGGCTGCGCGCGGGTGAGGCTCACGGAGAAGGAGCTTTCCCGCCTCTTCAAGGAGATCCATGCGAAGAAGGACGGGCTCGCGAAGGCCGCCTCGAAGCACCACGTGAAGAAGGAAAAGCTCCTCGAGATCGAGGAGACCCTCAAGGAGTCGCGGGCCACCGTCCGGAAGGTGGAGCGGGAGGCGGGGCTTTCCGCCGGACAGATCCAGGAGACGCTCGCCGCCATCGAGCGGGGGGAGCGGAAAGTCCGCGAAGCCAAGCGGGAGCTGGTCGAGGCGAACCTCCGGCTGGTGGTCTCGATCGCGAAGAAGTACACCAACCGGGGCCTCCAGTTCCTCGATCTCATCCAGGAGGGAAACATCGGCCTGATGAAGGCGGTGGACAAGTTCGAGTACCGCCGGGGGTACAAGTTCTCCACCTACGCCACCTGGTGGATCCGCCAGGCGATCACGCGCGCGATCGCCGACCAGGCGCGAACCATCCGCATCCCGGTCCACATGATCGAGACGATCAACAAGCTCATCCGGACCTCCCGGTACCTCGTGCAGGAGCTGGGACGGGAACCGAACCCGGAGGAGATCGCCGAGCGGATGGATATCCCCCTGGAGAAGGTCCGCAAGGTGCTGAAGATCGCCAAGGAGCCGATCTCCCTCGAAACGCCGATCGGCGAGGAGGAGGACAGCCACCTCGGCGATTTCATCGAGGACAAGAACACGACTTCGCCGGTGGATTCGGTGATCAACATCGACCTCGCGGAGCAGGTGGACAAGGTGCTGGGAAGCCTCACGCCGCGCGAGGAGCGGGTTCTCCGGATGCGGTTCGGGATCGGCGAGAAATCCGATCACACCCTCGAGGAGGTGGGTCAGGACTTCGAGGTGACCCGGGAGCGGATCCGCCAGATCGAGGCGAAGGCGCTCCGGAAGCTGCGCCACCCCAGCCGGAGCAAGCGGCTGCGGACCTTTATGGAGTAGGGAAGGGGCGGACGGCGTTGACACCCCGCATGCGGGCGGAAGATAATGAAACGATGACTTGGTGTTCCTCGGGTTGGGCCCATAGCTCAGTTGGTCAGAGCCACCGGCTCATAACCGGTCGGTCCCTGGTTCGAGGCCAGGTGGGCCCACCAATAGCGACGTTGCCATGGGGCCCGGCATGAGCGGGCCCGTAATGGACACGGCACGAAATGCACCGGCTACCGGTGCATTTTTATTTTGCGCGGCGGTGCCGGCGTGAGCCGCCGCGCCGCGGTCACGGTGAACGACGTGTGGCGGGCGCTCGACGAGCGTTTCCCGTTCGCCCACTGCGCCGACTGGGACAACGTCGGGATCCTGCTGGGCGACCCCGACGCTCCCGTGCGGTCGGTCCTCATCGCGCTCGACGCCACGCCGGCGGTGATCGCGCGCCTTCGACGGCGCCCCGCCGACCTCCTGGTCACGCACCACCCCGTCGTGTTCACCCCCCTGAAATCCGTCCGTCCGGACCTCGGGCCCTCCGCCGCGGTGTTCGCCCTGCTGCGCATGGGCGTGGCGGTCATCTCCGCGCACACCAACGCCGACGCGGCTCCGCGGGGCGTTTCGCACGCGATGGCCCGCCGCCTGCGGCTGCGCGGGATCCGCCCGCTGATCCCCGGCGAACCGTCCTCCGGCGCGTGCAAAATCGTGGTGTTCGTTCCGCCGTCCCACGCGGAAGCCGTCCTGGGGGCCGCCGCGGAGGCGGGCGGGGCGCGGATCGGCGACTATTCCCGCTGTTCCTTCCGGACCCCGGGGACCGGCACGTTCCTCGGCGGACCGGATTCCTTTCCGCGCTTCGGAACACCGGGAACGGAGGAGCGCGTGGAGGAGGTCCGGCTCGAAACGGTCGCGCCGGGGAGCCGGGTGCGGGCGGTGCTGTGCGCGGTGCGGAAGGCGCACCCGTACGAGGAGCCGGCGATCGACGTCGTACCGTTGCGCGAGGGAGTCCTCGGGGGCGGGATCGGGATCGTCGGCGAGTTGCCCGAACCGCTACCGCTCGACCGGGCCCTCGACGCGGTGCGCCGCGCCCTGCGGCCCTCCTGGATTCACGTCGCGGGTCCCCGCCGGAAGACGGTGCGCCGTGTCGCGATCGTCGGGGGGAGCGGGGCCGAGTTCGCCTTCGCGGCGCGCGAGGCGGGAGCGGACCTCTACGTCACGGGGGATGTGAAGTACCACCAGGCGCTGGATGCGGCGGCGGGGGACATGCCCGTCGCCGACATCGGGCACGCTTCGGGGGAACGGTGGATCCTGCCGGAATTCCGGCGGGTCATCCGCGCGCGGTTTCCGGGGGCCGTGTCGGCCCGTGTCATCATGGACGAAGAGCCCTTGCGGGCGGTGCACGCGGGGCGAAGAAGGGGAGGGGAAAAGCCTTGATGGAGCAAGTGAAGATCCTGATCGACCTGCAGGAGGTCATGGGCCAGACACGGCGTCTCCACGAGGAGAAGCAGAAGATCCCCCTCGAGGTGGCGGACCTGAAGAGCCTCTTCGAAGAGCGCGAGGCGTCGTTTCTTGCGGCGGAGCAGGAGTTCGAGACCCTCAAGCAGCAGCGCCGCGAGAAGGAGCGGGAGATCGAGGAGGAGCGGGACAAGGTCGAGCGGGCGAAGGCGAAGCTCATGTCGATCAAGACGAACAAGGAATATTACGCCATGCTCAAGGAGATCGAGGGGACCCGGCGGACGAACGTGGCCCGCGAAGAGGAACTTCTCTCCCTCCTCGCGCGCTACGAGGAGGCGGAGAAGCGGCTCGCGGAGCGGAAGGCCGACCTCGACGAGGTGTCGGGGAGGTACCGGGAGCGGATGGTCGACATCGACGCCCGGATGGGAACCTTCGACGACGACATCGGGAAGCTGGACGCGCGCAGGCGCCAGGTGGCGAACAAGCTGGATCCGTCCCTCGTGCGCCGCTTCGAGATTATCTTCGAACGGCGGGACGGCCTGGCGGTCGTCGCGGCGAGGAACTACTCCTGCACGGGGTGCCACATGAACATCGCCCCGCAGCTGTTCAACCTTCTGCAGCGAAAGGACCGGATCCACACCTGCCCCAACTGCAACCGTGTCGTGTACTACGAGGCGACGGAGATCGAGGCGGCCGGCGAGTGATCCCCGTCGACGTCACGGTGCGCGTCGACGGCGCCAGCCGCGGGAATCCGGGGCCCTCCGGCGCCGGCGCGGTGGTCGAGTTCGGGGACGGGCGGACGCCGAGGGAGCTTTGCGCCTACCTCGGGGAGACGACGAACAACGTGGCGGAATACCGCGCGCTGCTCCTGGCGCTCGAAGAGGCGGCCCGGCACGCCGTCTCCTCCCTCACGGTCCACTCCGACTCGGAACTCCTCGTCCGGCAGTTGAGGGGAGAGTACAAGGTGAAGGCGGAGCACCTCCGGCCGCTCCACGCGGAGGCGTGCCGCCGGTTGCGCGTTTTCCCGGCGGTCCGTATACTGCACGTACCGCGCGAGGAGAACCGGAGGGCGGATTCCCTGGCAAACCTCGCGATCGATCAGCACCGGAAAGGAGACAGGCTCTAAGTCGTCCGAGGAGGCCAGGTGGCCGCCGGTCCCCGCGCCGCATCGGCGGGGACGGGAGGAAAGTCCGGGCTCCGCAGGGCAGGGTGCCGGGTAACACCCGGTGGGGGCGACCCCGAGGACAGCGCCACAGAAAAGACACCGCCTCCCGCCACGGCGGGCGGTAAGGGTGAAATGGTGAGGTAAGAGCTCACCGCGCGACGGGCGATCGTCGCGGCATGGCAAACCCCACCCGGAGCAAGACCAAATAGGAGGGCGACCCCGAGGCGGCTCTGCCGCCCGCGGGGGAAGGGCGGCCCGCCCGGGGCCCTCGGGTCAAGGTCGCTCAAGGCGGGCGGAAACGCCCGCCGTAGAGAAATGGCCGCCCCGCGGCGGCGCGTTTCGTCGCCGCGCACAGAACCCGGCTTACGGCCTCCTCGGACGCTTTATCCCTCCTGCCGCACTTCCCGACAAATCCCGTTTTCGATTCTTGCGTCCCCCCCGGTTTTTTTTCCTCGAAGGGATCGAAATTCCTTGACACCCCCGAAAGTCCCGTTAAAATAGCCAACAAGTGGGTAATTGTGGGGAAAGGTGGGTAACGGTCCAACATGATCTTCCGCGGACGCTTCGAATATACCATTGATCTAAAAGGCAGAGTCAACATCCCCGCGCCCTTCCGCGACCGCCTCCAGGAATCCGCCCAGGGATCTTTTTTCCTCACCAACTTCTCGGACTGCCTCTATGCCTTCGCCGCGGACGACTGGGCGCGGATCGAGGAGCGGCTTTCCCGTGTTCCCAGCACCGACCGGAAGATGAACGCCTTTGTCCGGTTTTTCCTCGGAGGCGCCGTCGAGGTCGTCCCCGACAAGCAGGGGAGGATCCTCGTTCCGCCCTCCCTGCGTTCCTACGCGGGGCTGGAAAAGGAGGTCGTGATCCTCGGGATGCCCAACCGGTTCGAGATCTGGTCGCTCGCCCGGTGGCAGGAAGAGATCGGCCGGTTCGAAAAGGAAGTGCACGAAGACCCGGGGCTGGCGCGGGAGATCAGCGCCCTCGGGATCTGAGCCCTAAGGCGTGGCGCCCGGTCACACCCCCGTTCTTTTACAAGAGACGTTGGAATGGCTGGCCCCCGCTTCCGGCGAGATCTTCCTCGACGGGACGACCGGAGCCGGCGGGCACGCGGCGGAGATCGCCGCGAGGATCGGCCCCCGGGGTCTTCTGGTCTGCGCCGACGCGGACCCCTCGATGCTCGGGATCGCCGGCCGGCCCCTCTCGGCGTTCCCCTGGGTGCGGCTCGTCCGTGCGGACTTCGCGGACCTCGACGCGCTGCGCGAGGCCGCGGGGGGGAGGACGTTCGACGGCGCGCTGCTGGACCTCGGGATCTCTTCCCTCCAGCTCGACGACCCGGCACGCGGCTTCTCGTTCCGGGTGGAGGGTCCCCTCGACATGCGGCGGGATCCGGACGGCGGTGGGCCGACGGCGGCCGAGGTCCTCCGGGACACGCGGGAGAAGGATCTCGCGGACCTCTTCTACCAGTTCGGAGAGGAGCGGTTCTCCCGACGGATCGCCCGCGCGGTGGTGGAGCGCAGGAAAAGGGAGCCGATCCGGACGACCACCGGGCTCGCGGAACTGGTTTCCTCGGCGATCCCCCGGAGGGTCTGGCCACGGGACATTCACCCCGCCACGAGGGTGTTCCAGGCGCTGCGGATCGCCGTGAACCGGGAACTTTCATCGCTCGGCACGTTCCTCGACGCGATCCCCCGGCATCTCTCCCCCGGGGGTCGGGTGGCGGTGATCAGTTTCCATTCGCTCGAGGATCGCATGGTGAAAACGGCGTTCCGGCGGCCCGCGGCCGGTCCGGGAGAAGAAGAGCCGACACTTGAACGGTTGACCCGCAAGCCGGTCGTCCCGTCGGAAGCGGAAGCGCGGGAGAACCCGAGGGCGCGCAGCGCGAAACTCCGCGTGGCGCGCCGGCGCGATGGAGGAGACTGACATGAGAAGGATGATCGTTGGAAACGGCGTGTGCATGATCACGGAGATCCGGAAGGAGCCCCCGGCGGTCCCTGCGGTCCCCCGGCGGCGCGGATTTGTCGCCCTGTTCCTGGCCCTTCTCGTCACCGGCCTGTTCAACGTCTGGCTGTCGGGCCAGTGCATCCGCACGGGGTACCGGGTTTCCTCCGCCCTCGAGGAGAAGCGCACCCTTCAGAAGGAGCAGGAGGTTCTCCGGCTGGAGGCGCTGGCGCTGAAGAGCCCCGCCCGCATCCACGCCATCGCCCGGAACGACCTGCACATGGTGCCCGCGCAGATGGACCGGGTGATCCGGTGAGATGACTTCCCGCGCGCGCCTCATCCTCGGCGGACTCCTCTTCCTCTACGTCCTCGTCGTGCTGCGGGCGTTCCAGATCCAGGTTCTCGGGGTCAGGGAGATCCGTGATCGCGGCGCGAAGCAGTACTGCTCCAACATCCCCCTCCTCCCCAAGCGGGGTGTGATCCTCGACCGGACGGGAACCGAGCTCGCGGTGAGCGTCGCCACGAAGTCGATCTTCGTCCAGCCGGCGAAGCTCCGCGATCCCGACAAGGCGGCCGACCTCCTCGCCCCCCGGGTGTCCCGTCCCGCCAGGGAGCTCCGGAAGCTGTTCGCCGGGGAGAAAGGGTTCGTGTGGGTGCGACGCCAGATGCCCTCCACCGCCGCGGAGGAAGCGGTGAGGGAAGTGAAGCAGGCGCTCTGCGCGCTCGACCCCGAAGCTCATGGGAAGCCGTCGGCGGTCGACGGCATCGGGACGGTCGAGGAGCCGAAACGGTTCTACCCGAACCGGGAACTGGCCGCGTCCCTCGTCGGCTTCACCAACCTGGACAGCGAGGGGATGGAGGGAGTCGAGCTCTCCCTGAACAGGTACCTGCGCGGCGAGCGGGGGTTCCTCCTCTGCGAGCGGGACGCCCGGGGCCGCCTCATCGTACCCGCGACGACGCCCGTGGAGGTCAATTCGAAGGGGCACTCGGTCGCACTCACGATCGACCGGAACATCCAGCACGTCGCGGAGAGCGAGCTCCAGGCGGCGGTGAAGAAGTACAACGCCCGCGGCGGCATGGCCGTGGTGCTCTCGCCCGGAACGGGAGAGATCCTCGCGATGGCGACGGCGCCTTCGTTCAACCCGAACGCTCCCGCCGGCGCCCCCGCGGAGGCGCGGAAGAACCGTTCCCTGACCGACAGCTTCGAGCCCGGATCGACCTTCAAGGTGTTCACCCTTGCGTCGGCCCTTGAGCTGGGGGCGGTGAGCACCACGGACCGGTTCTTCTGCGAGAACGGGTCCTACCACTACGCCGGGAAGGTGATCCACGACACGCACCGGTACGGGTGGCTCACCGCGCCGGAGGTGGTCAAGTTCTCCAGCAACATCGGCATCACGAAGATCAACGAGCGGATGGACGGGAACCGGTTCTACGACATGATCCGGGCCTTCGGCTTCGGGTCCCGCACCGGGATCGAGCTCCAGGGGGAGGTCCCGGGGCTCGCGCCGTCCCGCCGCGGCTTCGACAGCCGCATTCGCCGCGCCACCGTCGCCTTCGGCCAGGGGATCTCGGTCACGCCGCTGCAGCTGGCCGCCGGGATGGCGGCCGTGGTCAACGGCGGAAAGGTGATGAAACCGTACCTGGTCCGGGAGATCCGCGACCCGGAGGGGAAGACCGTGTTCCGCGGAGAGCCGCAGGAGCTTCGCCGGGTCCTCTCTCCGAAAACCTCGGCGCAGATGCGGGAGATCCTCGGGAAGGTGGTCCAGGAGGACGGGACGGGAACGCAGGCGCGCATCAAGGGATTCCTCGTCGGCGGGAAAACGGGGACGGCGCAGAAGGTCGAGCCCGGGTCGGGCCGGTACTCCGCGACGAAGCGGACCGCGTCCTTCATCGGCTTCCTTCCGCTGAACGATCCGAAGCTGCTCATCCTTGTCGTGATCGACGAGCCGCGAGGCCAGGTATACGGCGGCGTCGTCGCCGCCCCGGCCTTCAACCAGATCGCGGTCAAGACGGCGTACTACCTCGGCATCCAGCCGACGGAGACGGCGGCGCTCGCCGCCGCCCGTCCTTCGGGACCGTCGGCGCCGGGCCGTGCGACGCCGGTGTCGACGGTGCGGACCACGGTCGCGATGGTCATGCCCGACCTCTCGGGGCTGTCCATGGGAAGGGCCGTCGACATCATGGGAGGGTACTCGGTCAAGCTCTCGCTTACCGGAAGCGGAGTCGCCCGGGCGCAGACGCCGGCACCCGGAGCCGTCCTCGTCCCCGGGACGGAGTGCTCCGTGACGTTCACGGCGGAGCCGCCGCTGAAGCTCGCCGCCGGCAAGGGGGCGCGGTGAGACTGGCCGAACTTCTGGCGGGGATCGTCCCCGTGCCTGCCGGCCCCCTGGGGGAGATCGGGATCGGAGGGATCAGCGTCGATTCGCGCTCCGTGCGGGCGGGCGACCTGTTCGTTGCCGTTCCCGGCGCCCGCTCCGACGGCCACGCATATCTCGCCGAAGCGGCACGCGCCGGCGCGGCGGCGGCCCTGGTGGAGCGCGAACTTCCCTCCCCCCCCCTGCCGATCGTGCGCGTTCCCTCCACGGCGGCGGTGCTGCCGGGGGTGGCCGTTGCGTTCCACGGCGATCCCTCCGCGAAACTGCGGGTGACGGGCGTCACCGGGACCAACGGGAAGACGACGGTCACGTACCTGATCGAGGGGATCCTGGCGGCGGCCGGCCGTGTCCCCGCGGTGATCGGCACGATCGATTACCGGGTGGCCGGCACGGTCCTCCGGAAGGGGTTGACCACGCCGTTCCCCCATGAGCTCCAGGCGGTGACGGCCGAGGCCGTCGCCCTCGGGGCCACCGACCTGCTGATGGAGGTTTCTTCCCACAGCGCCGCGCAGGGACGGATCGAGGGGGTCCGGTTCGACGTGGGGATCTTCACCAACCTCACGAGGGACCACCTCGACTTCCACTGCGACATGGAATCGTACTTCTCCGCCAAGGCGCGACTCTTCCGGGAATACCTCCCCGCCGGCGGAAAACGCACCGGGATCGCCCTGAACGGAGACGATCCGTACGGCGAGCGCCTCGCGCAGGAGTTTCCCTCCGCGATGACGTTCGGGTTCTCCCGCTCCTGGGACATTCACCCGGAGGAGATGGAGATGACGTGGAAAGGGACCCGGGTGGTCCTTGCCACGCCGGCCGGTCCCCTGGCGCTGCGGTCGCCCCTGATCGGGGCGCACAACGTGTCCAACATCATGGCGGCCGTCGCCGGAGGTCTCCTCCTCTCCGTATCCCCCGCGACGGTTGCCGCCGGGATCGCCGCCGCCGGGACGATCCCTGGCCGGCTGGAGCCGATCCCGAACGCGCGCGGGCTCCATGTGTTCGTGGACTACGCCCACACACCGGACGGGATGGACCGGGTTCTCTCGACCCTGCGGGGGTTGACGGAGGGACGGCTCCTCACCGTGTTCGGCTGCGGGGGAAACCGCGACCGCGGAAAGCGCCCCGCGATGGGCCGGGTGGCGGCGCTGCGGTCCGACGTCGTGGTGGTGACCTCCGACAACCCGCGGGACGAGGACCCCGCGGCGATCCTCGCGGAGATCGTCCCCGGGTTGACGTCGGAGGGGCTCATGGAGGCGCATGGATCGGCCGCCTGGCGGGAGGGGTTTTTCCGCGTGGAAGCCGACAGGAAAGCGGCGATCGCTCTCGCCCTCTCTCTCGCGGAGCCGGGGGACACGGTGGCGATCGTCGGGAAAGGACATGAGGATGTCCAGATCATCGGGGATCGGCGCCTGCCGTTCGACGACCGGCAAGCGGTCCGGGACGTGCTTGCAGCGCGGAGGTAGGATGACGCTCCCGGAGGTGATCGGGGCGATCCACCCGTTGCGGGAGGCGGGGGGGATCTCCCCGTCGGAACCGATCGGGGCGGTCACCGCGGACAGCCGTGACGTCGGGCCGGGTTCCGTCTTCATCGCCCTCCCGGGGGAGCGGGCCGACGGCGCGGACTTCGTCGGAGAGGCGTTCGGGAAAGGCGCGCTCGCCGCGATCGTCTCGGAGGCGGGCGCCCGGAAGGTGCCGGGCGGGCTGGCCCGAACGAAGCCGGTCTTTGTCGTCCGGGACCCCGTGGAAGCCCTCGGCGATATGGCCCGGGCCCATCGGTTTCGCCACCGGGGCATCCCCCTGGTGGGAATCACCGGGAGTTCCGGCAAGACGACCACGAAGGAGATGCTGTTCAGCCTCCTCTCGCGGTCCCGCCGCGTGCTGCGCAATCCCGGAAACCGGAACAACCTGATCGGGATGCCCCTGGCGCTGCTCGAACTGTCCGGGGAGCACGACGCGGCGATCCTCGAGATGGGCTCGAACGCGCCGGGCGAGATCGCCCGGCTGGCCTGCATCGCCTGCCCCGACATCGCGGTGATCACGAACATCGCCCCCGCGCACCTCGAAGGATTCCGCACCATGGAGACGGTCGCACGCGAGAAGGGGGATCTCTTCCGGGCCCTCGACGGCGCCGGCACCGCCGTGGTCAATGCGACCGACCTCCGCGTCGTCCGCGAGGCGGGCCGTTGCCGCGCCGAAAAGATCCACTACGGCGTCGCGCTGAACGACTTCTCCGGACGGGTCGTCTCGATGTCCGACGCGGGGATGCGGATCGCCGTTCGAACGCCGGCGGGCGAGTTCTCTTCCTTCATCGGGATCGCCGGGGAGCACCACCTGATGAACGCCCTCGCGGCGACGGCCGCCGCCTTCACCCTCGGGATGCGCCCCGCGGAGATGGAGGAGGGGTTTGCGGGCTTCGTCTCCGTGCCGGGCCGGTTTCACCCCGTGCCCCTTCGGGGCGGCGGGCTCCTCCTGGACGACAGCTACAACGCCAACCCCGCATCCACCGAGGCGGCGCTGCGCTCCCTCGCGTCGCTGGCCCGGGGTCGGCGCACCGTCGTCGTGTTCGGCGACATGCTGGAACTCGGGGAGAGCTCTCCCGCGTCGCATTTCCGCATCGGACACCTGATCGCCGCCCTTTCCGTGGACCGGCTCTTCGCGTTCGGCGCCGGGGCGGCCCATGCCGCGCGCGGGGCGAAGGAGGGCGGGATGAGCGACGCCGCGATCGATCACACGATGGACCGCGTGCGGCTCCGGGAGGCGGTGCGCGGATTCGTCGCGGAAGGGGACGTCGTCCTGGTGAAGGGATCGCGGGGGATGCGCCTCGACGAGGTGGCGGCGGAACTCCGGGAGGTCATGGCGTAAGAGAATGCTCTATCACCTCCTATTTCCGCTCCATGAGAGCTATTCGTTCTTCAACGTGTTCCGGTACATCACGTTCCGGACGATCTACGCGGCGATCACGGCGCTGCTGATCTCCTTTCTCCTCGGCCCCTGGCTGATCCGCGTTCTCCGGAGTCACCAGATCGGGCAGACCATCCGGCTGGACGGCCCGGAGAGCCACCTCTCCAAGGAGGGGACGCCGACGATGGGGGGGCTGCTCATCGTCCTTGCGACGGTCATCCCGACGCTGTTATGGGCGAACCTCGCGAACCGCTACATCTGGATCGCCGTGTTCGTGACGCTCGGGTTCGGCGCGATCGGCTTCGTCGACGACTACAAGAAGGTCATCCGGAAAGACACGAAGGGGCTGAGCCCGTGCAGGAAACTGATCGTCCAGTTCGCCCTTGCCGCCGCCGCCGCCGCGCTTATCTACATGGACATCGGCATCAAGGACACGGTGATCATCCCCTTCCTGAAGAACGTCCGCCCCTCCCTCGGGTTCCTCTACCTCCCGTTCATCGTCCTGGTGATCGTAGGGGCCTCGAACGCGGTGAACCTGACCGACGGACTGGACGGGCTGGCGATCGGCCCCTCCATCATCGCCGCCGGGACGTACATGCTCTTCGCCTACCTCACCGGCAACGTCAAGATCGCGAACTACCTCCAGATCCAGTACGTCCCGGGCGTCGGGGAGCTGACGATCTTCTGCGGCGCCCTCGCGGGGGCGGGGCTCGGGTTCCTCTGGTTCAACGCCTACCCGGCCGAGCTGTTCATGGGGGACACGGGTTCCCTTTCCCTGGGGGCCGCGCTGGGGACGGTGGCGGTGATGGTGAAGCAGGAACTCGTCCTCGCGCTGGTGGGGGGGATCTTCGTGGTGGAGGCTCTCTCGGTGATCTTCCAGGTGACCTCCTACAAGACCCGGAGGAAACGGATCTTCCGGATGGCGCCGATCCACCACCACTTCGAGCTGCAGGGGTGGGCCGAGCCGAAGATCATCGTCCGGTTCTGGATCATCTCGATCATCCTCGCGCTGCTGGCGATCAGCACGCTGAAGATCCGGTGACCATGGAAACCTTCGCGGAGAAACAGGTGATCGTGGCGGGGGCCGGGCGGTCCGGGCTCCTGGCGGCGCGCCTGCTGGCCGGGGAGGGAGCCCGGGTCACGCTGCGGGACGACCGCCCCCGCGCGGACGTCGAGGCGTCGCTGCGCGAGCCGATCCCCGCCGGGATCGCCTTCCTGCGCGGGATGCCCGGGGAAGAGGAGGTTCGGGGGAGCGCGCTGCTCGTCGTGTCGCCCGGCGTTCCCCGGGAGAGGCTTCCCCTTTCGGCCCTCGCCGCGGCAAGTGTCCCGGTATGGGGGGAGCTCGAGCTCGGGTTCCGGAGGTTTCAGGGAAAGGTGGCGGCGATCACGGGAACCAACGGGAAGTCGACGGTGACCACCCTCGTCGGGGGGATGGCTTCCCGGGCCTTCCCCCGGGTGTTCGTCGGGGGGAATCTCGGGACGCCGTTCGTCGCCGCCGCGGGGGCTCCCTGCGACTGGGGCGTGGTGGAAGTCTCCAGCTTCCAGCTCGAATCGATCGGGAGTTTCCGGCCCCGGGTGGCGGCGCTGCTGAACCTCACCGAGGACCATCGTGACCGGTATGCGGCGAAGGAGGCGTATTTCGAGGCCAAGATGGCGGTCTTCCGGAACCAGGGTCCGTCCGACACCGCGGTCGTCAATGCCGACGACCCCGAGGTGACCGCGCGCCTGGGATCGATCCGTGCGCGGCTCCTCCCGTTCTCCGTGTCGCGGACCCTTACGGAGGGCGCCTTCCTTTCCGGGGGGGAGATGGTGCTCCGGGGGCCTTCCGGAGAGGAGCGCTATCCCAGGGGGGTCCTGAAGATCCCCGGGCTTCAGAACGTGGAGAACGCCCTCGCGGCGATCGCCGTCGCCCGTTCGATGGAGGTCCCGCCGCCGGCCGTGCTGGCGGAGCTCGCGCGGTTCCCGGGGCTGCCGCACCGGGTGGAGTTCGTCCGATCGGTCGCGGGAGTTTCGTATTACAACGATTCCAAGGGAACGAACGTGGGCGCCGTCCTCGCCGCCCTCGACGGATTCCCCGAGCCCGTGGTGCTGATCGCGGGAGGCAAGGACAAGGGGGTGGATTTCCGGCCCCTGCGGGCCGCCCTCGGCAGAAAGGCCCGGGCCGTCGTGCTTCTTGGGGAGGCCAGCGGCAGGATGGCGATGGAGTTGGCGGGGGCGGCGCCGATCACCGTGGCCGGCACGCTCGCCCAGGCGGTGTGCGCCGCGGCCGAAGCCGCCCGGAAGGGGGACGCGGTCGTCTTCTCGCCGGCGTGCTCGAGCTTCGACATGTTCCACAACTTCGAGGAGCGCGGAGAGGCGTTCCGCAAGGCCGTGGAGGAGCTGCCCGGATGATCCTCGGGAAACGCCACGAGAACCTGATCCTCGCGCTGTGCGCCCTGTCGCTGACGGTTCTCGGCATGATCATGATCTACAGCGCGACGAACGTCATGGCGGGTTCGTCGGCCCGGTACGGGTTCGACCCGGCGTACTTCTTCAAGCGCCAGGTCCTGTTCCTGGCGATCGGGATCGCGCTCGCCATGGGTCTGTCGCGCCTCGACCACGACTTCTACCGCCGTCGGATCGGGTGGATCCTCGGGGCGGCCTTCCTGCTTCTGGTGCTGGTGTTCGTTCCCGGGGTCAGGCACTCGGCGAACGGCGCTTCCCGGTGGATCAACCTGCGCCTCTTCACCTTCCAACCGTCCGAGTTCGCGAAGTTCGCCCTGCTCGCCTTCGCCGCGTGGGCCATCGACCGGAACGGGGAGAAACCGAAGCAGGGGTACCGCGCGTTCCTCCCGATGTTGGCGGTGATGGGGCTGTTCGTCGCGGTGATCCTGAAGGAGCCGGACTTCGGGATGGCCGTCGTGATCATCGCGTCGTTCCTCGTGATCGTGTTCATCGCCGGGTTTCCCTGGAAACTCCTGGCCGCCTTCGCCGCCGCGGGCGCCTTGGGCGCCGCTCTCCTCATCCTGGCCAAACCGTACCGGGTCGCGCGGATCCACGCGTTCCTCGACCCGATCTCGCAGGCCCGGACGGCGGGGTACCAGGTCGTGCAGTCCCTGATTGCCTTTTCCAACGGGGGTCTCCTCGGGGCGGGCGTCGGCGGGGGGAAGCAGAAGCTTTTCTACCTGCCGGAGATGCACACCGACTACATCTTCTCGGTGATCGGGGAGGAGCTCGGGTTCGCCGGCGTGACGCTGGTCGGCGCGTGCTTCGTCATCATGGTGTGGGTGGGGTACCGGATCGCGCGCCGGGCGCGGGACCCGTTCGGCATGTACCTCGCCATGGGGGTTTCCTCCGTGATCGGCATCCAGGCGCTGATGAACATGATGGTGGGGCTTTCGATGCTCCCCCCGAAGGGGATGGTGCTGCCGTTCCTGAGCTACGGGGGGAGTTCCCTGATTCTGCACATGGCGGCGATCGGCGTGCTGATGAACATATCTCTGAAGGGGGCGGATGGCCTTGCCACTGCGGATGATCGTAGCCGGGGGAGGGACCGGTGGGCACGTCTTTCCGGGGATCGCCCTTGCTGATGCGTTTCTCTCCCTCTGTCCCGACGGTGCCGTCTCCTTCGTCGGGACAAGGGAAGGTCTCGAGGCGCGGGCCGTTCCTGCCAGGGGGTTCCCGATCGACTTCGTCCCCTCCGGCCAGGTTCGAGGGAAGGGGATCGGGGCCCTCCCGGGCGCCCTCCGGATCGCGCTCGGATTTCCCGCGGCGGTGGCGGTCTTGAGGCGGCGCCGCCCGGACCTGGTCTTCGGCGTGGGCGGATACGCCTCGGTGCCGGTCGCGCTTTCCGCCGCGCTCCTGGGCATCCCGCTGTTCCTGCAGGAGCAGAACAGCGTGCCCGGCCGTTCGAACCGTTTCCTGGCGCGGCATGCGGTCCGGGTGTTCGCGGGCTTTTCGGGCGCGGTCCCTTTCTTCCCTCCGGGTCGGGCGGAGGTCACGGGGAACCCGGTCCGCCCGGAGATCGTCGCGGCCGCGCGGGAGCGCGGGCGTTCGTTTCCGCCGGAGGCGCCGTTCACCGTGCTGGCGCTGGGAGGTTCGCAGGGGGCGCGGGCGATCAACACCCGGGTGCTGGGGATGGCCCGGAGAGCGAAGCGGGAGGGGAAGGCGATCCGGTTTCTGCTGCAGACGGGGGCGCGGGAGCACGAGGCGGTGGCGCGATCGGCGCGGGAGGAGGCCCTCCCGGTGGAGCCGTTTCCGTTCACCGACCGGATCGGGGATTGGTTCCCGCGCTGCCACGCCGTGCTGATGCGCGCGGGAGCCCTCTCCATCGCGGAGGCGGCGCTCTTCGGACGCCCGTGCGTGCTCGTTCCGTACCCGTTCGCGGCGGACGACCACCAGGCGGGGAACGCGAGGGAGTTCTGCGCTTCCGGCGCCGGAGCGTGGCTGCCGGAAGGCGAGGCGACGGAGGACGCGCTCTGGTCGACGCTGTGGAACCTCGGAGGCGATCGGGACGCGCGGGAGCGCGCGGGAGCGGCGGCGGTTTCCTTCTCCCGGCCCGGCGCGGCCGTCGAGGCGGTCCGCACGGCGCTGCGGCTGTCCGGGTACGTATCCGGGGAGGGGGTCGCGCGGAATGTATAGGAAGGGACTCTCCATCCACTTCGTGGGGATCGGCGGCATCGGGATGAGCGGGATCGCGGAACTGCTCCTGAACCTCGGGTACCGGGTGTCGGGGTCCGACCTGCGCCGCTCCGACACGACGGAGCGGCTCGAGCGGCTCGGAGCGGTGGTGCGGACGGGGCACTCCGCCTCGAACGTCCCTGCGGACGGCCACGTGGTGGTCGTCTCCTCGGCGGTCCAGCCCGACAACCCCGAGGTCCTCGAGGCGCACCGCCGGAAGATCCCCGTGATCCCGCGCGCCGAGATGCTGGCGGAGTTGATGCGGATGAAGTACGGCATCGCGATCGCCGGAACGCACGGGAAGACCACGACGACCTCGATGGTCGCCACGGTGCTCGCGACGGCCGGCTGGGACCCGACGGCGGTCGTGGGTGGAAAGCTGAACAGCCTCGGATCCAACGCGAAACTGGGTCAGGGGGAGTTCCTCGTCGCGGAGGCGGACGAGAGCGACGGATCGTTCCTGAAACTCTCGCCCACGGTGGCGGTGGTCACCAACATCGACCCGGAGCACCTCGATTTCTACTCGGGGATCGGGCAGATCAAGGAGACGTTCCTCCACTTCATCAACAAGGTCCCCTTCTACGGGTTCTCGGTCCTGTGCATCGACCACCCCAATGTCCAGGAGTTGATCCCCTCCGTGGAGAAGACCTTCGTCACCTACGGGTTCTCCCGTTCCGCGGACTACCGTGCGGAAGAAGTGGTCGCGTCCGGGATGACGAACCGGTTTGCCGTCTTCGCGAGGGGCGAGCGGCTCGGCGAGGTCTTCCTCCGGGCGCCCGGGCGCCACAACGTCAGCAACGCCCTGGCGGCGGCGGCGGTCGCCCTGGAACTCGGGATCCCGTTCGACCAGGTGCGCGCGGGCCTGTCCGCGTACGCCGGTGTGGGGCGGCGCTTCCAGGTGAAGGGAGAGATCGACGGCGTCACGGTGGTGGACGATTACGGGCACCACCCGGTGGAGGTCCGGGCGACTCTTGCCGCGGCGCGGGAGGTCTGGCCCGACCGGCGCATTGTCGTCGGATTTCAACCGCACCGGTACTCGCGCACCCGGGCGCTGTTCAAGGAGTTCCTCTCGGCGTTCCAGGACGCGGACGTGCTGCTCGTCTTCGACGTGTACTCCGCGGGGGAGGAGCCGATCGAGGGCGCCACCGGCGAAGCGTTGTGCTCCGCGGTCCGGGAGCACGGACACCGGGAGGCCCGGTATCTTGGCAAATCCGCCGGAGCGGGGGAGGCGGTTCGCGTCCTCCTGCGACCGGGGGATATCTTTCTTACGATGGGGGCCGGGGATGTCTGGAAACTGGGCGAAAGCCTTCT